>Ga0302219_10000104_pt1 | contig 49922 bp, 33 predicted proteins | sample II_Palsa_E1_2_FD_194569 | JGI IMG/M metagenome (GOLD analysis project Ga0302219, IMG submission 194569) | Peat permafrost microbial communities from Stordalen Mire near Abisko, Sweden - II_Palsa_E1_2 | ecosystem: Environmental > Terrestrial > Soil > Palsa > Peat permafrost | place: Sweden...
CCTTACATTCTGTTCAAACTCTAAAGGGTAAAAAGAAATGAGGCAGTTTCTCTCTCTGAACATACCTTATGGTTGTTTGGTCGACCATCTGCTCTCATCCCTTTTCACTTTATAACGCTAATATATTAATGATAACAAACATAGGAGGTCGGCCAGCGCAGCGTAGCCGGGTGAGTAAATTATACTACTGACAAAACAATGTCAGCACTTTTTTTATTTTTATTTCTCATATTTGGTGGTAGCGTTTAGTCTTTGATGCTCAGTGTGATCAAAGGATTTAGCAAACTACCAATTATACTATGAAATTATCTCTGTTTTACCTATCCGTTTTAACACTATTATCGTTTAATACTTTTGCTCAATCTACCCAGGTTACAGGCTTAAAATGCGAGTATCTCACAAATCCTATTGGTATTGATGCCACCAGTCCGCGATTTATTTGGCAATTAAAAGATGATAGGGCTGGAGCTATTCAAACCGCTTATCAAGTTTTTGTCGGGACAGATTCACTCGAAGTAAAAAGTGGAAAAGGTAATGTTTGGCAAACGGCAAAAATCAATTCAGCTAAAAATTTGATTACATATCAAGGCAAAGCATTGCAGCCTTTTACCAAATATTACTGGTCTGTTTGCTTATGGGATAAAACCGGCAAGCCGGTTAAAGCAGCCCAAGTAGTCAGCTTTGAAACCGGCATGATGGGCATCCAAAACTGGAAAGGCACCTGGATAAGCGACGATAATAACATACACATCAAACCAGCGGCTTATTATCGCAAAACCTTTCAACCCAAAAAACAAATCAAATCGGCAAGAGCATACATAGCTGTAGCAGGACTATATGAACTTTATATCAACGGTAAAAAAATAGGCAATCATCGCCTTGATCCCATGTACACCCGGTTCGACCGCCGTAACCTGTATGTAAGCTATAATGTTACCAACCATCTGCAAAGTGGTAAAAATGCAATCGGGGTAATCTTAGGGAATGGATGGTATAACTTCCAATCCAAAGGTGTTTGGGATTACGAACGTGCCCCCTGGCGCGCAAGGCCAACGTTTTGTATGGATATTAGGGTTACTTATACCGATGGTTCTATAGAAACTATTAGCTCTGATAGAAGTTGGAAAACAGCCACAGGCCCTATCATCTTCAATAGTATTTACACTGGCGAACATTATGATGCCCGTTTGGAAAAAATGGGCTGGGATATGCCTGATTATGATGATAGTAAATGGGGCGGTATAACCAATCGTCAGGCGCCATCAGCAAATATTGTATCACAAGCCATGCAGCCCATCCGCAATGTCGAAAAGATCGCAGCGAAAAGCATGAACAAGATCAATGATTCAACCTATGTATTTGATTTAGGCAGAAACATTGCAGGTGTAAGTCAGATTACGCTAAATGGCGATTCTAACACCGTAGTAAGGCTTATACATGCCGAACGCCTTTACAAAAATGGTTATCCCGATCAATCAAATATCGACTACTTCCTTGATTCCTTAACATGGAAGAGTGATCCTTACGGTACAGATATTTATAAACTAAGCGGTAAAGGCGAAGAAACCTTTATGCCACATTTTAATTATAAAGGCTTTCAGTATGTAGAGGTGAAAAGTAACAAACCCATCAAACTAACTAAAGAAAGCCTGGTTGGGTATTTTATGCATAGCGATGTAACGCCGGTGGGCAGCATCAATTCATCTAGCGATCTGATCAATAAAATTTGGGCGGCTACAAATGCATCTTATTTATCAAATTTACAGGGTTACCCAACCGATTGCCCGCAACGCGAAAAAAATGGCTGGACAGGCGATGCCCAAATAGCCTGCGAAACCGGTATGTACAATTTCGATAGCATCACCCTCTACGAAAAATGGCTTGCTGATCATCGCGACGAGCAACAGCCAAATGGCGTATTACCTTCCATAATCCCTACTGATGGCTGGGGTTACGAGTGGGGTAACGGCCCCGACTGGACGAGTACCATCGCTATCATCCCATGGAATGTTTATTTATTTTATGGCGATACCAAAATATTGAGCGATAACTACAACAACATCAAGCGCTATGTAGATCATATCAATTACCTATATCCAACCGGCTTAACCACCTGGGGCCTCGGCGATTGGGCACCAGTAAAATCAACCACACCTGTTGAGTTAACTTCATCGGTTTATTATTATACCGATGTGAACATCCTGTCAAAAACGGCTAAACTATTAGGTAAAAACGATGATTATGCAACCTATGCCGCACTGGCTAAAAAAATTAAGGATGCTATAAACGCTAAATACCTCAATACCCAAACAGGTATTTACGCCGATGGTCACCAAACAGAACAAGCAGTGCCGCTTTATTGGGGTATTGTACCCGATAACTTAAAAAATAAAGTTGCCGCCAATCTTGCCGATTCGGTTGCCGCCAATAAATTCCATCTGGATATGGGAATATTGGGTGCAAAAGCAATTCTAGGCGCGCTAAGTGATAACGGACAAGCGGAAACAGCGTATAGATTAGCTTCACAGGATACCGCGCCATCATGGGGTTGGTGGATCGTAAATGGTGCCACCACTTTGTACGAAAACTGGAACATCAACGCCGCAAGAGACATCTCATTAAACCACATCATGTTCGGCGAGATAGGGGCATGGATGTACAAAGGCCTGGCAGGTATCAAGATTGATGAAAACCATCCCGGCTTTAAAAATGTAATACTGTCGCCAAACTTTGTGGCTGGTCTTGATCATTTCGAAGCCAAACACACTGGCCCGAATGGTGAAATAGTTTCTTCGTGGAAAAGAGAAGCCAAGTCTGTTGTATACGATGTAGTTATCCCGGCTAATTCTACTGCATCAATCACATTCCCACAGGATGGTGGTAAGAAAGTTTATGAAAATGGTAAATTACTGAATATCTCAGGTCAATATAAAATCACCTCCGGTACTTATGAATTTGAAATAAAATAAGTTCTATTTTTTACCTCTTTGTCGCGCAGCGTAGTCGGGTGAGTTGACTCTTCGTTATGCATTTACGTCTTGACTCACCCGGTTTTCGCTCAGCCGCTCAACCTGCCCTCTCTTTCGCTGCGCGACAAAGAGGGCAAAAAGCATTTCCTGCCACTCTGTGCGCCACCGGCGGAGAGAGGGTGGTTGAGCGAAGCAAAGACCGGGTGAGTAACTATGAGATGCATTTCACAATCAATGCTAAAACATCCGCTTAAATAAGTTTAAATTTCTAAATTTGGCGTTCATACGTTTTCACAATTCTATTTTTAAGATAATGAGCAAAGGGGTTATAAGTAAAGAGGAAGATTATTCGCAATGGTATAATGATCTGGTGATAAAAGCCGACATGGCCGAATACTCACCGGTTCGTGGTTGCATGATCATTAAGCCTTACGGCTATTCTATTTGGGAAAAAATGCAGGCTGTTTTGGATAAGATGTTCAAAGACACCGGTCACAGTAACGCCTATTTCCCGCTGCTTATCCCAAAATCATTCTTTTCAAAAGAAGCAAGCCACGTAGAAGGCTTTGCTAAGGAATGTGCTGTAGTAACCCATTATCGCCTTAAAAATGATGGCAATGGCAACATCATCGTGGATGAAGATGCGAAACTGGAGGAAGAACTGATCATCCGCCCGACATCCGAAACCATCATCTGGAACACTTACCGTGGCTGGATTCAATCCTACCGCGATTTACCTATCTTGGTTAACCAATGGGCCAACGTAATGCGTTGGGAAATGCGCACCCGTTTATTCCTGCGTACCAGCGAATTTTTATGGCAGGAAGGTCACACCGCTCACGCAACGTCTGATGAAGCAGTTGCCGAAACAGAACAAATGCTGGAAGTATACGCAGAATTTGCCGAAAACTGGATGGCATTGCCAGTCGTAAAAGGCCGTAAAACACCTAATGAGCGTTTTGCAGGTGCATTGGATACTTATTGCATTGAAGCTTTGATGCAGGATGGCAAAGCCCTACAGGCAGGCACCTCGCACTTTTTAGGTCAGAATTTTGCCAAGGCTTTCGATGTGAAATTCACAGGAAAAGATAATAAGCTGGATTATGTTTGGGCTAGCTCATGGGGCGTTTCAACCCGTTTAATCGGTGCGCTCATCATGGCTCACTCTGATGATGCGGGTTTGGTATTGCCACCAAAATTAGCGCCTATACAGGTAGTAATTGTGCCAATTTACAAGCACGATGAAGAACTGGAAAACATAACAACTTTTGTTAACGCCCTTACCAAAGAGCTGAAAGCAAAAGACATCTCTGTGAAGTTTGATAAACGCGACACCCACCGCCCAGGTGCTAAGTTCGCCGAATACGAATTAAAAGGTGTACCGGTGCGTGTTGCCATCGGCAGCCGCGATATGCAAAACGGTACTGTTGAACTGGCTCGTCGTGATACCAAAACCAAAGAGACCGTTAACCAGGAAGGTTTAGCCGCGCATATTGAAGCTTTGTTAGAGGATATTCAAACCAACATCTATCAAAAAGCATCAACTTTCCGTGCGGAAAATACCACCGAGGTTAATACCTACGAGGAATTCAAACGCCTTTTAGATGAAAAACCGGGATTTCTTTCAGCACACTGGGACGGCACGCCGGAAACCGAACAAAAAATAAAAGATGAAACTAAGGCAACAATCCGTTGCATACCTTTGAACAACAAACAGGAAGAAGGCAAATGTATCCTAACCGGTAAGCCATCAACCCAAAGGGTGTTGTTCGCAAGGGCATATTAATCTTTGGTGAGTGGTTGATTAAGTTGATTGGGTGAATGGTTGTTTTTAATTAAATAATTTACATGGCATCTTTTACAGAGTTGGAAACTTGGAAGCAGTCAAGGAAAATAAGATTGTTTATTGCTGAATTGACCAAATCTTTCCCTGTAGATGAAAAATATCGATTAACTGATCAAATCATACGATCGTACCGATCCATCGGAAATAATATAGCAGAGGGTCACGGACGGTTTCATTACCAGGATAACATAAGGTTTTGTGTTATGGCTAGAGGGTCACTTGATCATTTACTTATAGCTATCGATGAACGAATTATAACAGAAGATACATTGAGTATGTTTCAAATAGAATATGAAAGCTGTTTGAAGTTATTAAACGGATATATACAATATTTAAAAAGTAAAAAGTTAGAGGTTAGTTGAAGTGTGAAAACCACTCACTTAATCAACCACTCACCAAGCAACTAATCCATGAAATTCGCAACTAAAGCAATACACGCAGGGCAGGAGCCCGATCCATCAACCGGCGCGGTAATGACGCCGATATACCAAACATCTACCTACTGGCAAAAATCGCCGGGCGATAACCAGGGTTATGAATATTCCCGTGGTACAAACCCAACCCGTCATGCATTAGAAACTTGCTTAGCTGCATTAGAAAATGCAAAGTACGGCCTCGCTTTTTCAAGCGGTATGGGTGCTACCGATGCCGTTATGAAACTATTGGCACCGGGTGATGAAGTAATTACAGGTAACGATTTATATGGAGGTTCATACCGTATCTTCACGAAAATATACGCCAACTACGGCGTCAAATTTCATTTTATTGATCTGGCTGATCCTGAATTAATCAATCAATACGTAAACGAAAATACCAAGCTGATCTGGATCGAAACGCCAACCAACCCAACCATGCGTATTGTGGATATTGAGGCGGTGGCCAAAATCTCCAAGGCCAAAAAACTAAAATTGGTGGTTGATAATACCTTCGCTTCGCCATACCTGCAAAACCCGATTGATTTGGGTGCGGATATTGTAATGCATTCAGTTACCAAATACATTGGCGGTCACTCTGATGTGGTGATGGGCGCCTTAATGCTGAACGACGACGATACCTACAAGAAACTATGGTTCATTTATAATGCTTGCGGAGCTACTCCGGGCCCTATGGATAGCTTTCTGGTATTGCGTGGCATAAAAACCCTGCACCTGCGTATGAAAGCGCATTGCGAGAATGGCAGGATCATAGCCGAGTTCTTAAAAACTCATCCTAAAGTCGAAAAAATATACTGGCCGGGCTTTACCGATCATCCTAATCACGATGTTGCCAAAAAGCAAATGAAGGATTTTGGTGGTATGATCTCCATCGTATTAAAAGGTGCTGATCTAAAAGAAACATTCCGCGTAGCTTCATCATTCAAAGTATTCACCCTTGCCGAATCATTAGGCGGCGTGGAATCACTGATCAACCACCCCGTAAGCATGACCCACGGCTCTATACCAAAACCAGAACGCGACAAAGCCGGCGTAGTTGATAACCTGTTACGCCTGAGCGTAGGAGTAGAGGATGTAGAAGATTTATTAGAAGATTTGAAACAAGCGTTAAGCTAGTTTCTTCTACTTGTCATTGCGAGGAACGAAGCAATCTCATGCTTTACAGGTCCGATTTGCATGGTTCGCGATTACTTCGTTCCTCGCAATGACAATAATTAAACGGCATGATTGATAACATAAAAGCTTTCCTCGATTCCAAGGTCATCCAATACAATCAGCCGGGCTTTATAACTAATGATCCGGTTTCTATCCCGCACCTGTTCACTAAAAAGCAGGACATCGAGATTATGGGTTTCTGGGCGGCCACATTAGCCTGGGGACAGCGTGTTACCATCATCAACAAATGCAAGGAATTGATTGCTCTGATGGATGGCGCTCCCTACGATTTCATCATCAATCACCAAGATACCGATCTTAAAAAGCTGCTCCATTTTAAGCACCGCACTTTTAATGATATTGATACGCTCTATTTCATAGCTTTCTTTCGTTATCACTATGAAAATCATGAATCTTTAGAAGCAGCGTTTATACCCCCCAACCCCCTGAAGGGGGAGCAAGAGGAAAAATCGCTACTTTCTGGGAGCTGGAGGGTTGAGGCAGCATTAAATCATTTCCGTTCCTATTTCTTTTCCCTGCCCGACTTTCCTCATCGTACCAAAAAACACGTTTCATCACCTTCGCAAAAATCAACATGCAAACGGCTGAACATGTTCCTGCGCTGGATGGTACGTAAAGATGATTGCGGTGTAGATTTCGGTATCTGGAACCAACTAAAACCAGCCGACCTCATTATGCCCTGCGACCTGCACGTAGACCGTGTAGCCCGCAAGCTCAACCTCATCACCCGCAAACAAACCGACTGGCAAACCGCCATCGAACTCACCCAACGCCTAAGAGAATTTGACCCAACAGACCCTGTGAAATATGATTTTGCTTTATTTGGGTTGGGGATAGAAGAGAAGTTTTAACAGGATTACGCCGATTTTTTATGATTTCATTGATTTTGTTCCCTCCCTGGGGAGGGGTGCGGCAGGAACAGCAATGGCAGGGAGGGGTTTATACACCATGAAAAATCGCTAAATTTGATTATGGAACTACATAACGACCTTTCCGCCTTCCTCTCCGGTAAATCCGAGCAAACATTATCGCTCTTCAATCACTTCATTAGCGAATACCAAAAACTTGCCCCGGTAACTATCCATCCCGCAAAAACGATGATCGGCATTGCCAATTCACACCGTAGGATTGCGTGGATAACTCAATTAGGTAAAAACTTTATACATGTAGTATTCCCATTCAAACAAGAATACCCCGATAACCTATGCTTCCAAAAAATAGCGCAAGTGCCCGGCGATAGTCAACAGTTTAACCACCATTTCAGGATGTATAATGTGGACGATGTAAATGAAGAAGTGTTGAAGTTTATGCGAATGGCTTACGAACAATAATCTGTGTAATCATTCTCCAATCGGTGAAATCGTGTTATGCTTCTTCCTTAAAATAAACCTTATAAAAATTCATTGCCCTGCCATCATCAAATCCTTTCTCAATCAGCTCCTTATCGCCATGAATATAAATATGGAAGTTCTTATCCAGCTTTAGCACGCTTTTATAATCCCTTGCCTGTTTTTTTACCGCGTTGTTCGAGATTTCAAACGTATCCGCAATCGGCGAATCAAACTCCTGCTCATACTGGCTCTTAAAGTTTTTGAACGATTCAATAGCTTTCTCGTTACCAATCACCTCACCCGCAAACTCGTCCATATCAAAGGTTTCTTTTTCCTTAAAATACTTCATGGACCGGTTCAGCAGGTCAATCTTATCAGCCTTGCTCATCTCGAACTCGTCATCCAGTTTCTGGGTCACAAAGTTTTTGTAAATACCTAAAGTATTGCTGGTTTGGTTAAAGCTGTCGTTGCGAATCTTCAATTGCAGAAAATCATCCTTCCAGTAAACCGCTGCTTCCTGGCTAGTGTTGCTCTTATCGATAACCACTACCTTGTAGCCATTTTCTTTCTCAATATTGAAGATTAAAACACCTTTATCCAGTTTATTTATGTTGATGGCATTCTCCTCGTAATCTACATTAAAGCCGCCATCCTGAGGATAAACCTTCAGGTAAGTTTCCTTATTCTCAGATTTAAATATACCGATGGCATCCAGCGGGTTACCCTCAATTTGCACCTTCTTAAAATAAACCACATATAACTCACCGGTTTTTATGTTGGGGTGATTAGATACCTTGTACAGGTATTTGGTTATCTGTTCCGATGCTTCATGAAACTTATCCTTATCCTCAAATACCTGCGTAGCAAAATGATGCAGCTCGTTTAAATGCAGTTCACCACTGCTGTGCATCAGATGGTAAACCTCGTTCGCTTTTTCAAAAGGCTTTAAAAAATATTGCATTAGCAGGGTAGGAATCACCTCATCCTGAAGCTCCAATGGCTTGTCGGATAAAGCATAAAATTCATTATGCGAAGGATTACCAACGTGATGAACAGAAATAGTATCGAGCGAGGCTTCAAAAAAAGTTACCATATTAGTTGCGAATTTAGCCTTTTTTGCGCGATGCCCACCGATTTATACTTACAAAATTATGGCAACAACATTGCGCTTAAATCACGACTTTTGTCTGAACCGGAATTTTTTGAATTAATGAATTTATCGAATTCTGTTAATTATTAAATTCTAAGAATTCTGGTTCAGACAATATTAATGACTCAATGACTAATACAGAAGAAACCATCGTTGCCCTTGCCACCCCCTCCGGAAGCGGAGCCATTGGTGTTATACGTTTATCCGGCCCAGCGGCTATTACCATTGCGCAAAGCGTTTTTAAAGGCAAGGATCTAACCAAGCAGGAATCGCATACCATCCATTTTGGCAGCATTGCGGATGACGACCTGGTTTTGGATGAAGTTTTAGTTTCTTTATTTGTTGCTCCGCGGTCATATACCCGAGAGAATGTAGTGGAGATATCCTGTCACGGATCAGCATATATTATTGAGTCGATCATTAAACTGTTGATCAAAAAAGGTGCAAGATCTGCAAAGGCGGGTGAATTCACCCTTCGCGCATTCTTAAACGGCCAAATGGATCTTTCCCAGGCCGAAGCTGTTGCCGATCTGATCGCGTCTAACTCCAAAGCATCACAACAAGTAGCCTTAAACCAACTGCGTGGCGGTTTCAGTAACCAATTGAAAATGTTGCGCGAGCAATTGGTAAACTTTGCATCTTTAGTTGAATTGGAATTGGATTTCGCCGAAGAAGATGTTGAATTCGCCAACCGCGATCAGCTTAAAAAATTAACCCACGATATTACCCGGATTATAGGCTCATTGATTCAATCTTTCGAATTAGGTAATGCCATTAAAATGGGCGTAAATACCGTAATCGCAGGCCGGCCGAATGCAGGTAAATCAACGCTATTAAATGCTTTGTTAAACGAGGAAAGGGCTATTGTAAGTCACCTGCCGGGCACTACACGCGATACCATAGAGGAAGTACTAAATATCCACGGTATCAATTTTAGGTTGATAGACACCGCCGGTATCCGCGAAGCGACAGATGCCATTGAGCAGATAGGCGTACAACGTACGATGGAAAAGATTAGCCAGTCGGCGCTATTAGTTTATGTGTATGATGCTCAACAAATTAGTTTAGCCGAGCTTAGTCAAGACCTGGAAAGCCTGCAAAAACCTGGTGTAGTAATGTTAGTAGTGGCTAATAAAATTGATCTTTTATCACAAGAAGAGATTGATAATTTACCTCATACCCAGCAAGCGGTAGTCATCTCTGCCAAAGAGAAATTCCATATCGACGACCTTAAAAATAAAATCTATCATACCGCGGTAAAAGACAAACTAACTGGTAATGAAACATTGGTAACCAATATTCGCCACCTAGAAGCTCTTCAAAAAACTGAAGAATCATTAATAAAAGTATTAAACGGTATTGACAATAATATAACCTCAGACTTTTTAGCCACCGACATCAAACAAGCACTGCACTATCTCGGTGAGATCACCGGAACAGTTACAACGGATGATTTGTTGGAAAATATCTTCAGTAAGTTTTGTATCGGGAAATAGTTAACATAACTACTTGATTTTAAAGTTGTTATGTTGAATCTGCGGAAAGTTAAAATCCTATTTTCTATTTTATAAATAACAGATTTTCAGGTAATTGCAAATAAAACCGATTGGTATATTTTATATTTTGTTACTAATAGCGTTTTATTTTGTTACTTATTTGTTACTCAAAACGCCGATTGTTTCTCGTTTTTTAATCCCGGCAAAATCATTGTGACTATAAGTGACTATTTAATACTAAACAGTACTAAACAATACAAAGCACCACTAAAAGTAGGGGAAATAACAAGGGATATCCAATACATAATTTTCATATGTTAAATTCTGATTAGATTTTGAAAATTTAACATTTATGAGTTCAAACTTCACTATTCAAAGAAAATGTGTGCATTGTAAAAAAACATTCGATGCCAAAACCACCGTCACAAGATTTTGTGGTAAGTTGTGTAATAAGCGGTTTATCGCGACAAACCAGCGCAATGAAAAGATAGAGGCAGAGAAGCTAGAGCCTATCATCTTGTCTGCCGTAAAGATGCAGCCTATTCAAGGGATGGAATTCTTAGATCCCCAAAAAGCTGCTTTGCTTCTTGGCGTGTCACGTAATCTGATCTATCACTTAATAAACACTGGCAAACTTGTCGCCTACAATCTTTCCATTCGCCGAACGATCATTCTTAAAAGAGACATCGATTTGCTACTTCAGGCGAAGTTGTTGGTAGTTGCTCCTTCAGAAAAGAAATTATCTAAAATGCCACCAATGGGCGATTGCTATAATATAGGCGAACTGCATACAATATTCAAAATGTCAGAAAGTGCCATAGGTAATCTGATCAAAAGGAATCAAATAACAAAGTTCCAGGTAGGCAGATTTACCTATGTCGCTAAAAAAAGTATCGAATCAATCTTACTCAATCAGAATTAATGGCAAACGTAACTATAAGAACAAGGTTGTTATCAAAAAATCGGCAATCACTTTATTTAGACTATTCACCTCCGATATTCAACTCATCCACAAATAAACTACAACGGTGTGAATTTTTGAAGCTCTTCGTATATAGCGAGCCCATTAATAGAATTGAGCGAAAACACAACAAAGAAACAACTAAGTTAGTGGAATGGATCAGGCTGAAACGCCATCTTGATATACAGAACAGTAGATTTGGCTTTTTATCAGAATCTAACAGGGGAGGAGATTTTGTAAATTATTTCAAAAAGTACACTGGCAGGCGTCAGAAAACAGATTCCGATAATATGGCTATGGCTTTCCGTTACTATGAGGATTTTATCAGTCGCGGTCTGAAATCTTGTGATTTGAATGAATCGATGTGCGAAGGCTTTCGGTCCTATCTTTTGAGTGGCCCAGGAATCAATTTCAGAGAAAAACCAATTGCAAGAAACACTGCCGTAAGTTACTTCGCTAAATTCCGATCAGCATTAAAAGAGGCGTACAGCAAAGGATTACTTGCAGAAGATCTCTACTCGTTAGTCAAGCCTATAAAAGCCAGCGAAACACATAAGGAACGTTTGGAATTAGTTGAACTTCAAAAGCTGATATCAATCCCAATGGGTACCGAGGTAATGAAACGTGCTGCTGTTTTTTCTGCATTGACAGGCCTTAGATTCTCAGACGTAAAAGCCCTCAAATGGTCTGAACTAAGAGGACGTCCAGGTAAACACTATTTGCAGTATCGCCAACAAAAAACGATGGCCGCCGAATACATGCCAATTTGTGGTGATGCTGTTAAACTAATGGGAAAAAGAAAAAGTGCAACTGAAGCAGTATTTAAAAATTTAGCTTATTCATCGATCAGGATTTTTTTGGTAAGGTAGCTTTCAAAGGCTGGTATCAAGAAAAATATCACTTTCCATTGTTTCAGGCATACCTATGCAACTTTACAACTTGAGTTTGGAACGGATGTTTATACCGTTTCAAAAATGCTTGGTCATAAGCACATTAAAACTACCCAGGTTTATGCGAAGGTGGTGGATAGACAGAAAACTCAAACTGTAAATAAAATCAAGGTAAACATTGGTAAGTTAAATATGGTTAATTCGTTTTAACGTTCTCAACAAAAAGCCGGTTTGATACCGGCCTTTTTAGTTTTAACCTGTTCAAAATTATTGATTGAGTTGCATTTTTGGGTTCATAGTTCTAGCCTAGCATCCGATCAGAAAAATCGCCGTATAACTTCATTACTAGGGATTAACATTCAGCTAACGTTAATAAAATAAAATACCAATGTTAATCAAATCGCGTAAGGTAAAAAAAGACCCGTACCCCGCCGTTCGTCCCCCTCGCGGTCACGCCCAATGACTGCGTCACTGAGCCCGCCCACTCGGTGGCCGCCCGGACTCCTTCGGCCAATAATAATTGGTCATCACATTGGATATTCCGGAGCCATTGACCATACTATTCCATGCCTATTAGACAGCGATTTGTGTAGGCTCGTGGAAAAAGTGAAATTAATAATCAAGGATTGAATGTGGTCAAAGAGTAACGGAACTATCTGTCTGACATTGCGGAACGAGATGTCAATGGTTCCGGAATCTCCAGTCAAATAACGGAAATTCGGGGTGACTGGAGATCATGGAATTTTATAATAAAAGATGGTAATCGTATCAATATTGGATTAATCAGCAAAAATGGGGTGGGATAGGCAGGGAGATACTGTCAACAGATAAATATAATGTACACCTTGATACTAGTTACAATGGTACTCATAAAATTGCAATTCTGTCGGCTGCAATAACTATAGACATGATATTAAGGAATGGTAAGTAGATAGGGGATGCAAAGGAAGGGGTATCTGATGTTGCCCCGGAATGCCCTTGGTCAATTTCCTGCGGAATCACTTTACTCCTTACCTATGAATTACTGGTCAGTTTCAGTGGAACATCCACACAAGTTTAACACTGCAAAAAATAGTCGATATTTTTATCTTGAAATATTTCATTTTGATAGATTGCTTTTTCCTTTTTTTAAATTTCAATCAATGTTTTTTTTAACAGCTGCGTATATAATAATATTAAAGCGGATAAACTGATTATCTTTGTTACAGACTTTAGGTTATATAAGTTTCTACTGCGAGGAGAGACTTGCTCTTTAACCAATAAAGAAACAATTATTAGCGTAGACTTTACTTATACTATCCAGTATTTCGACATGGATTTTTTTGGCTTCACAAAGCGGTTGGATAGTAGCAGACAGGAATTGTAGGAAGTGAAATTATTGCAATTCTTAAATGAGTGTTTAGTTTTTTATCTTTACACTCGAAACTTTTTGAAACACAGCATATTTATTTTATAGCGATAATTATATGGAGATGCAGAACGATTTATTTTTACGGTACATGAATAACCAATGTACTGTAAAAGAGATAAATGAGTTGCTGCACCATTTTAATATTGCGGAGGATGAAAAAAAGTTAAAGGCAGTAATTAACGCCGCACTCAACGACGAAGATGTACAGTTAGCCTACTTGGAAGAAGATGACCAGGCGCTTGATTCCAGATTGTCGCATTTATATAGCCGTTTAAAACAGGATATAGAGGTAGAAGCCATTGAAAAGGTAAAAGTTAGATCACTTACCCAATGGTATGGTATAGCAGCAGCTATTGCCATATTTTGCTGTGTTGGGTTGGGACTTTTATACAACCGTTTAAAACAAAAAGAACCTCAAACAGAAGTAACTTATGAAATCAAGCCAGGAGAAAATAAAGCAACGCTTGTTTTATCTGACGGTAAGCAAGTGGATTTACTCAAGGCAAAGAATGGCGTTTTAGCGCAACAAGGTTTAGTGAGTATCAATAAAACGGCCGATGGGCAACTGAGCTATTCAACCCAGGTTTCCGGAGATAACAAATCAATAGGCTATAATAAAATTGAAGTGCCGAAAGGCGGGCAATACCAGGTGACATTACCGGATGGAACACATATATGGTTAAATTCTGCTTCGACTATCAGTTATCAAACAAACTTTGATGGTAAAACACGCAACGTAACCTTAAGTGGTGAAGCTTATTTTGAAGTTGCGAAGAATAAGGCTCAGCCATTTATTGTAACTGTCAATGATTTAAAGGTTCAGGTATTAGGCACTCATTTTGATATTATGGCTTATGCTGATGAGCCATCCATTAATACTACTTTATTGGAAGGATCGGTCAAAGTTAGCAGGGGCAAATTGAACCAAGTGATCGCTCCAGGTCAGCAGGCGCGGGTAAATAATGATATTCAGGTGGTTAATGCGAATATTGATGAAGCTGTAGCATGGAAGAATGCTGACTTTTTATTTGTTAATTCAGATATTCAGCCTTTGATGCGCAAAGTTGAAAGATGGTATAATGTTAAGGTAGTTTATACCGGGGAAATGCCCGCTACTCATTTTAACGGGGAAATACCAAGGAATACAGACATTAAAAAATTGCTTGGTGTATTAGAGCAAATGGGCGGTGTTCATTTCAGAATTGAGCAAAATGTAATTAGAGTATCCAGGTAGGATATAAGGTGCAATACTTTTCGTCAATCAGATCATAAAATTCCGGCATAAGGCTTCAAGGTGTTTTTAATCAGCTCTGTATATGCCTTTAATGTCTATTAATGGTCTGTTTTCAACTTCTTCTTGTTTTGCCGCTGATAAGTAAATACAAAGTTTTATTGCTAAAAATGTATGCTTAAAGGGCCTGATACTAGAAGCGAGACATGGCATAACAGGCTTATTACGTTATCCTGAATTTTGCGCCTTTTGGATAAAATAAACGTTCGGTCCCGGTAGCTTGTCAAGACTGAGCATGAAATTCTGAAAAAGGAAAATAAAGGATATGCTGCTGTTATGATATTTCCCATTGAGCAAAGTCAATAAGTACTATATTGGTTTTAGCCAGATCTGCTCATGGAAGATTTTAACAGGGAGAAATGGAACTGTTTAGAGCTGCTGGAATCTCACGCACAAAAATCGCATGCTGTGTTTTATAAATTTACATTCTACATCAATGTATCTTTTCTATGCTCCGTATTATAACCAATACAAAGCTAAAAATGATGCAAAGTACATATCAATTAACGAAGGAGAAAGATCTGGCTGTCGTAGCTAAATCACAGTTTTTATCAACGATTAGCCACGAAATTCTGACCCCTATGAACGCAATTATTGGTTTTACTGAATTGTTATTGCATACTAACCCTACTACAGAACAACTGGAATATTTACAGGCGATTAAATTATCCGGAAATAGTCTGCTGGTGCATTTAGACGATATACTGGAATTTAGCGCTATAGAAAAGAACGAAATAAAATTTGATGTAACGGAATTTAATATAGAACAATTATTAGATAATATCAGGTTTTCCTTCTTAGAAAGGGCCACTGAAAAGCAGCTGCCATTAAAGCTATCTGTTGATAAAAGGCTTACCGATGCGGTAATAGGAGACCCGGTAAGGTTAGAGCAGATTTTAAACAGCCTGATCAGCAATGCCATCAAATTTACTACTGCCGGGGAGATTCGTATCTCAGCAACACTATTGTACACTGATGGTGAAAATAATAATATAGAATTTGAAATAGCGGATACTGGTATTGGGATACCGGAAGATAAAATGATAGTTATTTTTGAAAGCTTTACACAGGCTGATGCCAGAAATACCCGGGAGGCCGGAGGGATAGGCTTAGGCCTTACAATAGCTAAAAAGTTAATAGAAATGCAGGGCGGCAGTATTAGTGTAAAAGGTAAACCAGGATATGGATCCGTATTTAAATTTAATTTGACTTATAAGAACGGTATTGAAAAACAGGATTTGCAATCAAAGCCGGTTCCTACTGATGCTGTATACAGCTTAAAGGGTGCCAAAATACTGGTAGCAGAAGATAACAAGATAAATATTATGCTGATAAAAAATATAATGGAATTATGGGATGTAGAATGTGATGTTGTGAGCGACGGACTACAGGCTGTTGAGAAAGTAAAGACGACTGATTATGATATGATACTGATGGATTTGCAGATGCCGGTGATGGATGGTTATGAGGCTACTTTAATAATTAGACAACTCCCTATGGAAAAGGCGAAAACATTACCTATTGTTGCTTTCACCGCATCTTCAAAATTCGAAATTGAAAGTAAGGCTGCTAAGGCGGGTTTGACCGATTATATCGGCAAGCCATTTGATTTAAACGAATTGTATGCTAAGATCGGAATGTATTGCAGTTAGCATTAGGCGCCTCACTGTGTCCAGGCTGAAAATGGTTTCTTTTTAGTTCAGCGTAACAATAAATAGGGCTTACTGAGGCAATATGGACAAGAAATTACTCCTTTAATATAATGAAGATCTCAATTTTTAAAGTTTTAATTTTTTGGCAGCAATAAAAAGTGATCGGAGGTTTTAAGTCGGTACTGGAGGAAAGAAAATATATCGAGCATACTACAAAAATGATGTAAGCGTTAGACGACATTTCGATAAGAAAATATTTTGACTGTAATTTTTAATAGGTATAGAAAGACAGCTATAAAAAAATATGATGGATTAACTCTTGATAGTAAAGGTAGAACCCAACAGCCCGACAATAAAAGCTACGGCCATATCGGGGTTTTGCATTAAGTGATCTTTTAGAAAGCGAAGGGACTTTACCATGTGGCTATTCACTGTAGCGACAGAAATGCCCATCGCTTTGCCGGTTTCCTCATAACTTTTCCCTTCAATTTTGCAAAGTATAAAGGCCTGTTTTCGTTGAGGTGGTAGCTGGTCAATGGCCTGGTTTATAATTTCGACGGTTTCCTTACTGATTAAATTCTCTTCTGTATGCCGGTAAAAGTCAACGGCCGTTATTAATATAGTTTCAATTATTCTTTTATTACTGGCTGCCTTACGTAAATAATCATACACGAGATTTTGAGCAATTGTGCCCAGGTAAGCCTTGAATGATCGTTCCGGGTCGAGCTCAGTCCGTTTTTGCCATACCTTCATAAATAAATGCTGCAGGATGTCCTCTGTAACCTCCTCCTCCTTAACCATGGCAAATATCTTTTTATAAAAGATTTTCCCCAAAGCTGCATACAGCTTGTTAAAAGCGGGCTCGCTGCCTCCCTGTAATTGTATCACCAGGGTTTTTATTTCAGCATCCTCTAAAAAGATCATATTTTTTTAAGCCTGCAAATGTAACTGTATCGTTTCAATGTTCTACCTGTTTTTGCTCCTGTATATGAACACGCTGACTGTTCAAGCTAATTGATGTATCGGTAAATTTTGTAAAAAGGGAATAGCTAGGTATCATAACGAACGGTAAATTTATCTAAAAGATTTTAATATTTACTTGTTTTAAGAGGCAATTTAAATTTTCTCCTGAATTAATGCGGCAGCAATTCCGGCTTGCAGCAGTTTTCGCACAAATAACGTCACCATCTATATAGGGTCATCGGTCATATTTTCCGTAAGCTATAAGAACATATTGACGAGCAGCACATTACTTACACGCGGGTACAGGTAGATCGTAGATTTATGATGAGTATGTCTTCCACTAACATCTTGTATATACCTATAGCCTGATGTGGCGGCTAACTTCGTTTAGCGGAATAACTAATATCATCAAAAGCCAAACGGTCGCCGCATTAAATGAGAAAAATGATGATAAAAGTAATTTTTGAAATCAAGTCAATGTTTCTTCACGCTGCTTCGTATTGAATTCCTAAACAAGCATGAAGCGCTACTTTAAATACTTTGGACCTATAACGTTGGTAAAACTGATGTTAACTGCGATTTTCAGAAGATAAGTGAAATTACCCCGATGCTGCAATCCATCGGCCTCCTACAGCATAATTTATGTTGAAGTAATATATGGAACGATAATAGGATCCTGGATAAAATTATTTATCAAAAACAGGTTTTGGAGTCAATGTATCCTTTGCCAGCTACGTATTATTTACCCAAACAGCAGGTTGTTAATCGCTACAAGATGAGGCAAATGAAATGTTTGATGTTCGAAAATGAAAGAAATGTTTAGTTCAAATTTTAATAAAAACCCTGGTATTGTATCCAATTCTATGAAGAAAATTATACTTATTAGTTTAGGTCTCACATTAAATGTGTTGATAGCTGCGGCTCAGCAAAAAGTAAAAGATGGCACGGTCAACAATGGCAATTTGCCTAATAAAGACGCCATATTGGAACTGGAAAGTTCCAATAAAGGATTGTTGTATACCAGGGTAGCCTTAAGGCTCACCACGGATGCTTTTCCGCTAAGCGCTCATGTAGCGGGAATGATGGTATATAATACGGCCACCCAAAACGATGTTGTTCCCGGTATTTATTATAATAACGGAACTAAATGGGTTTTTGTTGGAGGAGGAAGAAGTTCAGGTTCAATTCTTGTCCAAAACCAACCGGGAACAAGCGGCACCCCCGGTATACCCGGCCAGCCAGGCGGCCCTGGTGCAGGCGTTAATGTGGTAACCAATGATAGTGGTACTTATATTTTTAATCCAACGGCAAATACCTGGACAAATATTACCGGCCCTGCAGGAGCAACCGGCCCGCAAGGCCCGATCGGATTAAGCGGTGCAACAGGCCCACAAGGTCCGATAGGTTTAACAGGTGCAACAGGTTTAACCGGTGCAGCCGGTACTAACGGTACTAACGGTACAGATGGTGCAACAGGTGCAACCGGTCCACAAGGTACAATAGGATTAACCGGAGCAACTGGTACAGCCGGAACTAACGGTACAGATGGTGCAACCGGAGCAACTGGTGCAACAGGTCCACAAGGTCCGATAGGTTTAACAGGTGCAACAGGTTTAACTGGTGCAGCCGGTACTAACGGTACAGATGGCGCAACAGGTGCAACTGGCGCAACAGGTTTACAAGGCCCGATAGGTTTAACGGGAAGTACAGGGGCAGTTGGTGCGACAGGTGCTGTTGGCGCGACAGGTTCACAAGGCCCGATAGGTTTAACAGGAAGTACAGGTGCAGTTGGCGCAATTGGTGCTGTTGGTGCAACTGGTTCACAAGGCCCGATAGGTTTAACGGGAAGTACAGGGGCAGTTGGCGCAACTGGTGCAGTTGGTGCGACTGGTTCACAAGGTCCGATAGGTTTACAGGGCATTACAGGTGCAGTTGGCGCAACTGGTGCAGTTGGTGCGACTGGTTCACAAGGTCCGATAGGTTTACAGGGAAGTACAGGGGCTGTTGGTGCGACAGGTTCACAAGGGCCAATAGGTTTAACGGGAAGTACAGGGGCAGTTGGCGCAACAGGTGTAACTGGTTCACAAGGCCAGATAGGTTTAACCGGAAGTACAGGTGCTGTTGGTGCAACTGGGGCAGTTGGTGCAGCTGGTGCTAAGGGTGCAACTGGCGCAACAGGTCCGCAAGGATTAACGGGTGCAACTGGTTTAACCGGAGTAGCCGGTACTAACGGTGCAACTGGCGCAACCGGTCCGCAAGGTCCAATAGGATTAACCGGATCAACTGGTTTAACCGGAGTAACTGGTACTAACGGTATTAACGGTGCAACTGGCGCGACAGGTCCAATAGGCTTAACAGGTGCAACTGGTTTAACCGGTACAACCGGTGCAACAGGTCCACAAGGTCCGATAGGCTTAACAGGTGCAACAGGTTTAACTGGTACAGCCGGTACTAACGGTGCAACTGGCGCAACGGGTCCGCAAGGTCCGATAGGCTTAACAGGTGCAACAGGTTTAACCGGTACAGCTGGTGCTAACGGTGCAACTGGAGCAACAGGTCCACAAGGTCCGATAGGCTTAACAGGTGCAGCAGGTTTAACCGGTACAGCTGGTACTACCGGTGCAACTGGCGCAACCGGCCCACAAGGTCCAATAGGTTTAACAGGTGCAACTGGCGCAACCGGATCAACTGGTTTAACTGGAGTAGCCGGTACTACCGGCGCAACTGGCGCGACCGGTCCGATAGGTCCGATAGGATTAACTGGTACAGCTGGAACAAATGGAACAGACGGCGCAACAGGTCCTGCTGGTCCAACCGGAGCAACAGGCGCAGCAGGTATACAAGGTCCAATAGGAGCAACCGGTACAGCCGGTGCAAAAGGAGATATAGGTGCAGTTGGCCCAATAGGTCCAATAGGAGCAACAGGTACAGCAGGAACAAATGGAACGGACGGCGCAACAGGTCCTGCTGGTCCAACCGGTCCACAAGGTCCTAAGGGTGATGCTGGTATAGGTGGTGTAACCACCGCGGGTACAAACATTACCATCACAGGTGATGGTTCGGCGGTAAGCCCGTATGTTGTTAACGCAACTAGCCCGGCTACTACCAATATACTTACGGCTACCAATGGCAGCCTGGTTTCAACGGTTAATGGCGTTGCATCAGCACCTGCGGTTGCGGTATTAACAGCTGCAAATAATGGCTTAACGGCAACAAACGGTACGGTACAATTGGGTGGTGCTTTAACTGGAGCAACGGTTGTTACGGCCTCGGCTGCTAATACACTGGCCATTGCAGGTTTACAAGCAAGCACAACATCCTCAACAGACCAAATGGTTGTTGCTGATGCAACAACAGGTGTGTTAAAAACAATTCCGGCAAGTTCACTTAGCACCAATTGGTCGCTTACAGGTAATGCGGGTACAACACTGACTAATAATTTTTTAGGTACAACGGATAATGTACCCCTTCAATTCAAAGTAAATAACGTGTTTGCGGGTATGCTGGAGCCTGGCAATATCTCTTTGGGCACGAATGCAGGTTTAGCTAGACAGCAAGGACTTGTTAATTCTACTCAAAGCGCTCTCAATACTGCTAATGTCGCAATTGGCAACTCGGCACTTGCCGCTAATGTAACGGGCTCTAAAAATACAGCAATTGGCAATCTGGCGCTTACTGCCAGTACCGCAGGTAACAATACAGCGGTTGGTGATTCCGCACTTGTCGCCAATACCGCCGGTACTTCCAATACAGCAATAGGAATAGGTGCCGGACAAACCACTACAATCGGAAGCAACAATACTTTTATTGGAGTTGATGCTGACCTCGTAACAATAAAGGCTTTTTTAGCCACGCTCAATGGGGGAACAGGCTTAACCAACGTGACAGCAATTGGTTATGGTGCCAAAGTAGGCGCAAGCAATAGCATGGTTTTGGGCGGTACGGGTACTTATGCCGTAAATGTAGGTATCGGCAATACCAGCCCAACAAACACACTGCATGTAACTCCGAAAGTGGGGGTGAACCCGGTACGTTTTGAAGGCTTACAGGCCAGTACCTCATCAGCAGACCTAGTGGTTGTTGCTGATGCAACAGGTGTTTTAAGAACTACTACTACAGGCGGTTCAGGCGGTTGGTCGCTTACAGGTAATGCCGGTACAACACTGGCTACTAATTTTTTAGGTACAACGGATAATGTACCCCTTCAATTCCAAGTAAATAAGGTGTATACGGGTATGTTGGATCCTAGCGATGTCTTTTTGGGCACGAATGCAGGTTTAGCTAAAAAGCAAGGACTTGCTAATTCTATTCAAGCCTTTCTCAATAATCTTCCCGGTACTGGTAATATCGGAATTGGCAGTCAGGCGCTTGCTGCCAGTATCGCTAATAACAATACTGCGGTTGGTGCTTCCGCACTTGCCGCCGATAGCATTGGTAATAGTAATGTCGCAATGGGCAATCTGGCGCTTAGCGCTAATAAAAATGGCAATACCAATACAGCAATTGGCTATAAGGCGCTTGCTGCCAATACCGTTAGTAACAATACTGCGATGGGTTCTTCCGCACTTGCCGCCAATACCACTGGTACTGGTAATGTGGCAATGGGCATTAGCGCACTTGCCGCTAATACCACTGCTGGCAACAATACAGCGGTTGGTGGTTCCACACTTGCCTCCAATACCACTGGTGCTTATAATATTGCGGTTGGTGGTTCCGCACTTGCCGCTAATCTAACGGGCAATTACAATACAGCAATTGGCTATCAGGCGCTTACTAACAGTACCGGTGCTACTAATACTGCGGTTGGTTCTAACGCACTTAACCGCAATACCGCTAGTAACAATACTGCGGTTGGTTCTTCCGCACTTTACTACAATACCACCGGCACTTCCAATACAGCAGTGGGTACTTCCGCACTTAGCGGCATTACCACCGGTGCTTCCAATACAGCAATAGGATTAAATGCCGGACAAACCAATACAACCGGAAGCAACAATACTTTTCTTGGAACTAGTGCTGATGTTACAACGGGAGCTTTAAGCAACGCGACAGCAATTGGCTATAATGCCAAAGTAGCTGCAAGCAATAGCATTGTTTTGGGCGGTACGGGCACTAATGCAGTAAATGTAGGTATCGGCACAACTGCGCCAACGAGCACCTTGCAGGTAGCAGGGTCTATGGCTAATGCACTTCGCATTCTTACATCCACATCGTCGTTCACACTTACTAATAATGATTATACGGTTATATCAAAAGCAGGTACCCCAGAGACCCTTACTTTACCGGATCCAACAACCTGCTCCGGGAGAATCTACCGGATCGTAAATTATTCAGGTGATGGGAATGGTGCGAATGATATTACTCTTTCAATAGGTGTTTATTATGTAAATGTTGGAATAGGTACAACGACAAGTTTACACGTATGTGCAGAGTCAGTTGTAGCGTTTGGGTCAAAAGGTCCTATCGATGCGGTAAGCATACAAAGCGATGGTACCAACTGGTATGTTATTGGGCAATAATTATTTTTTGATACAGCTAACAACAACTGGATGATGAAAAATAAAATATTTATCGCAGTATTCTGCCTGGTTACCAGTGCTGCTGCTGCCCAAACAGGGGCAGGCAGCAGTACGGTAGATAATTCATCGGTAACCATAGCAGCCGGGACTACGGAGGAGCGTTATTCGGAGGGGACGTATTTCGGGCCATTGGCGAACTGGGATATTGAGGGTACGCTGGAGATATGGAGCAAAAATGTTTGGATAGCCCCTACGGCAACTTTTAGCGGCAGCGGCAAAATCATCATTCATAATCCCGGCACTAACCCGCTTTATACGGGCATGGCATCGGGTGCCACAAAAATTGATGGAAATAATGGCAATTTTATTAACCTGCTGGTTATACATCAGAATAACAGCGATATCGTTTTAAATGATCTTGCCGACCCTGGCTACGGTACGGTTAGTCCATCGGGAGAGCTGTCGGCAGCCTTAAACATAGGCGGAACATTGGACCTGGCGGTAGATCATGCCAACGTTATTCTTAACGGCAATAACCTAACCTTTAATAGCACGGGAAATATAACGGAGTACAGCGAAAATCGCATGATATCCACCAGTAACAGTATTGCCGGGCATGTGGTAAAACAATATAGTGACAGCACTTCATTTGTATTCCCGGTAGGTATAGCAGAAGGTGATTATACGCCGGCAACCTTAACGGCCCCGGGTGCGGGTGCTTTATACGTAAGTGTTCAGAATTATGCTGGAGCATTTACAACGGGGTTCAATTTGCAGCAAGGTATGGACAGAAGCTGGCACATCTACTCGTCGGCGCCGGTTAAGGCTACCATAACATTACAGCACAATGCTTCAACCAATGGTTCATTATTTAATGATGACGATGCGCTTATTTCACAATATGCAGGCGGCGCTTCATGGGATTATTATAAAACAATAAATCCCGCGCCAGGGGTGCATATGAGTCATGAAGTAACCCTGGCTTCTAATGCTTTTAGTAATGCTGTTTGGTTTACTGAATATAGTAAAGCAGGCTTGTTCATCCCCAATTTATTCACACCAAACGGCGACGGTATAAACGATACTTTCCTTATTAAAGGATTGGATCAATTTGCTGATAATGAATTAATAATTCTTAACCGCTGGGGCAACCAGGTTTACAAACAGGAAAACTATCAAAATAACTGGTCGGGTACTGGTTTAAACGAGGGTACATATTATTATCTGCTCCGTGTTAAAAGCAATGGTGATGCTGAATGGAAGGTTTACAAAGGATATATCACTTTAATAAGAGCATTTAAGCAATAACAATTAATGTAATAACAATGGACAAAAGGATAAAGAACATAATTATTATTATAGTAATAGGGCTATTATTGGGAGTTATAAAAAAAGCTGATGCGCAGCAGGATGCGCAGTTTAGCCAATATATGTTTAACGGGATTTATATCAATCCGGCTTATGCGGGATATCGGGAGCAGCTGAATGTTCAGGGTTTTTTCAGAACGCAATGGACGGGGGTAACCGGGGCGCCACAAACGGAGTCGGTAGCCGTGGACGCGATCGCGAATGATGATAAAGTTGGTTTGGCGTTTATGATGTCTGATGATAAGCTTGGCGCGCAAAGTAATCTGGAATTTTACGCGAATTATGCCTATCGGATACAAATGAATGAGGATGGCAGTTCCCGTTTAGCGTTGGGTTTTGGTGTTGGCGCGGTGCAGCTCGGGATAAATGGCGCAATGTTATTTGCGAACGATCCGGAACCCTATCAGCCAACAGGCAATCAGAGTACAATCTTACCTGATGCCCGGCTGGGCGCTTATTATTCTGACGATAAGGTTTACGTAGGTCTGTCTGCCGATAACCTGGTAGCGCAGTTTTATAAAGTGCCCGCGACTTCTTTTATCGCGCAACCAAAACCACATTACTATTTAACCGCGGGGATGTTGGTCCCTTTATCAGAAGATATTCAGCTAAAACCCTCTTTTTTGTTGAAGGATGATATGGCAGGCCCCACTAGTTTAGACCTGACAACATTTATTATCATGAAAGACGCGGTTTGGTTGGGCTGTTCTTACCAAACAGGCGTTAAACTTTATAATAAACCTTATTTACAAAGTAATCTAGGTCAGCCTGCCGCAATAGTACTGGCTGCTCAATTATATACCATAAAGAATTATCGTATAGGTTATTCCTATGATATTTCGTTAGGGGCTTTGGCTGGTTACAGCGGCGGTAGCCATGAATTGTCCATCGGTTACTTTTTTGACCGAAAGGACTACAGGATATCATCACCAAGGTATTTCTAATTAAGTAATATAATATGAAATTAATTTTAGTCAAATTATCAGTTATAGTGGTGTTACTCAGTTATGGAATGAAAAGCCATGCACAGTATGTTATTAAAGCGGCTGATGCGAAGTTCGAATTATCGGATTATATAAAAGCGATCGATTTGTACGAGCAGGCTTATCACAAAAAAGTGACCTTGCATGCTGCCGAACGATTGGCACAGTGCTATGCATTGGTACAAGATTATAAAGAAACGGAAAGTTGGTATGCGATTGCGTCATCGATGCCCGGGAGTGATCCTTCCAATATGCTTGCCTATGCAGGCGCGCTTAAAAACAATGGTAAATTCGCGGAAGCGAAAGCGGCATTTGTAAAATATAAGCTGAAGCAAGCTAATATCGTATCAAAGGAACAAATGAATAGCTGGATGGCTTCATGCGATTCAGCCTCGTTCTGGATGAGGAATCCGGTTCATTTTACCGTTAATAATCTAAAATCCATCAACACGCCGAAGTCGGATTGGGGGGCGGTCGTGTATGAAAATAATATCGTTTTTTCATCAGATCGTGACGATATGCCCTCCTCCTTGCAGGGTAGTCCCAAAAAAAGCCGGCCGTTTTTAAAATTTGATGGCGTACAGGTTCCCGATAAAAATGTTTATGGTAGGACGGGGAATAGCTATTTGCATTTATATATACAACGAAGTGGCATAGGCGATATTAATTATTTTCCGGCAACCCTTAATAACAGTTATCATACCGGGCCGGCCTGCTTTACAGGTGATGAAAAAGAAATGTTTTATACGTTAACTAAGATCCCGGAACATTATAAAAAAAGTAAAGGAACAGCCATCAGGACAATTAATGTGGAGATATACAGCTGTAAAAAAGATACTAACGGAAAGTGGACGGAGCCGGTGAGTTTTAAATACAATAACCCAAATGATTACTCTGTAGGCGATCCATATATCACAAAAGATGGGAAAATGCTATACTTTTCATCAAATATGCCAGGAGGTAAAGGGGGAACCGACATTTATTATTGTAAAAGAAACACGGATGGTACTTGGGGTACTGCGGTAAATTTGACCGATATCAATACTGCAGGAAATGAGCGCACTCCTACTCTAGACAGCGCCGGTAACCTTTATTTCAGCAGCGACGGCCTGATTGGAATGGGGGGGCTTGATATATTTAAAACGAAACTTGTTAATGGCAAGTGGGCCAAACCACTAAATATGGGTTATCCGTTCAACTCGCCACAGGATGATTTCGCTTATAATCCTATTGACAAAGCTGACGGTTTTTTCGCTTCTAACAGATTTGGAGGATTAGGTAGTGACGATATTTACTCTTTTTCGCAGCGAAAGCCACCGGTTTTCAGACTTACAGGGGTGGTGTATGATAAAAGTAATAATGCAAAGCTACCAAACGCCATGCTCTCGTTAGCGAAAGCGGATGGTACCGTTTTAAATGTTCAAACAGATGTCAATGGCACATTCAACTACGATCTTGACACCAGTTCAAGTTACACTTTAATTTGTGAGAGAACGGGTTTTCAGAATAGTACTACGAGCTTAAGCACGATTGGATTTACCAGTTCAACGACCATAACGAGAGATTTCTATTTAGAGCAGATTATACTTAATAAGGAAATCGTTCTCGAAAATATTTATTATGATTTCGATAAATCAAACATCCGTCCGGACGCCGAAAAAAAGCTTGATAAAGTAGTCACGATATTAAAGAATAATCCGACAATGTGGATAGAATTAGGTTCGCACACAGATAGCCGGGGAGGGAGCCATTATAACTTACTTCTTTCTCAGAGAAGAGCGAATGCGGCTGTACAATATATAGCGAGCAAGGGCATCAATAAAAATCGGATAACAGCCAAAGGATATGGCGACACTCGTTTAGTTAATGCTTGCACAGTGAATGTTAAATGTTCTGAGAAGGAGTATCAGGCCGACCGCAGAACAGAATTTCATATTGTGAAGTATTAAATAACCTACAGGTATACTATTATAATAAAGTAATGTCAGAATATACACTAACAAGGGAGCAAATAAGATTGATAGATGATTTTTGTAAAGGGAAGAAAGGTGAGCAACTATTTAAGGAAATTGGAATCAGCTCTTCGGCATTTAGCAAACTGTTTCAGGATTACTGGAAAATGGAGTATCAAGTAAACCGGCTTAGAAGTGAAAATGACAGGCTAAGAAAGCTATTTGTAGATGTGAGTCTTCTTAATCAATGTTTGTCAGATACGATAGGTGGGCTTAAATCGGAGAACAGGGTTTAAATCCCCCGACGCCAAAAATATGAAAACAATTAGCTTATCAGTTATCGCGGCAGTTTGTTTGGGCGCGGTATTCGCTTGCGACAACACGGGCTTAATCATTCTTTTCTTTTTGCTGTTTTGTTTGTTCGGGTCATTGGCCCTTATGTTTCACGCTAGAGCCGATTATCGCCGTACTTACAAAGATTAAATAAAAGGTCATGATCAATTTGTTGTGGATCAACTATAAAGTGATAGAGAAGTATTTTATCAACGAGCATTTCACCTATCGTGATCTTATCATTATGGTATTTGTATTTCTTCTCCTGAGTGGTATGATATACACGCAGTTTCAAAGTCTAAACGAAAGAAATAGTGAGCGGAATAATAAGGGTAACCATGGGTGACACTCTTATTATTAACGGGCACTGTATAGTTGACCAAACCAAACAACCAATTAAAAGCAATATGACACGCAAAAAGAATAAACATCATGCACAGGCAAGTATCGGGGTATTTATCAGTAATTAAATATTTATGGAATATCTGTTTCTAGTATTACCGGCTTCGTTTTTAATTATTTCTTACCGGTATAATATGAAGTATAAAAAGCTTAAAGGTGGTGGTAAAATCCCTAAAATAAGGAGTGCGAAAAACAATGCGGAATTATTTCTTTCATTGGCGATAATGTTGATTATAGGTTTTGTTTTTTTTAAGCTAAGTCCGGGCTGCTGAAAATATGGAAGAAATAAAAGCCGCTGAAATATTGAGAACGGTAGATATTACCGATGCCATTGCTTATTACGGTATTACAGAACTGCTGGACACCATAGGAGAAGAGAATATAAGGTTGCATCTTGATCAGATGCCGCAATAGCCCTATAAGGTGCCCTGACAAATACTTAGAATTAAGTAGAGGATTGTATGACACAAGAACCCCGGATTATTATATCCGGAGGTATTGCAATTGTACCTCGTTTGCCATAAAAAGCAAAAAATAGATGAATGAGATTATGAAAAACGACACACGCCCGAATTTAAAAACAAAGAAATTCTCAACACTACATATTGAAATATTTGAGCAATTATTGCTCTCCGGTAAAACCAATAGGGACTTAAATATACAGTTTGGCTACACCCGGAAGTCACATTGTGTAGTAGATCATTCCCGCAGGGTGATGTATAAATTATTGATGATGGAAGGTTTAAAAAGAGAAGAAAATATGGAGCAGATTATCTATCCGCGAATCTATAAATTCTGGTGGAAGCAATTGCTGGATAAACACAGAGCTGTTGTATTTCAAAAAGCGGTAACTGCCTTATTTTACGAACAGGACAAACAATCGCTTGTACGGGCGGGAAACTTGTAAATGGGCTTAAATGAGCGTAAATTTTGAATGAGGTTTAAATATGATGCTTGAATAATAATAAATGAAATACGACAGGTACTTATCCGAACGATTATATACTTTTGTTGTCATATTTATTAATAGTACGGGTAAGGCGCTGTTATTAAAGCAATAACCAGGATGAGTTTTCTGTACCAATTGATGAATGGCATGCTGCTAACTGTTATCACTGCTTTCCATGCAAATCCCAGGGAGAACCATCGTATTCGGTAAAGTCAGCGTTATTTTTGCTGCGATCTCCTGCCTGCTGATGAGTAACAGCTGTTTGGCGCAAGATATGCTGGTATCGCTATCGGTAAAAAATGATTCCTTTGAACATCTTTTTAAAGAAATAGCCAGGCAAACAGGTTATGTGTTTTTTTATGACACCGAAACCCTGCAACAGACTAAACCGCTCAGTATTCATGTAAAAAAAATGCCATTAACCAAAGTGCTGGACCTGTGTTTTATTGGGCAGCCGCTGAGCTACAAGCTGGTTGATAAAATGATCATCGTTAAGCAAAAAGAGCTTATCGTGAACAAAGTTGTTGCTAAAACGGGCAGGGCTGATTTGAGCGGGATGGTGAAGGACGAGCAGACGGACAGCCCAATGCGGGAAGTTACGGTAAAACTGTATAACAAAGACGGTGGCCTTACCGCGGTGTGCACGGATAATAACGGACACTATTCGTTTACCAAAATTATTCCCGGGAATTATAAAATAACATTCAATTTTATAGGATACGCGGCAGTAGAAAAGGATTTTTCATTAGTTGACCGGCAGCATCAAATTGATGATGTTGTTTTACAAGGTTTAACGGGGCACCTGGATGAGGTAGTGGTCATAGGCTATGGCCAGGTAAGAAGTGGTGATCTGACCGGATCCGTATCTTCCGTTAGTTCAACAGACATCAAGGATATCCCCAGTATGAGTTTTGATGATGCGCTTGCGGGAAGAGTGCCCGGTTTGCAGGTAACAAAAGCGGATGGTTCACCTGGGGGCGCCGTAAAAATGAATCTTCGCGGGGGCATATCACTTTTGGGTACCAATGATCCTTTATATATTATTGATGGCATACCCGTATCGGTAAATAACCAGTACATTCAAACGTCTGCTACCATATTCGATAAGGTCGAAACACAGAACAGTAGCAGTAATACTTATGAAGGGAATGCGATAAACGGTTCTTATAACCGAGGCACCGATATTCTTACCGGGATCGATATAAGTGATATTGAAAGTATTGATGTGCTTAAAGATGCTTCATCCGCTGCTATTTATGGCTCAAAGGCTGCGAATGGAGTGGTAATTATTACTACTAAATCCGGAAAGTTGAATGCTAAGCCAGTCATAAACTTTAATTATTATACTGGCCTAAATGTTCCTATACTTCCCAAGTTGTTGAATACAAAACAATACGTGGAAATCTATGAAGAAGCTTTGCGAAATGCCGACCCCAATGATCAGCTGTCTTTCACCATCGATAGTACAACTAGTACCAATTGGTTAAAGTTAATAACACGTAAGGGTTTTACTCAAAATGCCGACTTTAACCTAAGTGGCGGCAGCGCCTCATCCAGTTATTATGTATCCACTTCTTACGCCGATGAACAGGGCGTACTAATAGGTACGGGGTTTCAACGATTTGCGGGAAAGGTAAATTTTGAACATCACTGGAGTAGCAGGTTCCGTTTGTTAGCTAACTTTAATATGGGCTATACCTTAAATGATATCAATAGCGGTATTTATGGTCAGGCATTGTATGCCCCTCCTGATGTCACCCCTTATAATGCTGACGGATCTTTAAATTTATTTGCCGGGCCCGGAAACCCCCTTGCTTCTGCTAATGTTAAGAACAGGGGGACCCAGTATATCATGCTCGGAAAAATTGCGTTGGAGTTTGATTGGCGCAAAAATCTTAAATTAACAAGCAACGTTTCTATTAATTATAACGATTACCATCAATTACAGCTGATTCCCAGCTATGTTCAATTTTTTTATCAAGATGGAAGTACAGGTACAAGTTCATTTGGCGCAAATGCTTCGGCCGGCAATACGGATATTTTATATGAAAATACAGTTACGTGGGACTTGAATTTAAAAAATGGACATCAACTTAATCTGCTTGCCGGTACATCATGGGAAACTGACAGGAACAATAGTTCGGAAGCAGAAACCGCGGGCTTTCCTGATGGTACACCCCTAAATCAAATTCCAGCTGTTATCAATTCAAACAAACTATATGAGCAAAATTTTGCAGGCTCAAGTAGTTTACTTTCCTTTTATGCCCGGGCAAATTATAATTACAGGCATAACTATCTGTTTACCTTTACCGGGCGTGCCGATGCCTCTTCCAAATATCCGGCAACCAGCAGAGTAGGTTATTTCCCATCTGCGGCTTTTGCGTGGCGCATTTCGGGAGAAAATTTCCTTAAAAATGAATCGTGGATTGATGATATTAAGCTGCGGATTAGTGCAGGGAAAACCGGCTTGAACGCCGATATAGGAGATAATCAATATAGTTCTTTTTACTATAACTCAAGTTATGCCGGTTTAAAATCTATTGTACAAGCTCAGGCAGAAAGCACCAATTTTAAATGGGAATCGGTTTGGCAAAATGATATTGGGGTTGATTTTGCCCTTTTTAAATCACGTTTAAATGGAACCATTGGATATTACAGGAAGATCGCCAACGGATTATTATTAGGGGTTGATGCCCCATCAAGTGTTTCATCTGCTTTATTAATTGAAAATACGGCGGGAATTGCTAACGAGGGCTTAGAATTAAACTTGCAAGGAAATATTATCCGTTCCGATAAATTTATTTGGGACATGTCATTTAATCTTGCCCATAATACGTCAAAGGTCACCAATATTAACGGGGATCCATTTTCAGACCCGCTTTATCGAAGTTCAGCACTTGGAACAAGTATCGTAGAAGAAGGAAAGCCACTTGGTTTACTTTATGGCTATCGTGTGTTGGGTATTTTAAAAACACAAGCTGAGGTGGATCAGTATGAAAAAGAATTTCCTACTTATCAATCGTTGTTTCCATCCCTGGGTGTAGGGGATTACAAATATGAATTAACCCCCTCAGGAACACCAAAAGAAGATATAATTGGGAACGGGAATCCTCAATTTTATGGGGGATTAATGCAGAATTTAACCTTCAAAAATTTTTCACTGGCAGTTTCAATGACTTATTCCTATGGTAATCAGTTGCTTTATCAGAACGATGTTAGTAATATGGAGGTTACGGATATTTCAAACAAAGGTATTGCTATTTTAAATCGTTTTACGCCACAAAACACGAATACCGACAGGCCCCGGGTTATAGCCGGACAACCAGTACTGCTTTCAAATGAAAACGTTTATAATGCATCTTACCTTAAAATGAGATCGCTTACGCTGAATTATAAGTTTCCTGACCGCGCAGCTAAAAAGATAAAAATGAGAAACCTGTCTGTATATATTACCGGGACTAATTTGTTTACCATTACAAAATATCCTGGCCCCGATCCGGAGGTGAGTGATGATCCAAGAAGTACCATTGGTGGTTATAATGATATTAGCACTTATCCAACAACCAGGTCGTATATTGTTGGGGTAAGGGCAGGCTTTTAAAAACTCAATATGATGAAACATTTTATTAATGGTGTCTTTTTAATGGTGTTGGTTTACCAGTCAAGCAGCTGCGTGAAAACAAGTAATGTTTCCTCAAATAATATCACACCGGCAATTACTAATCAGGAAACTGCCCAGTATTTATTAAATGGAATATACGGTACGTTTGCGGTGGCCACGTCAAGTGTAACTGGCGATTCAGAGACTAACTGGGGACTTAATCATGAAATTATCCCGGCAATGATGGCTGGTTTAATTTATAGTAGTCCGGGTATTGGAGTAAACCCGCCAATTGTGGACAATTCATATGCTTACACCATTTGGAGTAATAATTATGATATTGTAAATGCGGTGAACGGTTTTATCAATACGGTTAATAATTTACCCGATAGTAAGTTTACAACGAAATCTAAAAATGAGATGCTGGGCGAGGCCAGGTTTCTAAGAGCTTATGCCAATTATCAATTATTAAGTTATTTTGGAGAGTTTTATGATATAAATAGCAGTTACGGAGTAATGCTAAGAAAGGAGGTGATTAATACAGGTAATATTTCATTAAAAAGAAGTTCTGTTGCTGATACCTACGCCTATATTTTAGCGGATATTGATTTTGCTGTGACCAATGCCCCTGTAAACAATCCCAATTATTATGTAAACCAATGGGTTGTTAAAGCATTAGAGGCAAGGGTACTTATCAATCGTGGTGTAGGTAATGATTATGAACAGGTCATCAGCTTAACTAATGATATCATCAATAATGGCCCCTACAGTTTAGAACCTAATCTAAAGGATCTGTTTTATACCAAAGGCCTGAATAGTAAGGAAGTGATCCTGGGAATAGTGCCTCAGCCGGGTCAAAACACCAAAGCATCGTATTACGAAGTGAGTTTTGCTACCGCGATGCTTGGTGATTTAATGAAAAACGATCCGAGAGGTAGTTGGGAAATAAAACCTGATAGTGTATACTACTTCTACTACAATTGGTTTGATATTCAAAAGTATGCCGGTAATTACCCGGAGGTTAGTTATGCGTTTAGGCTTACAGAAATGTATTTATTGCAGGCAGAAGCCATAACTCGTAGTAATGGTGATCTGTCTGAAGCTAAAGCGTTATTGAAAACAATAATGGGACATGCCGGGATTACCGACTTTAGCCCGGTAGATAATGCGGCTACGGCGGGCCAGCTGGAGCTTTTAATTTATCAGGAGACCACAAAAAACTTATTTTGTGAGGATGGCGCGGAGTGGTTTTCCTTAATGCGGATGGGTTTTGATCAGGTTAAAATCAGTAATCCTACTATAAAAAATCAAACACAATGTATATTTCCGATCCCCGCTGATGAACTTGAAGACAACAAAAATATGGTTCAAAACCCCGGTTATTAAACTGGATTTTAATGATTAACTGATTCGGGTTCCCCTGTTAAAAAAAGTTTTGGGGCTGTATAAAATTAATTTATTTAAGCGTAGGCTATTCAAAGGCAACTCATTTTGTTTGATAACAGATAAGTAGACAGATCTCTTAGCGGCTGTATTTGGCATTATTAAGCCGCCTGTATGAAATGGTGAAAAGCGGTAATTCTTCAAGTCAGTATTTTTTCTCTGCTCCGTAGTAAACGATAACAGGTAGCAGGGTCTATGGCTAATGCGCTTCGCATTGTTACAGCCACGTCACCCACATCGTCGTACACACACACACACGTACTAATAATGATTATACGGTTATATCAATGGCAGGTACTCCAGAGACCCTTATTTACCGGATCCAACAATCTGTCCCGGGGAGAATCTACCGGATCGTAAATTATTCAGGTAATGGGAATGGTGGGTATGATATTACTTTTTCAATTGGTGTCTATACATGCGTTATTGTGAATGGAACTACTTTTACTACTAGTTTACACACATGTGTACATTCAATTGTACAACTAACCAACAAGACCGGTGCGGTAACCATACAAAGCGATGGTAATAACTGGTATGTGAACACCGGAGACCTGGCTATCCAAAAACTGTTGTTTACAGGGATCAAAACCCGTGCTGGCTCAAAAGGCAATGATTAAACGGTCTAAACTACAAGGAGAATGGTCTGGATCACGGAGGGTAGGTAGTCGTTTGTTGCAAAGCCTGTATTTTTGGCGTTAACAGCTTATACGGATTATTAAAATCTCAAGTCTTGGAGTCAATGTTTCTTTGCTCTGCTTCGTATTTATTCTAACAAGTTTTAATAAAAGAAATAATGCTGTTCGCAATGGAAAAAACAACACTGATCAACCTCTTTCTGGTCGTATTGATAATGATTCAAATAATTAATAAGCGCAATAAAGGCCTGGGCCGGAATGGAGTGGTCAGGTTCGACAGGATCCCCAGCAAAAGAACTAAAAATGACGCGTAAATTTTACATAAAATACTGCTGCCGCCCCTTTGTTATTTGCTTTAAAAATACAAAGGTTCGGGGAAAGGCAGTATGACGGATGATAATTCGGCTGTTACAAAAGGGCGGCAGCGATACCTTGAAACCAATCCTGATCACTTTAGCCGTATTGTTCATGATTACTCTGACGACAAAGGCTTCATTATTTGGAAGGACTTATTGGAAGAAAAACTATTTTGATAATTGTCATTCAAGATTTGTAAATAAAAAATTATGAGTTATTAACATTTTTTACTATATTCTATATTTGTTACTCATTTGTAACTCAAACTTCATAAGTAATTGATAATAAGTTATTTGATACTTTCTGTATCGGCAAGTATTTGATATAACTAATTGATTATCAATTAGTTATAAATTTAAAATAGAAAGTAAAAATTGACATTTTATTTTCCTAGGTATCATGATATCAGGGCTTTATAAATAAAACCAATCGGTATATTTATGCTTTTTGTTACTATTAGAAAGTAATTCTGTTGCTTTTTTGGTTCCCAAATCATCTATTGTTCCTCATTTCTAGGTTACTTATAAATCGTTGTAAGTATCGGTAACTAAATAGCACTAAACTATACTAAATGCCACAAAGCACTACAATTTAGGGAGAAACAACAACCGATATCGTTGCAGCGATTTTCTTAGCGGTAGTGTCAATGTGGATAATTAGATTGTGGAAATTTAAATATATGAGTTCAAATTTCACGATCCAAAGAAAATGTGTGCATTGCAAACAAACATTCAATGCCAAAACCACTGTCACTCGATTTTGCGGCAAGCTGTGTAACAAACGGTTTAACGCTGCAAAACAGAGAAATGAAAAGATTGAAGCGGAAAACCTACTGCCTATTATTTTGTCCGCTCAAGCAATGCAACCTCTTAAAAACATTGAGTTTTTAGATACTCAAAAAACTGCACTATTGCTTGGCGTATCGCGTAGCTTTATTTATCATTTAATAAACACTGGTAAACTTGTCGCCTACAATCTTTCCGTTCGCAGAACAATCATTCTAAAAAGGGATATCGAGCAGTTATTTCAATCTAGGAGACTTATGGCTCCTCTTCCCAAAAAGCAGTTATCCAAAATGCCATCAATGGCGACTGCTATAATATGAGTGAGCTACACGAGAAGTTTAAAATCTCAGACGCTGGGATATATAATTTAATAAAAAGAAATAATATAGATAAGTTTTAGGTAGGCCGATTCACTTATGTTGCCAAGAAAAATATTGATTCAATTTTACTTAATCAAATCTGATGGCAAACGTAACTATAAGAAGAAAATTGCTATCAAAGAACCGCCAGTCACTTTACCTGGACTATTCACCACCTTTATTCAACCCTTCTAAAAATAAGCTTCAGCGATATGAATATTTAAAACTGTTTAGTCATAGATAACCTTTAGTTCCATTGGCGGGTGTTTATTGTCACTTGGAACTAGATTAGGAAAAGTGCAAATTATCAATTCAAAAAATTATTTGTTTAACATTGGGTTTTTATTTCTGTAACTTTATAGGAATGATTTCCCCGTCATGACAGTTTATAGCTCACATTCGGATTACGAATTAGCCGCTTTATTAAAGGATGGCGACCATGTGGCGTTTACAGAAATTTACCATCGTTATAAAGGTCTATTATACATCCATGCATTGAAATTATTGAAGGATGAAGATGAAGCGCAAGATGTTATTCATGAATTATATACAGCTCTTTGGAATAAAGCCAGCGATTTTAATCTGGATATTCCTTTACGAGCCTATCTCTACCGAGGTGTAAAAAACCGCATATTTGATATTTTTGCGCATCAGAAAATACGATCCAGCTATATCGAAAAATTTGGAGAGATCATAGAACGAGGCGAATGGATTACAGATGAAAAAATTAGGGAGAAAGAACTAATCGCCGCAATTGAAGAAGGACTGAATTTATTGCCCCCCAAAATGCGTGAGGTTTTTGAATTGAGCCGCTTTTCGGGCTTGTCACATAAAGAGATTGGAATAGAATTAAGCATTTCGGATAAAACCGTGAAAACTCAAGTTCATAATGCCCTCCATATATTACGTTTAAAAATCAATTCTTTCCTGGTTATCATGCTCCTGATACATGGAATTACTGGCCCCCAAAATACCCATGTAAATTTTTTGCAAATAAATTGTAAAATCATCTACACCCAACCCACTGTTCAACCGTAGTGTGATAAAGGGGAGATCTTATCTCTCTTATGCACTATGGCTACAGAAAAAATTAAAGACCTTTTACAAAAGCAACAATCCGGTCAGTTAACTGACGAGGAAAAGGCCATACTTGATACCTGGTATTTAAAATTGAGCCAAACCGAAACGGCTGAGGTGGATAAGAACGATATGACCAATCGTTTAGATGCCGTTTGGGCGGGATTACAGGTCAATAAGAAGTCGCCAGCGAAAATTTATAGTCTTTGGCGTCGTATAGCCGCCGCCGCTTCAATTTTGCTGATCTTATCAGCTGGTGGTTATTTGGCGCTTCGCAAACTACAACAACCGGTACAAATTGCACAAACTCAAATTCAGGATATCGAACCCGGCCACAATCAGGCTACGTTGACTTTGGCAAATGGCCAAAAAATAATATTGACCAAAGGTTTAACAGGGCAACTGGCTACACAGGGGGCGACAGTTATACAAGCCAATGATAATAATATCAGTTATAATGCCGAAAAAAAATCTACACAGATCAGTTATAATACGTTAACCACGGCGCGAGGCGAGCAATCGCCCTACCCTCTGGTTTTAGCGGACGGTACTAAGGTTTGGCTGAATGCGGCTTCCAGTATTACGTTTCCCACAGCTTTTCCGGGTAAGGAACGTATCGTGAAAATCACCGGCGAGGCTTATTTTGAGGTGGCGCATAATGATAAACATCCATTTAAAGTTGAAAGCGCAGGACAAGTCACTGAAGATATAGGCACGCATTTCGACATCATGGCTTATGCCGATGAACCTGTTTCTAAGGTCACCTTAGCAGAGGGTTCGGTAAAGGTGAATGGGCGCCTGCTCAAACCGGGTGAACAGACGATCAATGCGAACGGCTTGATCAAGATAACCCAGGCGAACGTGGGGTTTGAACTGGCCTGGAAAGATGGTTATTTCCGTTTTACGGGTTCGCCGATTACCTCAGTGATGCGGGAACTGGCGCGGTGGTATAATATCGAAGTAGTTTACCAGGGCGAAATCTCTGCCGATGGTTATTATGGTACCATTTCAAGGTATAAAAATATAAGCCAGGCATTACACATGCTTAGCTATTCAAACCAAGTGCATTTTAAGATGGAAGGAAGGAGGATAATAGTCACGGAGTAAAACCTTACTTATTTTTTTGGATAACCCAAAGATAAGCCACCCCGGCGGTAACCGGAATGGCTATATGACCTGGATTTTTAACTAATTAATTAAAACTATTTAAACCCGCGTTTTACCTGCCCCATCTCGACAATGAAAAGGTGCGACGCTAAACCAAATCAAACAAATGTACAAATTTTACCCTAAAATTTTTGCGCACCCCCCTGGTTGTGCTTCCAAATTACTATTAGTGATGAAATTAACTACCTTACTAATAACCCTTACCATTTTACAAGTAAGCGCGGCAACTTATGCGCAGAAAATTACTTTGTCAGAAAAAAAATCGTCGTTACTGACTGTGTTTGATGATATCAAATCGCAGACGGGCTACGATTTTATGGTTCCGATGGATATTTTGCGATCTGCAAATACGGTTACAATAAACGTTAAGAATGTATCGCTGGAAGCGGCATTAAAACAAATATTTCAAGACCAGCCATTGACCTATGAGGTGACTGATAAAAGTATACTTGTAAAACAAAAAGAACCTTCGTTGCTAACAACATTCAAAGACAACGTAGCCAAATTGTTTAACCTTCCCGGAGATGTACACGGAAAAGTCGTTGATAGCCTAGGTCAACCTGTGATAGGGGCAAGCGTAAGCCTTAGTATAAAGGGATACTCTTATGGTGCAGTTACTGATAGTAAGGGTGAATTTCATTTTAATAAGCTACCGCAAGAGCGTTACACATTGCTCGTGACTTATATTGGCTATAACAAGCTGGAAAAGATTGTGGAAGTGAATGGCAAGGATCTGACACTTAGTTTAGTATTACGTAATTCAACTTCGGCACTTGATCAAATCCAAGTCATCGCTTATGGCACCGAATCCAAGCGTTTTAGTGTTGGGTCTGTATCCACTGTTACTGCCGAAGATATAGAAAAGCAACCTGTAACCAATCCTTTACTCGCATTACAGGGGCAGGCTGCCGGCTTGGTTGTCACCTCTACAGGCGGAATACCCGGATCACAGGTAACCGTTCAAGTTAGGGGCCAAAATACGTTACTTAATAATACCCTTAATAATACTACTAATTTAAAACCCTATGACCAACCTTTATTTATAATAGATGGAGTTCCGTTCGCCGCACAAAATAACAACATCAATCAAATAGCATCACTGGTAAGTACACAAACTTATACCGGTGGTAATCTTCAACCCGGCGGAGGTTTCAGTCCTTTCAATAACATTAACCCGGCTGACATTGAAAGCATCAGTATTCTTAAGGATGCCGACGCGACTTCCATTTACGGTACTCAGGGATCTAATGGTGTTATCATTATTACTACTAAAAAGGGAAGTCCCGGTGCTACGCACTTTGACCTGAATGTAAATACAAGCTTTAATTCAGCTGCTGATCCTGTTCAATTGTTAAATACGCAACAGTACATTTCTTTAAGGCAACAAGCCTATAAAAGCGATGGATTAGTGCCAACCGGAGATCCTGCCGACCAATATAATTCAAATTACGCTCCTGACCTTACTATTTTCGATCAGAATAGGTACACAGACTGGGAAAAGATAATTTTGGGTAAAACTACCAATAACACGGATGTGCATGGCAGCCTCTCAGGTGGCACGGCTAATAATACTTTTATCATGTCAGCCGGTTATGACAGATCAACCTATAATTATCCTGGTGATTTTGCTGATCAGCGATTTACATTTCATAGTAACATTCACCATCTTTCCACAGATAGGCGACTTACTGTAGATATGACCACTGATTTTGGTTATGATCAAAATACATCCGCAGGATATGGGGGTGCGCAGGATATAGTTTTGCCGCCGAACTTACCTGGTTTGTTAAGTCCATCCGGTGGATTGATCTGGAACTATCAGGGATATGATTTAACCAGTGATCAATTTTATGCCGGGTTGCAACAGCCTACCAACTTGCAGAATTATAATTTTAATGCCGCATTTCATATTTCGTATAAAATATTCGACGGGCTAACTATAGGTGCTGATGCTGGTTATAACCGCAACACTACAAGCGAGCATTCAATTGATCCCACTTCGTCACAAAATCCGGCAGGCTATGATGTTATCTCTACTTCAACCTTTGCCAATACTACCTATCAAACCATCAACCTGGAGCCACAAATTAAATACAATAAAAATTTCGGCAAAGGGATTTTAAGTGCGTTAATAGGTTCAACCTATAAGAAGAATACAAACTATCAAAACCAGGTAGAAGGAAGCGGGTATACAAATGATAATCTTCTCCAATCGATCAATGGCGCTGCAACATTAACCGCTTTTGATAACTCCAATATTTATAAATATAGTGCAGGTTTTGCCCGTTTAAATTATATTTATGATAGTGAGTTCATCCTTGATCTGACAGGCAGGCGGGATGGCTCAAGCAATTTTGGCCCTGGGCAACAATTTGGTAATTTTGGCGCTGTTGGTGCCGGCTGGATATTTACAGAGGAGAAATTTTTCAAAAACTCTCCGTCTATATTGAGTTATGGTAAACTATCAGGTAGCTATGGAACTTCCGGGTCCGATGGTATCCAATCATATCAATACAATTCTTTATACAAAATAATCTCTAATTTCCCTGCTTTCCAGGGTATCGTACCAACTACTCCATATAACCTTTATAATCCTGATTATAGCTGGGCCCTAAAAAAATCTTTAAACGTAGCGTTGGATCTCGGGCTGTTTAATAACCGCCTTTTAGTGAATGCTACTTATTACAGGGATCGTGAAAGCAATCAGTTGGTAAATTATCCTTTACCCGTACAATCAGGTATTGCATCAGTACTTGGCAATTTAGATGCTACTGTTCAGAACCAGGGTTATGAATTTTCCATCAACTCAACTAACATTAAAACCAAGGATTTTTCATGGAGAACAAACTTTAATTTATCTTTTAACCGTAACAGGCTAATCTCTTTTCCAAACCTGGCAAATTCCTCATACAGCAGCCAGTATGTTATTGGGCAGCCAACCTCTATCATCTACGGTTATAAATACAAAGATGTAAATCCTACAACCGGACTTTTTGAGTTTTACACAAAAAACGGAACAGTCACCTCTAATCCGGCTTATGGGCCGGCTTCAATTGGTGGGGATGAGGTTCCTATTGCTAACCAGGAGGTAAGATATACGGGCGGTTTTGGGAATAATTTCACTTATAAACAATTCAGTCTTTATATTTTCTGCCAGTTTTCCAGCCAGAATGCGCCTAATTACTTAGCAGAGGTATACACTAATCAGCTTGGTTTTGATTATAATGTACCGACAGCCGTGCTTAATAATTATTGGACAGCACCCGGAGACGTTACGCAATTACAGCGCTTAACAAGCAGTTACAGTTCTGCCGCAATTAACTCAGCGTTTAAATTTGAACAATCAACCGGTGTTTACAGCGATGATACCTATTTGCGTGTGAAGACTGTTTCGTTGTCTTACCAACTACCTGACGCCTTTAATAAAAAGATACATATAAAAGGTGGAAGCGTATTTATGAATGCCCAAAATTTGTTAACGTTCACCGACTATAAAGCGGGAGACCCGGAACTACCCGGTTCATATACCTCTTTCCCGATACAGCGGATCCTGGCATTTGGTTTAAATCTTAAATTTTAAGTGAAAATTGTTATGAAAAAGATATTTTTTAATACATATAAATTAATATTAGGCATTGTTTTGGTTGTCGGGGCAATTTCATCTTGTAAAAAATTAATTGTAATTCCGGCAAATCCACCTTCATCAATTACCCTAAAGGAACAATTTGCCGATAGTGCAACAACTATGTCCGCTGTTGCTGGCGTTTATGCTTATAATCCAAGCAACGGTTTTGGCTATAGTGATGGAGGTTTGACTTATTGCACTGCACTTTCTGCTGATGAATTGTCACCCATTATCTCAAACGATGTTCAACAATTTTACAGTTATACTTTAACTCCGTTAAATAGCGAAATTACCAACTTGTGGGGATATCCTTATCAAAGTATTTACCAGGTAAATGCGGTATTGAGTGGTATTAATAATAACAGTGCTTTATCTGCCTCATTTCAAAAACAGATCACGGGCGAAATGGAAGTGGTACGAGCCTTGTATTATTTCAACATGGTTAATTTGTTTAGCGGCGTACCACTGGTAACCACAACAGCTTATGCTGCAACAGATCGTTTACCAAGGTCCCCGGCTGCTGCTATATATGCCCAGGTAAATGCCGACCTCGCTGATGCCAAAAAGAAATTAATAGCAGCTTATCCTTCTTCAGGGCATATTCGTCCCAATCTTTATACAGCAGTTGCGTTACTTGCAAAAGTTAATTTATACCAGGGCAATTGGCAAAATGCTTATAATGAAGCTGATTCGGTTATCCGCTTAGGTGGTTATAGCCTGGCACCTAACCTCAATAATGTGTTCCTGGACGGTAGCGTGGAGGCTATATGGCAATTGCCGGCAAATGGACTGTACAATGTATTTACAGATGCGGCAAATTTTGAACCTCAATATTCCGGACAAACACCTAACTACCTGGTAACACCGTTTTTGTTAAATGCCTTTGAGGTGGGTGACCAACGCCTGCAAAATTGGATAGGCTCAACATCTGTAAATAATCAGACGCTTTATTATCCGAATAAGTATAAAAATATAAGTCCAACCGCAACCCCGGTTGAAGATCAAATGATTTTGAGATTAGGCGAGCTATACCTGATCCGCGCAGAAGCTGCGGCACATTTAAATAACCTCACTCAGGCTTTAGCGGATATAAATACCATCCGCCAAAGAGCCGGCTTATCCCCAAACCCAGCTGATGCTGCTTCCCAAACTACTGTTTTAAACGCAGTTATGCGCGAGCGGCGGGTAGAGCTTTTTTGTGAATGGGGTAACCGTTGGTTTGATTTGAAAAGAACAGGGGCAGCAGCAGCGGTGCTTGGCTCGGAAAAGGCAGGTTACAGTGCTAATGCTGCACTATATCCATTACCACAGACGCAAATTCAGTTAGACAATTTGCTAATCCAAAACCCGGGTTATTAATAATTAAAAATATTCTGATAACAATATAAATTAATCACTTCCGGGATATGATTATATCCCGGATAGTGATTCTTATTTCAAAAAGAATGATGGAGCATCCGATATTAAGTATAAAAAAAATATCGCACCGATACAGCAGTAGTTGGGCGATACGTGACATTGACCTGGAAATAAACAGGACCGGAATTTTAGGCTTGCTCGGTTCCAACGGGGCGGGTAAATCAACCACTATGAACATCATGTGCGGTGTTTTAAACCAGACAGAAGGCAGTGTACTGATCAATGGAATAGATATTCGTGAGCAGCCAGAACTGGCAAAAAGGCAAATAGGCTTTCTCCCTCAAAACCCTCCCTTGTATCTCGACTTGACGGTAGACGAGTATCTCATTTATACTGCGGAACTACGGAAAATGGAATACAGGGATATTAAACCTGCATTGGAAGAAGCCAAAGAACGCTGCGGTATAGCCCACTTTAGCAACCGGCTTATCAAAAACCTATCAGGTGGTTATCGCCAGCGTGTAGGCATCGCGCAGGCAATTATTCATAAACCTAAGCTGGTGGTAATGGATGAGCCAACCAATGGTTTAGACCCTAACCAAATTACAGAGGTACGAACGCTGATAAAAGAAATTGCTGTAGAACACGCGGTAATTTTCTCTTCCCATGTTTTATCAGAAGTACAAATGTTATGCAAAGAGATCAAAATGATAGCCGATGGAAAAATTGTTTTTTCCGATACGATGGATGCCTTTAATAATTATGTGGAACCGCATAGCGTGCTGATGCAAATGGAAAACCCGCCGGTAGCAGCGGAGCTATTAAAGATAGCCGGTGTGGATAAAGTGGATTTCGTAACAGAACGGCAAGCCCGCGTTTATTTTACCGGTGACCGGGAAATTACCGAACGGCTTATAGCAGCGAGCGTGCATAACAGCTGGCGCTTAAGCGAGATCAGCCTTGATAAAACGGCTCTCGATGAGATCTTTAAACAATTGTCTACTAAAACCATGCAATCCTAATTATTCCCTATAATGAAATTAATTTTAAAAATAGCGAGGGTAGAACTTCGCAACCTGTTCTATTCGCCTATAGCCTGGTTTTTAACCGTCGCTTTTATGGTAGAATGCGCGCTTACCTATACAGGTTTAATAAACAACTACGCAATTACACAGGAAACAGGTGGTGCGGGACTAGCCTACATGTCTCAAATAACATATAAGGTTTTTTCAAGCCCATTTGGATTATTCGTTGGTATCATGCAGAACCTTTATTTATATATCCCCTTATTAACCATGGGCCTCATCAGCCGGGAAATTAATGGGGGCACCATCAGCCTGCTGTATTCATCCCCGGTAAAAATAAAAGAAATTGTTTTCGGTAAATACCTGGCTATGATGGCCTATAGCTTAATCCTGTTATTGGTGATAGGCATTTTTATGGTATCAGGTATTTTTAACGTTAAATCGGCTGATTCTGGAATGCTTTTGTCGGCCGCTCTTGGCTTTTATCTGCTGTTATGTGCTTATTCAGCTATCGGCCTTTTTATGTCAAGTTTGACAAGTTACCAGATAGTTGCGGCAGTTAGCACCTTTGTAATGATAGGGATACTGACTTATATCGGCACCTTATGGCAAGGGGTGGCTTTTGTACGCGACCTAACCTATTTTCTATCGCTTACGGGCCGTACCCATCATATGCTTATAGGGCTGATATCCACAAACGATATAATCTATTTTATTGTCATTGTATATATCTTTCTGGGCTTAACCATTTATAAACTGCAATCGGGGCGCGAAACAAAAGCATGGTACGTTTCCGCAACGCGTTACATTGCTATTGTCGTTTCAGCGTTATTTATCGGTTATATAAGTTCTCGTCCAGCCCTTATCGGTTACCTGGATACTACCGCTAATCAGGACAATACACTTACCCCTAATGCGCAGCAGATTATTAAGCAATTGGGCGATGGTAAGTTAGAGATTACTGCCTACAGCAATTTTTTGGATAATTATTATTTTTTCGGACTACCGGAACGACGTAATGATTATTTAGCCAATTGGGAACCCTATTTGCGGTTTAAACCGGATATTGAGTTTCATTTTGTGAGTTATTATGATATGCCTTTAGCCTTAGGTTACGACCTGTTTGGTTCTTACAAAGGCAAAACAATGAAGCAGATAGCAGAACAAAGGGCCAAAGCATCTGATTTGAATTTGTCTGATTTTGAAACGCCGGAACAAATACAAAAAGAAATTGATTTGAAGCCCGAGTTGAACAGGTTTGTCATGAAACTAACTTACAAGGGAAAATCTACCTTCCTGCGTGTTTTCAATGACCAGGCTATATGGCCGGGCGAGGCTGAAGTTTCAGCTGCTTTTAAAAGGCTGCTACAAGCTAAAATGCCTGAAATCGCTTTTGTAACCGGTGACGGGGAACGCAGAACCGGTAAAAAAGGCGACAGGGAATATAAGACATTAACAGCTGAAAAAACATTCCGCCATTCGCTCATTAACCAGGGTTTCGATGTAGATACGCTTTCATTAGGTACTCAGGATATTCAGGATAATATTACCACATTAGTGCTTGCAGATCCGCAAAACGAGTTGAGTGCAGTAGCAATCCAAAAAATTAAAGCTTATATTAATAAAGGAGGCAATTTGTTAATAGCCGGTGAGCCAGGCAGGCAGCAATTACTTAATCCTTTACTGAAAATATTAGGTGTGCAGCTGATGAATGGTATGCTGGAACAGGAAAGTGAAGACCATGCACCCACATTGGTACTGCCTAATTTAACAAAAACCGCTATAAGCTTATCCCCAATATTAGATAAACCATCTATAGACACCTTGCCAATTTCCATGAATGGGGTGTCAGCATTATCTTATCACGATACCAGTGGGTTTAACGTACAGCCATTGCTGGTAACCAAAGGCGGGGCCACGCAGATTACTATGGCGCGTAATCCCGATTTGGATATGGTTAATAACAAAGAGGAGGCGAGTGCGGAATTAGCCGGGGGGCATCAATTTTCCTCAGGCGGAAGTTTTCGTGTAATAAAAATGGGTGGTGGAAACACACAGAATTTTAGTGCTAAAAGAATAGTAAAAGGATATGCTTCAATGCCAGCGAACAAAAATAATTCAAAAGATACCTATACTACGGCATTAGCCTTAACGCGACAAGTAAATGGTAAACAACAACGTATCATTATAAGCGGCGATGCTGATTTTATGGGCAATGCGGAATTAGTAAGAAACGAACCAAAAACGGTGAATTTTTATTTTAGTACTGCTTTATTCAATTGGTTAGATTATGGCCAATTTCCTATAAATACCTTGCGTCCTGATTGGAAAGACAACCGGGTAACAGTAAGTACAGATCGTGTAACATTTTTAAAGTTTCTGTATGTATGGTTATTACCTGGCTTGATCTTAATCATTGCTGCCATCTTTTTAATCCGCCGTAAACGAAAATAGCTATGTTATTTACGACAGATAAGCAAACGCAGGAAGACCTGAATATTTACGGCAAACAGGGAACGGACTCGATCCTTTCCCTGTTTAACAGGACGGCCACACTCAACGGCTCAAAGCTACTGGAAGAAATGTTCCGTTATCCGCTCTCGGATGCAGAAGCGATCAATGCGCGAGGTGAAAATATCAGTTATTTGAGCAGCATCAATGCCGTATTTCCCTTTAGTTCCGAACAATTCGACCGGGCAGAACAATACATTGCTAATACGGATGAAAGGACGAAGCTTTCAGCAGAAAAGCCAACCCTTGAAAAAAAACTGAGTAATCTGGTAGCATCAAACGCGGACTATAAGCAGATCGTTAATGGGATAAGCGCGCTGACGGAGATCATGCAGGAGATGCATAGCCTGTTGAAGAATATTCTTCTTTTAGCAGACAGTCCATTGAAGAATGATCCGGAAACGCTAGGTATCCAAACACTGTTAACCACAGAACCGTTTAGCTTAATTTTACAAGAGAACCCCAAGGCCAAACTGACCCACGAAAAACTGGCGGGTTATGATACCATGCTTAGGTTTCGCTACCGGGACACGGTTAAACAAATTCTACAATACATTTACCAACTGGATATATACATAACGGTAGCCAAAACAGCCACCGAACGCAACTATATTTTCCCAAAAGCTTTGCCTGAAGAAGAACATGTTATTAAAATAGCAGGCTTTTACCACCCTCAGTTAAAGAACGCGGTAGGCAATAACCTAACGATAACACCAGACGGCAATGTTGTCTTTTTAACCGGGGCGAATATGGCAGGTAAATCGACATTCATGAAATCGCTGGGGATTGCAATGTACCTGGCGCATATGGGCTTCCCTGTAGCCGCAGAACGGATGGAGTTTTCGGTAATGGATGGTATTTATACCACGATCAATCTGCCGGATAACCTGGGGATAGGGGCCAGCCATTTTTATGCAGAAGTACTGCGGATCAAAAAGATAGCCAAAGAGCTGAGCACAGGCAAAAACATCTTTGTAATATTTGATGAACTGTTTAGGGGCACTAATGTAAAGGATGCCTATGAAGCCACGATAGCTATTACATCGGCATTTGCCAGGAAGCGCAACAGCGTATTTGTGATCTCCACGCATATTGTAGAAGCCGGGCCAGTATTGAAGGATCGTTGTGCCAATATCAGCTTTAAATATCTGCCTACCCGTATGAACGGAACAAATCCTGAATACACCTACACACTGGAAAGCGGCATTACCGATGACCGGCACGGAATGATCATCATTAATAATGAGGGTATTTTGGGGCTATTAAAGAAAAGAAAGGAAGTGGCATCATGAGCTTTATAGCCGATAAACAAACGCTGGAAGACCTGAACATGTTGGGTAAGTATAAACAGCATTCCGTTTTCAACCTGTTCAATAAAGTTAAAACCGCAGGAGGAGAAAAACTGCTTGGCGAGATGTTTCAAGTCCCGCTTCTTGATCACGAAGAGATCAACCGGCGCAGCGCCATTTTTCAATATTTTCAAATCAAAAAAACCATCTTCCCTTTCAGCAATGAGCAGTTCAGTATAATGGAAAATTACCTGAACGGCGATAGTGGGAACAATTACGCGTCGGCTTTTATCAGTCTTACAAAAAAGAAACTTTTAGGCATTTTGGTACGGGATGAGGAATACCAAAATATACAAAATGGTTTGCAGAAAACCATAGGCGTATTAGACGATTGCAGAATATTCATTAATAAATTTGAAGATAGCAATCATCCCTTTTATGATGAATTGCTAACACTAAAAAATATACTCAATGATCCCAAACTGCAACCGCTGACAACAGCACAAAGCGGCATTAGCCAATTATCCTTACAAAAAACAGCCAAATATGATCACCTGTTAAGGCATACAATGCTGGCGCCGTTAACAGCGGTAATGGATATCTTTTACCAGTTGGATGTGTATATAGCGGTAGCTGACTTGGCACAGGAAAAAGGCTTCAGCTATGCCCGGGCTTTACCAGCTGGAAACAACCTTTTCAAGGCCGTGGGATTAAGCCATCCGTGTATTGAAAAAGCGGTAGCCAACCCGGTATCCTTTAATCAGGAAAGCAACATGATCTTTTTAACGGGAGCCAACATGGCAGGCAAATCCACATTTATGAAAGCCTTCGGCATCAATGTTTACCTGGCCCATATGGGTTTCCCGGTAGCAGCGAAGGAAATGCAGTTTTCGGTAAAGGAAGGTATCTATAGCTCAATCAATGTTCCGGATAACCTTGACATGGGTTACAGCCATTTTTATGCGGAAGTATTAAGGGTAAAAAAGGTAGCCGAAGAAGTAAGCGAAGAAAAAAAACTGGTAATCATATTTGATGAGCTGTTTAAAGGTACTAATGTAAAAGACGCATATGATGCGACACTTGCAGTAACAGCCGCCTTCAGTGAATACCGGAATTGCCTGTTCATAATTTCCACGCATATCATAGAAGCAGGAGAAGTGTTGCAGACAGAGCAAGATAACATTCAACTGCTATACCTGCCCACTATCATGAATGGTACTATACCTGCTTACACCTACCAGCTACAGCCGGGCATTTCAAGTGACAGGCATGGAATGATGATCATTGAAAATGAAGGTATACTGGAACTACTTAAATAATTAAAAATAAGCAAGCCGTAAAATGCCGGCAATCCACAAAAATAATCAAAATGAAAAAAAACTTTTATTGTATACGCTATACAATTTTGATAGCGTTCCTTTTCTTATTTTCAATAAATGGCGATTGCCAGCAGGTTAAAAAAGAATCTGCAGTACTACCCTTAGACCCATCAGTCCGGACGGGTAAACTAGCCAATGGCTTTACCTATTACATTCGTCATAATGAAGAGCCGAAGAACAGGGTGATGATGTACCTGGTCAACAAAGCAGGCTCGGTACTGGAAGATGAAG
>Ga0302219_10000108_pt1 | contig 48041 bp, 66 predicted proteins | sample II_Palsa_E1_2_FD_194569 | JGI IMG/M metagenome (GOLD analysis project Ga0302219, IMG submission 194569) | Peat permafrost microbial communities from Stordalen Mire near Abisko, Sweden - II_Palsa_E1_2 | ecosystem: Environmental > Terrestrial > Soil > Palsa > Peat permafrost | place: Sweden...
CTCATTTCTTTAAGGCTGATATTCAACTTCTGTGCGCTATCCTTTTCCGCAGCACCGGTCATCTTCTCTGCTAACGGTTGCGCGACAGATGCGAATAGTCTGGCAAACTTGTCGCGCATCGCATTTGACAGGATACGGGCCTGACTCGCAACGCTCGCATCCATTGCCCATGCAACGCTATCGGCCGCGAACGTATCAGACAGACCCAATACTTCGCGCATGGTTTCACGAATCATGCGCTCGATGTAGTGTTGCAACGTATCGCTATACTTCGTTGCAATCTGCCCGGCAATGAACAACGGCTTGCCGCGCACCTTTTCGATAGCGAACTGTTGCGCCCAATCGGCACGCTTACCAACAACGCGTACTTGTCGATGACCCATTACTTTTCCTGCATGTAGGTCAGCAACATGCCGTGATTCTTGAACGCTTCGACAACGAGCCGTTCAATCAGCGTATCCATTGAATCGCCGGTCGGTGAGCCTTCCGTTTCACTCACCGATACCTTACCGGGCGTGCCAAGTTGCGGGCCTTCCGGGTCAGTGAATTCACCGCCGTTGACTGGTTCGCGCTCGCCTTCCTCAATCGACCGGATGGTGCTGTAACCGCTGTTCTTGTCGTTGCGCAACCGTTCGTTGACGTCGGAATCGCTGATTGCACCAGTCTGGATAAGCGATAGGTCTGCGCGCGCGTTCAGTTCGTTGATTTCTGCATACTCTTTTGCGGTCGGCGCATCGAGCGGCATCCAGCTAATAGTCGTCTGCGCGTGACCGCGCGTGCCGAACTTCGGAATGATGTAGGCCAGTTTCGTCAACAGGTGATGACGTTCAACGAATGGCGTCAATTCGTGCATCTGCATTGATTCGAGCGTTTCACGATATGACGATTGATCGTACTCCCCTTCGCTGCTAAATCCACCCGCCGCGGTACCCATGATCTTGTTGACCGGCGCGTCGCCAGCGGCACACGCTAATGCGAACTGGTTGTCGATGACTTCTGACAGGTCGGTCAGCGCTGTATCAAGCTGCTCCATTTCGTCATCACTGCCCATGATGCGCACGCCGTAGTTGTCGCGTGCGACATTCATGAACTGCATGGACTCATCAAACTTGTCCTTGTTTAGCATCATTTCTTCGATGCCCCCCATCTTGAGCGTATAGAGCCGCTTCGTCATGGCGAGCAACGGTGCTTCGTTGGCCGTGCGTTCCGCAGCGTACACACGTTCCATGATGGCCTGTGGTACCGGGATGCCGCCGTACAGGTAAGCAGGCTTAAGGATATCGTCGGGCTGTTCCGTGCGAAAGATGCACAGATGCGTGCGGTGATACTTCTTGCCGTTGATTTGCCACCACGTGGGTTCGTAGAAATCCGGCGACGTCGTATCGCCTGCTGCGTCACCTGACAGAATGGGCGACATCCAATACGGATCGCGCATGAACCAGCCCTTGAATGAACCGGGTCGGATGCTATCCGGGTTGAACGGTTTTTCGTAAAAGTCAGGGTCGGGCGAGTCGATGATTGGCACCGCGACGCGAATGCCGAACTTGCGACCGTTGTACGCGTAGTTGAGCAGATGTTTCATCAACTTGAATTTCTTGTCGTATCGCGCGTACTCCGCAACAACGTCATCGTCAAGTTGGTCCTCACCTACCTCGTTGATGATTTCGAAACCTTGGCGAATGGCATCGCGTGCGGGCACCAGGCAGATTTTCTTGACCAGCCAGTGTTGCGCCACGATAGCGCACGCCTGCGGCCCGATATAGGTCTGAGTGGCAAACCATTGAAAGATGGCATCCGGGATATTCGGTTGCGCCAGTCCATACGCCGACTTGATGGCGTTCCATCCTTGCGAATCGTCATCGTCGCCAGTGCCTACCGGGGCGACCGGTCGCGGTGCCCATGCAAGCAGATAACGATTCCACGTATCAACGATAGATTCGGTGTTCGCGCGCGATTCGTCACTGCGTACAGTATCGCCGCGATGCGTTGAAAACATCGAGCCACCAACAGGGGTATCGACGGCGGATTGCGCTGCGGTCGCGATTGTTCGTTTTTTGAACCAGCCGAAAGCCATGATGCCCGCTCCATAAAGGAAAACGCCCTATTGTAACAATAGGGCGTTCGGGCTTACTGGTCTGGTGATATCGGCTTGATGTAGCACCGACAATTTGGATGGTCCTGCATGGGCGAATTCAGTGTTCTGGCCCGGTACATCAAACGACGCAAATATAAGGTCAATCCCGCTGCTAGTTTTTTCCCCTCTATGTCTGTTGGTTCGTATGCGACGTCCTGGTCGTCCTGCACAAGTTTGTTAGGTGCCCAACTTTTCACACTACCCCCTTTAGTAGGAGCATTGATTATACCGTAAAAACGTTAGTAACGGTCACATGTTGTTACAAAGTGACGGTCACTTTTACCGGGAATGCTGTCACAACGTGCTGGCCGGGGAATTTCGCCGCAGCGGTATTCGCCTCAGTATATGTGGCATAGACCGCACCTTTGATGCCGTCGAGTCCCTGATTGCGCGCGACGTTCGCATAGAGCGTGAGTTCAGATGGCGCTTTCATCTTCATACGCAAATCAGACGTCACGACCTTTTCAAGCCCACGTAGATCGCTATCTATAACTACATCATCGCCCGACATGCCGATAAATCGAGCGTCAAACCACAGCTTGCCACCTTCGTGTCCTTTTGCAACTTTGCATTGAATTGGCGCACCATCCTTTACTTTTTGCAAATCAAATGGAAACTTCACTACAAATGGTGCGACCACCGTCGATGCACTGCCGGGCAATTCCGCCACATACCAAGAAAACGTGCCGCCCGGCGACTTCTCCTGACGAAACGTTACGCCTACCTTCCCTGCCGCCTGTACACACTCCCCATGACGTTTAGAAGTGTCCTGCGCGTGTATCAACAGGTCGCGCAATGCCGTCTTGTCGCGCTCACCGGTGTCGATCTGTTCTTGCATCTTGTCGAAGTATGAGAACAAGCGTTTCGTCGCCTTGTCGACTTCTTCCTCCGTGTGTTTCAACCGCACGTCGGTGATTGCCACGTGCGGCGTGCGGCTCAAGTCGACATGCGCATAGATCGCGCGGTGCAGCGACTTGAGCAAGCTACCAAGTTCAGTTTGTTTTGCCATGATTTGAATTTGTCCTAGAAACGATAGGTGAGAGTTACAACGTTTGCGCCGGTCACAAGGCCCGGATTGGGGTTCCACAACTGCCGCACATTGTAGTAACGGTACGACAGACTCAATGGACCGCGCGATACGCTCGCGCCGACAACATAGCCGAATTGTACTGTCGTCTTGTGGGAAAGGTCTTGCCACTGGTCGGCAAGGTTGTACAACGATTCGTGCCACGTCTGCCAGTAGGCCCAAACGCCCGCTTCGACACCAACGCGCCAGCCGTAGAGCGTATAGCCGACGTCAAGTGTCACAGGGATGCCCTGCACGTGACCATGGCCATTGAATGGGCTGAATCGTTCACCCTGGTATCCGGTGATGCTATGCGTCTGACCGTTGTATTGATCGTCAGGCACGCCCATTACACTCGCGCGTTGCTCGCCAAGGTACGCATAGTCAGCGTGATAGCGCACATCGACCGAACCACGCTGATATAGTTCGCCCGTGATACCAGCAGTTATAACGGGGAACGTCAACTTCTCACGATTGTCAGGTGAGCCGTCCTGAATCCACGTGCCGTCACCCATATCTTTCGCGAGTCCGACGCCGACGCCTGCCTCAAACTGGAACCAGTCCTGTGCGTGAGCGCTAACAGATGCGAGCGCTACGGCTACCGCGATTGCCAACTTTTTCATTTCACACCTCACATTGGTTGATGATGGTATGAAGTATAGAACCGTTACTAACGGTTTGGCAAGTATGACCGCAAAAGAAAACGCCCCATCGGTCAGAATGGGGCGTTTGGTAGTTGCAGGGCGCTCAACCGTCAGCCTTCTATATCCGGTGCCGCCGTCGCTACGCAGAACGGTCACGGTCCAGAAAATGCAGCGCAGTTGTTACGGTACAACCACCGATGCACATTCTACAACAACGTCGCGGTTGCGCATACGGGCCGATTCGCGTCGACGGCGAAGTTTTTCGCGCCAGTCCGATCCGTCATTGACATCAGTGTGACGGATCGTTACGCCTTTGACCTTGACATACACGTGCTGATTCGGCTTGACATCACGACTGGTCAGCGGCGATATGCGAAGGTCCGAACCCGGCAGCACGTCGAGTCGTTTAACGACTTCCTTGACGATCAGATAGTGTGTCATTGGAACGAACACTTCGATTGACGGATTGGGATAGAAACATTCAACCGTCTTGCTGCAAGGCACCTTGGCGAACTTGAGCAGGCGCGAAATGTCGGTAAGGGTCATGATTGCGCCGCCTTGAATGCCACTTCGAGCGCAGCAAATACACCGACATCCTGCTTGTCGAACTTGTTGCCGCCGCGAGGGATATGCAGCGGTTCACGCAACGTGCATTGCGCTTGCGCCGCTGCGGCTTGTGATGAAAACGCGAACGCCTGCGGCCCAACGAATATGCGGTGACCGTTGACGGTGATGCGAACAGGTGTAGTCATTTAAACATTGCCCCTATGATGAAATGCGCTATCGTTCCTGCACCGACCGCGCTAATTGCGAAAGTAGCGGCCTGCGTCCATCTAACGATGCGCGGTATGGCGTTACTGACAACGCCCCAACAGGCTATGACGAATGCAATGCACACGACAGTTTCCATTAAAACTCCGATGTGGGTTAGGTCATCAGAGTATAAACCGTTACTAACGTTCATGCAAACAATGACGATTTCTTTTCCTGCGGTGCGTATAGGATCATCACAGAGTCCGCATAGTTCGGCGAGCGCGTGCCGTCTGGTGTCTTGTCGATGATCATCTGACCGGCCGTGTTGATGTCGTATGTCGGCTGTGACAGTTCTGCAACAAGCTTGGTCCGTACGTGCGGCGGTATCTGTTCGCTGATGCTGATAAGTTCGTCAGGATCAAACACCGCGCCATCCACCACCGCGCGGTGCGTCTTCTCAAAGCGCATACGCAATGACCACCATGATTGTGCTTTCAGGTTCTTGAAGAAATCTTCGTTCTTGCGCGACCCGACACCACGGTCATCGCCTTTGTAGACCAGCGCGGTAGGGTTGACGACAGCACCACTACCTTTGAACTCAGTGAACTTGCGTTGCGATCCTTTGCGGTTGTCCCGACCGTTGATCTGCGCCGCGTCGCCGCGTACACCAGCGCCAAGCCCGTCGCCGTCATACCGGCAGTTGTCATAGTCAAATTCATCACAGCGCAGGAACGCCTGTTCCGTTGTCCAGAATATTGTTTTGCCCTGACCGCTCCAGGCATCTATGTGCTGTAGCTCGATACCATGTCGACCGGCCCATGCGTTCAGGTCAAGTCCCTCATCCGCCACATCAAGCGCCGAACGACGTTCACCTTTGATCGTGATACCGAGCTTACGCGCAGCACCGATGGCAGATTGTATCCATGCGGAAGGTATGACAACACCCTGCTTGGATGCTGAATAGTCAAGGTCAATTTCTTGCGCAACGATAAGCGGGTTAAGGTTCTCTTTCTGCTTTTCATACCATGCCTCATCCTTGCGCGGATCGTCACGCCACTGGAAGGTGAATACACGATGTTCGGGCCAACTGTGACGCTTCTCTGCGAACGGGTTGTCAAAGCCATTGACCGAACTGATGTCAATCAGGCAATTCGTGTTCTGTGACAAAGCAGCGTCGCTCAGTTGGGGCCGTTCAATAAACGCCGCTTCGTCACGGCAATAAATGGATGCGCGACCGCCCCGGCCGATGTTGTCGCCTGCTTCACCCCGGATCACTGCGCCAGTTGACGGTATCGTGATAAGCATCGACTTGTCGCAGTCCCGTCCACCCATGACCCAACCGCCCCGGAACTCAACTGGCAGCAATGACAGGAACATGCGGATTTTGAAAAATAGACAGTCAGGGTCACCGGCACGATCAACAAGGATTTCCTTGCGCGACCCGAATCCGCCTGTGAACCCTTCGTTAGTAACGGCCAGTGCGGTGAACAGTGACACCATCATCCATGAAAGGCCCATATCGCGCGACTTGTCACTTACTGCAAATTCTTTGGCTTTCCAACGCTCGATGACCCATTGCAGAAACTCACGTTGACGTGGGAACAGGATCAACGGCAGCATGGCGGGGTACTGTGAGCCGACATTACGCGGGTCATACGTACATCCCCAATCTTCGATCAGGTCGATTGGATTGTGACGATAATGCGTCAGGACCGCTTTAAGCAACGCCGGATCGGCGCGTAGCTGATGGAGCTTGTCGACGCGCCATTGAAAGATGCGCGAGTAGTCGGGAGCACGGAAGTCGTGCGCGTAGGGGTAGGGCATGAAAAAGGGCCATAGTTATGAGCTATGACCCTAGTGTAACGTCGGTGACGGTTTGATCTAGCTATACAACTCGTCAATGGTATCGCGCGCTACGTTCCGGCGCAGACCATCAATTACACGAACGATAAGTACTGTTGAACCCTGCACGCTGTCGATGATCCACGAATCAAGCGTATCGCGTTCAAGAATGAGCGTATCGGGTTGGATAGGGATACGGATATCGGTCAGCATCACATTTCGCGCAAAATCGTCAACAACGTATCGCGTTCGAATTGCCACGCCGCCGACTCCGCCGCCGACCGCGCCGCCGACTCCGCCGACTCCGCCGACCGCGCCGACTCCGCCGCCGACCGCGCCGACCACGCCGACTCCGCCGCCGACCGCGCCGACCACGCCGACTCCGCCGCCGACCACGCCGACCGCGCCGACCACGCCGCCGACTCCGCCGCCGACCGCGCCGACCGCGCCGCCGACCACGCCGCCGACTCCGCCGCCGACTCCGCCGCCGACTCCGCCGCCGACTCCGCCGCCGCCGCCGACCGCGCCGACCGCGCCGCCGACCGCGCTGCCGACTCCGCCATTTCTTCAGTAGTGGTGTTTGTAAGTTCCGATTGGCAATAAGCGATGACACCTTGCAACGCGTTACGAACCTGTTCTGCATAGGGTTCGCTATTGTCTTTAAGACGCTCGATCTGCACTTTATGGCGAGCAATCGCCAAGTGCCATTTAACCGGCTCCAAATCCTTGCCGATCTGAACCGCGTCTAGCAAGTCGGTACCAAACTGCGGAGCTTCTGACTTCGGAATGCCTTCAAAAATTGAGTCAGCAAGACGAGCTAGCCATTCCGGCCAGCCAAGCTCAACAGGAAAGCGCGAATGATCGTACTTGTTGAGAGTACAACCGACGAAACAACCGCGACCGTTGTCATACCCCGTACCCTGAATGACATCGTCAGCCTTGCGATGCGCTTCGAAACGGGCCTGATACTTCAGTTTTACTGCCGGATCATTGTGATAGGAAAGCATATTTTCACCTATGAAGAAAAAGTCCCGATCTGTGCAAGCGCCGGGAAACGGGGGTTAATCAGATGCCAAAGCCGTCTTGATGTACGTCATCATCGTACGAATCTGCCAACGGTTGCGATTGCAGATAGAACCATGCACCAACCGGGCAAATCGGAGCACCTTCAATTACCTGCTGTTCCGTCATTTCGTGGCCAAAGTCGCGCAGATTACCAAAATCGTCCGTTACTGCGAACATGTCGGGCAACGCTTGCTTACGATAAAAGTACAGTTGCATTTCGTCACCTACTTGTTGTGTGAAAGTGTGACAAGTATAAAACCGTTACTTTCTCACCGTCAACAACTATTTGACGAACGAGCGCAACCACGCTGATATGGCGTCGACGGTATCTTTCGGAACAACAAACGTACCGCCATCGAGCCATACGGTACGTTTGCGCGGGCGATGCTTCAGATGTCTAACCTTCATCGTCAATGTATCCAAAGATTTCGACACGCACCTTGCACATCGGGTTGCGGAGCGCAAAGTACCGTGCATGACACACGGCACTAACCTTTTTCCAACTGGCCCGACCGTTCAGTATCAGCGTACGGGTCGACCCGTCAGGTTCTGTCACACGGATGTGCCAGTCAGCATCTTCACCGATAGTCAGGTTCTGTAAATGGCTGGTATGGAGCGTCATGGTAGTTTGCTCCAATAGACCTCCGACATACGCCGGTTGTCAATTATCCGGTCGCGCATCAAGGTGTAGTCAGCAATTTGACGCAGACATATGGCACGTCCCGCACCGGATTGCATCTTGGCGTACGCAACGCGATATCCGTCAATTGCATCACCGCAAGCAATAATGAGCGTCATCAGACCATAGCGAATCATGTTCGTCCTTTGTCAGGATCGGAATCAGCATAACCAAGTTCAAACGCCGCACGGTGCACCGCCGCTTCCAGCCGGGCAATATAGTCGTCCTTGGCTTTCAGGTCGCGCCGACGCTGTGCCTCAAGTTCCTTGTATGCAACACGCACCGCGAACAGTTCATTGACCAGACGCCCAATATCGCGGCGGGCATCTTCGTATTTGACAAAATCACCATCCGCACACATGTCAAGCGCGGTCGGCGAAACGTTATACCGGATCATGGTCGCGGCGCTCCACAATAATTGACGGGTCATCCCCGCACGGCCAGTTGATATCAAGTACGCGCGGATCGACTTCGGGCGGCATCATGTGATAGCGCAGCGCGACCCAACCGACCGTCAACGACGCAATCAGCATCATTGCTACCATTACGTACAGAAATGCTGTCATTGTTTGGCTCCATATAGTCAACGGTGGCAAGTATGAACCGTAAGTAACGGTTTTACAAGCACAAACAAAACGCCCTATGCTAACCACATAGGGCGTTCCTTCCAACAATGCGAACTAGCTATACGAGCCGTCGTTCGGCGTGAGAAACCTTTTTACTGTTCGGTACTTACCGGGCCGTTCTGAGACACAGCGGGCGCATCGGTCTGTACTGCTGCCTGCGCACCTGTCGACGCCGCTGCGGCGGTCGGCGTATCCGATTTCTCGAACATCGCTTCGAAATGCGACACGCCCGCTTCGATGTTGTCTTTCAGCCAGGTTGCATCTTTTTCGAGCAACGCCAGAATGCGCGTCACCAGCGATTCATGTTCGGCCGGAACGGTGACCGATACCGTTGCAACAGCGCCAGCGGCCGGAGCGTCATCTGTGAATGAATGTTTCGTCAACAGGAGCATTGCAAGAATCGACTTCTTCATGATAGGGATATCCTTTCGAAAGGTTTGGATCGTTACTAACGTTACAGCAGAGCGGAGTGTATCACAACAGATGCCCAAACGCGTCGTCAATCTTCGCTGCGTCATCTATCACACGCGCATCGGGCCACAACCGTTGCACCATCTGGCGGACCACACGAGCGTACGAATCTTCGCCGCGCTGTTCACACCCTTGCGCTATATGCAAAAGCGTGACTTTCTCAACTGCGGTGATTGGGAACTGTTGCATGGTGTACCCCTAACGGTAACTTGACCTGTTTGCGAAGACGACGCATGTACATGTAGCGTGGAATGGTCGTCGCTGCTTCGCTGAAATCGCTAGAACGAAACAACTTGCCGTCCATTTCCTCACCCGGAAACCACGCGGCGATCCACCCATTTGCAACACTCATTGCCATCCGTAGCTTAAGTGTCTGCATTTCGCGCCTCTGCTAAAGCAAGCAGAATCTTATCGATAAGCGACTCGACCAGTTCAGGCGTCACCTTGTCATGCTCGATATCGCCTTGCGCATCCATCAGCCGGTCGATTGCTTCAAGCATGCGCGCCTGTGCGTCTTTGTCCTGTTCACAAAGCGCCAGCCTGATACCACGCCACCGTTGGGCGTCGACCGCAAGCGCGGGCAATAAAGCAGCGAGTGAACGCGTTTCGACAAGAGACAACAATACGCTCCCATTCGACTCAATCCATTCGAGCCGCGCGATAAGTTCATTTATTGTGTGAGACATGATGGGGGTGCGCTCCGTTACGACGCGGTTGCTGCGGTGAGCGCCGCTTGCGTCTTGGCGTGCGCTTCCTTCTCTGCGGTCAGTTCCGCCGTCAGTTCGTCAATCTTCGTGTTCATCAACGCAACCGTACCCGCACCTTCATTGTTCGCGGTCTGCAACGCTTCGTTCTGCTCCGTCAGTTCCGCCTGCTTTGCAATGGCCGTCTTGAGTGACTGTTGCAATGTGGTGACGTCGGCCGGTGCGGATGCTACACCAGCGAGCGCCGCGAACTCTTTGGCCTGCGAATGTGCGGTTGACGGTCCTGCGATGTTTGTAGGCTTGCCCATATCGGTCAATCTCCAGTTGTTAGACGCCATTGCGTCATGGGGTCGAAATACTTCTTGTCAAACCGTTAGTAACGGTCTACAACGGAACTGTACGGCAAATGCCGTGCCAATTCAACCGACATTTTAACAGGTGACCAAGATGAACAAGACACACATTCGCGCATATACCAAGGCGCTTGTAGAAGCAGCGATGCACAAACAGACCGCACTCGAAATAGAGCTATCAGTCGGTCTGGCCGTTATGTACGACAGTGAGCCGTCACGCAGGTTAGGGCGCGAAACACTGTTGACGATTTATAACGGTGCAGGCTGGCAGTGCAGCAAGCCCGGTACGCTCGATTGGCGCGCAGTCAACCGGCGTATTACCGCAGCTATCGCACTGTACGACACGCACATGAAGGGCGACGTTGCGGAACTGGCCCAAACGGTGAAGGCAGTAGACCTGGTGAGCGCACTGCGCCCGGCCGTTGCGGCACTCAAGGTCAAGTCAGTCAATGAAGTACTGCTAGCATGCGACAAGGTGCGCGCGCCGCGCAAGGGCGGATCGTCACACGGTGAAGGTCAGCGACTCGAAGCAGGACACTTGCATCTGACCATTCCAGCCAGTGCGACGCGTGAGGACATGCTAGCGTTGGCAACGCAACTGATGGAACTGGCGATGTCGAAGTTTGAACAGCCAGAAGTGGCGCAACCTGAGAGTCAGGAAGCATTGACAGGTGAGGCAGCATAAAAAATGGGCCGCGTGAGTGCGCGGCCCGAAGCCCCCATCATGGCATACTGCCCCGCCTATTATGCCGCATGATGGTGTTAAGCATCCTGCGCCGCCAGTTGGACCGTCCGTTGCGTAACATCCGGTCAATGACGATAGTCGCGTTACTGGCGGCATTAACTTCTTCGACATCAAGCAGACCTCGCCTGATACTGATGGTCAAATCCTCGACGTCACACACGTACGCGAACCGTATCCACGCTGTGCGCTCGATGGTCCGTTGTGGTCCGCTATGCTTCGACATATTCAATCCCATCCCGTATCACAACAGGTTCGTCGTCATCAATCAAACGTAACTTCCATTGCTCGATGCCCAATTTATCTGACCACATGAGAACAAGTTCCGGCAAGTGCCGATGGTCATAGCCCTTAAAATCCTTGCCGTCTTCGACCACCCATGCAGGGCCGCGCGATGTATAGCCATGTTGCTCAACCAGCCGAACCACACGGTTGTGATTCTCATAGTGCTCACTGATAACGATTGCGGCACGTGCGCCGGGTTCCCATTTCATATCGCCCCCTTCATCAGTTCCTGATACTGTCGTGACGCCTCAAGCGGATCAACCGATACCACTGTAACCTGTTGCGCGCCCTGTGCGTTGATGCCGACCTGATTCGTTACCTGCACTGCTGGGGCGTCCTTGGCGATGTTGAACTCTTTGGCAAGCAGCGATAGCGCGTGTGCCTGGTCGCGCTGCTTTATCTCGATGCCGTCTTTCGTCACCTTCACACCAGCGAACAGACGCTTCGCTGCGCCCCGCAATTTACGGGTGTCCTTGAATATCGTTTTCACATGACCTTCGCCCAGGCACTTAGGGCATTCCGGGTTAGGTGAACCAGTCACATCGAACCCATACCCGCCGACGTCGACCGGTAGCGGATCAAGTTCTAATGGCCCCTGCGTCATACCAATGTCACGGTTCTTTTCCCACTCGCTCTGCTTACGCGCGTTCCGGTCTATCGCCTCTGCCAGCGCAAAGCCGAACTCCGCGTCGTTTTTCCACTGATAGTGATATCCCATGCCCCAACAGTGACGGCAGCAACGAACCTGCACTTCTGACAGTTGGCTTGCATCGGCCGTTGCGATTTCAGTGATAAGGGCCAGAACACCAGCACGATCAATTGTTGCAACTGACACGGTTGCTTCGCGGGCATCTTGAACCCTCTGTTTTATCTCTGGCTTTTGCATCAACGTCCACGCGTTGTTGCTGATAGTTGATGTGAGCATGCGCCCAACGTCATATGCACGCCGATACGCTTCGGTGGCATTCCCCGTTTCGAGATATGCCAACACGAATGCATCCTGTTTTGGTGTCAATTTCATAGTTGATAAGCATTCTCAGAACACAGAACGTTCCAGAACAGGTTTGGCCTAAAGTCTATATCCATACCTAATATACCTCTAATACCACTTTAATACCACTTTTTGACTAGCTCTTTTTACACAGACTGTTCTGGTGTGTTCTGTGTTCTGGCGCATCATTTACAACAACGCCTGCAACGTCTGATAACCGAACCCTTTTGAATACGGTCGATACGTTGCAAACGCTTTTGCGGTGTTTTCTTTGCATATGACCCCCGGCAACAACCATTGAACAACATTACGAACGATCCATACGCGCTGCTTGTTGCCGTTTTCGTCATACACGGGCAATTCGACCTGATGCATACCAGCATCATCAAGCGCATGCCGCATGGAAGATGACAAACGTTTGACGCCAGAAACATCGCCATCATTCATGACGCTCAACAGGTCAGAAACGGTGATGAAATCACAAGGCCAATGGGAAGCGATCATGCTGGCAAGCTTCTGAAACTCCGACTTCGAAGCAGCAATAGCGCGGCGCTTGGCTTCAGTTACGGGCGGTCGCGCACCGGGATTGAACCGCGACAAGTCTCGAGTCCGCAACCATGCGCCAAGCGAATCGATAAACGCGGGTTGGTCAAGCAGACCATACAGATAGACATAGATGTGTTCTGCACGTGGTGCAGCAGACAGGTGAACCACATCCCATCGTCTGTCGGCATCGTCCATTGGCACGGCGTTCTTGTGATTGGAGTACAGCAACCAGCGGCACGCGTTGTGTTCAATGTACTCACGCCCGTACTTGGGTTTGATATAGCGTGTTTCCTCCGTGAGCATGTTGCGAATCTTGCCTTCCATCATGTACGCGTCTTCACGCGCACCGGCACGGATTTCATCAACGATGGCAATCACACGCCCTGCCAGCGCCCCATTGAATCCACCGTTGATGAGTGCGTCCATGTCGACGCTAGGCGCAACATATCCGCGCCAAAGACGACTGATGACCGATGCGACCCAATTACGGCCAGTACCGTAGTGGTCGGCGATATGCAACCATCCAAAATGCGGCAACACGCCGGGTTGTTGCTCGATGTGCGCCAGCCAGTCAAGGAAGCGTTCAGTTGCATCGCCAAACAGGTATTGCACCTGTTCAATGAACGGCCCGATGTCGACGCTATATGCGCCACGTTCGACAGGTCTCCACATGTTCAACGCGCTGCGTCCATTCGGGTCGGCAGTGATGATGTTGCCGCCAGCATGAAAGGTGCGCGTCTGCACCATCTTGCGCGTTGGGTGCCGCAACCATTCCCGCGTGTGCTCGATGGTGCGACCATCCGCGGTCAGGCTGTTGGACGCTGCCATGGTATTACGGAAGTCGGCAAGTGCGAAGTTCATGTAACGGTCATACACGTTGCCGACCTGTGAGCCGTCGCTGATAAATACGAACTGCTCAATCATCTGACCGATGCTCATCACTGGCGCAAGCAGAATGGTTTCTTCAGGCAGGTTCAGTGCGATGTTGGTCTGTCGCGTCAACTCGCGTAGATCGGCGTTCGGCCGTGCGCTACGCATCGCCACCATCTTGCGGCACTCATCGATCTTGAGCCGGTGCCCATGGTTGGCAAGCGTCGTCTGTACATGACCGGCCAGCAATTCACGCAACGTTGGGTCGATGCGCTGATCGAGCGCTGCCTCACTTGCAACCGCACGTACCGCATGCACATCACCGGCTGCACTGATGCGGTCATAGTATTCGTCATATGCGGCAGCAGCATCAGCAACAACGTCGGCGTTCAATGACGTCGCGCGCTGGAACATGACTTTCGTCGTCATTGCACATGCACGCTCGATATCCCATTGCATGTAAGTGCGTTGCGCGTCATGCTGCTCATACGCCTTGCCGCGCCGGAACGCCGCACGTGACATCAGCCGCTCTATACGTTCGCAATCCTTGCCGGTCCAGTAAGCAAACCGTGTAGCAAGCGCGAACGCGGCGTTACTGTGGTCGAAGGTGTCGTTGTCGGCAGGATAAGCCTGAGATAGAACGGCAACGTTTGCATTGAACAGGTCGGCATTTGAAGCAATCGCATTACTGCTAATGGCAGGCGCTTCGGGAGAAAGATGGGCAAACGCTTCGCTTGCACTACGCGGTGCCGGTGCGGACAAAAACTGACGTAACAGTTCTTCATCATCGGCGGGTCCGTTCCATTCAGGTATGGGTGCTGTTGTCCATGTGAGCGGCATCGCGCCAGCACCGGGGGTTATGGGGAATTTGTCCGTAATGAACTGGTTGAGCGTCGCGCCAAAGTCGTACACGTTGCCAACGGCACCGCGACCAGTGAGCGCAATGAAGCGGCCGGTACGGTAGCATTCGAACTTCCCACGCTTGCGGCCGGTGAATCCGTGCGGCGTTGTGCCAGCCACAAACAGATGCATACCGGTACCTGACTGTGATGCCTCAAATGCCGCACCGGGGAACCGGCTGAACGCATCGAGCGCATCGGCATCCCACGCACCATCAGTCACGCATCCATCAACGTCGATGAATACGAACGGGTCGGCGTCGGTTACAACGAACGCTACGCCCATTCCGCTTGTGCGCGCCGATGCCAGCGCAGTCTCTGCGTCGCACCAGCTTGTCGGGTCTGTGCTGCTGCCCTGATAGCCTGCGATGCTATACGGCATCTTGCGGGGCTTGCCGCCAGATGGGTCAGCCTGCAATTGCCACAACATGAACTGCCGGTACTGCGTCAGGGGCTTGAACGGGCCGTCAAGCGCGGCCCTTAATGCTGCATAGTCGTGCATGGTTTATTGCCCGGCAGAAGATTAACGAACACCCTTGACGCCATGCTTTTCAGCCAGCGCAACGATGGCGAACCGGTAGATATCAGCGGTATTGAGGCGAATACCGGTGGCCTTTTCGGTCGCTTCATGAACCTTGGAATAGTTCTGTTTGTCATCCTCATCAAGACGGACAGATACAAAGTTTGGGGGAATGATAGCGGGCATGTAGATAGCTCCAATGTGTGTAAATGTGTGGACGTCACACAAGGCAGGAGCTTAACACAAATAGAAAGGCCCGCGCGGTGCGGGCCTTATGTCAGTCCAGAAGTATCAGCCATATGCTGACGAATATTAGTGTCCACCACCAATCGCCGTACAGTGCAGCAATGATTGCGAAAAGCAGCATGAACATGTCACGGCTCCAGGATGGCAACAAGGTTAGCGATGCCATGGACGCCGGGTTGGCACGGATGTCTTATCCATGGACGCGCACCGCCGCTCACGCCCGGCACATATCCATGCAGCGCGTGCGTTAGTACAAATTCGACGTCGTGACATGCCTGCGTGGGATAGTCGAACTCTTTGGCCTGCCCGCAATAGCTACATTTATAGATGAGCTTCATTGCTCGAAGTCCTTTCGCAGCATTTCGAGCATCACATGCTCACGCTTGCGAAAGAAGTCCTCAAGTTCATTCGCATCAGTAGCCGACACAATGAATACATGCGCAAGCGCTGGGGCGTTACCGTCAGCATCTTCATTACCTGAATCGCACGCGAGCACAAAGCTAGTTGCCTTGTGGTAACGCATATGTACATTCGCCGCAGTGGTGAACATGTCGAGCATTAAATCTTTCTTTAGCATTGAAGGTTTCATTCGTCGTCACCGTTATAAGGTAGTGGGTCGGTAAGGTCATATGGCATGCGCTTCAGATGTTCCATATCACCTGCCAGCCCCTGCCATGCGACGATGCTGCCAGCGTGGAAAAGGACCGGGCCGTTGCGCCACACATCACCATCCCATGTCACCTTGACCTTGCTCCATTGACCGTTGCTGTAGCGCACGCGGTACGCCCCCACACGCCACGGCTTGTGTTCCGGGTAACCGTACTCCTGTGATAGCTTTGCCATCTGTGCACCGGGCACCGTCAGGCGGATTTCGTTCTTGCCGTTCACTTCATGCACCGCGCCACACATCGGACACCGCTGCTTTTGCGGGCCATTGGACCGGATATAAGTATGGAAAAATATCGATACTTTCATCGGTTCCTGACACGTGAGGCAATTGTAGTTTTTCATCGATACTTCTCCGCAGTGAATAGTTCCAGCAGTTTGAAAACGTCGACATCGTCCGGTTTCATTTCGCGCAGGATATCGCACGCACGTTCCAGACCGGCGCGACGGCCCATACCGAACCCGGCTTCGTACGCAGCATCAAGGCCCTTGGTGATATGGTCTGGTCGCTGTGACGGCAGAAAGTCACGCTTCGGGATAGGGGGCGATTGCTTCGTCATAGTAGGTCACGAATGCGTTGATGATGGAATGACGCAGCGCAAATGCCGTGTCGTGGTGTTCGACGTTAAACCACTTACTTGCGCCGATCTGCACGCGCACGTCAATGTTGCTAAAGATGGTGCGAACGACAAGTGGCGCGCGACTCCATTTATACGGATGTTCCTTGTCGTTCGGGTCATAACGACACAACACGAACCCATGAGTACGTGCCACACCGACCAGTTCCAGACAGTGCATGGTGATATTGTCCGGGTCGAACAGATAGCGGTCTGAGTCTTTGAACTGTACAAACAGCGCGTCGCCATCAAGATTCATCGACACAACAGCGCCGACAGCAAGTGCCGCCTTCACAGCACGTTGCATCGAGCCGTGAGATGGTAACGCACGCGTGATACGTTTAGTTTCCATTTGGCGGTTTTCCTGAAGCCAGATAATCGAGCGACACGCCAAGTGCACGCGCAACGTCGATGAATGTGAACATGTTTACGCCCTTACCGCGCTCCATGTTGTAAATCGTACCTTCGTTGACCTTGACGCGCCGGGCCAGTTCGACTTTTTCAATGCTGGCCTGCACGCGTAAGCGTCGCACACGCTGGCCGATAGATTCATTATTCATGAGGGAGCTTTGCATGTTGACCGTCATACCATGAATAGGGCGGTCGTTGATTGAACGGTGCCAGTTTCCATGCGGTGAATCCGGGTCCGTTGTGACGGCGATGACGTACGAACCATGTACCGTCATCGCGCATCGCGGCTTGCTTGCGCACCGGATTGCCCATGTTGAAAATTGGCACCGTCATGATTAGCGCGGTCGACCGCGTAACGGAACGGGTTGGCGCTCGAAGTACCGTACACGCGCCACCAGCCGCAACCGCGTGTCATGGTCGACGGTCTGGTATGCCTGTGCACGGTTGAACCGTATCAGCGCGTCCTTGACTTCAGGTAACGTCAACAGGTGTTCAATCTCTGCGTCAGTCAGGATAGGAGTCACTGTGTTTGCTCCACGGGCAGGATGCTCACGCCGCGCACACCGGCCAGATTGCGGCGCACATACTTAAGAGCACTAGCGCGGTCAGGAAAGCCAAGATACTCACCCTCCGGCGCATCGATACGAAACCTGCCGGGTTGGGCCTTCTTGACACCCATCGCACCGTGTATTCGGCGCGATTGTTCCTGACTCACGTCATCAAGTGTCTGCTGGTCCGGTTCCTGTTCGACATAAATGAATTCAAATGTGCTGATAGAAGGATGCTGGCTACCATGCAACAGATAGTCACGGTATGTATGGTCGGTCTGGAACGGATCGCGCGACGGTGCACCACATGAATACGCGATGGCATCAATCCAACGGCCTGAAGCGACAGATAGCGCCTGCATTAGTTCGTGCATGGGCGCACGTTTTAAATGACCTTGCCAGTAGTCACTAAACGGGTCGTCGCGCTCGCTCATTTCTTTGACTGCCGACATGATATCAGCGCGAAGTTTCGCCATGATCGCATCGTTACCGTGACCGCCCCGGCATTCCAGGTCGAGCGATATGTAATCACCGTACGGAACGATGTTTATCGGCTGTTGCTGTGCGGTATATGTCACAGGCAAATCGCGAGCGCATACCGGTAACTCTGCCTCACGCAACGCATCCATATATTTCCGCATAGCGTTCAACGCGGCCGGATAACCGCCGACGTTCGCGACGAATGTGTCGAATTGAGCGGCCGGATATGACACGACGTAGCGGCGGTCAAGCGGGCTGATGGTAAAGCCGTTCGCAGCGGCAAAGTCTTTGGCTTCTTGTGCGGGAGTAGTCATGATGGGATGTCCTTACTGTTTGGCGAGTTTGTCGCGCAGGTTGCAGAATGCCTGTGTGTCCGAATCGTCACCGTGACCGCCCCGGCATTCCAGGTCGAGCCACTTGTAAAGCTTGTCGATGCGTGGATCACGACCTTGCACACCGTTGTATGACTCGTTCGGATTGGTCGTCATGACATCGTAATAGCGGATACCGTCCACGTCAGTGACAGTCTTGACGGTTGCAGCACTCGCCGGTTGCATGTTGTACAGCCACACCGCCAGCACTGCAAACAGGATCACGCCGCGATGTTTGTCCATCCGGTACGCAAATGCGAACAAGGCGACGATCAGCATGACCGCAACCAGTACCACAAGGGTAAGTAACATTTTAAGCTCCATTAGGGTTGACAACGGAACAGAGTATAAAACCGTTACTTCCATCTATGCAAGCAGAAAATGAAAAGGGACGCTTCGAGCGTCCCTTGTGGTCCATGCGCAACGCCCGGTCAGTGTCTTACAAGCCGGTCGATTTCGGCGCGTAACGTTTTCTTGAGCGGTTTGGGCAGTTCATAGTGTTCGCTCGCTTCCGCCAGAGTCTTCGCGTCATTCTCCGCAACCGCATGTTCCAGCACGGCAAAGCGCAGACCTTCACGGCCCCCAAAGTACCGGTTCAGCAGACCGTCACTCACGCCGGTTTCACGGGCCACAGCGGCGCGCGTCACCTTGCGGATGCCTTTGGTGCGGGCGATCTTGTAACCGACCAGCGTCAGTTGTGCGGTGCGCTCATCGGCGCTCATACGTTCGTTTGCCATACTCGATTCACTCCATTAGTTACGGTTTGGTGTTGCGGATATTACAGGGTTCCGGTTCCGGTGGCAAACGCAGCGTCGCAACCGTCAGCTATCGCCAGCTTGAGAAAGTTAAGCTGCGCTGCTTCATGTCTGTCGTTCGGATTGAATGTCCACCCCTCGTGCTTTATCTCACGCATGGTGCATAGCCCGAACGTCATGCCCACGTGTTGCGGCTCGATCAGTTTGGGTCGCCAGCCAATAAGGTCGGGGGACTTAAGAACTTCGTTGGTCTGTCTGGATTCGTTTGCCAGCCCGTACCGCACGACACGCCCATCATCGTCCTTGAATGCACCGCTGTTGTTGCGGAACAGACGTACGCGCTTGTTGGCAGCTTCGATGCGCACAAGGGATTGCTGGCGCGATTCGCTACCGGGAGCGTCGTCGCTCAGTTTAGGCACGTCCATTTGATGCAAACCCATCAGCAATTTAAGGTCGTCTACAGCACGGCCATCGACGCCCCATGCACGCGCCCATTCGTCAATTGTTCGCATCTTCAATCTCCAGTTGGCGTTTGCGTGCGCGCTTCTCCGCGATACGTGACTCATAACTGTTGAATTTGCCATCGCGTTGATGCTTGCGCCGCTCGTATCGCGACTGTTTGACAAATGATGGTTGCATTTGCGGCGTCACGGGCAAATCATCGATACCAAGCTTGCGCAACTGCGCATCGAGCGGTAACAATTGCTCACGTATCTCATTGAACCGGCGCGGTCCGATACGTGGCTGATTGAGCGAATGCACTAGCGTCTTGCGTAGTTGCATCAGGTGTTTGATAACCTGTTCGCGACCGATTACAGGTGTTACTTTCTCATCCATATCACGCCTCAATTTCGTTAGTTACGGTCAGGTTTGCAGGCACAACGATACCACGATCAACAAGACTTGCGACGATTCGTTCGCGCAGTGCATACGCTTCGGGACGTCCTAACGTCATTGCCGCGTTGTGGTCTATATTGAACGCGAACCAGAACCGACGATATGCTACACGTGCGTCAAGGTCACCATAGGTTGAATACCAATAGATCATGGCCTCGCGCAACCGGTGCTGCGCGGCCTGCCGGTTCATGTGCGACTTGATGACTGCTACACGCGGTACGCCTGCCGGTACGTACACAGCGGTTGCCGGTACATCAATGCGATCCATTTCCTGCCGGTATTGCGCCAGCAACGCCGGGTCAATTTCAGTAATGTCGCCATCGACCTGTGCAGGGCCGCCGCGTGCGGCCGGTGGCGGGGCTTCCGTTCCGCAGTAAGGGCAACAGTGATAGATGCGCTCATAGGGGAAGGCACATTCGGGGTTGAGACATACGCGCATCGGTATGCCGTCGTCGGCCGCTGCCTTGCGTTTGGTGCCCGCATCGGTAGTCCACACGCGGGGTTTGTCAGGCGGACCTTTGTGAAAATAGAAGTTGCCAACGTGGTCGAAAATATACGCAAATGGCTTGCCGCTATCCTTGATGAATTGCAGGCGTTGCGTCACAGTGTAGCTATCCCATGCACCTGCAAGTATTTGTGAAATCATCAAGCGAAGTGCACGACCCCACATTTGGGAGTACAGGCTAAACGATGCGGTCATGCGCGCGAACGACACGCATTCGATGGCGGGCAGGTCAAACCCTTCGCCAAACAGGTCTACATTGACCAGTTGCCATAGCTCACGGTTGCGGAACATACGAAGCGTCTTGCGTCGGTGCCCTTCGTCGTCTTCGCCTGTGAGCATCGCGGCCGGTATGCCCTTGGAAATAAACTCCGCAGTGATCTTGCGCGCTTCCTCGATGTCCTGTGCGAACGTTACACCAAGCTTGCCGCGCGCGTATTTGACATAGGTGTCGACCACACTACCAACAAGCTTTTTGGACTGGTGGACAGCTTCACGTGCCTGGTCCTGATTGAATTCGCCGTTGGCGCTAACTTCGATTCCATCTGTTGCAAGGTCATCCGGCTTGATGCAATAGACCTTATAGTCAGTCAGGTAGCCGTCGTTGATAAGTTGGCGCATCGGCGGACCTTCAACCAGCGCATCGGCAATACCATGGGCGTGACTGCCAAGCCCTTTACGGTCGGCACGGATGGGTGTCGCGGTCGGCAACAGAAAGCGGGCATTGGGGAACAGTTCGGCCGCGCGACCCCATTTGTTTTCTTTCAATACATGGTGCCCTTCGTCTATATGCACCATGCCAACCGAACCGGGCCATTGTCCAAGATCACGCTTGGTGATGGTGTCGACCGATGCAACGCGCCACGGCGAACGGGCGTTATAGAATGTGCGCCCGAATTCCTCAACATGGGCCGCAACGATGCTTTTGATAACCTTGTCTGACGCAATCAGGCCGTGAGGTACTTCCTCACGTGCCAGTTGAATCGACATCTGCCCTAACAGTTCGCCCCGGTGCGCGATGCTGCAACCGGCCGGAAACTGATGTTTCCACGGGATTGCGATATGATCCTTGGCGAATGATCCCATAATTACCGTCTTGCCGCCACCGGTCGCCAGTTGCATCATGACGGCGCGTTTGCCGCCCAGGTACGCGCCGTTGACGTCATCTTTCAGCTTCTGTTGAAATCCCCGCAAGTTTGACAAATCGTTCTCCTGTTGCTTGCATTAACGTTAGTAACGGATTATGCTCTGTTCCGTCGTACCTATCAACCTACAGAGGCCTACAAAATGGCATATCTCGTATTTCAGTTCCCGACCGACATCAGCGCAGCGGAGGCAATCCACGCCGTTGCGAATCACTTTGCGGTTGGCGTGAGCATTCTTGGTCAACCGGCCAATGTTCCGCAGCATATCAAACAGGCCGTTGAACGTATCGGCGCGGCCGACAGCCCCGACGCTGGCACAGAGCAAAGCCCGGCTATTGCGTTCGGCAGTCTGTTGAATGGCGCGGCAGCGGGAAACGGGATTGCGGTGTCTGCTCAGTCTTCTGCGGATGCCGCAACGTCACAGACTGCCCACGCGGTGCAGACGGATACTTCTCAAACATCGGCGCTCGCGTCATCCATCCCTGTACTGCCGCCCGGCGCTACGGTGACTGCCACAACGCCACCGGCAAATGCGGTCCCTTCGAACCCTGCAAGCGTCGAGTTTGATTCGAGCGGACTGGCGTGGGATGAGCGTATTCATAGCGGCAACAAGACGAAAACGCCGGGCGGCGAGTGGCGCTCGCGCAAGGGTGTCGACAAGAATCTCATCAAGTCGGTCGAACTGGAATTGCGCGCACGGTATGGCGCGGGAAACGCCCCGGTCGCACAGGTAGGCGGCGCAACTGTCGGTACTGCGGATACCCCTGCTTCTGCGTCACTTGACCCCATCAGTAAGAAGCAGGCAGCACTTGCATACGCCAAGACACAGGCGCTCCGCGTCGCCGGGCCGCAGCAGATTGACGACCCGATGCTTGAAGGCATTATGTCTGGAACCGTCAAATCATATTCGGTATCGCCGGGGCAAGGTGAGTGGCTCACCATCTATTACGCGAAGTTCCAGGCGGCATACAAGGAATTCATGGACGCCCCAAACGGTGTGCCCGGCGCACACGTTGCGAGCGCATCACCGCAGACGACTGGCAGCACTCCCGTAGCGCCAGCGGGGACGGCGAGCAACACGGATGTATCCCTGACGGCGGCGGTTGGTACGCTTGCCCCTGTACCGAATGCCCCGCAAGGCGAGCTAGACGCAACTGGTTTGCCTTGGGATGAACGCATTAATGTACCCGCGAAGATAAAGGACGCGAACGGCGTCTGGTTGCAACGCTTCGACGTACCAGGCGAAACTAAATTGCTGGTCATGGCGGAACTGCGTAAGGCGCTTGAGGGAAACGCACAGGCGTCTGGTTCGCCCAATGGGGTCGCTGGTATTACACCGCCTGTGCTGGTAACGGCCGAACAGGCGGCGGCGGACTTCCCCAAGTTGATGCAATGGGTAGTTGCTAACCAGCAAGCCAAGCGTATCAGTATCACAGATGCATCCGATGCGGCGCGTGATGTTGGCTTTGTGGATGCTGGCGGTAACGGTCAACTGGCGCTGATGCGCGAACACACCGCAGCTTTCCCGTACGTCGTGCAAATCCTGCAAGCGAAAGGGGCAATCTGATGGCCGACGCGAGTCCATACGCGTTGCGGTTGTCGCATGCCGCGTCGTGGGTTCGCTGCGCCGCATTCTCACGCATGAACCGCACGCCACAAGCGGCAATCATAGAGAATGCGGCGGACCACACGGTACGCGAAGAAGGGACCGCGATGCACGAAGCGGCGCATTGGATGTTCATGGGTCTTGATGTATCGAGCAGTGCCAAGATGTCAAATGGTGTTGTGCTTGACGATGAAATGGTCGATGCAGCGCAATTTTATTTTGATACGGTGATGGGATATGACGATTCTCTGGCAGAGTGGGTCATCGAGCGTCAACTTGCTGCACCACGCATTCATGCTCAGTGCGGCGGCACGCCCGATGCGTTCGCGTTGTACGATGAACCGTTCGGTAATGTGCGCCCGGTTCACATTCGAATCGTCGATTTCAAAGGAGGCTATCGTTTCGTAGACGTTTTTCTTAACTGGCAATTGATGGGCTATCTAGCTGCGATTTTGGATTATGCGCCGGGGTTTGACGAAAATGATACGGTTGTTGAGTTCGTCATCGTACAACCGCGCTGTTACCATCGTGACGGTCCGGTTCGTACGTTTCGTACAACTGTTGGCGAATGCCGCGACCATATCAATGCGTTGCATCACGCGGCTGCTATTGCGATGGGTGACTATGCGCAGGCTGTGTCAGGCCCGCAATGTGGCGATTGCGCCGGTCGGGCATCGTGCAGTGTTGCGCATGCTGCCGCAGGGCGAGCGCTTGAAGTGGCTGGCGAACCTGACGTTTATGATTTGCCGGTCAACGCCCTTGATTATGAAATGCAACGCATCGAGCAGGCACAAGCTATCTTGCAGGCACGGTTGACCGGGTTGCAGGCGCAGGCTTCATATCTCATCCGCAAGGGTGCGGTGTTACCTCACTATGCACTCGAATCGGGTCAGGGTCGGTTGATGTGGCTCGATGAAAACGCAGAGCAGGCAGCGCTTACGATGGGCGACCTGATGGGCGCAGACTTGCGCAAACCTGCACGGGCTATCACGCCGCTGCAGGCGCTTCACAAGATGCCAAAAGAGTTGATTGAGCAATACGCGCAACGTCGGCGCGGTGAAGTAAAGTTGGTTCGCTTTGACAGCAATGCAGCGGTTAAAGCTTTTTCTCATTTGAAGAAGGATTAAACAATGGCAAAGGTTCAGTTCACAAGCCCCGTTGGTCGCATCGTATTCGGTTCGGTATGGGATGGGTCGACCACCGATTCCAAGGGTCAACCGCGCGTCATAAAAAGCGGTCCTAACAAGGGTCAACCCGCTACGCAATGGTCATTCGGCGTGGCGTTCCCGAAGGTGCTGGCGAATAGTGCGCCGAACGCGGAGTTCAACACTTTCCGTGCGATGATTCTCGATGCGGGTCGCGCCGGTTATCCGCAGTTTTTCAACGGCCCAATCGACCCGTTGACGGGTAAGCCAGGTATTACGCAAGGCGTCGTATTTGCCACCAAGATCAAGGATGGCGATGGTTTCGACACCAAGGGACAAGACAACAAGTTGAAAGAAGGTTGGGCCGGTCATTGGGTTGTTGTGTTTTCGAGCCAGTACGCGCCGCGTAATTTCGATCTGCAAATCGGGCTTGACCCGACGCAACAATTGCAGGACAAGACGCGCGTACTACCGGGCGATTATGTTGCGGTCTGCGGAACTGTTGACGCCAATGTCGGCGCGGAAACGCCCGGTGTGTACGTCAACGCCAACATGGTGTGTCTGGTCGGCGGCGGACCGCGCATTGTGAGTGGTCCAAAAGCGTCGGAAGCATTCAAGGGTGTCACGGCTGGTGCTTTGCCACCCGGTTGCGTGCCCGGTGCAAATCCGGCAAGCGTAGGGGCCGCTCCGTTGCCGCCCGCAACCGGTGTGCCCACGCCGCCTACACCCCCGACGCCACCTGTCGCCCACGATCCTATTGCGAAGGCAACCGCTGATGGATGGATAGTGCACCCGCAAGCACCGGGCTATCGGTACAAAGGTCAGGATGTCAAGACTGACGCAGAGGTTGCGGCGCTTTATCCGGCCCCTGCACCCGTACCGCCGACGCCACCTGTCGCACCCGTACCGCCAACGCCACCTGTCGCGGGTCCACAACTGACACCGGCAGCGTTGGCAGCAGGCTTTACGTCGTATCAGCAAGCTATCGGTAACGGTTGGGATGATACGATGTTGCGGCAAAGCGGTTATCTGGTCTAACCTGTAAATCGTCACAACGTAACGCCCGCGACGTGCGGGCGTTTTTCATGGATTGCCACAATGACTAAACGCCCCATCGCTTTTTTCGATCTGGAAACGTACCGTAACTATTTCCTCTGCAAGTTTCTGTTACCGACCGATGAATACGTCGAGTTCGCTATGTTTCCGGGCCAACCGTTAAATCGCGTGGGCGTGCTGCTAATGCTCGCTCGATACACGATTGTTGGTTTCAACAGCGGCAATTACGATTGCCCTATTCTGGCGCTCGCATTGACCGGCGCAGACAATCAGGCACTCAAAGATGCTAACGATATGTTGTACGCGCGTGGCACGAAACCATGGGAGTTTTACCGCGCGTACAACATATCGATGCCCACATGTACGGATCACATCGACATCATGGAAGTGTTGCCCGGTGTGCGCATCAGTCTTAAAGCCTATGCTGGCATCGCGCATTGCCCGACGATTCAGGATTTGCCGATTGACCCGTCACAAGATATCAGCCCCATCGAGCGCATTCGTCTGTCGACCTATTGCGGCAATGATTTGCGAGTTACGCGAAGGTTGTACGAAATCGCATGCGATAAAGAATGGATACCGCTGCGCGAACATATCAGCGATGAAATCGGCATTGACGTACGCAGCAAGTCAGATGCACAGATATCCGAAGCAATCACACGTGCCAAGCTTGGATTCCGGCCGGAACCTATCCAACGACCTAGCGGTTATCAGTTCACATATCGCGTGCCGTCAAACATCAGCTTTCAGACCGAACAGTTGCAGGAAGCGCTACGCATTGTCGCGACGTCGCCTTTTACGGTGATGCACAAGGAAGAAGAAACCGACGAACTGGATAGCGACGGCAACAAGATCAAATCCGGTATCAAGATGCATAAGGACATCGCGGCTATCCGCATCAAGATTGGCACCAGCGTTTATAAATTCGGCGCAGGCGGTCTGCATTCTCAGGAGTCCGGCGTATGGTACGAAACAACCGCGACGCATCAGATATGCGATAGCGATGTCGGTTCGTTTTATCCAAAGGTCATCATCAATCAGGAGCTTTACCCGGAACAGTGCGGACCAGGACAGTTGATTATTTACAAGACAGTGTTTGTCGAGCGTATCGCTGCGAAACGCGCCGGTCGCAAGAAAGAAGGTAACAGCAAAAAGATTGTGTTGAACGGATGGTTCGGCAAGCTTGGCAGCAAATACAGCATGGCCTATGCACCTGAATTATTGATGCAAGTAACGATCAGCGGGCAATTGATGTTGCTGATGCTTATCGAAGCGCTCGAACTGAGCGGTATCAGTGTCGTGTCGGCCAACACAGACGGTATCGTGACACGGTGCCCAACACCGCTCATACCGCGCCGCAATGTCATCATGAAAGAGTGGGAACGCATTGTTGATATGGAACTGGAACACCAGGCGTACAAAGGCATTTACTTCCGCGACGTCAACAACTACTTTGCTATTACTGACAAAGACGAAGTTAAGCGCAAAGGTATTTTCGTACACGCGGAAGTCGGCAGCGGCCCATCATCATCGAAAGCGCCACATCGGGAAATCTGTATGGATGCGGTCATCGCCTACGTCCAACACGGGGTGCCGCTCGATGAAACGATCTACAGGTGCCGCGATATCCGCAAGTTCGTATCATCGCGCACGGTTAAAGGGGGTGCTGTCAGACGGCTCTATGAAGGTACCGAGCATGAACCATTTGACCAGCAACAACCGGGTTCATATGAAGTGTTTGGCAAGGTTGTCCGATGGGCATACCGGCGCGACTATACCAGCGCTATCCATTACAAAACGAATGGCAATCAGGTTGCAGACAGCACCGGGGCATGGCCTTTGATGACGCTGCCGGATGCTGTACCTGACTGGATTGATTACGAATACTATGTGGCACATGCCCGCAAACTGTTGGACTCATTGAAGGTGACGCGATGATTCACATTCACTTTGTGTTCTATGAGGATGAGCCCGACCCTGACGAAATGCCGCTTGTGTACCGGATGGGCGTTGAGTCAACGATTGGTCAGGTTATACCGCAGCGGGTGTTTGATACGTTGGGGCGTTGTGCCTACATGCCAATGATCGCCAACGTTGTTTATTTGCATTGATCGCTTGCAAACCGTTACTAACGGTTCTATACTCTGTTCACGGTTAACGAAACAGCAAGGGGAAACGAAATGAACGCAGATCGGCGCAAACGCTTAGAAAAAGCGCAAGAGTTGCTTGATGAAGCGCGCGGAATCATTGAAGAATGTCGCGACGAGGAACAGGAATATTACGACAACATGCCAGAAGGTTTTCAACAGGGCGAGAAGGGTCAACAGGCCGAAGCTGCGGCAAGCCAACTTGACGAATGCGTAAGCAATATTGACAGTGCGATTGACAATATTAACAACGCAAGCGAATAACCCAACCGCCCCAAGTGAAACGGCCCGCATCGAGCGGGCCGTTTGTCATGTGGTGGCACTTACCTGCAAGGTCTGAGACTGCCAGAACGTCTGCAATCGTTGATAAAGCAGATTCAGTGATGCCAGCGGATTGTTACCGATTGCCACTGCGGCACCGCCCGGTATCGTGTATGCGGTCGGATAGAACACCACGTACTTTTGCGACGTCGCCATGAACTGTGCGCACAGCGGATGTGCCTGAATTGCTGCGGTCGCGTCCGCCACGGTGGTGAAATTACTTGTTGATGTATCCGTCATTCTGTAGCTCCGCCACATATGCCTGTAAAGCGCGCAACCGCGACGCTGTATCGTCTGCGCCGTCGACTACTGTGAAAGCGCTTGCAGCAACTGCTGGTGATAGGTCTGCGCTGGCGGCGGAATCATCAGTTGCGCTGGCGGCGGCGGTGCCTTTGCTGCCGGTGCTGGCAGGATGACAGGCGGTGACGTGGACGCGCACGCGGTTAGTACCATCAAGCAACTTAGCGCGCCAATCAAGATTATCTTTCGCATGATTTGCTACCTCTGTGTCGTATTGCTGTTCAAGGGATGCAACGCGACCCTCTGCTGCCTGACCCTTGGCAAGGGCGTCGGCCAGTTGCTTTGCAGATGCCGCATTGATTTGTGCGATTTCGTCGGCGTTCAACTGCTTCTGATGCGCGAGCGCTGCACCATCAATCTTGTGTGTGATGGCAAACGATACGCCGCCGCCGATCAACGCACCAACGATGGCAGCAACGGTACATAGTTCTAGTTCATTTGGCATAGTGCGGTTTCCTGTTGACGTCTGATAACCTGCCCGTAACAGTCATTAGACCTGATACGGCAGTCACGGCCCCCGTCGTAAATCCAGCGGTTGATTTGTGCGCACGCTGCCTTACGGTCGCCTGCGTTCAGTTCTTTGAGGAAAGTGCTGGTAGAACACTTCCCCTGCCCGATGTTATACGCACAAAACGAAATGACCGCAGCACGTTCGGGTTCGGTGAGTGGAACCGTTACTATACGCTTTACTTCGTCGGCCGCTTCGTTCACCGCTGCCGCATCCATAGCTTTGCACTGTTGCGGCGTGAAACGGCTAGTTGCCTTGACACCGCGTGTGATACCCATACACGCGGTCCACACACCGTTATCGTCCTGATACGCAACCAGCCTGTCAGCGCCTTCTTTCTCTGACAGGAATTGCGTAGCGATGGCAACGGCCGATGCTCCGGCCGCGACAAGTGCCAGTACCTTACGGCTTAACGGACTGGTCATGTTGTTCCTCATCTTCCTTTTCGTTGCGCCGTGAAATGCTACGCCAATGCCGCCAATCGTGATGAATCAGACCTGACCGCAACGCAATGAAATAGTCCGTAAGCCATGGCAGCGATTTGATGATCTGCAACGCCGAATAACTCGCTGCAAGAATGCCCGCCGCCGCCCCGATAGCGCCTGAATTTGGAACCATGCTTACCAACGTCCCCGATGTTACGGCAGTGACCTTTGCGGCACTTGCTGCCAAAGTTTCATTTTGCATGATAGGGCTTGTCCTTTATGCACGTTCGCGAATGATGACGATACCACCCATGCCGACACCGCCAGCAGCGTTAGTACCCGAACCGGTCGCGAGCGAGCCGCCGCTACCACCCGAACATGGTGACACTGCAGCTCTACCACCCGACGTACCGCTAACGGGGCTTGCACCTTCACCCCAAAACGATGCGCCGCCTTTACCGGATAGAGGTGTAGCGGCATAGAATGCGCCTTGTCCATATCCGCCTACCGAATTGATTTGACCGCCTGAGCCAACGCCACCACCAACGCCACCAACAAACGAATTTGTAGTGCCTAACACTGCGGCACCAAGTGTACCGCCTGTACCACCTGTTGCCAGAATTACTGCGCCAATTGACGACGTACCACCGTTGCCACCGTTAGCGCCAGTCCCAGCAGTGCCAGGTGCCCCAGCAGTAACGGTTTGTCCGCTCAGTGACGAGATTGGGAAAATGCCCCATGCGCGGCCTCCGGCACCGCCGCCGCTGCCCCCCGACACAGTACCTGCGGTAGTTGTTGACGCTGCGCCGCCGCCGCCAGCACCAGCGCCGCCGACTTCTGCCTCTGCTGTCGTTGCAAGCGCCGACAACGGCGTGTACGTTGCGCTAGGTGCGTTGACAAACGCTGCACCGTTGACGGACCATTGCAGCACACCACCTGTACTCAACATATAAACAATCGTGTTGAGTACAGTTCCTGGCGACGGCGCGGGGTCGAGCAATACTAATGAAGTACCGTTGTATTCCACATCGCTCAGAAAGCCTGCGGACGGAATGCTTGCAGGTTCCAACGTGCCATTGCTATTGTATTGTTTGAGTGCAATCGCACCTAACCCATTGATGTTGAGCGTGTTAGAACCCGTCGTACCTGCCGCGTTGAACGACACCCGGAATCGCTGATTGGCAGTGAGTGCAGTAATTGCTGGCACCGGTGTTAGCGTGAATGCCGGTGCCGTGCCAGCCGTTGCAAAGGCTGTCAACGTCTGTGCCTGAATCTGTTGTGCTTGTGGTGCTTGCGTCGCGGTGACTGCCGGGCCGACGTTGAACACCTGTGACGTTGAACCTGCAAGCAGCGCACGCAACGCGGTCTGCTGCGCAACTAGTAGGGGTGTCATAATGGATGCATTGTTGGTACCCGCACCAGCCTGTGCAGACGTCGCAATCGGATCGCACACGACTTGCCAGCCGGTCGTTGTACCCAACACGTCTGATGCTGATGGTGTATTGGCGTTGGCGGCGATAATACTGACGAACTTTTGAAACGGTGCGTTACCGCTTGCCGACCAAAGAACTTCCGCACCAAGGCCATATGAAATCGCCACACCGCCATTCTGTGATGCAAGAATGAATTCGGGCACGGTTTCAGTCTGCAACGCCTGCAATGCCGTCGTGATCTGCAACAACAGCCAGTTCATTGTTGACCGGTCAATTGGCAACGCGGCCGGGTCAGTCGCAAGATCACGCTGATAGTTAAAGTTCCATCCCTCTGTCATCGAGACAGTTCCACCTACCTGAAGCGGGTCGGGAATGCTCGTAACGTCACCAGCGAATCCAAACGGTACATCGAAATAATGTTGATTCATGTTTAATTTTCCGCCCAAAAGGTGCCGTTGTTAAAGTTCTGATTGAACGAACCGAACCCAAACGCGGGTCTAGTTGAAACGATATATTTCACGCCGACCGCTGCGGGGCGGGGCAGAACGTCAAAGTTTTCAAGAACAAATTGTAAAGCACTGTTCGGTGTGAATCCGAATACGTATGTGACGAACTCCATATTGTTGCCGTCAAGCACATACACGCTACCGTATTGACCAAGAATCGCCTTGATGCGGGCATTGATTTCCGGCACGGTGCAACGGCTGATGAGCTTGTAATACTGCAACTGCAACAGGATTCGTTTTTGATCGATGGTTAGACCGACCCCGGCTTGCGACGTGCCAAAGTTACCCTGATTGAAATTCATGCGACCATTACTAACCACGTTGTTCGCTTTGAGTTGCGGATTGAATATCGCAACTTCGCATGCACTGGTCGTTGACGACAGGATATTAAACGCAGTGTGCGCGGCCGACGTCGTACCGGTGAGGGTTACCGTAGTCCATGCTGATGTACTCAATGCGGGCCAGTTGCCTAACGTCGTACCGCCAACATCGCTTGCCAACGTGCCCTGCGTACCACTGATGAGTTTGGCCTTAAACGATAGCGCCACAGACCCGGCCGGGAGTCCAGCAGCGATAGGAGTCATTGCGACGTGCTTGGCGGCGCTGCCAGTCATCGTGACCGCTACGGCCTGCGTTGCCCCGTTGGGGTCAGCTTGCCCCGTTGTAATCGTCGCAGCACCCGTTGCTACCCATGATGCGTTAGCATCAACCCGGTCAGTCAACAGTTCGGGGAAATCAAAGCCGAACTGAGGTCCGGTATTGGGTGCAACGATCAGCGACAACGGAATGCCAAGAATCTGCGCCCACACAGACAATCCGAACTCATTGGCCGTTTCCAGATTGAAAACGTTAATACACCAGTCAGTCCAGAACTGTTCATGATTCGCGGCATACCAGTCCTGCTTTTGCTGCAATATCGATTGCAGATTGGCGGACTGGTTGTTACGCCATAGCAGCGCAGACAGAACATCGACGCTGAAATCGAAATCTTCAATACTGGTGCTCATGACGTCACGACCGTGATAGAGAACGCGGTGTTGTTGGTCTGTGCACGTGAACCTTGCGCGATGGCGATATCAACCGGTGTGAGCGAACCCGGCGACGTGCCGATATTGCAGATACGCACGCGGCAACCGGGGCACTGTTGTACGACTGCTGCGGCTATTTCAAACGGACTGACATCCTGCCCGATGCCGACTGCAGAGAAGCCATCAACGTTGCCAACGAAGTAATCCGCAACGGCCTGTGCTGCGTCGGCTTGCAGGTTACCCGTGTAAGTACCTTGCACGATTGTCATCGCACCATAGATAAATACATACGTTGGGATATCGAACAAAACGTCGTACGTCTGACCGCTTGCGGGTTCAACGATGTCGACAGACTGCGCGCCATTCCAGCCCGCACCGTCCGTCTTGTTCTGCAACAACGTCGCACCGATCTGTTGCGCGGTCGCAGTACCGTCGACGCAGGCCCAAATGCTGTGCGGTTGCAACGTGATGCCGTTGATGACTTCGACGGCGCTTGTAACATTTTCCAGATACGCTACCGACGTAACAAGCAGATTGTTGTTCGCGTCACGAATGTTATACAAGCCGGAAATCTGAGCTTGCGGCGTGCTGATACCCTGCAATGCAAGCGTGTTGTTACGCAGCGCACGCAGCGATGCATCAGCTTGCTTGTTCGTACCAATGGTTGTGACGCTAGGCGCGTGACCGCTTGGATAGGTCGCGCCAGTCTGGTCATTGCTGATGGTTTCCCATCCAAGAATAGAGTCGACAGGCCAGTCAAGCGTAAGGCTTGCAACGGCTGTTGGCCCTGCCACCTGTGCCGCGAACTGACCAAACGCAATACCACCACCCGAACCGTTGCTTGCCAGTATTACGCCGGTAGTCAGAACAAACACTGGACCATTCTGGCCGACCGATGCACGCGTGCCAGCCGGAATGTTGGTATTGATGACACCCGTAAGCATCACATTCGTAACTTGCGTCGGTGTTGCCGGTGCACGGGTCAATCCCATTAGCGCGCAAAGCGCATCAAGGAATAGACCGCCTGCAAGCTTCGGGTTTATCTGGTTCGCGACCTTCGCATTGGTGTTGACTACCGCAGTGCGGGCGCTCGTTTCTGCCGTCACCTGTGCGCCAACGTATGTGCTTGGATCGGTGCTGATGTTCACACCGAACGCCAGTTCCCATTCGCTTTGCACGTCAGTCAGCACGTCTGACGTATCTGGCGAGATAACGCCCGTTTCAGTGATGTAATCGTAGACGTCGCTCATTGCGTCGCAATCCCCGTAATAGTTACTGACTCGTCATAGACCGTTGTGATGACTGCGGTATAGCTCAATACACCGTTCACAGACGACATGGTGAACGACTCGATGCCGGTCACGTCCGTTGTAGCAAGAATGATGGTGCGCGCCGCTGCTTCAAACTGTGAAGGATTGAACTGGTTGAATGCCGTCTGAAACATCGGCATTCCTTCGTTGTTCGCGTACTTCATTTCGTTTCGTTGCGCTTCGACCCGCGACTTGCTCAACTGTGCGACCGCTGCCGCGCCCGTGACAATTGCCATATCGCCGGTTTCAGGGTCGATAAATGGGTCGCGGTTTTCGTTCTCTGCAAATAACATCAGCATGTTCATGCTCCCACGACCCCGCCTGTATCGCCCGAACCTGTTTGCACACCGCTGTGTACGTGCGTCGGGAATGGCACGGTAGCGATTGTTGTCGCCACCGGCAAATTCACATTGCCGGTGAACATCGAGCCGAACCCGGTAGCGTCGACATCCAACGTTCCGGTGTTGATGCTGATTGACGAAGACGCGTTGATTTCAACCGTCGTGCCGTTGATCTGGATATCAGCACCAATCAGGTTAATTTTACCTTCTGACATGACAATGCGCGTTGAACCGTCAAGCGTGCTGATGACCATCGCTCCACTATCGAGCGTAAACGTCCATTGGTCGTACACGTCGGGGATGAACCGGCCGTTCTCAAACGAATGAATCCGACCATCGTTAGGGGATGACATTTGCGCGCCTTGCAGGAATAGCGAAATGTCGCGGTCACTCGCTTCAATCCATCCAAGATCACCGGGGCCAAGCGGAAAGTTGATGAACAGACCGCCGCCGCCGATAGCAAGTACCGGCACGGCAGCGATAGGAGCGCGCCCAACGCGTTGCGCACTGGTGCTAATCATGCTGATAAGTGGTTGAACCATCGCGCGGTTTGTGGCGCGGTTATAACTGACAATACGGGCAGGCAACTGGCCGTCCGTTTTCATCATCAGTTTGCGGAAAATGTACGATAGCGCGCCGCCAAGGTCACCATCAATGGATGGCGGTTTATCGGGTATAAGTGGTGTGTTCATGATGGCAGGCTGTTAGTCCAGAACATTTGTGGATACTTCGTTGCTTCGATGATGTCGTAAAACGCAACGTCACGTGTAGCGATTTCAAAGCCCGTTCGATAGATAGTGTAATTGCCGTTCAGTGACGGATTTTGCACACTCTGCAACGTCAGAATGCCACCTAACTTTACGCCCGGCGATAACAGGCATTTGACACGGATGCCATATTCGGTCAATTCAACCTGACCAATCATTCCGCTATCAGGCGACAAGACGAATGCGGTGTTCGTCAACGCAACGCCCTTATCCTTGCACACCAATGTGTTGTCATCGACATACGCATCTACTGCACCAAGTGACTGAAGCTTTGTTACCTGCCCTGCGGTGCTGCCGTTGTACGCATAGTTTGCGATGTTGCGGTCGGTCGCTTCGAATTGCAGATTGAGCCCCATCTGACTCGCGATGTTCTGCGATATCTGCGATAGCGGTGCAGTGATGCCATACGATTGCGCGACAAGATCATTCTTGTAAAACTGCATGGTGCGCGACCGGATATTCATGATGATGTCAGGCGGTTGTGACGGCACCGCCGTAACGATGTCGCCCTGATAACGCAAGAACATGCCGGTACTGATGCGGCCCGCCCATACCTGCACAGACTTGCGCACCTGGTTATAGTCGAATGGTGTCAGGTTCGTTGCCAGCGAATTGCGCAACTGCCGCGACAGGTTGGCGATTTGAATCGAGCATTCGTTCTGCGTCACGTCAACGAACTTGCTACCGGTCGCAACGATCAGCGGCGGCTCTTTGGGGTCACCCATTGACGTATCAATCGTGGCGCTTTCAGTACCCCATGTGAATACCAGCTTTACGATACGATCGTCAAACATCATGCCGCCTGATTGGATGCAAGTGTGATTGTTTGCGCGTTCGCGGCAATCGTCGCGCGGCCCGTTACCATTTCTGCGTTGCTCGCGTATAGCAGCACGTCGCCCGCACCAAAATTCTCATAATTCGGGTTGCCGCCGCTGGCAGTTGTCCAGAAGAAATTGCCGCCATCACCTTCGAGGTATTCGTAAGGGATGACCATTTGACCAACGAGACACGGGCACGATGATGCAACCACGGCACCATTTACGGTGACATCCATGAACATCATGTCGTCGCCATCGAACCAGACTCGGATGTCGTATTGCTGGCCGTCTGCGGTAAAGGTCGGTTCCTGATTCGGAATCGCCTGCAAGTTAATCGGCATCAATTGAAGATACCCCCTAAAAAACTACCGATCTGATACAGCGCCGATTGTTGCGGTTGCTGCGCGCCGGTCTGTACAGTTGACTGGTCTTGTGGCTGTTGCACATTACTGGCCGTGAGCGCCTGATACTGAACCGTGACCATCTGGATTTGTCGCAATTTGATGGCAAGCGGGATGGCGTCAAACATGTCGGCGCTTTCTTCGTGCGGCATCGCCTGAATCAACATGTCAGGAAACACATCGGCTTTAGTCTGAATCGATACTTGCGTGCCGCTCAGAAAATAGCCTTTAATCGACTGATACACGGCTTGGTATTCGCCATCGCTGGCAAGCACCATGGATAGTTCGATGTCGACCGGTTGGATAATCATGAAGTCCTGCACAACCGACCCGGTTTCAATCGGATGTTCCATGATCTTTGCGGAACGGTTGATGTTCGCTTTCATCGGCCGCGCAGTCTGGAACAATTGCTCAAACGTGTCGTTGTCATAAATACCAACGACGTCCACACCAAATAGCGACAACACGCTCTGAGCAATGTTGTTAATTGCACCTAATGTGCCCTGCGCGTTACCAACGATATTCGTGAAACCCATGGTTACCCCGCGATGCCGTCAGTATGCTGATCAACGGCGTTATTGATGTGTTGCTTCAATGCATCTTGCACGGCCTTTGCGGTGGCTTGTGGGTTGTCAGCAGCGTGTACATTGATGTCACCCACGGTGACCTGTGTTGTCCTTGCACCACCAACGTTAGTTGTTGCACCGCCTGCACCGGGTTGCGCGAGCGGACTGCTATCGGCCGCGTTTACCTGCGCCTGCCCGGCATAAATCTGTGCTGCGTATGCTTCACGCCGGGCGTTGTTGGCTTCTGCCGAACCGGGACGTTCGTAATACTTGGAATGAATATCGGCCGCTTCCTCTGCGGTCGTTGCAGCGCGCAGACGTTTGCCGGCCGATTGCTCTTTACCTTGCGTTACTTCGTAATTGAAGAAACGCAACTGTTCGTCAAGGCTTGATCCTTCGAGCGGATGACCTGACCATTTTTCGAAGTCGGCGCGGCGCGAGCCAAGCCATTGACCCAAACCGTATGCGCCTGATGATGAGTTGAGCGCATCGGCCTTACCGCCCGATTCCTGCATGAATGAACCGGCAATGCCCGCCGCCTGCTCACGTGTCCACCCCATACCCTGCAACGACGTCGCAATCTGCCGTCCCGTACCGGTGTTACCAAGACGTGCGGTCGCGGCTGGTGTTGATGGCGGCGCACTGCTACCGACCTGGATATTGTCATACTTGCCACCCGTTTCGCTAGCCAGCCAGTTGCCAAGTTTGTCGAGCCACGCTGGCATTGCCACGCTGGCGAGCTTGCCTAACCATTGCCAGAATTTCTCAACCAGTCCAACACCCTTATCGAACAGGTCAACGATAGGTTGCAATGCACCTTTGTACTTGTTCCACGCGGTGACACCTTCCGTGAGCAGCACGTTTGCCGCCCACTTGATTGCGTCGGTGATGAGCTTCCATGACATCTGCACGATTTCAGCAACGCTGCGCGCGATGCGACCGATGATAGGCCAGCGCGAGACAATTTCACCAATCAACGATTCCTGACCGTTGCGGAACTTTTCAATGTCATCAACCACAAGCCCAATTGCAAGCCCAAGTGCGATAAAAGGCGCAGCAGCAAGCAATACAGGCGCTATAAGCGCCCACAAGGCACCAGCGGCAACAACCAGCGGCGGAACAAGCACGGCGGCAACGACGGCCCCGATAGCGGCGAATGTTGCGATTGCGACGGCCTTGTGTTCAGACATCCACGTAATCATTTTGTCCAGACCCTGCACGACCCACGTGAATGCCGGTAGTAGCTCTTGAGCGATACTACGTTTGACCCCTTCAAACGACAAGCTAAGTTCCTTCTGAGCAATCGTGTACTTGAGCGACGCGTCGGCCTGTTCCTGCGTTACCGCATGTAGCTCACGTTCTTTGGCAATCAGTTCGTCAAACGCACGACGCCCCTGTGCCAGTAGCATGATGGTTCCCTGGTCAAGACCCAACTTCTGACCAAGGAAAATTTGTTGTGTACGATTCAACTTTGAGAAGTTATCCGCGATAGCAGACAATGCAAGCGTCGGGTCTTTGATCGATTCGCGCATCACCTGTGCCGATGCGCCCAATTGCTGAAATGCCATGGTCATTGGACTGACACCGACGGTACCAAACCGTGCGACTTCTACGAAACCATCGCGCAACTTGCCAAGCGTTGATGCTGCCTGGTCAGCGGTGCCGCCCATTGAAATTGTCGCCGCCTGATACGCCGACATCGATTCAACGGACATGTTCATTGCGCGGGCCTGCAACGCGGTTGCTGCGGTTGCTGCTGCTGTGTCGTTGACCAGCGCCTTGATTGCGCCAAGTGCGAGTACTCCCGCCAACGCACCAGCCGCATTCTTTGCCATATTCACAAAGTTCGATGCCAGTTTGTCGACAGACAGGTCGACGTCATCCACTGATTTTTTGAGCTTCTTCAGTGATACGTCGCCTTCTTCAGTGCCTTTTTTCACCTTCGAGACATCTGCCTCAAACATGAAAAAGAAAGTATCCAGAATATTCACGGTTTGGTTGCTCCGTTATCTTTGTTGCTGTGCTTTGCGCTCTGCTTCTTGTGCGGAAAGATATTCGTTAGCCCTGCGTACCATGATGACTTCGAGCATGTTCATCGCATCTTCGAGCGTGTACACGGTACGCAGTTCTATCAGGGTTGCGCCGCCCCGTCCTGCTTCGCTTGTAACGCAGGCGATAAGTCCGTCAACGTTTTCTGAATCAATGCGACGGCCTGCGTCATCACGCGGTCTAGGATACCGGATAGCTTTCCGTTGCCGAAAAAAGCGAAGTTGTAATTCATCATCGCCCATTCCAGCCGTAACAAATCCTCTGCATTCTTGACGTGGTTGTCGACCAGCGCTTGCGTGGACAACGTTAGCGGCGTTTCGCGACCGTCAATCGCGACCGCGACATGCGACATAATCTTGAGCATCAGCGCTTCGTTGGTGCTGTAGTCGCCTACTTTCGGCAACGCACTGGTCGGGTATTGCATGATGATTTCACGCCCGACCGTTGCGGGAAACTTCGACAGCATGAACGACGCACCACCGTGCGACGTCGGGCCGTCTTCGAATAGTTTTGGTTGAATCATGATGGGATTCCTGTTAATGAAAAGGGCCGCGCGAAGCGGCCCATCTATTATCGCATCCGGCCGGATAGTTACCCGGTCAGGCCCGCACGTGCGATTGTGATGTTCTGAAATGCGAACTTGTATTGCTTCGATTTCATACGACCAGCCGACGAAATACTGTTGCTGATGCTACCGGAAAGCAGTTTGCCGGTACTGAGCGTTACGATTGCCCCGGACGGATACTGACCGACCAGCGTGATGCGGTCGAGCGCCGATTGCTTGTTCTTGCCGACACGGTTCGCGGCGAGCAACACCGCAAGGTTGTTGTCGTCATCGGATTCAGGGATGACGCTCAGTGTGCACGGCAACGGGATGGCCTTTGACCATGAAATCATGTCGCCATTCAGGCCCATCGCTACTTCTGCGATGTTGATGTCGGGAAAATCGAATGGGTCTGCATCATCCGCGAACTGTTCGATAGGCAACGCAAGTGGGTATGTGGTCGTTGCCCGCAACGTGATGACTAGACCAAACCCGCCAATTTCACCATTCATGATTGTTGCTCCAAAGTTTGTAACTGTGACAAGATGCGCGGCGAACCGCGCATGCCCGCTTAGATCAGTTGGTGAGAACCGGTGATGGTGTTGATAACGTTGTCTTTCACATAGATAATCGTGTAGTTCAACGTATATTCAGTCACCCCATTGTTGACGGCCGACGTAATGTTGCTACCTTTCCAGTATCCGTTCGTCTGGACCTGTTGCCATGCCGTCGAATCGTTCGTTTGCTGCGTGATGTAGATTTGCTGCGTCAACGACAGCAAACCGTTCGCCTGAATGGTGCCGTTGGCAAGCGCCAGCTGAATGCCAGTTGCAGGCGTCAGGCTGGTTGCTTCATTGCCTTCCAGCACGCTTTCGCACATGATCTGCCCGCGCTTGTTGGCCGGAATCTGCCCGACACCAAGTTGCAGGTTCATGAGGTTCGCGCCGCACATGTCCTTGAACCACTGCTCGTTCGCGAACACCGTCGACGTGACTGGCGCAGTTGCACCGCCGCACAGATTGCCGCGCTGATAAAACGCGATATTAGTGCCAGCCGTCTGCGTTACGCCGTAGTAATTAACGCGGGCCGCGTCGAGCGCATCGGATTGCACGGTACCGGGGTTGTCGTTGATAGACGCGCCGAAATCGCTGTTCTGGCGGTACATGAAGTTGATAGTACCGTTGACGGCATTAAAGTTGATCGCAGCATGAATCGCAGCGGGCAACATTTCAATGTACTGACGAACACCCGCGCCATTGGCGTTGACATCCTCGTATTCCAGACCAAGGCCCGCAATACCGATCAGTGCGGCAGACCATGCGACCCATGTGGTCGGACTGACGAACACGCGGAAAATGAACATGACGTTCAATGCTGCGTTGGCTTCACCCACTGCGGTTGCATCGGATAGCGTCAGGTCCGACGCGTCCGTATACATGATTTCGCCGCAGTTGTTGTTCAGTGCGGTAACGCGCGAGAAACCGGCGACTCTAGTTTCAAGAAGCGATGCGCCATTGACCAGTGCGCCTTGCGATGCATACCAGCCCAATGCAGCGGCGACGTCGTTCGCGCTTGTTGCACCTTCCGGTGTGACCACCTGAAACGTTTCTGTTGCTGTGACTGTCGGGTTTGCGGTGAAATCAAACGCCTGTGACGTCGCGTTGAATGCGACCACGCATGCGGTAAGTTCGGCATTGGGCGATTGCGCCGTTGCTGCAATGAGCGCCGTCTGCAACGTCGTGGCAACCGCCGCCAACGTTCCGTCTGTCGCAAAATCCAGACCGGTCAGGTTCACAGTGGTCGCGCCGAACTTGAGCGACAACACACCGGCCGTAATCGCGTTCAATGCTGCCAGCGTCGCAATACTTGCCTCGCCGTAGATCGTCGCGGGCTGATTGGCTTCGACCCAACGTGCGTACTGGATTGCGACCGGCGCGTTACCAAGCACCGATTCATAATCGAAGTACACAACGGCGCGTTGATATTCTTCGGAAGTCGTTCCAAAGAAGTCGCCAACGTCGGCCGCGCTGGTGAATTGCAGAATTGCGCTAGGCCCAACTAGCGCGCTTGTTGTGAAGATGCGGGCACACCATTGCCGTTGGGGCACTTGTGCCGCAGCACCGACCACCGAATTGATGTCGATGAATTTCGTAAATCTGATTGCCATTTGGCATTCTCCTGTTTAGATGCGGTCAAACGTGCCGTCAAAGTCAGTAATCGCGCCAGTCTGTGTTGTGAACACGTCTTTGTGCGTGAATATGATATCAAACGGTGCCCATAGAACGTTCTGGCCGGTGTCATCCTTGAACCAGATAGCGCCTAAATCGATTACTCGAAACACGTTGAAACCTGCCGCGACGAATGCAGCAAGGTTTGTTTCGTCGGTCATTATGCTGTTGGCAATGCCAGCAAGGTCCGTTGATGTCAATGCGGTCGGTGTTGCAGGACTAGCGTTTGGTGCGCACCCCGCGATCTGAAACCGCGTATGCATCACCTGTGTTTTGGTCGTTGTGAAGCCGGGGTTCGGCGCGTTGGACACGTCCTTGTATGCGGGCCACCCCCAAGGCTTGCGCGGCCCCAACGAATGAAATATAGCGGGTGTCGACGGCGCAACGAATTGTCGCGGCTGATTGTTCTGGATAACACCGGCAGTGACGCTGCGCGCTGCAAGCCCTGCAACCAGCGTATTTTGCAACTGCAACTGAATAGCCGAATCAAGCATTTGTTGTATTCCCCGTTGCTGGTCCGATGTCCTGACCAAGTGCATATGTCCAACTATCAGAACTCAACCACGGCGTGTCACCAACGAGTTGATAGCGACGCGATACACCAGCTATCAGCGTGCCGTTCTTGTTGATCGGGTATTCAATGACATCGCCCGACTTGTCAGGACCGCGACTGACTGACTGCGCATTAACGTTGGGCACAAACCATGTGACGTACTTTGCCTCACGGTCAAGCCCATAGGCGTCGTACCGGCTTCGCGGCACCGGTTGGACGCTACCTAGCGTAACGGTCTGCGGCGCGTTGTACGTGACCAGATTCAGGCCGGTCGTACCCGATTCCTGTGAGGCGAACTGAAACCAGTTTACCGTTTGCGACCCTTGCACCGACAACGCAAGTTTGAGTAGATTGGAGCCAGGGATAATCATGTCTGGTCGACCTTTTCAGGTTCGTTCATGTTGACGCTAAATGACACGGTTGCACGCATGTAGCCCGAATCATTCAACGGTGCATCTGCAATACCCTGAGCTTCTTCGCGCGCCTTGTCGGGGTCACTCTTGATAAGCGCTGCAATCTCCCCAATCGTCTTGCCGGTGACTTTCTTGCCATCGCGACGATACGCGCGTGCGACCAGCGTAATCAACGACAGACCGCCTGCACGCGATATCTCCGCAAGCTTATGTTGAATGTCACCGCCCACTTGCAGACCAATTGCCGATAGCGCGTCTTCAGTTGTCATTTTGCCAGTGACGACGCGCCGGGATAACTGCAACATCAGTTCCGCCCATTCCTGCTCGCGAGCATCTGCCGTCGTTTGAAGAAAGGGCCGTTTGTGCGGCCCCAATTCGTTGATAGCTGCAACGTAGGCAACGGGCGTTGCGTTGTCGTCCGGGTATCGTGACGATTCAAACCAGCCGATACGAACATTCGCACCAGACAAATCTTTAAGCGCCTTGGTGAACGCGCCGGATGCATTGCCCGGCACTCTGCGTATCGTTGCCATTAGCGGAACCGCCCGCCAACCTTGCGAAAGCCGTGACGTTCCGGGTTGCCCACGGCGATATAGAAACCGCCAGCGAACCGCGCACGCGCCAGCGCCAGAACCTGCTTGCCGTAAGGCGTGGTTGCAAGCCAGTACTGAAACATATCCTTGACCGGTGGCGCGAGCAATGACACCGTGACCTTATCGATAGTGCTGCCAGTCACGATGACGCTATCCATACCTTCTGCAATCTGCGCCTGAATCTGTGCAATATGTGCTGTCAGCAAGTTAAGAATCAAATCGAGCGCAGCACCGTTAAAACCGCCGCACCAGTTGTCATATCCGTCGTTGGCGTACGTCTGAGCCATTGCGTAATAGGCGGTAAGGACGGTTTCATCAGGGTCACTAGCGAACGCCGGGCATTGTGCCTGAAATAGTGCGTAGTCAAACGTGTGCTGCGTCATTTGCCATACTCCGTTATTAACGGTTCGCCAACTGGTTCGCCACCCAACCCGTGCCCGTCTTTTCGAGTTCGGTTGGCAGCGCTTCAGAACCGTCTTTCTTGGCGTTCTGATAATCGGCCGGTGTGAGCGGGCCGCTAGGATCGCGCGGGTTCATGTCGCCAACCATCTTGTCAACGTCGTACGCCTTGCGTTCAACACGGATGAAACCCTTGGCAATGAAATCTTTCCAGTGCGACAGTTCGCGAACCGCTTCATACTCATCTTCAGTAATCGCGGTGTGGACACCCTGCGGTGTAATCAGATTTTTGGTCGCGATGCCTGCGCCACCACGAATCAGAACTTCGCGTTCAACGACGGGCAATCGACCCATCTGAGTTGCGTCGGTCGGATCGGGCATCGAATACCGCGTGAATTTTTGCGGGTTCGCCAACGTGCTGAAAACGTGAACGGTACCCGTCGATTTTTGTGCTACCTGTTTGCCTGACATGATGTGTTTTCCGTTAATTGAAAAGGGGGTGCGCCATTAGACACACCCCCTTATTCTACAGCCCCGGTTTAGCGACGAATCACAGACCGGTGAAACGCACTACTGCATACGGACGTTTGCACATCACACCGGCCGTTGCGTTGGCGTAATCTTCGACGTACGACTTGGCGCGCTTTTCCACACCAAGCGCCTGAAACTTCGACGGCACGACCTGAATGAATACCTTGCCGTCATCGCTGGAACCGTCTTCGATGCGTTCGGCGTAGAAGTACATCGCCGTTAGGCCACCGTTGGCATCCGTCAGTTCCGGGCACGTCACGATACGCAGATTCGGATAGTTGTCACGAATCCACTGGCGAACCGAAATACCGCCAACGGACTGCGTAACGGTCAAGAACTGGTTCTTGCCCATCGGAATCGCCATCGTGATCGGCGTTTTCTCAACGTCGATGGTATCCATGCTCTGCACTTCGAGCGTGTACATACCAAGCCGGATGTCGGCTGTGATGTCGTTGAACGTCTTGGTGTTCCACGTCGTTGTACCCGACGTCGCGCCATCAGGCAACGTGGCATAGGCAGGCAACGACGGATCGTTCAGGAACCCGTATGTGCGGCCTGCGCCGTCATTGAAGCCGTAGAAACCAACGCGGTTGCGTTGAATGTCGAGCGCGCGACCGGCTTGACCACGCTTTTCGCCGCTCGAAGAAACGCGCATACGTGCGGCGCGCGCTTCTTCCAACAGCCCGACCAGAATGCCCATTTCGAAGCGTACGACGGTACGCCATTCGAAGTTGACGTTCCACGACGAAAGCGGAATGTTGCTGTAGTCGCCGTATGGAATCGCGTTGCCGGTCGGTTCCAGCATACCTTGCACAATCTGCTCGTCTTCCCACGAACCGATGGTTGCCATGCCAATCAGTTCATCGATCTTGCGCGCGGCGGTGATGAAGTTGACGAAGCCGGGCATCCATGCCTGCAGGAACTGCACAAGCGCCGGAATTGCGTTGACGGACTGGATTGCGCCCGGCACCGGCAGAATGCCGACGTCGTTGCTATCCATTGTCGCTGCCATCTTGACGGCTTCAGTCAGTTCGTGAATATACGCCTGGTCGAAGCCGATACCAATCTGCTTCAGTGCGTTGTACTCAACGACATCCGCCTCTGATACCTCAATGGGTTTCCAGGTACGGGCACCCAACATCGAATGCGTTGGCGACACATTCTTTTCAGTGAATTTCAACATTTGCTTTAACTCCGTAGTATCGAGTTGTTCAGACTACGCGGCGACTCGCGCCGCGTATGACGTTACAGATTGATCTTGAGCAGAATCAGCGCGCCGCCTTCCGACGTTTGGCCGTAGTCTTCGACCGTTGCCGCCAGCAACGTGTTGCCCGCATCAGGCGTACCGGCAGCGGCCGGAATCGAGATTTGACCGGTAGCGGTAGCAAACTGCACTTGCAGACCAGCTACCGCCGCCTTGGTGCCGTACAACGGAACGATGACCTTACCGAATTCAACGAAGTCGGCTGTAACGTTGTTGGGCAACAGGAAGTTCGGCGCGAGCGGACCATTGGAATTGCCCATCGAAACGTGCTGCTTCGGATTGGCAAGGATGCCCCATACCGCGCCCGTACCACCCGGCCCGACCGTTTTGCCATCGGCATTCAACGTAAACACGTTGCCGAATGAATTGTTCGTCGTGACGCCACCGGCCGCAAGCAGATAGCCGATATGTGCCCGCAACGGGCCGTCACGCGAGATTTCGCCGGGGATGCCGAACCCGAAATCGTAGTTGATTGCTTGTTGAAAAGTACCAGCCATGGTTACATGCTCCTATGAAGTTGACTGTTTGCAGCGGTGCCGTTACTTGCGTTCGGCAATCTGCTTGGACATGAACGACGGCTTCCTGCTTTTGTCGGCCGCGTCGCCAGCGGTAGCAGTAGGCAGTTGGTGAGCAGGCAGGCGCTTGTGCAACCAGGCTTCAAGCGCCGTCACTTCCTGACCCTTGCTTGCCGGAATTTCCAGCGCCTTGACGGCGTATTCAGCGACGTCCTGCGCGTCCATGGCAACGGCGATGTTGGCGAAATCAGCGATGTGCGGGCCGCACTTCTTGACCAGCGCGTCACGATCAGCAACGACACGAACCACTTCACGCGCGTCCATACCTTTGCCCATACCAGCGACGGCCTTCTTGACTGCAGCATCAACGATGCGTGCGACTTCCGCAGCGTCCATGCCTTTGCCTTCCTTCTCGCCTTCGTCGGGTTTCTTCTTCGTCGGGTCGTCAGCATCGAGTCCGTTCGCGTCCTTCTTGCGTTCGTCGCCGGGCATCTGCGCGGTGTCGCCAACCGGCGTTGACGGTGCGCCGTCTTCGTCCATGCCGAGTTCGTCAGATTCACCAACGCACTTGATATCTTCGAGCGCTTCGAGCAGCGGCACGGCCTTGTTGATGGCATCAACGGCCTGCTTCATTTCACCACCATCGTCCTTGCCATCCTTGATTGCTTCTTCTGCGTCCATGGCAAAGGCCATCAGGCGGTTTTTGACCGTGCCTGCAAGCGTCTTTGTTTTGGCGCGAATCAGCTTCGCCTTTTGATCTTTGGTCATTGCAGATTTCTCCGTAGTTGATAGACCATCCATAACAGCAACTTCCGGCCCCATTCGACCGTCATCGACTGATGCCAGATGGTTGAAACGGATGCGCCGTTGCACATAAGTATAAGGCACACCCTCAAACACCCCCGGCGCATACTCGTATACACAACGGTAACCGAGTGACAACGGGGTTTTACCCGACGCAATGCTTGCGGCGAGAAATTCGGACCAGCACATGATGTTGGTTTTCAACGTTCCATAATCATCGTTGGGGTCGAACCAACCACGTTCACCAGTAACGCCACGTGCTTTCTTTTCTTCAATCTGGACTGTTCCGCCCGTACCATCGCCAATCATCGTATGATCGATGATCCACGGTTTCAGACGTAACGTTGCGATACAGGCCGGGTCTGCCAGTTCTGATGCTGGACGATATACCGCAAAGAACTGACCCGCATTGCCCTTGTCGATTTCCTGTGGAATGTTCTTGCCAAGGTAGTTAAATACACCGACCTTTGACACCGGGTTGTCCATTACTTCAAAGAACCCGTTGATATCCCACTGCTTGACGGTATCTGACCTGTCACCTGCAATTGCATTGAATATGCAGGCGATGACATTGGCGCTGCAACCATGCAACGGCGTTGGCAATGCGTCGAGCGTGAACCAGCCTGAGCCGATATGTTCGTCATTCAATACCGCATCGAATGGTTCGACGTCGGCAAAGAAAGCAGTAAAGAAACCGTCAAATACGCCGATGTTTGTCAAATCGCCCTGATGCGCGTGTTGTACTTCCTCGATTGTCTCGCGCCGCGCTGCCGCTTCCGGTGTCTCACCTTCCTCAATCGTTCCGGCCGGAAAACCCCATTCGCCGTTAGGTCGTTGCAGCATCAGGATTTTACCGTTGGCATGATAGACAACGCCCGCTGCGGTCGACGCGTCGCCTGCCGTTGCATAGGCAATCGCAACGGCCTGCTTCTGTGGCTTGCCTGCCGCTTCTTCAGTTGCGACGTTCTTGCCGAATGCTTCTTTCGTACCGCTTTTATCCAATGGCATCGCAACGCCCCTTATTCGTCGTCATCGTTGAATCTGAAAATCGGCCGCATCGTACACCGGCAATATGGTGCCTGGCCGGGTATGCCTTTCTCGCCGGTATTAGGTCCGTCAAGGTGCGGCAGATTGTCGAAGCTAAATATTTTACCGTTCAATACGTCACGGTGATATTCGCGGGGGTGATTGCTACCCCCGCTATGCACCCATTCAAACTCTTTGACGCCCAACGCCTGCATACGCGCGGCGTTGATTCCGTTGTATGCCTTGCGTGTCTGGTCAAGCGCGACATTCTTTGCCCAATTCTTGACAGTCACGCCGTACTTGTCGAGTTCGGGTTTAAGGTCTGCCAGCCCCTGACCCGATTGAATCGAGCGCATCACCGCACCCTGTACATTATCCAGATACTTTTCAGGGATACGTTTGATAAGCGCTACATTCTCCGCAACGCTGGCTGTCAGCACATCGCGTAGCTGGTCGTTGAAAACGTTAGTTTTTAGAACGTACTGACCACTCATTTCTTTAAGGCTGATATTCAACTTCTGTGCGCTATCCTTTTCCGCAGCACCGGTCATCTTCTCTGCTAACGGTTGCGCGACAGATGCGAATAGTCTGGCAAACTTGTCGCGCATCGCATTTG
>Ga0302219_10000165_pt1 | contig 36329 bp, 30 predicted proteins | sample II_Palsa_E1_2_FD_194569 | JGI IMG/M metagenome (GOLD analysis project Ga0302219, IMG submission 194569) | Peat permafrost microbial communities from Stordalen Mire near Abisko, Sweden - II_Palsa_E1_2 | ecosystem: Environmental > Terrestrial > Soil > Palsa > Peat permafrost | place: Sweden...
GCTGTGGCGATCGGCATCGCCATTTTGCTGGGTCCAACCGCGAACGTCGCGTTTCTGGTGGGCCTGGCGTTTGCAGTGGCGGCGTCGGCAAATTTGCCGGTCATTCTGTTTTCGATTTTCTGGAAACGATTCAACACTGGGGGCGCGGTCATTGGCCTGGCCAGCGGATTGATTGGCGCGGTTGTGCTGATTTCGCTTGGGCCGGCGATCATGGCCGTCGATCCACCGACTGTGGTGGGAGCCGCGCGCCATTTGATTCAACGCCCTGCGGTTTTTCCGTTGGAGAATCCAGGAATCATCAGCATTCCGCTGGGATTTCTCGGCGAGATCCTGAGGCCGAAGAGAAATTTACCGAACTGGAAGTGCGCGCCAACACCGGCCTGGGCTCAGAAAAAGCGGTCGCGCACTAGATCGGCCGAAGTAAATCAAAGCGACATCGCTCTCAACCCGGGACGTTGATTTTCCATCCTCGTTTGTATTTCCGAACAGCGCCTCACGGTTTGGCATTTTCGCTTCAGGCCCTTGCGGTATCATCTTCGTGGAACTTTCCAACTCTTGAAACCTTCTCTGATCATTCACGGCGGCGCATGGGACATCCCTGAAGAAGCGGTAGAGGATTGCCGGGACGGCATCCGCCGCGCGCTTGAAGATGGTTGGAAAGTTCTAAAGTCGGGCGGCGCCGCGATCGATGCGGTGCAAGCTGCAATCATGGTTTTAGAGGATGCTCCTGCGTTTGACGCGGGATACGGCTCGCACCTGAACCTCGACGGCCACGTCCAACTCGATGCGATCATCATGGACGGGGCGTCGTTGAAGGCCGGAGCGATCGCCGCGGTCGAACATATCAAAAACCCGATTTTGCTGGCGCGTGCGGTGCTGGAAAAGAGCGAACATATGATGCTGGTCGGCCTCGGCGCTGAAAACTTTGCGGAGGAGCATGGCGTTCCGATGTGCTCGGCTGAGACGTTGATCCACGAGCGCGAACGCGCGGCCTGGTCACGCTGCCGCGAAGATTCCCACGCTGCCGAACATCACGTGGGGCACGAATCGGGCACCGTGGGTGCCGTGGCTCTCGATACTCACGGCAGTCTGTTTGCCGCGACGTCTACCGGAGGCACCTGCTGCAAACTCCCCGGCCGCGTGGGCGACTCCCCGCTGATCGGCTGTGGCTGCTACGCCGATGCGGAAGCCGGCGGAGTTTCCTGCACCGGACACGGCGAAGGCATCATGAAAATCGTGATGGCCAAGCTGGCGACCGACCTGCTCCACGACCATCGCGTACTGATTCCGCATCGCGAAAAAAACGAGCAGCCGCTTTCGCTGCCGCAGGCCGTCGCGGATGCGTGCGTGCGTAAACTCGCGCTGCGCGCCCATACTACTGGCGGATTGATTCTGCTGGACCACGAAGGAAATCCTGCAGCTGCGTTTAATACGCCGCGCATGGCCTACGGTTACGTCGAGCCGGGCGGCGGCTTCCGAATCGCACCGTAGACAAACCATTTCTATTGAACGTCACTTTTCGCTATCTTCGAGCGTTGTAAATGCGAGGAGTAAGATGAACCCGAGCAAATCAGCAAACCAATGGAGGAATGAATTATGGCTATACGAGATGCACTCCTATCGGAATTCGACCATGAAATGATCAGCACCCGCCAGACGCTCGAACGCGTTCCGGAAGGCAAAGGTGATTGGGCGCCGCATCCAAAATCGATGAAGATGGGCAGGCTGGCTGGGCATTTGGCCGAGCTCTCCGGCTGGTCCGCGGCTATCATCGGTCAAGATTCGCTGGATTTTCGTCCGCCAGGCGCACCGCCGACGGAACCGGCGGTGATGACCTCGCGCGGGCAAATCCTGGAGGTCTTCGATAAAAAAGTCGCAGAGGCGCGCAAACACCTGGCGGGCGCGAGCGACGAAACCCTAATGAAGAACTGGACCTTGCTGAGCGGCGGCAAGCCGATCATGACCATGCCGCGTATCGCTTTCTTGCGCGGCTTTGTGATGAACCACATTGTTCACCACCGCGCGCAGCTTGGCGTTTACTTGCGCATGAATGACGTGCCGGTGCCGTCAGTTTACGGTCCTTCGGCCGACGAAGGGAAGCTTGGCTAGGAGGCGGCTGGCGGCGGAACTGGGCGCCGGCCGCTGGGCTGGCGCGTTTTGGGCTGGCCCTGAACTCTGAGCGGGCGCTGCGTTTTGTGCGCCTGTTGGATTTGGTGCGGCTGATGCGTTCGGCACCAGCGTTCCAGGCGGAGTAGTCTGAGGCGCGGCGGTCGCGGTCGCGGGCTTGGGGCCTTGGCCTAACTTATACTGTCCGCTCTGACCCACGGTTCGTGCGGGGCATCCGGTGCCGAAACAAGGACCGGTGGGTCGGAGATAGGAGCAGCCGGCCAGACACGACGCAGCTGCCGCTAGAATGAACCCGTATGCGAGCTTGCTCCGCATTTCCCGCCTCCAACGATGTGCAAAGTGTGGTGCGCCAGACCAACGGTGACTTTCGCTTGCTCTCATGATGTCACACCACTCGCAAAATGCCGGGAATTCGCAGCTTCAATTGTCCGAAAAAACAGCAAAGACCAGGCGAAACTCGATATCCTCACTGATTTTTTGACGAGAACCGAGGCAGGAAAAATCCGGTATGACGCTTGTGATCGTCAAACGCCGGGCCGAATTGAGCAGCGAGAAATGCTTCTTCTTTCTTCGCCTTTCGCGCGAAACCGAGATAAATCACGATCAGTCCCAGAAGAGCTCGGTATTCACCAACGACCAGCGCAGTGCCAAACACCGCGAGAAGGATTCCGGTGTAAATCGGATGCCGGATGTGCGCGTAAGGACCGGAGCGGATCAACTGATGGTCCTGTTTGATTTGCACTTCGGCGCTCCAGTTTTTCCCAATCGTGGCTCGAGCCCAGATGGCGAAGATTGTACCGGCCAGCGTCAAAGACCCACCCATCCAACGGATCCACTGATCCGTCGGAACAAAGCGGTGGTTCAGAAAATCCAGGACAGGAGGCGCAAAATCGTAGAGCAGAAAAAAGCCAACTACCATGAACGCAATGTAGGCGAGCCGGGCTCCGGCCGGTTCCTTTTTCGACGCCTTTTTCGCCCCTACCGCCGCAATCAACCAATACACTGCGAACAGCATCCAGGAAAAATCAACCAGCAGGCCGGGCGTCCAGCGCAGCCACTCCGGCAAATCGACGGCCAGCTCCCAAATTAGCCAGAAGACACCGAAGGCGCCGAGGAGATGAAGAACGGCCTGGCAACAGCTGGTATCGGTCATGTTGCTTGTGCCTCGCTCACGTCAATTTCTTCTTCGGCTTCCGGTTCATCTGCCGAAGCCGTTCGATCCAGGTTGATTCGTTCTTGATTTCCTGCCGGATAAACCGCACCACTTCGGATCCGTACTCCCCCAAATCCATTTCCTCCTGCAGAGGTTCGAAACGGGCATCGCGGCCAGCCAGATAAGCTCGGCGGTTTTGCAAAATTTCCTCGCGCTCTCGCGGACTAAGGATGGGAAAAAGTCCGACCCGAATTCGAAATTCCTCCACCGACGCGGCTGCTGCGTCATCGAAATCTCTAATACGATCGAGCAGCGCCCTGCGTCCCGCGGCAGTGAGCGCATAGACCTGCCGGGTTTGGCCGCGCTCACCGGCGGACTTACGGCGGGTGACCCATCCCTTCCCAACAAAACGGCGCAATAGCGGATACACCAGGTTGTTGTGCATGTCGGCGGAGCCGGATATCAGTCCTGCCCGTTTTTTCAGGGCATAGCCGTGCTGGGGAGCCTCGAGGAGCAGGGCCAGAATCATTAGGTCATTCATGACTCTGTCATAATTGTACTAATAATCGGGAGTTGTCAAGTGCAATTTCGCAGCACTGGCTGAGCCCAAACTTTATGCTGCTCAATCCCAATTTGGCGCTTGCGATTCCCGGCTGGCTTGCGGCAAGCTGACCGCATGAAAAATTCGAAAAAACTAAGGCGCCTTGCCGATTCCACGATTGCGATTCACGCTGGTGAAGGAAAATTCCAGAAGAGCGAGCCAGTCGGCACGGTGATCGCGCGGACCGCGAGCTTTACCTTCTCCAGCTCCGAAGAAATGAAGCTCTGGGCCGAAGGAAAAAGCTCGGCGTACATGTATACGCGCTACGCCAACCCCACGCTGGCGGTAGCCGAGGAAAAAATCGCGCGCCTGGAAGGCGGAGAGGCCGCGCTGGTTACCGCGTCGGGAATGGCCGCGATCTCGAGTGCGCTGTTGTCGGTGTTGAAGGCGGGCGACGAAGTGATCGCGACGCAGGCGCTATACGGCGGGTCCTACCGGCTGATGCGGGACATTTTCCCGCGCATGGGGATTGTGGTTCGCCATGTGGACACCGATCTGGCCGGTATCGAGCGCTTGGTCAACCCGCGCACCAAGGCTCTTTACATCGAAACGCCAACGAATCCCACGTTGCGGCTGGTCGATCTGCGCAAGGCCGCGGCGTTCGCCAAGGAGTGGGATTTGATTTCGCTGATCGACAATACCTTCGCCAGCCCGGTGCTGCAGAAACCGCTCGAAATCGGCTTCGACCTCGTCATGCATAGCGCCACGAAATATCTGGCGGGCCATTCCGATGTGATTGCCGGTGCGATTGTGGGGCGCAGCAGCTTGATTAAGGCCGCTCGCGAAATGGTGATCTATCTGGGCGGGTCGATGGATCCCGAAGCGGCGTTCCTGCTGATTCGCGGGATGAAAACCCTGGAAGTGCGCATGAAGCGCCAATGCGCGACCGCGATGATCGTCGCCAAATTCCTGGAGAAGCATCCGAAAATCGCTCGCGTGCACTTTCCCGGTTTAGCGTCGCATCCGGATCACAAGCTGGCCAAGAAACAGATGAAGGGATTCGGCGCCATGATGGCGTTTGATATGAAAGGGGGCCTGCCGGCAGCTCGGCGCATGTGTGATCGCACCCGAATCTTCCTGCTGGCCGCGAGCCTAGGCGGTGTCGAATCGCTGGTGCTGCTCCCGGCGTACTCGTCGCACTATCGCATGTCGGAAAAAGAACTGCTCGCAGCCGGGCTCGCACCCGGCACCGTCCGCGCCTCGATCGGCCTGGAAGACCCCGAAGATCTGATCGAAGACCTGCGCCAGGCGTTGGCGTAGGTAACGGCCACACCAAAAATTCAGTGTATCGAGAAAGTTCAGACACCTTCTAAATTCCCACGTTCCGAGGTTCGCGTTTTTCTGAGGCGCGTGTTGAAAAAAAGACCCCTTCCCGGCGAACGCCGGGAAGAGGCCTGGAAGAATCGGTTGACGTCAGTTTACGAATCTAGAACTCGAACTTCGCTCCGATTTGTACCTGACGCGCGCCCGTGCTGCCATCGTTTTGGCCAACCTGCGATGTAGAGTAGCCGAAATTCGGGTCGCCCACGATGTTGTCCGGCTTGGTAAATTGAGTCCGGTTGAACATGTTGTAAAACTCAAAACGCAATTGGAACCTGAGGCGTTCGGTAATCGCCGTGGTCTTAGCCAGATTAAAGTCCCAATTGTTTATTCCCGGGCCGTACCAGTGATTGCGCCCAACATTGGAAGGCATGTCGAACGGAACAGGCATGACCGAATCGTCGTCCGGATTAAACGACGCCGGGTTCTCTCCCGTAAAGACCGCCGAGCTCGGGACGAACTTGCCCATGGCTGGTACTGCCTTCAGGTTCGAGAAATTAATGACCGTAGCCCGATCGTCGATGTTGGTGTGCAACGTGTCGGCGATTCCAAAGATGTCGTAAGGCAGGCCAGTTTGGAACGTGGCAATTCCACTGAGTTGCCAACCTTCCAGTACGCGGCCAACGACGCCTTCGGTGAAGCGCGCGCGGCCACGGCCAACCGGGATCAGGTAGACGAAATTGATGACTCCACGGTGCCGGGTGTCAAAGCCGGAGTTGCCCTTCTCACGTCGCAAATTAAAGGAATCCACCGGGAAATTTCCGTTTCCGACAGTGGTCACGAGCGGATCGGACGAGTCATCCAAAGCGTGGGCGTAGGTATAGGAACCCTGAATCTGCAGACCGTGATAGTTACGCAAAGTAACTTGGGTTTGCAGGCCATCGTACCAAGAATGACCGCTGCTTTGGTCGAGAAACGCATCCTCGAATGCGTTGTTGTTCACGGGGTCAGAAGGTAGAACCCCATTCTCGGCACCAAAGAACAGGTTGCCGTTTTGAAGGGTCGCAGTGCTGCATTGGCCGGCGGCAGTTCCAAACTGTGTGTTGGCGAGTGTGTTGAAACCTGTATTCAGCGGGTTGCCTGGAACGCAGAAAGCCTCCAATTGCGAGACCAAGGCTGGTTGCGGAGGCGCTCCGTCAACGACTCGAAGGATTCGAGTTCCGTGATTGCCTACGTAATTCGCCTCGACCACCAAATTGGAACCCACCTCACGCTGTATACCGAGGTTCCAGGTCGTGATTAGTGGCGGCTTGATATTGTTCGCAAACACGTCCGGGAAGATTCCACTTCCATCTGGAACCACGGGCGAGGCCGATTGTGGCGGAGGAGGAGCCTGATTTTGAACCTGTGTCCCAGGATCGGTTCCCGTATTGAATATTGGGAAGTTGAAGAAGCTGGGTTGAAACGGCGGGTTGCCTCTGGCGTCTCCGATCAAGTTCCCGTACACGCGATCGCTGAATACACCGAAACCGCCGCGCACTGAGGTCTTTCCATCCTTAAAGGGATCCCATGCAAAGCCTACCCGGGGCTCAAAGTTGTCATAGTAGTTCTTGTAGAGCTGATGTCCAGTGCCCGGACCAACCGGGGTAAAAGTAAATGGCGCCGTGCCGCTCGCGTCTTCGAAGAGATTGGACAGGTTACCGTTTCTTTCATACGGCACGCCGTAATATTCATAGCGCATGCCATAGGTCAACGAGAGATTCGATTTAAACTTCCAAACGTCCTGAATATAACCGGCTACCTCGTGCTGAACGAAGTTCAGTTCATCGGTGGCATGCCGATTTCCAGCCAAGTCGAAATATTGGGTCTGGTTTTGCACGGCAACCAAACCCAGCAACCCAGATGTTTCATCCTCAATGTTGCGGTTGTCGATATTCGGCTGCAGGTTCTGGAGAACCGTGGCCCCGAAATCGGTGTTGGTGTTGAAACTAAATGCAGCGCGCGAACTAAAATTGTCGTTGTTATTCGAGTAAACGTCCCGATAATCGAAGCCAAATTTGATGGTGTGCGTTCCCAACACCTTGGTTACGTTGTCGGTATACGAGTAGGTCCCGGTGTGGCGATCCTGTCCGTTCGAGTCCCCTAAATTCTGGCAACCGAAGGCGGTCAAGCCTGGAAGACCGAAGTCTGCTCCGTTGCCTTCGGGATCGATGAAATTTCCAGTGGAGTTTGTGATGCTGTCGAACGTGCCAACGCCGGTGCAGAAGAATCCCGAATTGTTGCGGTTGGCTCCAAAGCGAAATTCGTTGGAAAGTGTAGACCCGAACGTGGTGGTTAAGCCGATTCCTAGATTTTGGGTCCGATTGGCAGAAGCCACGGCTCCCAATCCACCGGGAAGCTGGTCGTCGTGAAACGGATCGGGATCATGAAACCAGTTGTAGATGTACCGCACGTAAAGATTGCTGTTCTTGCCGATCTTCTGGTCGACTTTGATTGTTGCGTCTTCGTCCTTCTCGCGGGATTCGGTAGGAAAGAAAAGCAGGCCGGTGATACCGTCGGAGTTAACGATATTGGGAGCAGGATAAAACGACAGTATTTGCTGAACGGTAGGATCCAGAACCGAATTTGTGGCGTTGTTGTTCGCGAGCCCAACGCCGTTGCCCGTAACGTTCAAGTTTTGCGTGGCGCCGGTGCTGGGGTTGGTGTAGGTGAAGATACCGGTCTTATAAGCGGCAGTCGGCACAGTCGAAGTGTTGGTCAAGGAAGTTACAAAGCGGTCGCCTTGATAATTGATAAAGAAAAATGTCTTGTCCTTGATGATGGGTCCGCCGAACGAACCGCCATACAGATTGCGGACGTAAGGATTTTTCGGGGCCACATCGCCGGTCAGTGGGTCAATCTGATGATTAAAATAGTCACGTGCGCCCAGAGCATCCCAGCGGCCAAAATAGAAAAGGTCCCCATGAAAGTCATTGGTTCCGCTGCGGGTCACCACGTCGATGATGGCACCGTTGTTGCGGCCGTACTCAGGTGCGAAATTGTTGGTGAGAATGCGGAACTCTTGGGTCGAATCCGGATTGCCGGCCACCAGGCCCCCCAGACCGCCGGGTACGTCGGAGTCATTGTTATCCGTACCATCCAGTAGGAAATTGTTATTGCGCTCGCGGCCGCCATTCACCGAAATCCCTCCCAACCCGTCGGATTGCGTAACGCCAGGGCCAAGAAGAACCAGTTGATATGGGTCGCGGAGGATCAACGGAAGCTCAACAATCTGATTGTGTTCGACAACGTTACTCAGTGTTGGGGTTTCGGTGTCGATGGGCGCCACCTCGGCCGAGCTTACCTCGACGGTGGAAGTCAGGCTGCCTATCTCAAATTTGCAGTCGAGAGTGAGGTTCTGATCGACCGTCAGTGTTATAGATTCGAATTTCACGGTCTTAAATCCGGTCTGGCTAAAGCTGAAGCTGTACACCGACGGGGGCAGGCTCGAGACACTATAAAACCCGGTGGAATTGGTAACGGTCGTACGGACGTCTCCAGTTTGAACGTTGGTGATGGCGACGGTCGCACCGGAGACCGCCGCACCGGAAGAATCGAGGGCAGTTCCGTTCACGGTCGCCGTCTGGGCGTGAAGTAATACGGGCATGGACAGCAGCCCTAACAGAATTGTTAGCGCACGAAGAGTCCGGACCTGCGCATTCATGAATTTCATCACTCCCCCAACGCCTGGTTACGAAGCTGCTTAGAGGACTGCACAGAAAGGGGTCTCTCTACGCAGTTTCGTAACGGCTATACGTAATTTGGAATATGCTCCGACGTAGTGTCCCCGCTTAAAGCCACAATTATCTGATTGTACGAGACTTACGTTGTCAATCCCGTTCCCCACCACCCCGCTTACTTGTATCGCTAGTTATGAAGCAGCACGCAGGTATCCAAACTTACGGAAGTCTAATGGTGGGACAACCGAAAAATCGGACGATTGAGCGCAGGTCGCTTCGTGCTTCAGACGAATAGCGTTTCATGAGGCTGACCGCGAACGACAATTGCCCGGGTACGTAACGCAGTCGGGCCGGCAGCCGATGGTACTCAATGTCGTGGGTCGGGCATTGGCGAGTACGGCAATACCATTGACCGGCGCGATTTCGACCCGTAAGATTTTTACTTCACTTAGTTGGTCAGACGCCAAGGCAGAACGTAAAAAATAAGGGCCAATCGGGACAAGATTTCTTCCCAATCGCCTCGTACTAGAACCAATCGAAACCAGCAGTTGCGGTTTCACGTGTTCGCGGCGTATAAGGTCACTTCGGTTAAGAGACTTCGGGGTAGCGGAAAAACGGCATGAAATCCAAACTTGCACTGTGCACCGGCCTGGCGTTGTCGGCGGTCATTTTCGGAGGCTGCGACGATGCTTTGTCGTCGAAGCAAGCCAAGGCGCGGCCACCCGCCACGACTCCCGCCCCGGCCTTGGCGGAAAATCGCGAACCGCTTCCCTTTCCAGATGCGGCCGCCGCGATACCCAGTTTCGAAGATCGCCGGCCGGCCCTCGACATTCTCATCGCTAAGGTGCAGGTGAGTTTCAACGCGGCCGAAAAGGAATACAAAGCCGGCGAATTCGACAAAGCGCGGGCGGATTACGATCGCGCGGTCGCGCTGATCGTAGCGAGCGGCTACCAGTCCGACTCCGACCCGCGGCTTTCCGACCTGATCGATCAAATTGGCGAGACGCTACACTCCTACGATGTAAATGCGCGCCAGGACGCGGGCGACGAGGAAGAGAATCCCAGCACGCCGGCGCCGATTGACGAGTTGACCGATCTGACGCTGCCGGCCGGTGATCCGCGACTTGCTGCTATCGCTGAAAAAGAATTGATGCGCGTGCAGCACGACTTACCGCTGACCGTAAACTCGGCGGTGCTGCAGTATTTGAGTTTTTTCTCGACGCCCAAGGGCCGGGCCACGGTGGCGCACGGCCTGGATCGGTCGGGCCGGTACAATGAGATGGTGCGCCGGGTATTGAAAGAAGAGGGCGTGCCGCAAGATTTGATGTATCTGGCCCAGGCCGAGTCCGCGTTTCAGCCCACGGCGGTTTCGAAAGCAGGGGCGCGCGGGCTTTGGCAGTTCATGCCCTTCCGCGGCGAGGAATATGAACTCGACCGGACCTTCTGGGTGGACGAACGCAGTGATCCGGAAAAAGCCACTCGCGCGGCGGCCCGCCATATGCGCGACCTTTATGACATGTTCGGCGACTGGTACCTGGTGATGGCGGCCTACAATGCTGGCCCGATGAACGTGGTGAAGGGTGTGGAGCGCACCGGGTACGCTGATTTCTGGGAGTTATCACGGCTGCACGCATTACCCAAACAAACGCAGAATTACGTGCCGATAATTATCGCGCTGGCCCTGGTCGGAAAAGATCCAGCGCTGTACGGGGTGGAAGTGGCGCCGGAAAAGCCTGCTGCGACGGATGTGATCTACCCCAAGCATTCGATCGATTTGCATTTAGTGGCCGACGCCACCGGCGCGGACATCGACGATCTGCGGTCGATGAACCCGGAATTGCTGCGTAATGTGACGCCCAACGACCCAAATTTCGGACTGAAGCTGCCCGCGGGTTATGGCGGAAAATTCCAAGACAACATCGGGCAGGTGCCGCAGGACAAGTGGACCAGCTGGCGGCTGCACAAGGTCGAATCCGGCGAGACACTGGGAGACATCGCTCGTCACTACCGGGTCACCGTTCCGGCCATCGAACTGGCCAACCATTTGGAATTGCACGCGACGGTTCCGGCGGGCTTTATGCTGAACATTCCGGCGGCCCCGCCGATCGTGCGGCTGGTGCATTACCGGGTCGTGCGGGGAGATACCCTGGAGGGAATTGCCGAACGGTTTGATGTGACCGTGGCCGAACTGAAGCGCTGGAATAATATTCACGGATCAAGCGCGCCGCGCGGATCGCGGCTGCGCATTTACGCCGGTGGTTCCCCGGATGATTCTTCGCGCTCGAAGGTAAAATCGGCGCAATCGGCGCCGGGACATGCCGACCCACAAAACGTATCGGCAGGTGAGACCTATTTGACGGGGCCGCGGCAACATCGAGTGAAGCAAGGTGAGACCCTTTATTCGATCGCGCACGCTTATAAGGTTAGCGTCGACAACCTCCGAGAGGCCAATCCTTTCCTGGCTGAACGCCCGATTCAGCCGGGCGATTTGTTGGCCATTCACCCCTAGCACCGCCGCCACACCGAAATTCGCAAGTGGCCGGTCATGATGGACTTACAAGTGCCGTATAACCTTTCGTAACCTACTTCCAGCAGCTCCCACTTTGCTCTCCCAGCCCCGTCCTCATTTTCTTTCCTTGCAGCTTGACAAATTTCCGGCCTTCCGTTTATATGCGCGGAGGGGCTTAACTGCGTTCCTTTTCGCCCGAGACCACGGAGGATCAATGTTCTACGCAAAAATGAACGACGACGAAGACGACGAGTTGCCCCACTTTGAAGCGGACGACGACGAGGAAGGCGCGGAGCACGCGCACGTGGATATCGTGGAAGAAGTGGATGAAGTGGTAATCGACGAAGAACCGGAAGAAGACGGCGAGGACGACGAAAAGCCCGCAGCGGCCGCAGTCCGCAAGCCGGCCCCGGCGGCCAAGAAGGCCAAGAAAAAGCCGGTGTCCACGAAAAAGGTGAAAGCAAAACCGAAGAAAAAAGCCCCGGCGAAAAAGGGCAAGTCCAAGAAGCCGGCAAAGCGCAAGAAGCGCTAATCGATTGAAATCGTTGTAAGACCCGGGCCGCGTCGCGGAATCACGCCAGTGATTGCGCAGCGCGGCCCGGTTGTTTTTCGATTCGAGTGGATCGTCCGGTGTGATTGCTGCGCCGCTTTTGCCGGTTCGAACGGAACGTTTCAATTGCAACCAATCCAACCCGCCTCCCGGGAACTCCCATTATCTAATTACTAATGTGTTGCCTATTGCTATAGAGCCGCCAGAGCCGCTAGCATACCTGCGAGATGGTGCTGGCGCTGGAACAGATCCGAAGAATGCGCGGGGGCGCGCAGTCGCATTTGATGCGGTGTTCGGACAACGAGTACTACGTAGTAAAGTTTCAGAACAATCCGCAGGGATTGCGGATCCTGGCGAACGAATTGCTCGGTACGAGATTGGCGGCACGGCTGGGATTGCGTGTGCCGGAAGCGGACATCGTCGAGGTGCGTCAAGATTTGATTGCGCACACAGATGATATGGTGATGCAGCTGGGGCGCGGGCGCACGCCTTGCCAGGCCGGGAAGCAATTCGGCTCGCGTTATCCGGGTAAGCCGGCGGAAACGGCGGTGTACGATTTTCTGCCGGACGAGCAGTTGCGCGGGCTGTCCAATCTTGCGGATTTTCTGGGAATGCTGGTCTTCGATAAGTGGACCTGCAATACCAACGGGCGGCAGGCGATTTTTTTTCGCGATGGCGCAGCCGCGGAATATTCGGCGCAGATGATCGACAACGGTTTTTGCTTCAACGCCGGGGAGTGGAATTTTCCGGATGCGCCGCTGCGCGGTTTGTATGCCCGCCACCGGGTGTATGAGTCGGTTCGCGGCCTGGCGGCGTTTGGTGCCTGGATGAATCGGGTGGAAAACATCACCGAAAGCGTGCTGGAAGAGATTTATAGCGAGATACCGCCGGAATGGTACGCGTTTGAACCGGAGGCCATTGAACGGATGCTGGGACAACTGCTGCGGCGGCGCAAGCTGGTCGGCGAACTGATTGTTTCGGCCTGGAAATCGTCGGCGCAACCGTTTCCCCACTGGAAGTGAACCATGCCATCAGAATCGAAGAAAGCCGAGCCTAAGACGCTGGAGCCGAAGAGCACCTTGCGTTACCGGATCCTGCGCTACACGCCGGATCTGGTGCGCGACGAGTGGGTCAACATCGGCGTGCTGCTGGAGGAAACACGCGGCTCGCGCCACGCCCTGCGCCTGATTGAAGAGCCGCGCGAAATCGCGCGGGTCCGGCGGCTGCATCCGGACGCCGACGAAGACCTGCTGCGCGCGCTGCCGGTTGAATTCGACGCCCGTTTGCGCGGGCCCGATCGCGAAGTTTCGAACTACCTGGAAAAGCTGGAGCAAAATCTTTCCAACGCCCTCCAGTTCAGCCCGCAGAAAGGGCTGCTGGCCGATAATTTCGACGACGAACTGGACCGGCTGTACCGCGACCACGTGGCTCCGCCTTCGCGGCGGGCGGGCGGCATCCTGCAATCCACCCGGGACTGGATGCGCGAGAAACTGAACGATGTCTTCCGCCGGCACCGGGTGCTGGGAAAACTGGAACAGCGCGTGCGCATCGAGGGATTCACCCAACCCGGCGATCCGCTGCGCCTGGACTACGGATATCAGAATGGGGTGCGCGGTTTCATTCATTCGATTTCTCTGCGGCGCGACATCCCGCAGGCCAAGGTGCTGGCCTACACCGCCGAGTGCATTCACGCCCGCGATTCCCGGGCGCAGATCACGGCCATCACCGAGGTCGAGCCCGCGGCCGACAATCCACGGCATCAATTTGTCGAGAAGCTTTTTGCCGAGCAGAACATCCGGATCGTAGCAATGAATCGGGTGGAGGGTTTCGCGGAAGAGCTGCGCTTGCAACTGAACTAAAATTGGACCGGATCAAGAATTCTGCTCGATCCAACTATTCGTCGAGCTGACCCCATTTCGGCAGAGATCTAGCGCCGCCGGTCAAAATTTCGGCTGCCCATTTTCCCAAATACGAAGAAAGCGCCACGCCATGTCCGGCATAGGCCGCGGCCACGATCGCGTTTTTGCGGCCCGCACTGCGGGGGTGCCAATCGAACACCGGTTTCCAGGAATCCCGAAAAAGGATCGGGCCGCCCCAGCGGTGCGTGAATTTTACCTGGGCCAAGGCCGGATGCAGATGACGCACACGTTGTTCGAGCTGCGCGAAGATCCGCGACGGCTCGGGATCGGCGACGTTTACGGCGTCGAGATCGTTCGAGTCGGGAGAATGCACCAAGCCCGCGCCCCAAACGATCGAACGATCTTTCCGCACGCGGCCCCAGAGATATGGAAAATCCACGGTGTAGAACGGTTTGCGGGCAGCCAAGCCGATCTCCTCCAGCAGTTTTTCAGCTACCGGCGCGGTGAGAACCGCGAGGGTGAAACGCGGATGCATTCCTAGATGCAGGCCGGAGTTCCGGAGTGAGAGCGCGTTGGTCGCGAAAATAATGTTACCCGCGGTAATTATTTTCGTCCGGCCGGAGGGGCCCGCAAGTTCGACCTCGGGATTGGCGCGCCATTGAATTCCGCGAACGCGGTGATTTTGCAGAATCTGCGCGCCGGCGCGATTCGCAGCCTGGGCCAGGCCGCTCACCAGTTTTCCCGGATCGAGAGTTCCGCCATCGACCTGGTTCACGACGCGCAATGTTCCGGAATCCTGCCAGGAGATCGGAGAATCAGCGGAGCGAGCGTGATCCTTCCGGGCAATTTCCCACGCGCCACGCAGATCCAGATCGCAATTAATTTCGAAGGTCCGAAGCGTGTGCCGCAAACCGGCCAGCACGTCGCCCAGCCCGGGCTGGTTTCCAGCCGCGGTTTCGGCCAAGGCCATGCCGCCGGTGCGCCCGCTGGCGCCGGCGCCAACCCGCACCGCCTCCAGCACCACGACCGATTGCTCCGGCGAGAAATGCCGCAGCCACGCCGCCGCCGCGAGCCCGGTGAACCCTCCGCCAATCACCACGAAGTCGGCAACGCGCGGAAGTTTGCGCACTGCATTCTTAGGCTGGAAATGGATGGTCCAGGGCGTCTGGCCCCAGCGCGGCTGGATTTTCTTTCCCGGCATTTGAGTTCTCAATTCGTCGGCAGAAAAAACTAGGCGGAATGAACGGTGGCGTTGACTCCGTTCATTCCGCCGATGGAACTTTCGAGTTCGCGCGGGTCTGCCCCGAATTACATCAAGCTTTCGGTCCAGTTTTCCAGCGTGTGCTTGAGCTTGGCCATGAACTGGTGCGCCACCGCTCCATCCACCACGCGATGATCGTAGGATAAGGTGAGATAAACCATCGACCGAATGGCAATCGCGTCTTCAATGACGACCGGACGCTTTTCGATCGTGCCCAGACCGAGAATCGCGACGTTGGGCTGGTTGATCACCGGCAAACCGAACAAGCCGCCGAAGACGCCGGGGTTGGTGATGGCGAAAGTTCCTTCCGCGACTTCGTCGGGCTTGAGCTTCTTCGACCGGGCGCGTTCGGCCAGGTCGTTCATCGAGCGCGCGATGCCCAGAAAATTCTTTTCCTCCGCGTTCTTGATGACCGGCACGATCAAGCCCCAGTCGAGCGCAACGGCGATGCCGATGTTGCACTCCTTGTGCAGGATGATGTTGGTCCCGTCGACCGAAGAATTCACCGTGGGGAAAGCGCGCAAGGCTTCCACTGCGGCGCGCACGAAGAAAGGCATGAAAGTCAGCTTGGTACCGGACGCCTCCTCGAATTTTCCCTTCATCTTGGCACGCAGGGTAGCGATGCCGGTCACGTCGGCTTCATCCACCGAATACACGTGCGGCGAAACATGCTTCGACAACACCATGTGCTCGGCGATGCGCTGGCGCATGACCGACATGGGCTGTACCTCGTAATGGCCGAAATACATTTTTTCGCGCGGCACGGCGTTTTCGAGAACCGCCGATGCCGAAGCTCCGCCCGTTGGCGGCGGGGGTGCGGAAGGGCGCGAAGACGCGGAGTGCGCCGGGGGCGGTGCAGCAGCAACTGGCCGTGAACCAGTTCCGGTGCCGGATTCGACGGCGCCCAAAATATCCTGTTTGCTGACCCGGCCACCCGCACCAGTGCCGGGCACCTGCGCCACGTCAATATTGTTTTCGCGAGCGATCTTGCGCACCAGGGGTGAGCTGCGCACCCGGTCTCCGGAGGCGGAAACGGGCGCGGCGCTTGGCGCGGCGACCGGCGCAGAAGCGGGCGGCTTGGCCGCAACTGGCGCGGCCGGCGCTGGTTTGGCCGCTTCTGCTTTGGCGGGCGCGGCTGATACCGCACCAGAGCCGTCGGCATCAATCACCGCAACGATGGTCTGAATGGGAACGGTCTGGCCTTCGGTGACTTTAATTTCTTTCAGCACGCCGGCAGAAGGAGACGGGATTTCGGCGTCAACCTTGTCGGTGGAGATTTCGAAGAGCGGCTCATCACGCTCGATTTTGTCGCCGGCCTTCTTCAGCCACTTGGTGATGGTGCCTTCGAAAATGCTCTCGCCCATCTGGGGCATGATGACGTCCACAGCCATGGTCTCTCCTCGAACTGCGAATTCTACGCAACAGCGCGGCATGCGCGAACGCTGAGCGCGCCTATCTTGCTGCTAGGCTTGCTTCAAGCATTCTTCGTGCCACACGCCGGGAATTCCTTCCAGGGTGTAGATCTCATCACCGCCGGTGAAGAAATTCACTTCCTTCACCTTGGCGGTGCGCCCGGCGTATTCCACCTGCTCTGGCTCGAGCTCGTTGTGATACTGCCCGGCCTCCAGAAAATCCTCCAGGAACGCGCGGTCCGCGATCCGGACTTCACTGCCGACTGCAAATTCCGCTTGGTTGATGCCTTTGGTCTTCCCCATCGTTGAACCTGCCTTGGTTTGATCAGTATTTTGCGAGGTTGCGCGCGGCCGCAACCACTTTTGCGGTGTTCGGTAGAAAGTGTTCTTCGAGCGGCGGCGAATACGGAACCGGCGTATCCAGTGCGGTCACCCGCTCGATCGGCCCGTCCAGATCTTCGAAAGCGTTCTCGCAGACAATCGCCGCGATTTCGCCGGCGATCCCGCCGGTGCGGGTGTCTTCGTGCACGATCAAAAGCTTATTGGTTTTTTTCACCGAGTCCAGGATCGTTTCCTTATCGAGCGGCAGCAGCGTGCGCAGGTCGATCACTTCGGCGTCGATGCCGTCCTTGGCCAATTCCTCGGCCGCTTCCATGGCGGTGTGCACCATGGCCGCATAGCTGATGATGGTGAGGTCGCGCCCGGCGCGCCGCACCGCCGCTTTGCCAATCGGCACCAGGTGATCGCCGGCAGGCATTTCTTCCTTCAACCGGCGATACAGATATTTGTGCTCGAAAAACAGCACCGGATTGTTGTCGCGAATCGCCGACTTCAGCAAACCCTTGGCATCCGAAGGAGTGGAAGGATAAATCACTTTCAATCCTGGCGTATGCACGAAATACATTTCGGGGTTCGCGGAATGAAACGGACCGCCATGCACGCCGCCGCCGGAAGGCCCGCGGATCACGATGGGCACCGGCGCATCCCAAAGGTAGTGCGACTTAGCGACGAAGTTGGTGACCTGGTTGAAGCAGCAGGCAATGAAATCGATAAACTGCATTTCGCAAACCGGGCGCAAGCCGAGAAAACTCATGCCGCAGGCCGCGCCGATAATCGCCGTCTCGGCGATGGGCGTTTCGATCACCCGCTCGCGGCCAAATTTAGCCAGCAGGCCGTCGGTGACTTTAAAAGCTCCGCCATAGACGCCGATGTCTTCGCCGATGGCCACGACGGCGGCATCCCGCTCCATTTCTTCGGTCATGGCCTGACGGATCGCGTCCACCATGGTGACCGCGCCGGGTTTAGGAATTGCGGTGGTCGCCATGATTAGCCCCTCCCCGACTTGCCCTGCGGGCCTTTGCTGAAATTCTTGCCCGCGGTATTTTTGGTGAAGGACTTGTTCTGGCCGCCCTTGTTGAACGATTTTTCCGGAGGACCCTTGCGGAAAGTTTTGTTCTGGGCGCCGCGGCCGTACGATTTGTTCTGCGGATTGTCCGGACTCTCGCGAAAAGCCTTGTCTTTCGGACCGCGGCCGAAAGGGATGCGCGGTTCGGCGGGCTCGGCAACTTCAGTTGCGGCGAACGGCTGCGCGGGTTCGCGAGGCGCGATGGGTACGTTTACGAAACTCTGCGGCGGCAGCGCGGGGGTGACGTGCCGAGCCTGCGGTCCGTTGGCCTTCGCGCCATTTCCGCCCGACGATGCGGTCACTTCTTTCGCGGTGGGAATTTCTCCCAGGCGGCCCAAGTCTTCCAGCTTCCAGCCCGGGTCGAAACTCGACTTGGGCGGCATGACTTCGGACTTTGAGCGCTTCCAGTCAGCGGCGATTTTGTGGCAACTATCGTCGCAGTACACACCCACTTCGGCGAATTCGGGGGGCGGCATGGGCGATTCTTCCGCGAACTTCTGCTCGACGTCCAACTCGCGCTCGATCCGCGCGACGATTTCCGCTTTGGTCTTTTCGTCCCAGATTTTATTTTCGGTCAGATATTTTTCGTACAGCACGATGGGATCCCGCGCCTTCCAGTACTCAAACATTTCTTTGGGCACGTATTCCGCTGGATCGTGCTGGGCGTGGCCGCGCATCCGCATGGTTTTGGCTTCGATGAGATGAGGTCCGCGTCCGGCGCGGCATTCCGTCACGGCATCTTTGGTCGCGTTGTACACGGCGACCACATCGTTGCCATCCACAATCGTGCTAGCGATGCCATAACCCACGGCGCGGTCCGCGAGATTTTTCACTGGAACCTGCCGCGAAACCGGGGTGGAATACGCCCACTGATTATTTTCGACGATCAAAACGAAAGGCGCCTTTTGCGCGGCCGCCAGTCCCAGGCCCTCATGAAACGCGCCGGTAGAGCTGCCACCGTCGCCAATCCAGGTCAGCGCCACGATATTCTGGCCCAGGTAACGGCCGGCCATCGCTACGCCGGTCATCACCGGAATCAAATCACCGAGCATCGAAATCGGCGAAACAATGTGGCGAACCTTCAGGTCGCCAAAATGGCTGGTGCCATCCTTGCCCTTGGTCGGCGAAGTGTATTTCGCCATGTGTTGAGTAAAGATGTCGCGCGGCGGAACGCCCTTGACCAGCAGCGCGCCAATATTGCGAATCATGGGCGCGATCCAATCGCGTTTTTCCATGGCGAAGCAGGTGCCCACCGATACTGCTTCCTGCCCGAGGCTCGAATACAAACCGCCGACAATTTTGTTCTGCCGGAACAGGCGCACCATGCGTTCTTCCAGCTGCCGGTTGAGCTGCATGTAGTAATACAGATCGAGGTATTGTTCGCGCTTTAGCGGCTCAGCCATTCCTCGCTCCCTTTCGCTGCTGCTTCCGGTTTAGATGCCACGCGAAGCTCCTATCGAGGCGTGCTCGGGTTCGGAGATGATCTTGACCGGCGTTGTACCGGTTGCTGACGGCTCTGTCAGCAGTGCCGCCAGTTGCTTCCGAGACATCGAAATTATTTCGCGATTAAAGATGTCGCCAAAATGCGTGGTGAGTTTCGGTTTCACTTCGTCCAATGAGACGGCGTGATTTAACAGACGTTCCAACGACGTAGCTCGTTTCCCAGGAATTCCGCAGGGGACGATCAGATCGAAGTAGCGCAAATCCGTCGATACATTGTACGCGAAGCCATGCGATGTCACCCAGCGGCTTAAGTGCACGCCAATGGCCGCTAGCTTTTCTTCCTGGTCCGCCGCGGTGTCGACCCACAGGCCGTGGCGGCCTTCGACCCGGCGAGCCACGATTCCAAATTCAGCTGACGAACGAATCATCATTTCTTCCAGCAGCTGCACATACCAGCGAACATCGCGGCGATGTTCAGTCAAATCGAGAATCGGGTAGCCGACGATCTGGCCGGGGCCATGATACGTGATGTCGCCGCCGCGGTCCGTTTCGCAAAAGTCGACGTTCATTTGCGCCAGCAACCGATCGCTCGCCCGCAGGTTGGCGGTCTTTCCGTTGCGGCCGAGCGTAATGACGTGCGGATGCTCGCACAACAGCAACACGTCGGGAAGATCTCCGCGCTTGCGCGCCGCAACCACCTGCTGCTGCAATGCGTACGCCGAGCCATACGAAATCAGACCGAGATCGACCACCGCGCAGTTTTTGGTTGGCGAATTCACGTGTTTGATCGAATGCATCACTCTACTGCTACCCAGGACTTGCGACTAGTAATTGATGGTCAAGCCGCGCACCGCGTTGTAAGCGTCGCCCATCGCTTCGGAAACGGTGGGATGGGCGTGAATGGTCGCGGCCATGTCGTCGAGAGTCGCTTCCAGGCCCATCGCTGCCACCGGCCCGGAAATAATTTCAGTGGCCAGCGGACCGATCGCGTGCACGCCCAAAATTTCTCCGTACTTTTCGTCGGTGACCACTTTGATGAAGCCTTCATGCTGGCCCAAAATGGTGGCCTTGCTGTTGCCCAGGAACGGAAACTTTCCGACTTTCACTTTGAATCCGGCCTCGCGTGCCTGTTTTTCCGTTAGCCCGATCGAACCGATCTGCGGTTCGCAGTAGGTGCAGTTCGGGCAACGCTTGCGGTCGAACGGCTGCACATCTTTGCCGGCCATCTTGCCCACCGCGATAATTCCTTCCATGGATGCGGCGTGCGCTAGCTGCGGCAGGCCGGCGACGATGTCACCAATGGCGTAGACGTGCGGTTCATCCGTTTCTAGAAACGCGTTGGTGTGGATAAAGCCGCGCTCGACCTTGACCTTGGTTTTCTCCAGGCCGATATTTTCGGTGAGCGGGCGACGTCCCACCGCGATCAAAACTTTTTCTGCGGAAATTGTCTTAGTCGCGCCGGTCTTGTCTTTGTAAGAAACCGTGGCGCCATTCGCGTCCTTCTTAACCGACTCTACTTTCGCTTCCAGTTCGACCTTCATGCCCTTTTTGGTCAGGGCCTTCTGCAATTCCGCGGAAATTTCTTCGTCTTCCAACGGAACCACCCGGCTCAAGGTTTCGAGCAGCGTGACTTCGGTGCCGAAAGTGCGAAAGATCGAAGCGAACTCGACGCCGACCGCGCCGCAGCCGACCACGATCATCGATTTAGGAATTTCCTTCAGGCCCAGAATTTCGCGATTGGTGAGGATAACGTTGTTATCAATTTCGACGCCGGGCAGCGAACGCGCCTCGGAACCGGTAGCCAGCAGAATGTTTGTGGTTTCGAGTTCGGTAATTTTTCCGTCTTTTTCGACGGTGACTTTGCCTGGTCCAGCGATCTTGCCCCAGCCGGTAATCGATTCCACTTTGTTTTTCTTGAACAACGCGCCGATGCCGCCGGCATGTTTCTTAACAATTTTGTCTTTGCGGGTAAGAATTGCGGGCCAGTTAATCTTTACATCCTTCACTTCGAAACCGAATTCTTCGGCGCGCTTGAAGTGATCATAAATGTCCGCATGGTGCAGGAAAACCTTCGTAGGGATGCAGCCGACATGCAGGCAAGTGCCGCCGAGAAAAGAATCTTTCTCAACCACGGCCACTTTTAATCCCCATTGCGCAGCCCGAATCGCGGCCACATAACCGCCCGGACCGCTCCCGATTACGACCAAGTCGTATTTAGCCAAACCAGTCCTCCCGGCCATTCTGTGTTTCCGTCAACATTCGAATTGATGCATGGAAGGGTGTTCAGGATTGCGGCTCTTCCAGGCGAGCAGACCAACGATTTTAGCAGCCGCACACCCCGGTCGCAACCCCGGAACTCCTGGAAGCGTGCTGCGACCAAGTTGTTTGATGGATCGAATTCAGCGCGCTCCGGAGGGTTCTAATTGAAACTAAACATCTCCCGGCGACGTATACTCAGCAGGCTTAAGGAGGCTGCTCCCTTGACAGTTGAATCTGGCACAACGGGCATTTCGCCCAACCTTTCTGCGGTGGCTTCCGGGACCGTTGCGGCGAATACCCAGCGGTCACCCATGCACAATGCATTCAGGGGTCCCAATGGCATTCGAGCTGGCTGGCGTTTGCTGATTTTTCTGGTCTTCTTTGTCGCCATTGCCCAGGCGTTTGGGTTCGTCTTTCACCATATCCCGGCGGTAAACACCTGGCACCACTCGCTGCCCAAAAACGAAATGACCGCGGGGGGGATGATATTCGACGAAGGGTTTACGTTTCTTGCTTTGTTCTTCGCGGCGTCGCTAATGACACTGATCGAAAGGCGGACTTTTGCCGACTACTATCTCCCGCCCAATCAAGCATTCGGCAAACGCTTTTGGCAAGGCGTCCCTTATGGCTTCGCCATGCTCTCGCTGTTGATGGCGCTCATCGGGCTGTTTCGCGGTTTTTCCATCGAAGGATTCGCCCTAGCTGGCAATTCGGCACTAAAATTCGGACTGCTCTACGCGGTCGCGTTTGTCCTCGTAGGGTTGTTCGAAGAATTTTCGTTTCGCGGGTACATGCAGTCGACACTCGGTTCCGGAATTGGGTTTTGGCCTGCGGCGATTGTGCTTTCGCTGCTGTTTGGCGCGATCCATCTGCAAAATCTCAACGAAGCTCCCGTAGGCGCGGTGATGGCTGGTTCGTTTGGTGTGCTGGCCGCCTTCGCTTTGAAGCGTACCGGTAACATCTGGTTCCCGATAGGAATGCACGCCGCGTGGGATTGGGGCGAGACTTATTTCTACTCAACTCCCGATAGCGGATTTCTGGCGCAGGGCCACTTGATGAATTCTTCGTTCCATGGCGCCCAGTGGTTGACCGGCGGATCCGTGGGCCCCGAGGGAAGCGCGTTCGCATTTCTGGTTCTCGTCCTCGGTGGCGTCGGAATTCATTTTCTTTTTCCGGCGAAGCGGCAATTGTCCTAACGCCAAATCTTTGAAGTTACCGTTGGGGTGGAATCCTTTTCGCCTCAAGGGGCATCTACTGTTGGTCTCCGCAGCTCGATCGGCGCTCGGTGAAGCGCCGCGTTCAGGACGGATCGCCTGTTTTTACCCGCCGCGCTCGTAGCTCGTTTGACACGGAGAATTTGTATCGGTAAACTTGCCGACTTTGAGTGAGGCATTAAACCTCACCTAGGAACCTAACCATGGATAAGAAGCGACTCGATTATTACAAAAAGAAATTGGCGACACGCCGCGAAGAGCTGGTGCGCGCCATCACCCGCACCGAACAGGAAGGCCGCGAGGCTGACGAAGATACCACCGTGGATATGGCGGATAAGGCCGCCAATTCCTATACCAAAGAGTTCCTCTTTGGCCAGACGCACAACGACCGCTCACTGCTGAACCTGGTCGATCAGGCTTTGAACCGCATCAAGGACGGCAGCTACGGCGAATGCAATTCCTGCCACGAGGAATTGCAGCAAAAGCGCCTCGAGGCCGTGCCTTGGACGCGTTACTGCATTACTTGCCAGGAAAAAACCGAACAAGGGCAGCTGTAAACCGCTGAAATTCGTTCTCCCTCATGTTTGATGAAACTACGGGTGTGCGCAACCGGCGAACTGCGCGCGTGTCGCCCGTCCGTAGTTTTGCTATCTAGCCTCGCCCCTCCGATTCGCGTACCTTCACCCCGTTCGCTGGTAGCTACCCAAAACCGTGATCCTTCGTTCGGCTATCGATGCTTTGGCCGCAGTGCTGTTCCCTGCTCCGTGCCGGATCTGCGCAACTACCTTGCTGACCGCCAGCCGCATACCAATTTGCGAGCAATGTTTCGCTTCGTTTGAGCCCATTCGGAATCCGATTTGTCTTTGCTGCGGCAGGCCTTTTCTGAACCGCATCGATATGGCGGTTGAGCCCGAGCAGTTGGAACTGGGCGCGTCAGCGCAGACTCATTGCCGCCAGTGTCGCGTCCAATTTTTTAAATTCGAACTAGCCCGAAGCTTTGGGGCCTACAACGAAACCCTGAAGAAAGCGATTTTGCTCCTGAAATTCGAAGAAGTGACCCGCCTGGGAGATTGGTTTGCGAGTCGCTTGGCCGAAGTCGTCAGCCGCGAAGCGGAAAAATTCCGCGCCGACGTGGTGGTTCCGGTGCCGTTGCATCCCGACCGCCAGCGGGAGCGGGGCTACAACCAAGCAGAGCTCATCGCACGTCCCCTGGCCCGAAAACTGCATCTGAAATATGGAGCCTACCTGCTGATGCGAACCAGGCCTCGCCCGCCGCGTCTGGTGTTATCGCGGAAGGAACACTGGGACTCGGTGCGCGGCGCGTACGCTACCCGCCAGGGGCTGCGGGTTGACAAGCTTCGCGTTCTGCTGGTAGATGATGTAATGACCACTGGCGCTACGTTAGACTCGTGCGCGCGGGCTTTGCAGGCCGCCGGCGCGGCGGCAGTGATGGGCCTGACGGTAGCGCGGGTAGTGCCCACGGGACACGCTTCAGGTTCTCGAACAGTCATCAGAAATTAACTGTGCGACAATATAGAGACACGGTGCGAACGGCATCCTGAGCACCTGAGAGGTAACACTTTCAGCGACGCAAAGGCAACGCACATGGACCAACGGCACAAGAATGGCTTGCGGCCTCGACCGAAGATCAGGTTGGGCGGAGTCGTGCCGGAGTCTGCGGCCCCAAAAGGCCACACAGCAGGCAGTCGGCCCTCCGTCATGCAAGCCCCGGTGCTGGTCCTGAACGCCACGTTTGAACCCATCAACGTAACCGCTGTTCGCCGGGCGCTAGTCCTGCTATTGAAAGGTGTGGCGCAGGCGGAAGAAACCAATCACACCGAAGTGCACTCCACCAAGAATGCCATCCAAGTTCCTTCGGTGATCCGGCTGCTGAGCTACCGGCACATTCCGCAGCAAAGCCGCGCGCTATCGCGCAAGAACATTTTGCTGCGCGACCGCAACACCTGCCAGTTCTGCACTCGCGCGTTTCCGGCATCGGAGCTGACGCTCGATCACGTGATGCCGCGCTCGCGCGGCGGGCGTTCGAGCTGGGAGAATCTGGTGGCCTGCTGCTACGCTTGCAACAATCGCAAGGGCGACCGCACGCCCGAAGAAGCAGGGTTCAAACTGCAGCGCCGCCCGCGTCCTTTCACCCTGCACACTTCACGGCAATTGATGCGGCTCATTGGGAATCGCGACGAGAAGTGGCGTAAGTATCTGTTCTACTGAGGATTGCACTGGAATTTTTCGCGCGCAATTTCATGCAACCTTTCCCGCCAGCTCACGTCTAACTCTATAACTTACTTCTAGGACACACCCCGGGAAGTGGTTCTGGCGTAAAACCCAGGCTGCTTCCCCTCCTTATTTCTAGAGCGCAATTTCCGCCCACAAAAGAATTTCTACTTACTGACGCAGCATCACTTTGATTCCTCGTCGCCAATTTTCATTTAGGCCGATGCGGGTGATTTGTATTTCCGGCGATAAATATTTCAGCAGAATTTCCGTGGCCGAATGAAACCGCAAGGCCGGCGCGACCAGCCAGACCAGCGGCGGCCTCGTATCGATTTGCACCCCTGGGAAATATCCGTAGCGTTGAAAATCTCCTTCGCGCTGGTGCCGCCGGACGCGCAGCCAATAATCCACGGCTTGCAGCGGCATCTGAATGTCTTCCGACGCTTTCAATTCGATCACCACCAGGCGCCCATGGCGCGTGACGCCCAGCAAATCGGGGATGGCGCGATCTCCGGCCGCCAGCGCCGGAACCTGCGAGTAGAAATGCTTGGGGTCGAGCAGGGCGTCGATTTTTGCCGGCTCCTCCAGAACGATCGATTCCAGCCAGCGCTCCGGCCAACTGCGGTACAACTTATGTTTCACATCGCTGGCCAGCGGGCTGCGGTAAAGATCCAGATCGTGCAGTAGCTTGCGCAGCCGCGGTTCGCTCTCTTCCCTCAGTCTTTCGACCGATTTTCCCAAGCCAAAAACAATCCCCTCATGAGTTCTGCGCGCGAATTCGACGCCGCGAAAACAAAACGCAACTGCGCCGGATTGGGGTGGCACGCGCATGGTGATCGCAGCGGGGTTCTGGGGAAGCATGCCGCGAATTCTTTGGGCCGCTTCGCTGGCCTTGGCAATCGTGTTTTCAATCTCAGGGCGCGGCGCCAAGTAACTTTCTAGGTTGCCGGCATCAGCGGCGTCAACTCTTTGAATCACAACATCCGGTTCGCGCATCTCGAAAATTTCAACTTTGGCCGTGTTCGACAAACCCAGTGTGCGTTCGCGCAATGAACGGCTGGTTCCTTCCGGAACGAATAAACGCAGACCTTCGATGCCGCGCTTCTCGGAGCGATTGCGCGACCAATCCAACCACAGAATCCCAAACGCGAGCATATCCTCGACGGAGTCCGCTTCACTGGGGCCCGCGGCGAGCAACGCCCAGCCGTTCCCCTGCCCTCGTGCATTGTGCCGCGCACATACAAGCCGGAGAACGAATGTTCGAGATCCGGTGATGACGTCAGCGAATCCACAATCGAATCGGGAAATTTTTCGGCGAGGATCCGGGCGAAACGCGCGCGGAATTGTTCGCGAGTAATACGTCCGGCACTGCGCGAATTGTCGCGAAGCAGGAATTCCAGCTGGCCTGGTTTTGCTTTACCGAAGCGCTGGACTTCCAAAAGAATGCGGTCCGGATTCCATTCCTTGACGCGCAAAAGTCTTCGCGTCAAATTGCGCTCGTCGGACCACAAGTGAATCAGCGGGTTCTTTCCTTGGTGGTGCACTTCGCAGTGCAAGCCGGTGAGTTCGGCGAGCCACTCGCCATCTTCGCGTACTTCCACCGCGCCGGAAGCGGCCAGCGCCACCAGTTCGCGTTCGAGTTCCGCCCAATCGTTTGGCGCGGCATGCAAGCGAGCACCGCCAGGCTGTTTCTATTTCCCAGGGTTTATTGCAGGACGAGGCCGGTAACGGTGATGATGGGATATTCGTGATTCCATTCGGCGGGCAGATGTTCAACGCTGACGGAAAAAGTGCCTTTCTGTCCTGCGGTCAGTACCGCCGTATCCGGGCCAATCAGATGCTCGGAATCCTTCAAAATCGTTTGTTTGAACGGGTCGCGAAACTCGATGGACACATCCATGGCTTTAATGTCGCGCGTGCCGTCGTTGGTCATCGTGCCGGCGACGTAGGTAAATTCCTGATTCAAGAAATTCGTGGCCTTGGCCATGTGCATGTCGGTGAAATGAATTCGTCCGCTGTAGGCCTGTTCGGCTGGGCCAAATGGCAACTTCACTTCGGCCACCACGCCGCTCGACGTGTGCATTTTTCGCGTGAGTAAAAACAGTCCACCGAAAAGAAGGCCCACGATGATCAGACCAGCACCCAAAGCGACGGGGAGCCGGCTTCTTTCTTCGCGGTACGAACTTTCGCCCGGTTCCATGATTCCCTGTTGGCCGCTCAGCGTCCGTAAGCCAGACGCATGATCAACGGCTCGGGCAGACCGCATGTTCCCATGCGTTTCTGCACCGATTCAATATCGTACGGCACCCGCCAGAATTCCACCGACTTCTTTTCCAGATCGGCAATGACGAATGCCGCGCGCGGGTCGCCGTCGCGCGGTTGGCCGATCGATCCGGGATTGAGTAGGTACACCGTGTCGTCGTCGATGCTGAGCGTCGAATATAAATCGCTGGCGCCGGGCTTGAGGTGCAGCACGCCCACTTTGTTGTCGTGCAGCGTGAATCCACCCTGCAGATGGGTGTGGCCAAAAAAAGTGATCTGGGCAGGCGCATCCAGCAGGCTGTCGATGGCCTGCGCCGGCGCGAAAACGTATTCGTCTTCGTCGCGAAAGGCGCCATGAACCATTACGAAGCCGTCCATGGCCAACGGGCCGGCCGGCAATTGCTCCAGCCATTCGCGATTTTCGCCGCGCAGTTGATCGCGGGTCCAGAGCGCCACGGCACGAGCGACGGGATTGAAGTCATCCGCGTTCGCCAGGCCAGATCCGGCTTTGTCGTGGTTGCCGCGAATAATCGCCACGTCCATTTTGCGGACGCGGTCGACCACTTCGTTGGGGTCAGGGCCGTAGCCGACCACATCACCCAGGCAAATTATTTTGTCCCAGCGGCCTTCCGCGGCGGCCATCGCCGCTTCGAGCGCGGTGGCGTTCGCGTGAATGTCACTGAGGATCAGATAGCGCATGCAACTGCCCCCATTCCGGATGCGAATTATAGACGAACGAGCGTCCCGTTGCACGGAATCACGGGAATTGGCGCGGCCGATCGAGGCCGGCGTGGCTCGCTCAGCGGATCAGCATGCAATCGCCGTAACTATAGAACCGGTAGCGCGACTCTACCGCGTGCCGGTAGGCGCGCAAGAGATTTTCGCGGCCGGTGAGCGCCGCCACCAGCGCGAGCAAGCTCGATTCGGGCAAATGAAAATTGGTGAGGAGCTGATTCACTACGCGAATCGGTTTGCCGGGATACAAGAAAATTTCTGCCTCGGCCCGGCCTTCTCGAATGACGAAATCGCTACCCTGCGCTTTTTCCGCGGCGTCCTCCAGCGCGCGAACAGCCGTCGTCCCGATCGCGAGGATAGGACGATTCGCAGCTTGCGCTCGCCCGATCGCTTCCGCCGCATGCTTGGAGACTTCGTAGCTCTCGGCGTGGATCTTGTGGTCTTCCAGCTTCTCGGCACGCACCGGCTCGAACGTGCCGAGACCAACATCCAGCGTAATCTCGGCAGTTTCGATTTTTCGTTCGCGCAGCCGCGTGAGCAGCTCCGGCGTGAAGTGCAGTCCCGCCGTGGGCGCCGCCACCGCGCTGCCCTGTTTGGCGTACACGGTTTGATAGCGCTCGCGATCGGCAGGCTCGTCTTCACGTTTGATGTAGGGCGGGAGCGGGATGTGCCCGAGACGCACGAGCGCTTCGTGGAATCCTGATTTCGAGACGAAGCGAATCACGCGCAGTCCAAACTCTTCGCGGCCTTGCACCACACCTTCCAATTCTCCGTCGCCGAAAATGATGCGCTCGCCGACTGGAACTTTCCGTCCGGGACGAACCAATGTTTCCCACAGGTTCTGTTCGAGCTGGCGCACCAGCAGCACTTCGATGTCCGCCTGCAAATGCTCCTGCTTCGCAGGATTATGCGCTCCGGGCTCCGTGGCGCGAATCCCGATCCGCTTGCCGAACAACCGCGCCGGAATGACGCGTGCGTTGTTGAATACGACGAGCTCGTCGCCGCGCAAAAGCTCAGGAAATTCCCGGAACTGCCGGTCTTCCCACTTACCGCTAATCCGATCGAGCAGCATCATGCGCGAATCGTCGCGCTTGGCCGGTGGGCGCTGGGCGATCAGTTCCGGCGGCAGATCGAAATTGAGTTCGTCGAGATTCATCGAGTGCGGACGCGATATTGTTTGCTGATACAGTTAGATGGTCATCGGCGATGACGCGGAAACCAGCCGCCGAATCGTCGAAGCATTGTAACGAATTCAGGCGAGTTCAAGCTTAGAGGGGAAGATTTTGGCCGAACCCACAGTGGTCATCAGCGCGCGCGGCGCGGAACGCATTCGCACCGGGCACCTCTGGGTGTATCGCAGCGATATTCGCTCCGCCCAATGTGAGCCAGGAGCTATGGTCCGCGTCACCGACGAGCGCGGCCGGTATTGGGGCCGGGCTTTCTATAGTGACAAATCGCAAATCGCTATTCGTATTTTAACCCGTGAAAATATTCCGACCGATCGCGCATTCTTCGCGAATCGCTTGCGCAGCGCTGCCGCTTACCGCGAGCGCGTCGTTCAAGATTCCGACACCTTCCGCCTGATTTACAGCGAGGCCGATCTACTGCCTTCGGTCATCGTCGACCGCTACGGCGATTACTTTTCAATTCAGACGCTGAGCCAGGGCAGTGAGAAGCAAAAAGCGCTGATCGTCGAGCTTCTGGTCGAACTTTTTGCGCCCAAGGGAATTTTGGAGCGCAACGATCCCAAAGTGCGGCTGCTGGAGGGCCTCGAGCAGACCGTCAGCGTTCTGTATGGCGAAGTGCCACCGGAGATCCTTGCCAAGGAGAACGGTGTGACCTTCGTCTATGACCTGGAACGCGGCCAGAAGACCGGCTCGTTTCTCGACCAGCGCGAAAATCATGCCGCCGCCCGCAGATACGCCTCGGGCGACGTCCTCGATTGCTTCAGCTATCAGGGCGGCTTTGCGTTAACCGTGGCCCGCAACTGCGACCACGTCGAAGGCGTGGACATGGCGTCTGCGGCCATCGATGCTGCGCGGCGGAACCAGCGGCTCAACAACATCTCGAATGCGACGTTTCGCGAGGGCAATACCTTCGACATCCTCAAGGAATACGACGAGGCTGGACGTCGCTTCAACATGGTGATCCTCGATCCGCCGGCGTTCGCCAAAAATCGGGACAGCATCGCTGCAGCGGAGCGTGGCTACAAGGAAATCAATCTCCGGGCGCTAAAGCTCTTGCAGTCTGGCGGTTATCTTGTCACCTGCTCCTGTTCGTATCACATCAATGAGGCTCTGTTTTTGCAGATCATCGCCGAAGCTGCCAACGACGCCCGCAAAACCGTAGCGGTGGTAGAGCGCAGGACCCAGGCTCAAGACCATCCGATTCTGCTCACCATGCCCGAAACGCACTACCTTAAGTGTCTTATATTCAGAGTATTGTAGGGAAACTGCCGCCGCAACCGTATCGACCATCGAACTAAATACTTGACAATAATAGACGCATATTTTATTATGCAGGTGCACTAACTATGAAATTCGCTGGCCTTCCGTTCTGACCCTTTTCCCCGCCGGCAAAAAGTGAGAGTATCCCGTTCATGATTCGTTCGGATAAATTTACGGTCAAAGCCCAGGAAGCGCTGCAGGCCGCCCAGGAGATGGGCGAGCGTTCGGGCCAGCAACAGATCGAGCCGTTGCATGTTTTGTGGGCTTTGGTGGCGCAGGGCGACGGCGTGGTGCCGCCGCTGCTCGAAAAGCTCGGGGTGTCGCCGACCTTAATTGCAAGCGAAGCAGAAAAGCAGATCGGGCGCCTGCCCAAAATCTCCGGCCACTCGCAAGCTCAGTTCAGTCCGGCGACCACCAAAGTTCTGGAGCGCGCCTTCGACGAAGCGCAGCGCCTGAAAGACGAATACGTTTCGACTGAACATATCTTGCTGGCAATTTCGGCAACCGAAAAAGATCCCGCCGGCCAATTGTTAGTGAAGCAGGGTGCAACCCACGACGCGATTCTGCAGGCCATGGCGTCGATTCGCGGCAGTCACCGCGTGACCTCCCAAAATCCCGAAGCGACTTATCGAGCAATCGAACAATATGGGCGCGACCTGACCGAGGCGGCGCGCCGAGGCAAGCTCGATCCCGTTATCGGCCGCGATGAAGAAATTCGCCGCGTCATGCAGATTCTCGCGCGGCGCACCAAAAACAATCCCGTGCTGATCGGCGAACCGGGCGTCGGCAAGACCGCGATCGTCGAAGGTCTGGCCAGCCGCATCGTGGCCGGCGACGTTCCGGAAGTTCTGAAACCAAAGCGCATTGTCTCGCTGGATCTTGCTGCATTGATAGCAGGCGCCAAGTATCGTGGCGAATTCGAGGATCGCCTGAAGGCGGTCCTGAAGGAAGTAACCGAATCCGAAGGCCAGATTATTCTTTTCGTGGATGAGCTGCATACCTTGGTAGGTGCGGGCGCCGCCGAAGGCTCGATGGACGCCTCGAACATGCTGAAGCCGGCGCTCGCCCGCGGCGAGCTGCGGGCGATCGGCGCAACCACGCTCAACGAATATCGCAAATACATCGAAAAAGATCCGGCTCTCGAACGCCGCTTTCAGCCTGTTTATGTCGGCGAACCGTCGATCGAAGACACCATCGCGATTCTGCGCGGCCTGAAAGATCGCTACGAAGTTCATCACGGCGTGCGCATCAAGGACGCCGCGATTGTGGCCGCTGCGATTCTCTCCCAGCGCTACATTACCGATCGTTTTCTGCCGGATAAAGCCATCGACCTGGTCGACGAAGCTGCGGCCGGGTTGCGCATGGAAATCGATTCGCTGCCCACGGAAATAGATGAGATCGAACGCCGCATCATGCAGCTCGAAATCGAGCGCCAGGCGATGCGCAAAGAATCCGACGCGCACTCTCGCGAGCGCCTGAAGCACATTGAAAAGGAATTGGGCACGCTGAAAGAGCAGTCCACGGCCCTCAAGGGTCGCTGGCAAACTGAAAAAGATGCCATCGGTCGCATCCGCAAGATCAAAGAGGAAATCGACAGCCTGAAGTCCGAGGAACAGCGCTTTGAACGCGCCGGCGATCTTTCGCGCGTGGCGGAAATTCGCTACGGCAAGCTTTCCGCCGCGGAAAAAGAGTTAAACGCGGCGCAAGACAAACTGGCCGCGCTGCAAAAGGACCATCCGATTCTGAAAGAAGAAGTCGGCGAGGAAGAAATCGCCAAGATCGTCAGCAAATGGACCGGCATCCCGGCAGGACGCTTGCTGGAAGGCGAAATTCAAAAGCTGGTTACCATGGAAACGCGCCTGCAGGATCGGGTGATCGGTCAGGAGGCGGCGCTCGCCGCGGTAGCGAACGCGATTCGCCGCAGCCGTTCCGGGCTGAGCGATCCGAACCGGCCGATTGGTTCGTTTCTGTTCCTGGGTCCCACGGGTGTGGGAAAAACGGAACTGGCTCGCGCCGTCGCGGAATTCTTGTTTGACGACGAACGCGCCATCATCCGCTTAGACATGTCCGAGTATATGGAAAAGCATTCGGTGGCGCGGATGATTGGTGCGCCTCCCGGTTACGTCGGTTTTGAAGAGGGCGGCCAGCTCAGTGAAGCGGTTCGTCGCCGCCCGTACTCGGTGGTTCTGTTGGACGAAATCGAGAAAGCACATCCGGATGTGTTCAACGTCCTGCTCCAGGTGCTGGATGATGGGCGGTTGACCGACGGCAAGGGCCGCACCGTGGATTTTCGAAACACGGTAATCATCATGACCTCGAATGTCGGCTCGTCTGCGATTTTCGACTTAATGGAAAAGGATCCGAAAAAAGCGCGGGAAGAAGCCATGGCGGCGCTGCGTGCCATTTTCCGTCCGGAATTCCTGAACCGCATCGACGATATCGTGTTATTCCGGCCGCTGGGCAAGGATCAGATCGAGCACATCATCGACCTGCAGATGCAGCACCTGTTAAAACGGCTGGGCGAACGCAAGATCACTTTGCATCTTTCGTCAGCGGCTAAGGCGCTCTTGTTCCGTGAAGGATACGATCCGGCTTTCGGTGCGCGCCCGATGAAGCGGGCGATTCAGCGCTTGATTCAGGACCCGCTCGCGTTGAAGCTTCTTGATGGCGAAATCAAACCAGGTGATGAAGTGAACGCCGACGTCGACAAGAAAAACGACGAGATGAAATTTGAACGGAAAGCGTCGAAAGCAAAGGCCGGCGCGTAAATGAATCACGGCCCGCGCCCGATCATCTAACGATGATGGGCGCACGAAAGGCCGCGCGATTGTTGCGGCAAGGCGAACGAAGATGAAAACGTTGAAGACCGCATTTCTTCTCACGGCCCTGACTTTGCTCCTGTTATTCGCTGGTGCTGCGCTTGGCGGCGAACGCGGAATGACCTTCGCGCTCATCATCGCCATCGCGATGAATGGTGGCGCTTATTTTTTCTCCGACAAAATCGCGCTGAAATCGAGCGGCGCGGTACCAATCTCCCGGGAAGAATCGCCGCGCCTGTACGCGGTCATGGAACGACTTGCGGCGAAAGCAAATCTCCCGGTGCCGAAGCTGTTCCTGATTCCACAGGCTGCGCCAAATGCTTTCGCCACCGGGCGTAATCCAAATCACGCGTCGGTAGCGGTCACGCAAGGTTTGATGGAACTTATGAACGACGACGAACTCGAAGGCGTCATTGCGCACGAGTTATCGCACGTGCGCAACTACGACATTCTTACGTCCTCGATCGCGGCCACGCTCGCCGGCGCCATCATGTGGGCATCGCGCATCGGAATGTTCAGCGGCCGGGACCGCAGCCGCGGCGGCGGCTTGGCCGCATTGCTCGCGGTGTTTCTCGCGCCGCTGGGTGCTGTCATTCTGCAAATGGGTATTTCGCGACAGCGCGAATATCAGGCCGACGCTTCTGGCGTACAAATGGTCGGCCACGCGAATGGATTGATCAGCGCGCTGGAAAAGCTTGGCGCTTACAACCAGCGAATACCGATGAACATTTCTCCTTCGACCTCGGCGCTGTGCATCGTGCAACCGCTGACCGCGCGCGAAATGTTTTCAAACCTGTTCAGCACTCACCCACCGCTTTCCGAAAGAATCGCCATACTTCGCAATATGACGATTACGCGCCAAGGCTAGTTAACCTTCTAGTACCTACAAACCGAACTTCCGCAGCGTGTCTGCCGCACCACGAAGAAATGTTACGGGCGCGTAAATTTTGCGCTGTTTGTAGGGCATCCGTTTATCAGATTCTTCTCGCACGCTGGCGTAAGACCCTTATTTACAGAGCAATACACGCTAGATCCTGCGCGCCAGGGTTTGGCCTGAGGCGTGCACTTTCCAAGCCCTGCAAGGGAATCCCGGAGGAGAAACTGTATGAGTGACGATCGGAATGATGTGCAAAACGTAGTTGTGGCTGACGAAGCCGCCGCTCCGCGTTGGGTGGGCATCATTGTGGTGGTTTTGGCAATCGTTTCACTGGCTGCGCTGGGTGTAGGTTGGTCAGCTTCCAACCACTCCAAGAGCCTCGAACAAACTTTCGCTACGCAAGAGCAGCAGACCAAGCAGAGCGAAGATGTTCTGAGCCAGCGTCTTGCGAAAGCTGAGGACACCAATGCGCAGCTCGCCGGCGAGTTGAGCGTCGTCACCGACAAGATGAAGCTCACCGAGGGCGAACTCTCCAAGGCGCGTTTGCAGGCCAAAAAGATCAAGGAAGATGACGCCAAGGAATTGGCTGAAATGCAGAACCAGACCACCGCGCAGCTCGCCACCAAAGCAAGCGTGGATGACGTCAGCAAGCTCGGCACGGACGTTAACGGCGTAAAGACGGATCTGGACAGCACCAAGAACAGCCTGCAAATGGCCAAGGGCGAATTCGGAACGTTGATCGCGCGCAACCACGACGAAGTGGAAGAACTTCGCCGGCTGGGTGAACGCGATTACTACGAATTCACCATCGACAAGAAGAACCAGCGCGAAAAAGTTGGCGCTCTGGCAGTGGAGCTACATGCTACCAACACCAAGAAGAGCCAGTACGGCGTGACCATCTACGTCGATGACCAGCGCCACGAAAAGAAGAATTTGACGGCGAACGAGCCGCTCTACTTCTTCGAATCCGGTGCGCGGGCTCCGCTGGAGTTCGTAGTTAACCAGGTGGGCAAGGACAAAATCACCGGATACTTGAGCGTGCCGAAATCAAATGGAGCCCACGCACAGGCAGCAGTCTCCGGCGGCAACTAGCTTTCTTACTTCATACCATCATAGGACCAAAGGAAAAGGGGCGTCGAGTCGACGCCCCTTTTTTATTACTCGATGCGTCTAGTGCAGACCGCTTGAGGACTATTCGGCTTTCTTCGCGGCGCGGGTCTTGCGGCTCAAGAATTTCTTGGCCAGCGCGGGCAGCTTGTCGTGCGTGATCTTTCCCGCTTCGTACAGTTTTACTTTGCCTTTCGCGGTCTTGCGGCGGCGGCGCTGCCGTTTCTGCGCCACGTAACGCTTGTCGTGTGACATCCAATTCCCTCCAAAGAGTGCGCCTACGATTGTAGCGGACTAGGAAAAGGATGCAAGGCTCGCCGCTGATTTTGCGCCGCACTTCGGGTAGCATGGACTCCTTATGTCGGCCATCGCAATCTATGCCAGCCGTATTTTGACGCCGCAGGAGGAACTGCGCGACTGCGTCATCGTGGTCGAAGCTGGGCGAATAACCGGCATAGGCCATCGCGACGAAGTTCATATTCCGCCGGGCGCAAAAGACTACGTCGCATCCGGCATGACGGTCGTTCCCGGATTCGTCGACGTGCACATTCACGGCGCGGGCGGGCACGATGTGATGGAAGCTGAAGCCGCAGCCCTGGACAAGATTACTGCTACCGTCGCGCGCTTCGGCACCACCTCGATCGTCGCGACCACGGTCACGGCGCCCATCGAAGCCACCTGCCACAGCCTGGAAGGCATCGCGGCGTATATACGCGCGCACGAAAGCACGGCGGATAATGCGCGGTTCGGCGCCGACATTCTCGGGATTCACCTGGAAGGTCCGTTCATTAATCCGGAACGCCGCGGTGTTCATCCCACAGCATCGATCTTGGCGCCTTCAGTGGAGAGCTTCGAAAAGTTCCGCGCGGCTGCGGGAAATTTGATCAAGCTCATTACGATCGCGCCGGAAATGCCCGGCGCACTCAAGCTGATTGCCGCCGCAGTTGCCGATGGTGTGGTCGTCGGACTGGGCCATACGGATGCCGATTACGCCCAGGCGCGCGCGGCGATTCAAGCTGGGGCGCGGCATGCGGTACATGTTTACAATGCGATGCGGCCATTCACCCACCGCGACCCC
>Ga0302219_10000178_pt1 | contig 34396 bp, 25 predicted proteins | sample II_Palsa_E1_2_FD_194569 | JGI IMG/M metagenome (GOLD analysis project Ga0302219, IMG submission 194569) | Peat permafrost microbial communities from Stordalen Mire near Abisko, Sweden - II_Palsa_E1_2 | ecosystem: Environmental > Terrestrial > Soil > Palsa > Peat permafrost | place: Sweden...
GTCTGTTATTAACGCTGTAAGAAATAAACTACTTGCCTTGGCTTTGGCAGTGATCAAAAGAAACAGTCCCTTTATCAAAGAAAATTCTTTCTCTTTTTCTTGATTATGCCATAGAAATCCCTAACGCGATCTCTTTCAACTGTCATTGCGAGCGATAGCGTGCCAATCGCATGCTATACAGAGCGGCTATACAAAGTTCGCGATTGCTTCGTTCCTCGCAATGACAATTGGAGAGAAATCTGCATAAAACAAAAGCACAAATCCCCAGTTAACCGCCCAAAATCGGCATCGTCTGGTTCGGCAACCACACCAGAAGTTAAAGCACAACCCTTCAAAGAAGCAGGCGCAGCCGGGAGTTTTCTTTGGTTACTTTCTTTTGCGGAAAAAGAAAGTGACGCCTTAGCGGCAGCGATACCAAAGAACAGCAAACGGGTTCTGTATACCATAAAGATTGCTTCGTTCCTTACAGCAATAACTCACGTGGTTTAACAGTTAACATCGCACTCTTAATCTGGCTAAAGAACTTTTTATTTTGCTGTTAAAAACCAAGCCTTTAGAATAATAACCGGTTGCCGGGAGCAACTTCATACGCATCCCTACCCTGTTCAAATATCCTTGAACTAAATAAACCCTCGGTGGTGATGGTTTCGCCTTGCACCCTGATCCAGCTGCCTTCCCGTAATCCAATTACTGGTATGGCATGCTGTGTATGAAATTCCTTAATTCGCGTTTCCCTTGTTTCGCCATTATGCTTCGAATTAGGATCGGGATCAAGATAATGCGGGTTGAGGTTAAACGGAACAAGCCCCATAGCGTTTAAACTTGGCGGCAAAACAATGGGCATATCATTGGTAGTATGCATGGTTAGTCCGCCTATATTGCTACCCGCGCTTGTACCCAGGTACGGCGCGCCTTTTTCCACAGCATCCTTCAATACATTCATCAAGTCCAGTTCATGCATGGTTTTCACCAATAGAAATGTATTACCGCCACCGGTGAAAAACCCTTTTGCTTCGCGAATAGTCGCCGCGGGATCCTCGAAGGTATGAAGCCCTGTTACACGAATATCCATAACAGAAAAAGCATCTGCAACCCTTTTAGTATAATCATCATGCGAGATGCCACCCGGGCGCGCAAAGGGAACAAAAATAATTTCATCAACTCCGCTAAACAGATCGGCTATATATGGCTTAAGATAAGCCAGGTACTCTTCACCAAACAATGCAGAGGTGCTGGCAAGCAGGATGTTTTTCATATCCCGAATTTAAGAAATTTAGGCTCATGATTTTGTTTGTAGCTAACCATTGATCGTAAAAATGTGTTTTTCGGGTGAATTTTTAGTGCACATGATTCATTTAAATGCGCGCAGTTTTTTTGCCATTACAATAAACAACAAAGGCCGGTGATTAGCCGGCCTTTGTTATTACCTGTGATGTTTAACAACAACTACGTGACGCTTAACAATTACGTGACGTTTTTTGTAATATCTTTTTCTAACGTGATGAACCTGCGCGTTAACCGCACCATAACTAAATACCATTAGCATTAATGCTACCAAGATTTTCATTGCTTTCATAAGTGAATTGTTTAATAAGATTCAAGGTATCTATATAATAATAGATGCCTAACTGTGTAACATTTATTTTACCTAAAGTCTGTATATGCGGCGTAGTTTTTTTAATTACTGATTATTTATACTGCGCGTCAGTAACGTGTTCCATCCAGTCAACCGGCGAACCGTTCAACTTTTCCTGGATAGCAATGTGGCTCATCGCGGTAGTGTCTGTTGCACCATGCCAGTGCTTTTCATTTGGAAAAAAATACACAACATCGCCCTGAAAAATATTTTGTTTTACTTCGCCTTCCCGTTGTATCCATCCCGCGCCTGCGGTAACAATTAAAGTTTGCCCAAATGGATGAGTGTGCCAGGCCGTGCGCGCGCCAGGCTCAAATGTTACCAATGCCATAGACACCCGTGATGGTTCCGGCGGATTAATAAGTGGATCGATCCGTACTGTACCTGTAAAATAATCTGCGGGGCCTTTGCCTGATGACTGAGAGCCGTTTCGTATAATTTCCATATTGATCGTTTTTTACTAATTACTTATTAAATTACTGTATGCTATAACCACCATCTACCATTAATGTGTGCTACCACCATACTGACGGCAAAGGTCCTGTCATTTAAACAATGATTGGTTACCACCGCTCTCCGAAGTTTATAAATCGGATACAATAAACTTGTAATCTGCGACTACATTACCATCAAGCCTGTACTTTCAAATAATATGCGGTTACCTTAACAGCCAACCCCGCAGCATTTAATTCAACAGCATCCAATACCTGGTTGTTGTTTTCCCGGTGATAAAGTACGGCATAACCGTTTGGCGACCATAAAATTTGATCCGCTTCAAAATGAATCTCCGGGGCCAGCTCCAAACCTCTTGCAAAATGTTTTCTTAATTCGGCTTTGCCTACAAGCTTTCCATCAGCTTTACCCCACCTTGCAACAACAGTTTGGGCAGTGAACTCAATCTCGTCTGCATAGTGGGCCATTATCCTGTCAATATCGTGGCAGTTCCAGGCATCCAGCCAGTCTGCAATAATTTCATTTTTTTCCATGAGATACATTTCAAAAACACAATTTACATAGTCAATAAAGATATGCATTGAAAATAATAAGGAACATTCTGCCTGGAACAAACATTTAACGGCAAGATTTCAAAAGCACAACCTCTCCGTTAATTACCAATTACCGGCATCGTCTGGTTCGGTAAGCACGCTTAATTAAAAAGTCCCTCACAATCGCTGTTCGGGACTTTTTGCTTTTAAATCCTTACCATTAAAAGAATCATAATAATTGATAAGTACACAAACCTACAATGTTAAATCATTGTACTTAACGGCTTTATGTTAAAGAATGTTAAAGTCATCTATGGGGTGAGCAGTTGAGAAACAGAAGTTTGATATTTACATATCGAAACTTAAATCATGCACTACAAAAAAATCAATAATTTATTAGGCTGGCTGTGTTTTGCTATCGCCTCAATTAGTTATATCATGACGCTGGAACCCTCAGTAAGCTTTTGGGATTGCGGCGAATTTATTTCTTGTGCATACCGTTTACAAGTAGCTCATGAACCGGGTTACCCGGTGTTTGCTATGCTTGGTAAAGCATTCTCTTTACTATCAATGGGAAATAATGAGAAAGTTCCATTTTTTACCAATATGGGTTCAGCATTGGCCAGCGGCGCAACTATTATGTTGTTGTTTTGGACGATAACCGCACTGGCGAAAAAACTACTTGCTTATAAGGAAAGCGAAGATACTGATCGGTCAAAATTCTACATGATCATGGGAGCCGGCCTGGTGGGTGCTTTAGCATTCGCTTATACCGATACCTTTTGGTTCTCGGCTGTTGAAACCATCGTATTTGCATGGTCAATGTTTTGTACCGCATTAGTATTCTGGGCCATTTTAAAATGGGATGCCCATGCTGATGAGCCGGGTGCCGACAAATGGATCATATTCATTGCCTATGTAATAGGTTTATCAATAGGGATACATCTACTTAACTTATTAACCATACCTGCGCTAGCTTTAGTCTATTACCTGCGCAGGACTCAAAAGATCAATTTAAAAAGTAGCCTTTTAGCCATTTTAGCAGGTATCGTAATACTGGTATTTGTTCAGTATGGTATCAGGAACTATACCGTTGTTGGAGCTGCTTACTTTGATCTGTTTTTTGTAAACACCTTGGGCTTTGGTTTTGGAAGCGGTGCAGCCGTATTTCTTATATTATTGATAGCGGTATTGGTAGGTGGTATATATTATAGCATTAAATATAAAAAGCCAATGTTAAACCTGGCATTTTTATGCTGTACATTTATTTATTTAGGCTACAGCTCATTTGCTTACATCCCTATCAGGGCAACGGCTAATACCAATTTGGATAATAACCACCCTGACAACGCATTTGTTCTTAACGACTATTTAAACCGCGTACAGTACGGCGAAACACCGCTATTATACGGGCCGTATTATGACGCTAAAGCGATCGATCAAACCGAAGGAGCAAACATCTATCGTAAAGGGAAAACTCAATATGAGGTTGCCGGTAAAAAGGAGAAAACAATATACGATCACAACACGCTATTGCCCCGCATGTACATAGCCGAAGGAGACCAGGATCATGCCTCGGCCCTACAATTTTATACTTCATGGTTAAATATACCTAATGGCCAGGCACCTACTTTTGCTGATAACCTGAAATTCCTTTTCAGCTGGCAGATATACCAGATGTACTGGCGCTACTTTTTATGGAACTTTGCAGGCCGTTACAATGATGCCGACGGACAAGCAAGCATGAATGGCATTGATGGTAACTGGACTACCGGAATATTTGACGGCAGCAGGCATTTACCAAAATCTGTTATTGGTGGCGATCCTTCGAGGCCGTTGGAAGGAATAACATACACGCCCTTATTCGCGCTGCCGCTGATCATTGGATTATTTGGTTTAGTATTCCATTTCAACCGCCGCAAGGAAGATGCCCTGGTAGTTACACTATTATGGTTTTTCACTGGTATTGCCATTGTTTTATATGTTAATCAGCCAAATATTCAGCCACGTGAACGTGATTATAGTTATGTAGGCTCGTTCTATGCCTTCGCCATCTGGATAGGTTTAGGAGTAATTGCCATTGCCGACACTTTGAGTAAAAAGCTAAATGCTAAAATTGCGGCTTTCGCGGCCACAGCAGTTTGTTTACTGGCAGGCCCCGTTGTATTAGCCAAAGAAGAATGGAAAGATCATGACCGTTCTACCAAGATGACACCACATGATATGGCTTATAACTATTTAATATCATGCCCTAAAAATGCCATATTATTTACCTACGGCGATAATGATACTTACTCGTTATGGTATGACCAGGAAGTAGAGGGTATAAGGCCGGATGTGCGGATTGTTAACTTAAGTTTATTTTCGGGTAGTTGGTACATAAAACAAATGACCCGCAAAATGAATGAGTCTGACCCGCTGCCCATCACTATGCCTTTTGAAAAATATGAAGATGGGGTACGCGATGTGATTTATTATGATGATAGAAAAATACCCGGTTATACAGAATTAAGTGATGTATTTGATTTTATAACATCGGATAATCCAGCCACCATGGTACAATATCAAAGCGGTGAAAGCGCGAATTATTTGCCTACCAAAAACTTTAAAATAACCATCAATAAGGATGAAGTTATTAAAAATGGAGTAGTACCGGATAGTGATAGAGCTAAACTAACAGACACTTTGAAATTTAAGTTTCCGCCTAACTATGTCACCAAGGAAAATCTTGCCATGTTTGATATTTTGGCACATAACCACTGGAAACGCCCTATCTGCTTCACAACAACCGTTGGTGATGAAAACATGATTGGCTTGCAGCCATACTTATATAAAGAAGGGTTTACATATCATTTGATACCATTTACGCCCGATACCGCTAATAATGGTCAAAAAGACAGAATTAACACCATGGTGATGTATGACAATGTTGTAAACAAGTTTAAATGGGGTAATTTTAATACCGCCAAATACCTTGATCACGAATCAACGGTCATGTCTTATCCCAATTTATTAGGGAGTTTCCTGGACTTGACTCAAGGCCTGATCGCTGAAAAACGCCCGGACCTGGCACTAAAAGCTTTACAAAAATGCGATCAGGAACTACCTGATCTAAATCCTTTTATTGATGTAAACATTACTAAACTCTATCTCGCACAAGCATCTTATAATCTGAATAATATAGTTTTAGGTAACAAGTTTGCTAATAATATAGATGCTTATGTAACCGACCAGCTGGACTATAATTATTACTTACTACAAAACAACAGTAATCAGATCAGTTTACGGGATGTTACTTTGGGCGTTAGGTTACTTGGCTCGTTGGAAACTTTCGTAAAAGATGCCCACCAAGCACAGTTAGCCGATAAATTGAATGCTCAGTATAAGGATTATACAACCAAATTCGCATCTATATTAAATACGCAGCAATAAAAAACTTTCAGTTTCCGCAGGGACTCTTTCAAAAGACCCTGCGAAAACTGAAATAAAATTGTCATTCTGAGCAGGGCGAAGAATGACAAATCTTTTTAATATCTCTGTCGGTCTAAGTTTAGCCAACCGTAAATAGTCCCGTTTCTACCAGCGGGCAATGCCCACTAAGTATGAAGCAGCCCCGTTATTCAGTAGAAAGCCCTTCCATAGTGTAAAATTATAGATATACCACACCCAATTATACATTACTGGCACAATTATCGTTAATTGCTTTAAACCAACAATTTGAAAGCATTCCCCTTCCTGGCATTCCCTTTATTGATCCTCGCTTCGTGCAGCAGTATAAAACCCGCCGCGCCTGATTTACCGCTATCTCAACTCAACGAAACCGAACTACCTGAATCAAAAATTGATATACCGGTCAGCATCAACCTTGAAAATGTTTTAAATGATTATAGCGCTAAAATCCCATTACAAATTTCGGGAGAAGGCAAGCTTGGTCCGGCTAAATATACATGGCAGGTAAACAGACAGCCTTTTCAATTAAACTTTTTGGGTGATACCATGCATATTGCTGACGATGCCGGGTTTAATATTAATGGCTTTATAAAAAATCCATTTAACGGGCAATGGAAAAATGTAGGCGCCTGCAATGCTACACTGAATATTGGCTTAAGCACCAACTTTGGTATTTCCTCGAATTACGGGTTATTCAAAAACACGCATTTAACCCAGTTTGACCTGAATGCCTACAACCTGAGTATTGCAGGGCTAAATATCACACCAGCCATAAAGCCACAGGCAAAAGAAGTGCTTGGCAGGATACTTGACAGCCTTGGTAGAAGAATAGATAATTATAACTATAAACAATTGCTTCAGCCGGTTTGGGCATCGCTTAATAAACCGGTGAAGATTGGCGACATTGGTTATATTAACATTAACCCTTCGGCAATCAGAGTTGGACAGTTAACAACATCGGGCAGTACATTAAACTTGGTAGCGGGGATAACAGCAAAACCTATTTTATCGCTTGCTAACCCTGCTAAAAACACGGGTTCTCCTTTACCTGATCTGCTCACAAATGACGCTGGTGATAATGGATTTAACTTGCATATTGATATTCATTTAGATTACCAGCCCCTGAACCAATTACTGAATAACACGATAGCGAACAAAGAGATAGCGGTTGGCGCCAAAGGGCATCTTTTAATAAAATCAGCAGAGATTTATGGCACCGGTAATGAGCATTTATTGATAAAAGTAAACTTTACCGGCCGCCAGAATGGGATACCTTATCACGGTTTACTCTACTTTACCTGCCTGCCGGTCTATCAGCCTGAAACGGGCAATCTTTATGTAGAAAATATAGACTTTGATGCCAATACAATTACCCGGCTAAAAGAAGGGCCGACTGTATGGCTGCTGGATGCCGGAATAAAAAGATATTTGCACGATCAACTTCATTTCAACATCTCCGGACAGATAAATAGTTTAAAAGACAAACTCAACCAAGCCTTAAACCAGCCTGTTAATAACAGATTGGCACTAAACGGGCGTATAGATACCATTAAGGCTGATGGCTTGCTGCCGCTGAAAGATTATGTATTATTGAGGGTAAGTACTGTTGGTAATCTATCAGTCAGCGTTAATTAAATTACGCCGGATTGAGTTGGCCTGCACAAGTTAAGGGAAAATATCTTCCAATGCTTTTTACCCTCTTTTTTGCTTGCAAAAGAGAGGGTGGTCGAGCGAAGCTAAGACCGGGTGAGTAAAATATACGAGCGGCATTAGCGCAATTGCCCGGCGCACAGTCGACTCACCCCGAATGCGCTGCGCTGTTCGACCCTCTCTCCGGCAAGCCGAAAAGAGGGTAAAAATATTTCTCCTTAACTTAAACAATTCCTAACCATACTAATTTGGATGGCAAGCTATTGGCTCACTGCCTCCGCTTGATCAACCTCTGCTACGTGCGGCGCAAAGTGCGGGCAACTATCCCGTGCGGAAAGGTAAATCTGATTATAACTGCACAAACCATCATGATCTCGCACAGAAGCAAATCCCGAACTCATAATCTTGAGTCCGGGATAAGTTGATTCAATAATATCCGGGTCGTTTTGGAAGTGTGTACACTGCTGGCAACTCGGCCCGGAATTACCTAGCGCGATCGAATTAAAAATCTTCATCCATTAATGCGTCACAATAGATGACCAGTAATGGCCGAATACAACTACCGACAGGACATATCCCAAAGCTACGTTTACCACAACCCCAAAAGTAAATGCGATAAAAGGTTTAAAACCTGTATTGGCCAGATCACGGAATCTTGTCGTAAGTCCGATGCTCAAGAAACTAAAGGTGAAAGCCCAGGTCCGCAATGCCGTGATGGGCAGGATAAGGGAGGGTTTTACCAATTTATTGTAATCGGCCAGCGTATTGCCATGTACAATCAGTGTGGTAACCACGGAAGCGATAAGAAACCCAATCACGAATTTTGGGAAGCGCCACCATATTTGCCCTACCTGTACTTTGGAGTTGGTTTCATTACGTTCCCAAACAGTAACAGCGATGAGTGCCAATACAAACGACCAGATACCTATCCAAATATCCCGCCCGATAACTTTAATCAGGGTATAGGATGCAAGCGCCTGATCTGCTGTGCCTGCAATGCCCAGGTGATGGCCGGCTAAATTACCATATGATTGAGCAGCTGCTAGTCCGGCAGCATCCGCAAATTCTGATGTTCCGATCCAGGCACCGGCTACTCCTGTTGGTAAGCCAAGTGCGCGGCAAACCAGCGGTAGTAGGAAGATAAGAACGATAGCCCACAATACCACAAGGCTTATGGCTATCGGCGGATGCTCTTTCTTAGCTCTAACAGCGCCTGCCACCGCAATCGAAGCTGAAACTCCGCACACAGCGCCACCAGCTCCTAATACTGCCGCAAGGCGATGATCTAATCCAAGCTTTCGGGCAGTAAGGAAAATAACAAAAAAGGTAACCAGAGAAACAATAGAGGCCTGCAGAATAGCCACCGGACCAGCCCAGATAATTAACGTGAACGGTAAAGTGGCCCCCAGCAGCACAATACCCAGTTTGATATAAAATTCTACCCGGAAACCGGCATCGAGCCAGCGGGGTAACCCAATTACATTGGAGATGATCAACCCCAGCAGCAGCGCTACCAACGGTGGTTCCAGGTTATAGCGATTGGCCTGATCCCAGGCACCCACGAAGTAAATGATTGTTGAAAGAACGAAGATAAAAATGAAAGACGGGATAAATGCCTTTGCCTTTTGCCCGATAAATGAGATCACGATAGTAAAAAGCACCAAAAAAGCGCCAAGCAAAGCGAGATACTTGATACCGTTTTTTGAAAGTTGCGCGCCAAGTTGCGACAAGGTTGACCATTTGCCCGGAGCTACCGCGATCCATGAAATGCTGGAGCCGGCAAGATAAAAGATATAGGCCAGCGCCACAATGCCCAGCCCAAGCCAAACCGCCCACCAATCTTCCTTCGACCAGAATTCCTGCCAGCCGGAGGTTTTTACACCTGTTGTTTCAGTAGTGTTTGTTGCCATAATGAGTTTTTTGTTTTATTAATTATGTAAGGTTGATTGCTAAAAGAAAAATTGACAGGCATATTCATAAATGCCATTTAAAAGAAGCTAGAGAGTATCAGCGACAATTGCTATTTACAACAACAATAAAAACATGCACTTTGAAAAAGTGCTGTTGGATAAGTAGTAAAAGATCCTCTTTCTTGAGTAAAAGAAGTATTCATTACATTAATTTTTAAGCTATTGTAAATATATAGAATATATTACTATAATTCCTATAGATAATATAGTAATTAATTAAATTAAGCTTTTATTTATAAAATACGATTTATGTTTCCCTATTCATCCACCACCAAAACCATCATATACAAAAAATGCTGCCCTGATAGGCAGCATTTTTGCTGTTTAGTATTTTTACTGCTGATAGTCTGAGTTCTGTCGCCGCGCTGCAAAAATCTCCTAATTACGCCAGCTTCCACTCTGGCCTTTCAAAATGGCAGGTATAGCCATATGGATGTTTTTGCAAATAATCCTGGTGTTCTGCTTCGGCGTTCCAAAAATCAGCGGCAGGTACAACTTCCGTAATTATTTTTCCCGGCCATTTACCTGATGCTTCCATCTCGGCAATTAGAGATTTGGCGATTTCCTGCTGTGTTTCCTCAGTATAAAAAATAGCTGAACGGTAAGACGAGCCAATATCGTTGCCCTGTCTGTTTCTTGTTGTCGGGTCATGGATCTGGAAAAAATATTCCAACAGTTTACGATAGGATAATTGCGCCGGATCAAATACGATCTCAATGCCTTCGGCATGTGTTCCGTGGTTTCTGTAGGTTGCATTCGGCACATCACCGCCGGTATAGCCAACCACAGTTGAAATAACACCCGGCAATTGCCTGATCAATTCTTCCACGCCCCAAAAACATCCGCCGGCCAAAATAGCTTTTTCAGTATTCATAAATTATTTTTTGTTTCTGTATCGTCAACGCTTCATTCCTTAGAAAAGTTTTCACCCATGCAAGAGCGTAATCACCCTGAAAAATCATCTATCATGTTAAATGTCGGCACAAAAAACAATGTACCTGTTTGTGCTGTGCTGAAATCTAATATCCTGTCATAATTCCCTTCAGGCGAACCAATAAACATGTTATTCAGCATTTTTTGTACCGTAGTAAATGTGCTTGCATAAGCTATAAAATAAGTACCCATTTCATTGGTAGACATATTACCAAATGGCATATTATCACGAACAATTTTAAAATCGTCGCCAACGTTAGCCAAAGCGATGTGCGAATTTGAAGGTTTTACTTCGTCCGACATCTCTATATCATTTGCCTTATACCTTCCGATTACTTTTTCCTGATCTTCGATAGTAAGGTCTTTCCACGCTGATAAATTATGGATGTATTTCTGCGTAAAAAGATAACTTCCACCTTTATAGTCTGCATCTTCATCCCCTATCATACTAAATAGCTCCCTATCCTGCCCTTGAGGATTTTCAGTACCATCAACAAAACCTAAAATGGAACGGCTATCCCAATACCTAAACCCATGAATCTCTTCGGTACTAATGGCCACAGGACTTAAAACATCCGAAATAGCCTCTGCCATATCATAGCATATACTGGTAGTATCTGCCCTGATATGAAAATGCAGATCTCCTTTGGTGGATACCGCGGTGTGTTTTGCGCCAGCAATGGGGGCAAAATCTGCCAGTTCTTTAGGTAACGGAATCGGGAGCTCCAGTTTAAGCCAGGCATCATAGCCAATCCCCATTACACAGCTCGCCCTTGAAACCGGGAAACGGACATTAGCCGAATTATTAAGGTTGATAACCAATTTGCAAAGCTTGCTAAAAACATCCCCAATCTCCAGGTTGTCCTTAAAACTCCAAACCATAAATATGGTATTGTTATTGGTGTAGTCTGTTACATTTTGCGAGTCCGGATTCATAAGCCTATGATGTGTTTCTACCATTAAATAAAAGCCCTCTCAGTAAAACCGGGAGGCTCTTGTTATTTGATAAATATCCAAAAATAAGTTTTGAATATATAGAATATCCTACTTTTTAGTTGCTGCTCGATAACAACTTGTGATACGGCGGTGTTCGGAAGGTCAAAAAGAAGACAAAAAGGGTGTTATACTGAGCGTAGTTGAAGTGTGTGGGCAGGTCTCTGCGCCAATCCGCTGCTGTATGAAGTTTAAACTTCTCACGACAAAGCCTGTAGTCTAAGACTACAGGCTTTGTGAGTTCGTAGACACAGTCTACGAACAACAATCTTAATTTAAAGATCGATTAAAATATCGCCTCAGCTATCTTTTTAGTCGGTCCGGGGTTACTCATGGTATAAAAGTGTAATACGGGTACGCCAAAGGCCATCAATTCTTTACATTGATTAATCATCCACTCGATACCCAATTCCTTAACTTCCTTTTCTGATTTACAGGCATGCACGGCATCGCTCAAATCTTCCGGCATATCGATATGGAAAGTTTTAGCCAAACCTGTTAATTGTTTTGAGCCGGTTATAGGTTTTAAGCCCGGGATAATCGGTACATTAATACCATTAGCCCTGCAATTATTTACAAAATCAAAGTATTTCTGATTGTCAAAGAACATCTGGGTCACGATAAAATTCGCCCCCATATCAACCTTTTGTTTCAGGTATTTAAAGTCAGTTTTAAGGTTTGGTGCTTCGAAATGTTTCTCAGGGTAACCGGCTATGCCTATACAAAAATCGGTTCTCAGGTTTTCGTCGCTATGCTGCTCATGCAGATAAACGCCCTTATTCATATTTACAACCTGCTGTAACAAATCGGTAGCATAATTATGCCCGTTAGACGTTGGCACAAACGAAGCATCACCGCGACGGGCGTCACCACGTAAAACCAGTACATTTTCAATACCTAAAAATTGCAGATCAACCAAACCATTCTCGGTTTCATCCTTGGTAAAACCACCACACAACAAATGCGGAACGGTATCTACCTTATACTTATTCATGATAGCCGCGCAAATGGCAATAGTACCAGGGCGTTTGCGGTAGCTCAATTTTTCGAGCAAGCCGTTAGGGTGTTCTTTATAGATAAAGTCCTCTCGCAGAGATGTAACATCAATAAACGGCGGTTTAAACTCCATTAGCGGATCAATAGCATCGTAAATCCCCTGTATGCTATGGCCTTTTAATGGTGGAATCAGTTCAAAGGAGAATAGTGTTTTGCCGTTGGCGTTTTTGATGTGTTCGGTGATTTTCATTTTTTATAGTGCGAAGAGCGGGGTGACAGGTGCCGGATTAGTTGGTTATTTGAGCCTTTTGATAATTTACTAATCCCGATAATAAAATCCTGATTCTTGTTAATTTCTCTAATAATATATTTAATGTTATTTCATCAATAAAATCTAAATCGTATGAAAGATACAGTTGTGTTTCTAATTCATATGCTGATCCTCTGGCTATAAAAAAGAATCGCATAGTATCCTTAGGTTGACTACGGCCGCATCCCTCTGCAATATTTGACGGTATAGAAATAACAGATCTCTTTATCTGTGACTGCAAGCCATAAATCTCTTCTTTAGGAAAAGACAATAAACAATCGTAAACCATTTTAACAATAATTCTCGATTCCTTCCAAGCTTCCAAGTCTGTGTATTTCATTAATGCTTTAATTTCTTGTGTAATTTCTCCGCTCCCACACCCAGCACCCGCTCCTGATATCAATTTTCCACACCTCGCTCCGGCACCTCACTCCCCGCACCTCAATTAATAATTTAGGTTCGGGCCGAGCCACCGTTCCACCGTCTCCAAATCCATCTTTTTCCTTTTAGCATAATCCTCAACCTGATCCTTACTAATTTTACCCAAACCAAAATAACGTGATTGTGGGTGCGCGAAATAAAACCCACTTACTGATGCAGCCGGGGTCATCGCCAGGCTTTCAGTTAAATGCATATGCGCGTTGTCTTCAGCCTTTAGCAACTCAAACAAAGTTGTTTTTTCAGTATGATCCGGGCAGGCAGGATAACCCGGTGCCGGGCGGATACCCTGATATTCTTCTTTGATCAGTTCAACTGTATCTAATTGCTCCGTTTTCGCGTATCCCCAGTAATCCTTGCGGACAAGCTCATGCATTTTTTCGGCAAAGGCCTCAGCAAAACGATCGGCGAGTGCTTTGGCCATGATACTGTTATAATCATCGTAATCTCTTTCAAATTCAGCGACCAACTCATCACAACCAATACCTGTAGTTACAGCAAAACCACCCCAGTAATCAGCTACACCGCTATCTTTCGGGGCGATGAAATCTGCTAATGCGTAATATGGCTCGCCTTTAACTTTTTCCCCTTGCTGGCGAAGTGTATATATGGTAGTTAATACCTCCGTACGGGTATCATCAGTGTATAACTCTATATCATCGCCAACACTGTTAGCAGGCCAAAAACCAATTACGCCGTTGGCCTGTAGTAGCTTTTCGTCCACTATCCTTTTTAGTAGCTGTTGCGCATCATCGTATAACTTCTTCGCCTCAACCCCAACAAACTTATCATCAAATATCTTGGGGAAACTGCCGCGCAATTCCCAGGTATGGAAAAATGGCGTCCAGTCGATATACGATATTAATTCTTCCAACGGATAGGCTTCAAAAACCTTTGTACCGGTAAAGGTTGGTTTAGGTGGTACCATGCCGTTAAGGTTGATTTGGCATTTTGAAGCACGAGCCTGATTAATAGTCACAAAACGTTTATCCGATTTTTTATTCAGATGCGCTTCGCGTGCTTTCGCGTATTCATCTTTTATGCCTTGTATATATTCATCCCTGCCTGTTTCGCTCATTAAACTACTGCAAACTGTTACGCTGCGCGATGCATCCAACACATGTATAGCAGGGCCTGAATAATTCGGCGCCACCTTTACAGCCGCATGTATGCGGGAGGTTGTTGCTCCACCGATGATAAGAGGGATAGTAAAGTTTTGGCGCTCCATCTCTTTAGCAAAGTGCACCATCTCATCTAGCGATGGCGTGATTAATCCACTAAGGCCGATGATATCAACTTCTTGTTTGATGGCTTCTTCAATTATTCGCTGGGCTGGTACCATCACCCCCAAATCAATCACCTCGAAATTATTACAGGCTAAAACAACGCCGACAATATTTTTACCAATATCATGTACATCGCCTTTAACGGTCGCCATTAATATTTTACCGGCATTGGCACGTGAATCGGCAGCAGTATCCTCGCCAGAAGCTAAAACACGTTGTTTTTCCAGTTCGATAAACGGCAGCAGGTAAGCCACAGCTTTTTTCATCACACGGGCTGATTTTACCACCTGTGGCAGGAACATTTTGCCCGAACCAAACAAGTCGCCCACGATGTTCATACCATCCATCAACGGGCCTTCAATCACCTCTAACGGGCGGGCATATTTCTGGCGGGCTTCTTCAACATCATCATCCAGATATTCAATAATACCTTTTACCAAAGCGTGGGATAATCGTTTTTCTACCGGATCTTTACGCCATTCCTCATCACGTACAATTACTTTGCCTTTACTTTTGATGTTATCAGCAAATTCAACCAAACGCTCGGTAGCATCCGGGCGGCGGTTTAAAAGTACATCCTCAACTAATTCTAATAAGTCTTTCGGGATCTCCTGGTAAACCTCCAGCATACCAGCATTCACAATACCCATATCCATACCCGCTTTAATAGCATGGTACAAAAAGGCAGAGTGCATAGCCTCACGCACCACGTTATTACCGCGGAACGAGAAGGAGATATTACTTACCCCGCCGCTTACCTTAGCGTATGGCAGGTTTTCTTTGATCCAGCGGGTGGCATTAATAAAATCAACCGCGTAATTATTGTGTTCTTCCAAACCCGTGGCTACGGTTAATATGTTTGGGTCGAAGATGATGTCCTGCGGAGGAAAACCAACTTCATTAACCAATATATCGTATGACCGTTGACAAATCTCCTTACGACGTTCCAATGAATCAGCCTGGCCGGTTTCATCAAAAGCCATTACTACCGTGGCAGCCCCATAGCTTAATATTTTGCGGGCGTATTCTTTAAATTTCTCCTCACCTTCTTTTAGCGAGATAGAGTTAACGATGCCTTTGCCTTGTAAACATTTTAACCCGGCTTCAATAACCGTCCATTTAGATGAATCCACCATGATGGGCAGTTTGGCAATATCAGGTTCAGAAGCTACCAGGTTCAGGAATTTCACCATCACCGCTTCCGAGTCGATCATCCCCTCATCCATGTTAATGTCGATCACCTGCGCACCACCTTCTACCTGTTGCAAAGCAACGGCAAGGGCAGCTTCATAATCCTCGCCCAAAATCAATTTGGAAAACTTTGGCGAACCCGTAATATTGGTACGCTCACCAACATTCATAAACACACTTTCGGGTGTTAGCGTTACCGCTTCCAAACCGCTTAAGCGCATGTTGGGTTGTATTTCCGGTATTAACCTCGCAGGATATTGGGCAGCTTTATCGGCAATACATTTGATATGCTCGGGCGTTGTACCGCAGCACCCCCCTACTATGTTCACCAAGCCTGCCTGCATAAAATCATCTACCTGGTGGGCAGTTTCATGCGCGGTTTCGTCGTATTGACCAAATTCATTCGGCAAACCTGCATTGGGATATGCTGAAATAAATACATCAGCAATATTTGAAAGCTCCTCTAAGTGCGGGCGCATTTCCCTCGCACCCAAAGCGCAATTCAATCCAACAGATAAAAGGTTTGCATGACGGATAGAATTCCAAAATGCCTCAACGGTTTGCCCCGATAAAGTTCTGCCCGAAGCATCAGTAATCGTACCCGAAATCATAATCGGCAAATGTTTGCCGGATTCCTCTGCATATCTGTTGATGGCAAATAGTGCCGCTTTGGCATTCAGCGTATCAAAAATAGTTTCTACCAAAAGTAAGTCCGAACCACCATCAACCAAACCACGAACCTGGTCGTAATAAGCCTCAGCCAGATCATCAAAAGTAACGGCACGGTAACCAGGGTCGTTAACATCCGGCGATAAAGAAGCGGTACGGTTTGTAGGCCCAACAGCACCGGCTACAAAGCGTGGTTTTGTCGGATCTTTTTTCGTGTATTCATCGGCAACCTCTTTCGCTATACGTGCACCTTCATAACTTAGCTCATAGGCCAGTTCTTCCAGGTGGTAATCAGCCAATGAAATTATTTGCGTGCTGAAGGTATTCGTTTCAATAATATCGGCGCCGGCACCTAAATACTCGGCGTGTATTTCTTTTATAATATCGGGGCGTGTAATATTCAGCAGGTCATTATTTCCCTGCAGATCAGATAAATGATCACGAAATCTTTCCCCACGAAAATCCGCTTCGGTCAACTGATACCGCTGTATCATGGTACCCATTGCCCCGTCAATTACGAGAATGCGTTTTTCTAATTCTTTTCTGATATCCATTTTTGAGTACTAAGTAGCTAGTATCAAGTATCAAGACCTAAATATGATCTCAAAAAATCAGTCCAAATGCAAAGAAAAATCTAGCTACTTGATACTAATTACTTGATACTAAAAAAACATGCTTATGTCGAAAAGTCGGGCGATATATTGACTTTCGCTTATCTTTCCTAACCCTTTGTATTTGAGTTAAGTAGAATGTAGCACCTTGTGAAGCACAGGTTGCTAAGACATCGCAGGGTCTAATCCCTCCGTCTTTCTCTATAAGCAGTGCAAATGTGCGTAATTAAGTTGTAAAATGCAATAGGGCATATATATATCCTATTGTCATTTCGACGAGGTACGAGGAGAAATTTTCTTCGATAAGCATAGCCGAAATGCATATTCGCCTTGCTAAGCAGTCATACATGGTACAGAAGATTTCTCTCTTCGTTCGAAATGACAGGTAGAGAAATGACATTAAAACAAAAAAGCCGTCTCTTTTGAAGACGGCTATCAATAAATGTTTTTTTATGATTAGCGTCTTCTACCGAAAATACGCATCATCGACATAAACAGATTTATGAATGTAGTATACAGTACAAATGCACCAATAATTACTAATTTTTTCGATTGCTCATTACCGTACTCAATACCTGCGCCAATGCGTTTCAGCATTTGCATGTAGTAAGCGGTTAAACCAACCATAATAGCTATAAATAAGAAGCTGATGATGTAATCCAATTGAGCGCTTCTGAAAAGGAAGTTAACTAAACTGGCTACAAATACACCGATAAATACCATGAACAAGATAGAACCGAATTTACTAAGGTCCATTGATGTTCTGTAACCTGCAATGGCCATAATACCAAATACAAGTGAGGCACTTAAGAACACGCTGAATATAGAACCTGAAGTGTAGATCAAACCGAAGATACTAAGCGTTATACCTATAGCAACCGAATACGCAAGATATAAAACCACCATTGCCACATACGACAAGCGGTTAAAGCCAAAATTTATCACCAGTGAAAATGCTAATGGTGCAAATATGGCCACATAACCTAAACCTGTAAAACCACCTGCAACCGGATCAATGATCAAACTCAATAAGCTTGGTGTCAGGAAAAACTCAAACGCGGTAAAAGCTGAAACACCTAATGCCACAAACATCCAGGCAAAAACTTTTGCCAGGTATTTGCGCGATGCGGTTTCGCTGTCGTCTAATTGTACTACACTATTATACGTGTAGTTAGGATTATTACTTTCCATTTTTAAATTTATTTTCTTTTTGGGTTATACAATTATAAATATTAGATATGATATTTTGAATAATTAGATGCCAATATCCTGATATAGTTTAATCTCAAATGTTATACCGTAGTATTAATTAAGCCTTTTTGTCAGTTGTTCTTCAATAAGCTTGAATACTTGCAGTGGTTTTAACCCACGCCAGTTCAATTCATCAAGCGCACCGCCAAAGTTTATATAATAATCAATGTTGTTGCGTTTAAACTCTTCGATCACATGCTCCCGGAAATTGATACCCGCTATCCAGCCATCCTCAACCTCCTGAAACCACTCCTCATAATAACAATCATCGGATGAATGGAAGTTAAGCACATTTTCGCCGATCAATATAAAACAGTTAATACCCTGATCTATCATCAAATCGATCAACTCCCGCTTCATCAGCATAATATCATTGTTGATGGCGTCGTTCCATTCACCAATAAATTCGATGATGGTATAGCCGCGATCATAATCAACAAACAATACTTTTAAGTATAAAGTATTTGAGCCGAACGAATCCCACTGCGGGTGCAGCAAATAGTTGTATACCTGCTTATCAAACTCAAACTCACTATACTGCGTAGCATAAAAAGGCGAAAACTTGTCCTCTGATGCTACATAGTCATCTCTCCAACGGTAATATGGTTCTATTTCGTGCATTTATTCTAATTCAAAATCACTTAGTTGAATTTAAACTTAACTTATAAAAGTCAACAGCTTTCCTAACGCTACCCTGTTGCTTCAGCAATTTAGCAGCGGTTGCTTCATCCAAGCCTGTCTCACTCATAATCATTCGGGTGCCGCGATCTACCAGTTTGTTGTTGCTGAGCTGCATATCCACCATTTTATTGCCTTTTACCCTGCCCAGCTGTATCATCACCGCGGTGCTCAGCATATTCAACACCAGCTTTTGTGCCGTACCTGCCTTCATCCGGGTTGATCCTGTTAAAAATTCGGGCCCGGTAACTACTTCAACCGGGTATTGTGCTTCGGCAGCAACCGGGCTGCCACTATTACATACGATGCATCCTGTTACAATATTATTTTGGTTAGCCATTTTTAGCCCTCCGATGACATAAGGCGTTGTGCCCGATGCCGCGATACCTACCAAAACATCTTTATCGTTAATATTATATCCCAGTAAATCCCGCCACGCTTGCTGGGCATCATCCTCAGCAAATTCAACCGCCTTACGAATGGCTATATCCCCACCGGCTATAATTCCAACTACCATATCAAATGGCACCCCAAAGGTTGGTGGGCATTCTGATGCATCAACCACACCTAATCGGCCGCTGGTTCCGGCACCGATATAAAACAAGCGCCCACCTGCCTTCATGCGCTCTGTAGTAATGCTTACCAGCTGCTCAATTTGCGGTAAAGCTTTGGCTACCGCGAAAGGTACAGTCTGATCCTGGTCATTTATATTTTGGAGAATCTCTGCAATAGGCATCTTCTCCAAATTGTTATACAGCGAGCTTTTCTCGGTGGTAGATTCCATTTCGGGCGGTGTTTTTACAAAATTGGTTAAAAATGAAACAGGATTATAATTTTTTTAGCCTGCGTTGATTAATAAAACTATCGTCATTCCGAGCGAAGCGTGGCAATCCCAAACTATGCAGGTGTAAAACTATGTCATTGCGAGGAACGAAGCAATCGCGAACTTTGCATGGTCGATGTTCTCCGTGCGATTGCTTCGTTCCTCGCAATGACACTTTACTTTGGTATCCAAAGTAAACAATACAAGATCGTTTTCAAATAACTTCTTAAATTTTTAGCGAAAGTTAGTTTTATAATTTTTTCTGATCGCGGCAATTGGCTAACTTTGTGTGTGACAATTTAGTATGAAAAAGGGCGCGGGCATCATCTTCAGATCTGTTATTTTAATTTTAATAGGTGTAGCTATTGGCCTTCTTATCGGCGATAACGATCTTTCATCAAGATATCTTGACGAACCTACCGTAAAAAACGACAAACTGGCTAAAGTACTGCAACTGGTGCGCCAAAATTATGTCGACTCCATAAATGTAGATAGCGTTGAAGGTGTAGCAGCTAATAACTTGTTACAGAATCTCGACCCGCACTCCGTCTACCTTCCCCCAAAACAAGCTCAAGCAATTAATGAAAAACTCGAAGGCGGTTTTAACGGTTTCGGCATTGAATACCAGCTTTTGCGCGATACCCTTTTCATCACCCAGGTTTATCCAAACGGACCAGCTCAAAAGGCTGGCCTGGTTAGTGGCGATGCGATTATCGATATCAATAATAAAAAATTCTCTGGTACCAATCTTACTACCGATAAGGTTGACAACGTGTTTACCGACGAAAATAATAAACAATTAGCCTTTAACGTAATAACCCCTGTTGACCAACATAGTAAAGCTTTCACCGTAAAGCGTGGCTATGTTGACCTGAGCAGCATTGATGCTTACTATATGGCAACGCCAATTATAGGCTATGTTAAAATAAGCAAGTTCGCCTCGACTACTGATAATGATTTCAGGCACGCCCTGATTGACCTCAAGCAAAAGGGGATGAAAAAACTGATACTGGACATAAGGGGCAATGGAGGCGGCTATTTAAACACCGCTACCGCTATGGCCAACGAGTTTTTAACCAAAGGCCAGCTGATTGTTTACACCAAAGGATCACATGAGCAGCGTACGGATTACTTCGCTACCGATTCGGGTGTATTTCAACAAGGTAAAATGGCAGTTTTGATAGATGAGTATTCTGCTTCGGCAAGCGAGATATTGGCAGGCGCATTACAAGATCTGGATCGTGCGGTAATCATCGGCCGCCGTTCGTTTGGCAAGGGCCTGGTACAACAGCAATTTCCGTTTGATGATGGCTCGGCAGTTAATTTAACCGTGGCGAGGTATTATACGCCATCGGGCAGGTCGATACAAAAATCATATGCTGGTGGCATTGATAATTACCATCAGGAATTATCAAACCGGATGAAAAAAGGCGAACTGTTTTCGGCCCGGAGCAATATGAATGATAGCCTCTTCAAACAGCAATCGCCTTACCATACCCTAAGTGGGAAACAGGTTTACAGTCACGGCGGTATTATGCCCGATATTTTCATTCCTGCGGATAGTTCCGAGGATACGCAACTGGTACAGGAATTAGACGACAACCAACTTTTTTCCGCCTATGTGCTGGACAGGATGCAACCAGTATTGAGCAAATATAACTCAGCAGAAGACTTTGTGAATCACTTCACTGTAAATGGAAACATGTTTGATGATTTTATCATATATGCATCAAGCACGATAAAGGAGATGGATCCGGGAGATATTATCGTATCCAAAACAACAATAAAACTACTATTGAAAGCCTACGCTGCTCGTTTTAAATGGGGTGATGAAGCCTATTTTGAAACCGTAAACAACGAAGATGTCGGGTTTAAAACTGCAGTGAACACGATTAAATGATGACAACCTGGATTAAACGGATTTATTAGATTTACAGGATAACAAAGCATTATCCTGTAAATCATCTGTTTAATCAAATAAATCTTGATTCACCTATTTTTGTCTGAACCAAATCTGCACAGGTGCGCCGGTAAAATCGAAATGCTCTCTTAACTTATTCTCAACAAAGCGATAGTATGGTTCTTTAACATACTGCGGCAAGTTACAAAAGAACGCGAACATGGGCGATGAGCCTGCAATTTGGGTGATATATTTAATTTTAACGTATTTACCTTTGATAGACGGTGGCGGCATCGCATCGATAATCGGCAGTAATACTTCGTTTAATTTTGATGTAGGGATGCGTTTAGCACGGTTTGCATAAACTTCGTTAGCAACCTCAATAACCTTTAACACACGTTGCTTCTCAGTAACGGAAGTAAACACGATAGGCACATCAGTAAACGGCGCAATCTTCTCGCGGATCATTTCCTCAAATACTTTAATGGTTTTGTTATTCTTTTCAATCAAATCCCATTTGTTTACTACGATAACAACACCTTTTTTATTCTTCTCGGCAAGGTGGAATATATTAATGTCCTGCGACTCAATACCTTCAACAGCATCAATCATCAGGATGATCACGTCCGCCTCTTCAATCGCTTTAATGGTACGCATAACTGAGTAAAATTCAATATTCTCCTTTACCTTGGTTTTTTTACGCATCCCGGCAGTATCAATCAGCATAAAATCGTGACCGTACTGGTTGTAATGGATATGGATCGAGTCGCGGGTTGTACCCGCTATTGGAGTAACAATGTTACGGTCCTTACCAATTAATGAATTGATGATAGATGATTTACCCACATTAGGGCGACCAACAATAGCATATTTCGGTAAAGTATTTACTTCAGTTGGCTCATCATCAAAATGCTTAACAACATCGTCCAATAATTCACCTGTTCCTGAGCCGGTCATAGATGAGATATTGTATAACTCGCCCAAACCTAAGCTGTAAAACACCATGGAGTCGGACAATAACGAGGTATTATCCATTTTGTTAACTACCACAAATACCGGCTTCTTGCCCTTGCGCAATAATGCGGCAATTTCATCGTCTAAGTCGGTAATACCTGTGGTTACATCAACCACAAATAAAATAACAGTAGCCTCTTCAATGGCGATAACTACTTGTTCGCGGATAGCGGCCTCAAACACATCTTCGGAATTTGCTACATAACCGCCTGTATCAATAACGGTAAAGCTGTGATGTGTCCATTCAGATACACCGTAGTGCCTGTCGCGTGTTACGCCGCTTACGTCATCAACAATAGCCTTGCGGCTCTCAGTTAAACGGTTATATAATGTTGATTTGCCTACGTTGGGCCTGCCCACTATGGCTACTATATTGCTCATGTTTATTTTAGATTTTAGATTTACGAATTACGATTTTAAACCGCCTTCATAATTCTATGCTAATTTACAAACCCTATCAGTTAAATCTGAAGTCGTAATTCGTAAATCGTAATTAACTATTCGTACCCAAATTTTTTCAGGTAATTTTTTTTGCTGCGCCAGTCGGGGATTACTTTAACAAACATCTCCAGAAATATTTTCTTTTGGAAGAAGTCTTCCATATCGCGGCGGGCGTAGGTACCAACTATTTTAAGCATACTGCCGTCCTTTCCTATCAATATATTTTTCTGCGAATCGCGTTCCACAATAATTTCTGCGCTGATGCGGTGCAATTTTTCTCCCTCAACAAAGGCCGTAACAATTACCTCGCTACTGTACGGGATCTCTTTTTTGTATTGTTTAAAGATCTGCGCACGTATCATCTCTGAAGCGAAAAACCTGTCGTTACGATCGGTCAACGCATCCTTTTCGTAATATGGTGGATGCTCTGGTAAATGCTCAATAACAAAATTCATTACCGCCAGTACGTTATAATCTTTTAACGCCGATATCGCAAAGATCGCTTTTGGATTTAGCTTTTCTTTCCAAAATTCAACTTTAGCTTTAACTGTTTCCTCGTCGGATTGATCTACTTTGTTAATCAATACAGCAACCGGGGCTTGTGTACCTGCCAGCTTTTTCAATACGTCCTCTTCATCATATTCCTCGTAGATGTCGGTAACCAATAAAATCAGGTCAGCATCAACTATAGAACCATCAACCTGGTGCATCATGCTTTCGTGCAGTGCATAGTGCGGTTTAATAACTCCGGGGGTATCAGAAAACACAATCTGGTAGTCCTCTTCGTTAACAATACCTAAAATACGGTGACGTGTAGTTTGCGCCTTTGGGGTAATGATTGACATTTTTTCGCCCACAAGCGCGTTCATCAGGGTTGATTTACCTGCGTTTGGCTTACCTATTATACTTACAAAACCTGCTCTGTGGGCCATAAAAAAATAAATGAAATAATATTTGGACTGCAAAGAAACGAATTATATCTTTGCAGTCCAATTTAAACAGGATGTAAATTGCATTTTTGGTTTAACTGGAACACTTTTAGCAGTTATGAGCTAAGAGTTATAAAACAAACACAGTGCGGGATGGAGCAGTTGGTAGCTCGTCGGGCTCATAACCCGAAGGTCGTAGGTTCGAGTCCTGCTCCCGCTACCTCAATCAAGTTAAGAAGCCTTTTAGAGCAATCTAAGAGGCTTTTTTAGTTTTACACCTATCGTTTTTGATACAAAAGAGGTACACAATTCGGTACACTTTAAAAAACGAGATAGGTACACTATTTTAGGCTTGTAAATATCTGAATATCAATTTTTAATACCGGATTTCTGTTTTGTCAAATTCTTAACAAACAGACAGAATGTTACATCATTTCAGCGTTTTATTCTTCATTTACAAATCAAAGACCAACAACAAGGGTCATGCACCCATCTTTTGCAGGGCTACGCTAGACGGCGTTAGAAAGCAATTCTCAACTGGAAATACCATCAAAGAACAACATTGGAACAATGCAAACCAGCGATATAAAGGGATATCCGAGGATGCTAAACTCGTTAACGATAACCTTAAAACAATAGATCAGAAGCTTCACGATGCGTACAACCTAGTTGTGAAAGAGAAAGAAATATTCTTTATAGATGACATCTACAATCGCTTTAATGGTAGTGACAAGGAATTTAAAACCTTACTCCAAGCATTTGAATATCACAACAAGAAAATGAAAACTCTTATCGGAAAGGACTATGTACAGGCTACATATGATAAGTTTGTCGTTATACAAACCCATGTGACGGACTTCATCAGACATCAATACAATAGACCTGATTACCCATTATTTGAGATCAAGCTAAATTTCTTGACTGACCTGGACTACTATTTAAAAACCGAAAAGAACCAAAATCAAAACACCATCAACAAAGTCATCGAAAGGGTTAAGAAGGTCATGAAGATTGCAGTAGGCAATGGATGGGTGACCAACGACCCCTTTCTGCTTTATCAAAAGAAGAAATATACTAAAGAAGTTGTGTTTCTTAGCAATCAGGAACTAAAGAAACTTGAGGCGCATAAGTTTGCGCAAGAAAGACTTGCTGTCGTGAGAGATTGCTTTATATTCTCTTGCTATACAGGATTAGCTTATAATGAAGCAGCCATACTTACTAAACAACACATCCAACTTGATGAAACGGGCACACTGTGGATTGATATGGTAAGACAGAAAACTCAGCGACCGATCACGGTACCAATGTTGCCTAAAGCGTTGAGGCTTATAAAGAAGTACGGTTATCCTGACAACAATGGATTGCTACTGCCTGTTATATCCAATCAAAAGATGAACTCTTACCTTAAAGAGATTGCTGAAGTTATTGGTATAAACAAAGTTTTGACACATCACATAGCCAGGAAAACTTTTGCATCAACAGTACTACTTAACAACGATATACCTTTAGAGATTGTGTCCTTTCTTTTAGGTCATAGTAAAACATCAACTACAGAATTACACTATGCCAAAATCGTAAAGGAAAACGTAATGAGTCACATCGGCAAGCTCAACAATCGGCTAGCAGAGTAGAATGAGAAGCAGGGTAGGCAACTACTCTGCTTTTTTTATATTAGGAGCTTTTAAACATAATCATGACAGATCCATCACCATACTTCACCATTGACCAAATTGACATTAGCACAGTGTATAAGCTTTACCCCAAAAGGCCTTATGGAGTATTGGAAGAACATTTAAAATCAATGGATGGTGAAGAGCGAAGCAGGTACACCATAGATGTTACGGTGCATTCCGCTATTGTAATAACACATAAGGAATTTGATAAGTATAACGAATTGTATGCTGAGCTATCGGAAGCTCAGCAAGGAGAAGATGAAATCGTCAGGAAAGAAGCTCAAACGATATCTGGAACCCCTCTTTTTCAATGGTTATATCGTCCGGCAGGACTATCTGGAAACGGTAATGAGTCCCTTCTGATGACTTTAAGCTCCAGTGGAGAGTTAGGCGTCAATACAAGCGATACCCAAGGTTATCAATTTGCTGTTAATGGTTCGGCAATAGCCACATCGATGACAGTTCAATCTTATGTGAACTGGCCTGATTATGTGTTAAAAAAAGAATATCATTTGATGCCTTTATTTCAACTAAGATCCTTTATCGAGGAAAATCATCATTTACCTGATGTACCATCGGAACAGGAGGTCGAAAAGCAAGGTCAAAATTTAGGAGAAATGAACAAGCTCCTTTTGAAGAAGGTTGAAGAGTTGACACTATATCTAATAGAAAAAGATCAAAGGGATAGCGAGCAACAGCAGCAGATTGATGCCCAATCAGTGCAACTGAAATCCCAACAAGAGCAATTGGATCAATTAAAAACACAATTAAGCAATATCCTTAAACAACAAAAGAATTAAATGAAAAAGCTACTTCTTATCTTATTATTGGCAACGGCTCGTTTTGTCACTTATGCGCAAACAAATTTAATTGGGTCTACGGGAAATGTGGGTATTGGCACGGCTAGTCCACCCGTTTTGTTTAATGTCGTTGTTCCCGGTGCCAAATCTGGCACCGCGGGCAATATAGGATCTTTTATTTCTACCAATGACATTCCTTCCGCTAATCCATTTGGGCTTCGAACAATGATATTTGGAGGAGCTGCTATTGCTAACAGATATGCCACAATGCAAACCACTGACTATGATTTAGTAGATGGAGGAAGTATTATTTTACAACCAGCTGCTGGTAGCGTGGGCATAGGGACAACTACTGTGCCTACCGGCTATGCCTTTGCCGTAAACGGCAATGCGATAGCAACCTCATTTACAGTCCAATCTTATGGTAGCTGGCCAGATTATGTATTTAAAACAGGCTATGTATTACCTTCTCTTAATGATGTTAAAGCTTATATAGATCAGAATCATCATTTACCTGATGTCCCTTCAGCCGAGCAGGTTGCAAAAGACGGGCTTAATCTGGGGGATATGAACAAAATAACAATGCAGAAGGTAGAGGAATTGACAATGTATTTGATTGAAAAGGACAAACAACTAAATGAACAAAACACCACTATTAATAAACAGCAAAGCCAAATCGATACTTTAAACGCAGAACTGAAGTCGTTGGAAGCACGTTTTAATCAACTCGAAGATAAAACCAATTAAGTGACTGTTCTATATTCCTGAAACTTAATCGCATTTTAACTTGACTTACTTTTAAGCGAGATTATTCAACAACTTGTTAGGAGATATGGAAACTTACTATTATTAATATTAAAGGAACTTAATATCACAATTGTTCTAAACCCGTACACAATGAATTTCAGGAAATTCCTGCTGCTTTTTATTGGCAGTTCCTTAGTCGCCAGCGCTGCATTTTCCCAAAGTGCCGTCAGTGTCAATCCCGTTACTGGGACCGCGAATGTTAATATTCCGATCTATACCGTTAGCCAGGGACAGGTAAGTGTTCCGGTCAGTTTAAATTATAGTGCGACAGGCGTAAAGCCCAAAGATGTGGAAGGCACAGCGGGCATGGGCTGGAACCTGCAAGCGGGCGGACAGATCAGCCGGCAGGTACGTGGTTTACCGGATGATGTAACGAAGGACAATAAGGCGAACCCGGTTTATGGCTGGATGGCGGCAACTAACCCGGCCCCAGCCAGCATCAGCAGCTTCTCCATTTTGAACAATGGCAGTAATTGCGCGAATGAAACCAGTGATATTAGTTACATCAATACTAACTTTCCGTATACCTACGACACCGAGCCGGATATTTTTTATGTGAGCGCGCCCGGCTTATCCTGTGAGTTGGTATATGACCGCGCGACCGCCGCTTTTCACCCGGTTGCTTACCAGGACCTGGTGATTACGTGTGCAGGTGATGCATCGGGCATCTATTCATTTACCATTACCAATGACCGTGGTGTAAATTATGTTTTTTCCGATCCTGAGCCAATCACCCAAACGACCAATTCTGGCAGCCAAACCTATTTTAAAACCAAATACCTGCAATACCAGAACGGAATAACTTATAACAGCACCTGGAATCTGACCAGTATAACAGACGCGCAGGGTAACGGTGTCCTGCTAGATTATGTGCAGCAGCCGCAAACGTTCGGAGCGGACTCCGTCGCGCTTTATCTCGGTGGCGGGGCAGCTTATAGCCTGCAGTACCGCACACTGAATGTGGTAACCCCCTGGACATTGGTCGATTTACGCGTAGCGAATGTCAACGACGGAGGAGGGCCTGTCGCTTTATCGTTTAACTGGACTACGTTATCGGGCAAGTCTCAAACAGGGCAAACAATTCTTTCTTCTATCACTGGTGAGGGCCATAACTTTACCTTCACTTACAGCCTGGTATCTTTTCCCTCGGCTAACAATTACACCCGCAGTTTCCTGCGAAGTTTCAGTGATCCTGGTGCTGGAACTCCCATTAACTATCAATTCGCGTATGCTGGAGAAACAAGGTTGTCCACCGGCCTCTATACAACGGTCCTACCCGATTCAACCTCGTTGCAACGGGACTACTGGGGCTATTATTCACACGTTTTTACTCCCGGTTCGCTGATGCCGAAGGTATGGATGGCGGGTAATATAAGTGCCGGGCAGCCTTATAAGATCTATGAAACCAACACCGGATCGGTTGACACTTATCCCTATTACACTACGAATGCCGTTTCCGTTATCAGGGCAGCCGATCCTGCCAATGTAATGGCGGGATCCCTGAATAAGGTCATCTATGCGACCGGTGGCAGCACAAATATCACCTATGAGCCGAACGATTACGTCGATATTTCTTCGAATTCTTCGAACGTAGTAGTGCAAGGCGGTGGTATAAGGGTTAAACAAATCGTAGATTCAGTAAGCACCAATTCAACTAATAACATTATTCGCAACTATTCCTATCTGAATCCAGCAACGGGATTATCCAGCGGTCAACCAATATCTTTGCCTCAATATGCCTTTACGATCCCAACACCGATAAATGAGGCCAATACCAATACCTTTTGGAACCTGGCAACCGCCATCTCCGCATATGATTTATCCGATGAAGACCACAGCATTCTTTACCAGTACGTAAAAGAAAGCCAGACCGGGGCGGGAAGTACCTTATATCAGTATTTTGTTCCTGCCATGAATGGAGCAGGCAGCGCCCCGGATTGCTTCGGCTGCACCGCCACCGAGTGGGTGCCAACCTATAATTACCAGGCGCGCAGCAATTGCAGTTCAAGCTATGGCGCGGTTACCAATAATACTTTCACTTATCCTTTTGCCCCCAACCCTAATTACGATTTTGAACGTGGCTTGCCGCTGAAGGTGACCAGTTACAACGACGCGGGAAATGAAGTGAGCGAATCAAACTTCACCTATCAACGGTCATTCTCGCCGAGTACAATTACAGGTTTTAAGTTTGAGGACGATGTAAATGGCAGCCTAGATATTAAGTCCTATAGCAAATACACCGTATTCTATAGTACCGGTGAACTTAATTACACCGTCAATAAAAAGGTATTTGATTCAGCCAATAGCGGTACATCCCAGTCCAGCACGGTTACTTACACCTACGGAAGCGCCAATCACAAATTATTAACCCGGCAGGCTGTTCAGAACAGCGATGGCAGTACGCTGACCAGTAACATCAGTTATGTAAAAGATTACGCGGCCACTGCCGGCACTAACGCCAATATAAACGCCCTGTATAACCTCCGGCAGTTGAATATTAACGCGCCGGTGGAAAGTTATCAGCAACTGACCAATAGCGGGTCAACGGTCACCACTGCCGCTTCACTGACTTTATTTAAGGGGTTTCTAACAGGTGGCCGCACATTCTATCTGCCATCGCAGCAATTGAAAATGATACAGCCCGATGGTGTTCCTTCAGCTGCAAGCCCGGCCGCATTCTCGCCTTTTACAATAAATACAGGGGCGCAGACTATCGCGCCGGATAGCCGCTACTTTGCTGTTTCGAATTTTGATGCCTATGACAATACCGGTTTATTGCAAACGGCCGATGACACGCATAAAGATACAGTTAGCACGATCGTAAATCACCTGGCTAACCAACCGGTAGCCAGTTTTAAAAACGCGGCCTTAAATGAGGTCGCTTTCAGTGATTTTGAACCCGATATTAGTAATACGGCGGCGTACAGCTTTGCCATGACCAATACAGGAAGTGCATTTACAGCAACCGGCAGCCATGCCGGTAACGCTTATGGTTTTGGTGTCGGGGAAATAGCCACATCGCCGACGCTTAAACTAAACCCGATCGCGGGGAACTATATTTTTTCTATCTGGATAAATGCGGGCAGCAGCAGCGGTACGCTGACACTAACTTTAACAGGGCTAAGTACCCACCCGGCCATCGCCTATACCGGCGGTTGGAAATATTATGAAGTAAAAATACCGGTGGGTACACTGTCGTCCAGTTATACGGTAAGTTTTCAAACGAGCACAGCGGTCTCTATCGACGATATTTTGTTTTACCCGGATATTGCCGAAGTCTCCACAGCTACCTATGACCCGGTAACTCATTTCAAAATAGCGGCAACCAACACGAACGGGGTGTCGGCTTACTTTAGCAATGATGCGTGGGGACGCCTGACCTACGCTTATGATCAGGACCATAATATTGTACAGCGAAGCACCTATATCAGTCCGGCAGATATAGTCAGTTTTAATACACTGGCCATATTCCAAAACGGGACAATCACAAGTAATCAGCCGGTGGCGTTTTCAGTGACTGGTCCGCCTGCAACCGCCAATACTACGGTGGCCTGGTACTTCGGGGACAATACGCCAATCGTGTACACGAGCTTAAGTACCTCGCCAACCCACACCTACAGCGGCTTCGGCCCGTATACGGTAAGCGCTACCGCCACCTCCCCATTTTTTAGCACAAAGATAGCGACCAAAGCTATTACGGTTCAACCGGCTAATATCACGATGGCTTACAGTTCCGGCCTTCCAACCGGTGCAGGCTCGCTCACCAGTGTCGCTTTTCAACAAAACGGGGTAACTGTGAAAACCTTTACCAACACCCAACTGAATGGTGGGACGATTCCGCAGGGTATTTATACCATTGTGGTGACTATTTCCAATCCCACTAACAGCAGGACATATAGTATCAATTTGAGCGCTTCTTGCTGGAACAGCTGCCAGACTTATACGGCCAGCACCTCCTATTCCTTTAGCGCTAATTTAAGCAGCTGTACCACACTTAACTTTTCCATGTCACCGTCGATCTGTTCAGCAGGCGGCGGAGGCGAATAAGCATTTAATAAATGAACCAGGTACTAAACCTAATCATCACAATATAACGGACATGGTAACCAAAAAAAATATTCAATACCTGCTAAGCGTCGCGCTCCTGTTGAGCTGCGGTTCGGCGCTGGCCCAGGTAAAATTGGGTTTCGTAGAGCAGGAGCGCATAAAGGTTGACAGTATTACCACCGATGCGCAGATAGCCGCGCTGCCGGTGACACAAAAACAAACAACCCGAGGTTATTATGATGGCCTTGGACGAAGCATTCAGACAGTAGCCGTGCAGGCCAGCCCACTGCTGAATGACATCATACAGCCTGCTGTATATGATAACCTGGGCAGGCAAACCGTTGGCTACCTGCCTTATGCCGGGCAAAGCACCGATACCATGGGCAGTTACCGCTCAAACGCGATCAGCACGGCGCAACCGGCTTTTTATAACCAAACCTCGCAATACCTGATACCGGTTGATACCGCGGCACGCTCCAGGCAATTGTTTGAAAACAGCCCTTTGCAGCGCCTGCTGGAAACAGGGATGGTGGGTAATGGTTACCAGCCCAATGTTTCCGGGGCAAGATTTAAAACGGTGAGCTACCGCAGCAATGTTTCGGGCGACGGGAATATATTGATATGGAACCACGACGGCAGTTTCACTATGGGTAATTTTTATGCAGCTAATTCATTGTCAGTAAAAGACGGCAAGGATGAGGCGGGTTCAGAAACGCTGGTATTTACCGACATTGCTGGCCACACGATACTCAAACGGCAATTACTTGGGGGCGCTAATGTAGATACCTATTATATTTATAATAATGCCGGGATGGTTTCCTTTATCATACCGCCCGGGGCCTTAAGCCTGATGGTCACTGATGGTAGCTACAGCATCAGCCAAAGCGGTGTAAGCGCGCTTATTTTCCAGTTTACCTATGACGGTATGGGCAGGCTGATCACCAAAACGGTACCGGCCAAAGGAACAATGTCTATTGTTTATGACCCGATGAGCAGGCCGGTGCTGATGCAGGATGCCAATTTGAACAGTTTAAATGAATGGAACTACATACGTTACGATGCCAAAGGCAGGGTGATCAGCCAGGGTATCTATACGGATGCTACCTCCACCAGACTGGGCAGGGCCAATATGCAGGCTTATGTTAACAGTCTTTCGGCAAGTTATAATACATCGTGGTACGAAAGCAGAAGCACAACGGTTGCTACCGGTTATTATACCGCTAATGTTTTTCCTACTATGGCTACAGGCACGCTTACGCCACTGGCTTACGCCTATTATGATAATTATGACCTGACGGATGCCGGCAGCGATAAGTTTGCTTATGTGTCCCAGGGCTTGACTCAGGGGTCAATTGTGGAAGAAACACAAACCACGGCGGCGTTAAGGGGCATACCAACCATGATCAGGAGCACTACGGTGGGCGCCGGAGTCGCGGCAGGTACCTGGCTGCTGAAAGTGATGTTTTATGATAAGCGCGGAAATGTTATACAGGTGCGCAGCAATAACCATGTTTATAATACCACCGATATATTGACCGATTTTAAAACTACTGTGCCTGACTTTATGGGTGTGCCGCAAATTACACAGGTTTCCAAACAAACGGCAGCCAGCACCACCGTCACGGTACAAACATCTTTTAGCTATGATCAAATGTATAGGCTACTTAGTGTTAGCCAGCGGTATAATGCGGGGACCAGCCAGGTGGTCGCGGTGTATAGTTACAATGAATTGGGACAAGTTGTCAAAAAGAATTTAGGCCAGATTGTATCTGGTAGTTTGCCTGCCAACATCAGTACCGGCACCTATGGCGCGACTACTTTAACGGCCACCAATAGTATTACATTCACAAATGGTTTTACAGTGCCACCTGGGTCAACGCTGAATGCCTTTATCTCAAACGGCTACCTGCAAACATTGGATTATCGGTATAACATCCGCGGGCAACTACTATCGATAAACAACAGCCAGCTGGCTAATGACGGAGGGATAACCAATGCGGACAATAATGATGTATTTGGTATGCAGTTTATTTATGATCAACCCGATGCGAGCATCGGTAATAACCCTTCTTATGACGGTTCTATTTCAGCGGTGAAATGGATGAGCAAGGATGGCAGCGGCAACGCTACTGCCGAGCGTTCCTATAAATTCAACTACGACCTGCTAAAGCGTTACACTTCGGAAAACTATGGGGAAAGGGTTACGCCAGGATCGGGCAGCTTTAGTAATAATGCTAGTGGCTTTGACGAAGCGATTACCTACAATTCCGATAACAGTGGTAATATACTTTCATTAACCCGCAACAGCTCGACCCAGGGAACCAACAGCCATACCCAAATAGATAACCTGAGCTATGCTTATGACCCGGCTAACCCGAACCAATTGCATACGGTTAATGATGCTACAAATAATGCCGGCGGATTTTACGTTGCCCCGGGAAATACGGCCGGAGGTAGTTATATTTACGATGTGAACGGCAACCTGAAAACCGACCCCAACAAGGGCTTGAGCATTGGCTACAATTATCTTAACCGTACGGATAAGATAACGGTAACCACGGGTTCGGGGCAATGGATAGATTACACCTATGATGCCTCGGGCAACCTGATCCGCAAGCGGCAGTATAATAATAGTGCGATACTTAACACGACTGATTATGTGGACGGTTTTGTGTATGTGAATAGTACGCTGAGTTATTTTCCGATGCCGGAGGGCAGGGTAATAAACGCTGCCGGTACGCTGGTGCAGGAATTCGTTATCAAGGATCAGCAGGGCAATGCCCGTGTAAGTTTTACTAATAGCACTACCAATCCGGGCACTGCCGTGGTAACGCAGGAGAATAGTTATTATGGCAGCGGGCTGATTTTACCGAACAGCCCGGTTGGCACACCTGGCCAACCAGTAAACAAGCAG
>Ga0302219_10000184_pt1 | contig 33309 bp, 36 predicted proteins | sample II_Palsa_E1_2_FD_194569 | JGI IMG/M metagenome (GOLD analysis project Ga0302219, IMG submission 194569) | Peat permafrost microbial communities from Stordalen Mire near Abisko, Sweden - II_Palsa_E1_2 | ecosystem: Environmental > Terrestrial > Soil > Palsa > Peat permafrost | place: Sweden...
AAGGCTCGGACTCAAAAGACGTTTTTTCACAATAGGGTTTCGTCCCCTATTAAACCAACGTAAAAACATTCAATAAAAAAACCGTCCCATAATTCCTTATGAGACGGCCTCTTTTTGTTGGTTTAATTTGATGGATAAAGTCTTCTCTTCAACCAAAAAGCTACATTAACCAATGCTATTAGAGCAGGTACTTCAACCAATGGACCTATCACTCCCACAAATGCTTGTCCGCTATTAATACCGAATACACCTATTGCGACAGCAATAGCTAATTCAAAATTATTACCTGCAGCGGTAAAGGATATGGCGGCATTTTGTGAATAATCAGCACCAAGGTATCTGCCTAAAAAGAAACTGGCTAAAAACATAATGGCAAAGTAAACCACCAACGGCAAGGCGATCCGCAATACATCAAAAGGAATAGCCACAATCAATTTACCTTTAAGACTGAACATTACAATGATGGTAAACAGTAAAGCAACCAATGTGATGGGCGATATAAAAGGAATGAATTTCTGCTGATACCAATCTTTGCCTTTTGCTTTTATTAATAGGTATCGGCTACTAAAACCTGCAATAAATGGTATTCCCAAATACACTGCCACCGACTTTGCAATCGCGCCAATGGTAACATTGATCTCGGAACCCTTGAACCCGAGAAGCGGTAGCAGAATAGTAATAAACAACCAGGCGTACACGCTGTAAAGCAATACCTGGAAAATACTGTTGATGGCTACTAAGCCTGCGGCATATTCACGGTTGCCATCGGCTAATTCGTTCCATACCAATACCATGGCTATGCAGCGGGCGATACCTATAAGGATAAGCCCGATCATATACTGCGGATAATGATGTAGGAATATTATTGCCAACGCAAACATCAATATTGGGCCGATGATCCAATTAAGCAGGAGGGATGCACCTAATATTTTGGTGTTGCTGAATACTTTACCAATAGTTTCATAATTCACTTTAGCCAACGGCGGATATAGCATCAATATTAAACCGATAGCTAATGGGATATTGGTTGTTCCGCTGGAATACGAATTGATGAATATGGGTGCGGATGGTATAAAATAACCCAGGGCAATACCTGTGGCCATTGCTATAAAAATCCATAGGGTTAGGTAGCTGTCTAAAAAAGACAGCTTTTTTCGTTGGGTTGGGTTACAGTTGTTTGCGCTCATCAGGTTATGATAGATGTTCGTTTATGAAACTTTCTGAGTATGCTTTTATCATATCCCTTACGCTTCTAAACTCGTTCATTACCTCGTTTAAATCACCGGTAGCTTTTGCCGGGTCAGGAAAGTTTTGGTGAAAACGTTGTGCTTTGGTTGGGAAATAAGGGCAGTTCTCCTTCGCATTATCACAAACGGTTATCACAAAGTCGAAAGCAATATCCATGTATTCATTAATGTTATTGGAGGTATGTTTAGATATATCTACGCTATCCTCGGCCATAATCTGTATAGCTTTTGGGTTAACGCCATGGGTTTCTATCCCGGCGCTATAAACATTTGCTTTGTTGTTTGCAAAGTGCCTTAAATAGCCCTCGGCTATCTGGCTGCGGCAACTGTTGCCGGTACATAATACTAATATATTTTTCATCTGCATGTTAGTTAGCAACATCCTGACCCTAGTGCGCAATTGTTCGCTCCTGCCAGGTTTTTTAACTCTACTTTTGGTTTTTCGGTGCCGCAGGTGTCTCCACGGTTAATGGCTTTACATTGCACAGCATCCGGGCGCAGGTCAATAACTAAGTCGTCGCCATCTATTGTGATTTCATTCGGAAACATTTGGCGGGTATCAAAATCAGAATTGCCAAATTCAATTTTCACTATACCATCGGGTGCTAATTTTAGTTTTTGCTCCACCACATCAATAATTGTTAAAGCTTTTTTAGCCTTCATGGGTTTAAGCTGATGCTGACCTATTGGCTCCCATAGCTGAACAATTATTTCTGTCCAATTATCCATTACTCCGCCGCAATCAACTGATGTGATAGGGGCTTGTTTAATTTCGGTGATATGATAGGATGCATCAACCAGTTTATTCTCTGCATACTTAAATTGCAGGTTCAACTCAGGATTTTGTATTAATGTATCCTTAAATGTTTGCCAGTTTGTTGTTTGGGTAGTATTCATCATTTTTTATTTAATTGTAATATTACGATAGATTAAATCAAATTTTTTTAACAGCAGGCTTTAGGATTATTATATGCGCTAAAGAAATTATTCAATTCTTTATTCAGCATTGCCCATGCTATGGGCTCGATACAGTAACAAACGCTTACGCCTTCGATAGTGCCTTGTATTAAACCCGCGTTTTTAAGCTCTTTTAAGTGCTGCGATATAGTTGCTTGTGCCAGCCCTAGTTCTTCAACTAAATCGCCACAAATACAGGCGTTAGCATTTATTATATGTTGCAGAATGGCAATGCGCGCCGGGTGTGCCATTGCTTTAAGCATTAGCGCCAGCTTGTTTTGCTCGTCAGTAAATATTTCACTTTTAGTAGTCCCCATATTTGCATCGCAATATTACGATTGATTGTTGATGATTGCAATAATTAGAGACTATTTTTTACTTTACAGATGTTATTTACCATAAAATAACACAATCACGACGTTAAAAATCTATTTTTGCGGCTATGAGTATCTCACTAAAAAATAAATTCGACAGTATAATTTTTGATCTTGACGGCACGCTTTGGGATAGTACCGCTAACGTAGCTGCAGCATGGCAGAAAGCTGAACAACAGGTTGACTATGTGCAGAAAGAATTTACGGTAGATACCATACGTAGCATTACCGGCATGACTTACAAAGCCATTTTTGAAGTTTTGCTGCCTGAACTTGATGAAAATCAGCGTGAAGAGTTTAAGGCTATAGCCGCCAAATACGAGATTGAAATGCTGGACGAAAAGGGAGGTGAGCTTTATCCGCAGCTGGAGTTTGTACTACAAGCCGTGCAAACTAAATACAAGTTATTTATTGTGAGTAATTGCCAGAGTAATTACATCGAGACTTTCCTGAATTTTAGTCAGTTAGGGCATTACTTCTTAGGTCACCAATGCTACGGTACTAAAAATGCACCGAAGGCTGAAAATATCATGGATATTGTTAATGATCATAACCTTAAAGCACCGGTTTATGTTGGCGATACTATGGGCGATTTTACCAGCGCGTATAAAGCTGGCGTGCCATTCATTTTTGCAGCTTATGGTTTTGGAAAGGTTGAAGAAGGCCAGATAGCCACTATTGAACATTTTACTGATTTGCTGGAAATACTTTAGTAAGTATAATTAGTTAGACCGTTTGGTTGTAACAACCAAGATTGCTGTAACCCTAATAACAAAAGCTCAGGCAAATTAATACCATGACCATAGAACAAGTTGTAGAAAAGCAAATGCAGGCCTTCGATAATAGAGATATTGAAAGCATGATGGCCGTATTTAATGATGACATTAAAATAATTAGTTTCTCAGATAATAAAACCTTAATTGATGGTTTTGAAGAATGTGAGAAAATGTATTCAGATTTATTTGAACATTCCCCGAAACTTTATGCGGAGATTATAAACACAATTATTTTCGAGAACAAAGCCATTGTTCATGAATTTATTTTTGGAAGAAACGGGAGCGATAAAAAAACGGAACAGGTAATTATTTTTGAAGTTGAAAACGAAAAAATAAGTAAAATCAGCATAATAAGATAAGCAATGTCTTTCAACTTGCATTCTTACTGATCGCACACTAAACTTTCCATTACCAGAATAGCCGCACCTATCAATTCGGCATCAAAACCGAGTTCTGAGATTAGTAGCTCAGTACTTGCTACCAAACGAGGTATACAGTATTTATTTAAAGCTTGTTGTATTGGCGCTAATAATATTTTACCCACTATAGCACCGCGGCCGCTTAGCACAATACTGGCTGGGTTCATGATATGGATAAGAATAGCCAGCGCTTTACCTATTTTATAACCAGAATCCGATAATAATTCTATAGCAAACTGATCACCTGCATTTGCGGCTTCCATTATCGCGTCACCAACTAACTTTGGATGATTCTCCTCGGTATATTTTAAAGAAGATACACGACCTTCTTTTATGCCTTCTATAGCTTTTTGCACAACAACCAATAAGGAAGCTTCAATTTCTAAACAACCACGTTTACCGCAACTGCATAACGCGTTGCTGTCGGATATAGGGATGTGGCTAAACTCACCCGCAAAACCGTTATGCCCACGATATAAGTCATCGTTCACAATCATTCCCAGTCCTATACCCCAGCCAAGGTTAATAACCATAACGTCTTTACGGTTTTTCGCTATTCCAAAACGTTGTTCAGCAAGCGCGATAAGGCTTGAATCATTATCGATACAAGTTGGGATACCGGTTTCTTGTGTTAACAGGTGGGTTAAGCTTTCGCCACCGGCATCAAGGTAGGTATAGTTTATGCCTTCAATTACATTAATAAAACCAGGCATTCCTATGCCTATGCCGGCAAATTTATCTTTAGGGATACCAGTACTTTCTACATACTGGTTTATATAAGATATTAATTTAGGTAACGCGTCAGGGTTATCCATTAACTGCAACTCAACCACCATCATATCACCAATCGAATTATTAAGTAAATCGGTTAGCTGGATACGGGTTGTAAATTGATCCATGGCCACAGTTAAAATGTACATGGCATCCCCTTTTATAGAGTATACCTGTGGCCTGCGCCCACCACTTGAGCGCGCGTAGCCATCTTCCATTACCAGGCCGTCTTCAATCAACTCAGCAATAGCTTTTGCCGTTGAAGGAAGGCTTTTATCCAATATTTCACTTAATTCGGCACATGATAGTCCTTTATCAAAATAAAGATGTTTAATTATCTGGCTTTTTAGCGGTGAATTTTTCAAGCTATTATTAAATTAATTGGTGATGGAAATTTGTAAAAATACGCAATGGAATTGCCAAAGCAAAGTATAAATAAATAGTGCAAATAAGCAATATTTACTATTGCTTTTACGCATAATTATACAAATAAAAAAAGCGCCGGGTTAATACCAGGCGCTTTTAAACATATTTAAGGGTCTTATTTTGCTACTGCAAATTCACCATCAGCTTTAATGGCAACATCATCGCTCAGGATAGCATTTGGATACATACCGCCAATATTAAATGCTGCACGACTAATAGTTCCGGTTAGCTGGAAACCTGCATCATTAGCTTTGCTCATTGGGTTCACGATAGTTCCGCGGTACCAAAGGTCAAGGGTTACCAATTTGGTTATGCCGTGCATAGTTAAATTACCGCTTAATTTATAATGATTAGCTGTTGTTTTAACGATACGGGTGCTGGTGAAAGTAAGGGTTGGATTAACAGCAACGTTAAAGAAGTGATCTGATTTTAAATCGCCATCGCGCATATCGTTTCCGGTGTTGATAGAAGCTACGCTTGCGGTAAGGTCAAACTTAGCATCGCTGAAATCAGGTTTTGTGGTGGTGATGGTTACATCAAAATCTTTAAAGTTACCGTCAACGTCAGATACTGCCATGTGGGTGATGGTAAATTGTAAGCGTGAGTGCGCTTTGTCAACTTTCCAGGTAGTTTGTGCAAATACCGCGGTTTGGAATAACACAGCAGCAGCTAATAGAATTAATTTTTTCATATTGTTTTTTGTTCTTGAATATTTTAATCAAATGTAGGATAGTTATTTTTATTTATATGTTTAAACATGTAAATTTATTGTCATATAAATTTAAGATGAATTAATGACTGTTTAATGCTATATTCACTGCATAACCAGTGTTTTAAGATATCAAAAAAATTAATTACGTTTGGGACTTAACTGATCCAAATTATTAAAAACATTTATGCGATTTAAAAAGCCACTTGATAAGCTATTACAAGAAGCCGCTGAAACAGGCGAGGGTACATTAAAAAGAACATTAGGAGCAGGTAATCTGGTTGCCCTGGGCATAGGGGCCATCATCGGTGCCGGATTGTTTGTAAGAACTGCAGCTGCAGCTGCAGACCATGCCGGTCCATCTGTAACTCTAGCATTTATACTTGCCGCACTAGGTTGCGGCCTTGCAGGTTTATGCTATGCAGAGTTTGCCGCCATGATACCAATTGCAGGTAGCGCTTACACTTACTCGTACGCTACAATGGGCGAAATGGTAGCCTGGATAATAGGCTGGGATTTGGTACTGGAATACGCCGTTGGAGCAGCCACTGTATCTATCGCCTGGTCTGAATATCTGAATAAACTCCTCAATAATTTTGGTATTAACATACCTTATCAATTGTGCCACTCACCATTCCAAACATCTTTAGATGGAACCGCACACGGTTTAATTAACATACCCGCATTATTTATTATAGTATGCCTATCATTAGTGCTTATACGTGGTACACAGGAATCAGCAGCATTAAATGGTATCATTGTTATTGTTAAAGTGGCCATAGTTGTATTGTTTATTAGTATAGGATGGGGCTTTATGAAACCTATAAACCATACGCCATATATACCTGTAAATGCTGGCGAGGTAGCGTTTTTCCACGGGCAAAAAAGCTTCCTGGATTATTTCGCGAACGACTTCGGGAAGTTTGGTATATCAGGCATAATTAGTGCCGCGGGTGTGGTTTTCTTTGCCTTTATTGGTTTTGATGCCGTATCTACCGCCGCGCAAGAAGCTAAGAATCCTAAAAGGGATATGCCTATCGGTATATTGGTTTCCTTAGCTATCTGTACAGTTTTATATGTATTGTTTGGCCACGTATTAACTGGTGTTGCTAATTATAAAGAGTTTGAAGCTGCTGGTAAAGAAGCTTCAGTAGCTTATACCATTGAAACATATATGCAGAGTTACCACTGGTTATCATTATTGGTTACTGTAGCTATTCTGTTCGGTTTCTCATCTGTTATATTGGTGATGTTATTGGGCCAGTCAAGGGTATTTTTCTCTATGTCGAAAGATGGATTGGTGCCGCCTGTGTTTTCAAAGGTGCATCCAAAATTCAAAACACCTTATAAATCAAACTTGATATTTTTGGTATTTGTGGGAATTTTTGCCGCGTTTGTGCCGGGAGATATTGTGGGGGATATGACAAGTATCGGTACACTGTTTGCATTTATGCTGGTTTGTATAGGAGTAATGATCCTGAGAAAATCAGACCCTAATACACCGCGTCCATTTCGTACACCATGGGTTCCGTTTGTGCCAATCCTGGGTGCGGTAGTTTGTTTATTAATGATGCTTGGCCTTGGAGAATTTAACTGGTTACGTTTAATTATCTGGATGGCGATCGGTTTTGTTGTATACTTTACTTACAGTAAAAAACATTCATTAATACGCAAGGGTGTAGTGGTTTTACCGCATGATCCACAGCCCCCTATGTTAGATTAATTCAGCAAATTATAAATTATAGTAAAAAGGTTCTGAGATTTTTCAGAACCTTTTTTGTTTTAAGTACTTTTATCCCCGTCCTCATCGTTACAACAACCAGTGAAGAATAAAGAACTCTCCGTACTCGTTTTTATATGCATTATTAATTCGCTGGGTTTTGGCATCATTGTGCCTTTGCTTTATTCTTATGGCAAAAGATTTGGCATCAATCATGAGACTATCGGCTTATTAACAGCTGCTTTTAGTATCGCCCAGTTTTTTGCTACCCCGGTTTTGGGTTCTATGAGTGATAAATTTGGTCGTAAGCCTTTGCTGGCTATCAGCTTGTTTGGTACTTGTTTGTCATTCCTGATGTTTGCCTTTGCGCAGGGCGTTATTATGCTATTTGCTGCAAGGATATTGGATGGGTTAACAGGAGGCAATGTCTCGGTAGCGCAAGCGATGATATCCGACACCTCAACCAGTAAGGATAGGGCGAAAAAGTTTGGTATATTAAGCTCAGCTTTTGGCTTTGGTTTTGTAATAGGGCCTGCTGTGGGCGGTTTGCTTAGTAAGCTTGGCCCGCAGGTGCCTTTTTATTTTGCTGCCCTTATGGCGCTTATTGGCGCGCTGTGTTCAGCGTTCCTTTTAAAGGAAACCAGGATAAAAGAGAAGGGAACGGGTTTAGTACAAGCCAAACGGTTTAGCTTTAGTTCATTAATTACAACCTTAAAAATGCCCGTTGTAGGAACAGCCATTTTTATCGGGTTTTTACTGACCATGGCGCAATTTACCATGATCATCGGTTTTCAAACCTTTAGTGTAGATAACTTAAAACTAAGCAATACCAATATCGGTCTGTTGTATACCGGCTTTGCGGCTACAGGTATTATTATGCAACTGTGTGTGCCCTTTTTTACCCGGATAATATCGTCAAAGGCTATGATATTACTACTCTCTACCGCAGCATGTTTTGTAGCTATGTTTTATACTGGTTTTACAGGCGTGGTTATTACATTTAGTGTGGGGATGATTATTTATGGCTTATTTAATGGTATCCGTAACCCTATGCTCAATGCTATTATCGCGGATAATAATACCTCAAACAGGCAAGGCGAGGTAATGGGGGTAAATCAGTCTTATGCCTCAATAGGGCAAACATTGGGGCCGATAACCGCCGGATTTGTTACTATGTTTTCTATTCACGGCGTTTTCTTTTTATCAGCATTTTATATTCTCATTGCATTTTTGCTTACTTTTAGGTTAACATCTAAATGTAAATCCTAACGTTATGCCTCCACTTATTTTTAAAGAGATACTATCGGTAACCATGATCCTGTTTGCGATCATTGATATTCTAGGCGCTATCCCGGTAATTATTGAGTTGCGCCAGCGTGCGGGCCATATCGAGTCGGAAAAAGCAAGTATCGCGGTATTGGTATTAATGGTGGTGTTTTTGTTTTCAGGTAACGAACTACTAAACATTATTGGACTGGATGTATCCTCATTTGCTATCGCAGGTTCGTTGGTAATATTTATTATAGCGATGGAGATGGTATTGGGCGCTAAGTTTTTTAAGGAAGAAATGCCTGAAACTATATCTATTGTCCCGTTAGCGTTCCCGTTGATTGCAGGTGCCGGAACAATGACCACCTTGTTATCCCTAAAATCGCAATATCAAACACAAAATATATTAGTAGGCATTGTACTGAACACGATATTTGTATACCTCGTGCTAAAAAATGTAAAGTGGCTGGAAAAGCTATTCGGAAAAACCGGCATCAATATTTTACGTAAAGCTTTCGGGGTGATTTTATTAGCTATCGCGATTAAGTTGTTTAGGAGTAATACGCATTTGTAAGTTAATATTGCGCGATTGTGAACGGTAGCGTGGCAATCCCCAAAATACAAACGTTGTCTGAACCGTAATTTATTGAATTAAAGAATTACCAGAATTCTAAAAATTAAATAAATTCCCAAAATTCGAGTTCAGACAGAGTTATTATACGCCAATCAACCTCGCCACAAACATCGTATCAGCCTTATTCTCATAACCTGTCAAAACCGTTTGTTCTTCCAGTTTCAACCCCAACTCTTTTACTAAATAATTAACCACATCCTCATTCTCACCTTTAAAGGCAGAGCAGGTAATGTAAATAACAGGTTTGCCGGGTTTGATAAACTTGGCCACATTACTTGCTATGCTTTTTTGTAGTCGCTGAAAGAATTCTATTTTAGATGGATGAAATTGGGCGATCATTTCAGGCGTACGTCCCCAGGTGCCGGAACCTGAGCAGGGGGCATCAAGAATGATACCGTCAAAGGCATAATCATGCATTTCCTGATCGGGATTTTGGGTGAGGTCGAGTAGCTTTTTTTGGTATTTGCGGAGGCCTGCCTGCTGGAAACGTTCGTCGAGGTTGGCTAAGATAGATTCACGGATATCGGATACCACTAATTTAATATCAGGTTCCATTTCATGAAGTAGTAATGATTTACCGCCTGATGCCGCGCAGGCATCCCACCACTGATCCCATTTATTGGGTTTGAAATAGTTGGCGGTTTGCTGCGATGAATAATCCTGTACCTCGAACCAATGTTGGGTAGGGAAGATGGTTTCCAATCGTGTACCATTTGGCAAAGCAAAGCAGCCATTACCTTCATCTTTAAATGCAACCTCTGCTTTATTTAATTCGGCTTTAACCAAATGGTCGTAACCGTTATGTACATGTATAAAAAGATCGGGTTGGACAAAGAATGATTTCAGGAAAGCTTCTTTATCAATTCCTGCGGATATTTGATCGGCCCAAGGAAAAACATCTGCTAAATGAAATTCTTTATAAGCTGTTTTTACCAACGCCAGCTTTTCATCCAAAGTAAAACCAATACAGACGGCCCACTCGGGTTTGAAATGTTGCAAAAAGGAGTTTACCTGACTATTGCATAAAAATTCAGCAACTATCAAACGCTCTTCAGATGGCAGATTGGGCAAAGCTGCACCTAAACGAAAGTAATTGTAAATCAATCGGCTGGCAACCTTGCGGTCGGTGGAGCCCATTTGTTTGTTTTGGCGATAAAATCCAGGTAAAAATTTACTTAAAGGCGTTTCTGCCGGGTATTTTTCTAATAATCGATGAAACGTCTTTAATTGGTTTATTGCCTTCATTCTACCTTTCTAAGCTCAAAGTTACTATACATTAGCAGTTTTACATGCGTGTTTACCCAACCCATTCCCGCTATTTTTTGAAAATGGAAACTATTATGTAAACCATTAAAATCTGCCATGCTTTTTAAATTGTTTTCAGCAAGTAATCTACCAAAATATAAACCTTCGTCAAAACCTTTTAATGCATAAACAGAAGGTTCGGTGTGCCAGGTATTGCGGTAGCTGCGTATAAAATTAATGGTTTCTGCCGAGCGATAATCCACATTATCCGCCGAAGTGATGTGCGTTCTTAAATGTTGTAATTGCTTTGTTTTTAAAAATGCGAAATGTTCCCAATTTGGGTGGCCAAACAGCGTAACCGGGTAGTGGGCGTTCAAAGTGTCCAGCGAATGTAGTGTAATTGTTAGAAAGGCCTGGTTTGTGGATGGCACCACAAATACGTTTTGCTTGTCTTTTACTAATTGAGGGAGTAACGCGTTTAATTTCCCGCGTATAACAGTTATGGTTATTATTTTGATATGCTTGTCGCTTAGGCTATCGAGCGCTTTTTTAAAGGGGACGATGTATTTATTATCATCGCTAAAGCCAGAGGCAAGGATAAATACTTTTTGCGGTTTTATATGGTCGTTGATATATCTGGCGGTAGTCCACACATGGTAATCAAGCGGAGGGTTTACCGTAATCAGATTTTGATTTTTAAAGGTAGATGGGGACTCCGGCGACAGTGGAGATACAATAGGTTTACGCGAGCTGGTTAACACGGATGTAAACACTTTAATATCTTCAGGGAAAACAGGGCCAACTATCAAATCGCTTGCGCGTATCTTAGGGTTGTAAGCAAGGCTATGAACCTGCGAGCCATTATCCCTTGAATCAAATAGCTGTAGTTTATAATTATAGCCGTAAAAGGTAAGTGAATCTAAAGCTAGTTTAAAGCCACGGTAATAGTCAGCAGCGATGCGCGCCTCTTTTAAAGTGGTGGGCGTGTAAGATTGCCCCGGGCCAATATGATCCAGATTGAAAGGTAGTATTAGCGAGATGACCGAAACTTTAGGTGCAGGCGGCGTAACCGGCTTGGGGGCTGGTGGCGCCGCAGGACTTTCAGCAGGTTTATTTACAGGATTGGGTATCCGGCGTGTTTTTGGTGAACACGCTCCGATGACTAATACTGTAAATAAACCTATTAACCACCTATTCCCACTCAATGGTAGCAGGTGGTTTCGAACTGATGTCATATACTACCCGGTTAATACCTTTTACGTTATTAATAATGTCGTTTGATATTTTAGCCAGTAAATCATAAGGTAAATGGCACCAATCTGCTGTCATTCCATCTAATGATTCTACCGCGCGCAGGCAAATTACATTTTCGTAGGTGCGCTCATCGCCCATAACTCCTACTGATTGTACGGGCAAAAATATTGCACCGGCCTGCCAAACTTTATCATAAACACCGTAAGACCGCAAATTGTTGATATAAATCGCATCTGCCTCCTGTAATATCTGAACTTTTTCTGGTGTAACATCGCCCAAAATCCTAATAGCCAAGCCTGGCCCGGGGAAAGGGTGACGACCTAATATGTTTGGATCGATACCTAAAGCTTTGCCAACACGGCGTACTTCATCTTTAAATAAAGTATTTAGTGGTTCAACTACTTTAAGTTTCATAAAGTCAGGTAATCCACCAACATTGTGGTGAGATTTAATGGTAGCTGATGGGCCTTTTACTGATACCGACTCAATAATATCCGGATAAATAGTACCCTGACCTAACCATTTTACATCGGTTACTTTGTGTGCCTCATCATCAAAAACTTCGATGAATACACGGCCGATAGCTTTACGTTTCTTCTCTGGATCAGATATTCCCGCAAGGGCATCATAAAAACGTTGCTTAGCATCAACACCTTTTATATTAAGCCCCATGTGCTGGTATGAATCCAATACCGATTGGTATTCATCCTTACGCAATAAGCCGTTATCAACAAATATACAATGCAGGTTTTTGCCAATAGCCTGGTGTAATAATACCGCCGCTACCGATGAATCCACACCGCCTGATAAACCTAAAACAACTTTATCATCGCCTAATTTCTCCTGTAAGTTAGCGATGGTAGTTTCGATGAAAGAATCTGGTGTCCAATCCTGTGAGCATCCGCAGATGTCAACCAAAAAGTTTTGCAGCAATTGCTTGCCATCAATACTATGGGTTACTTCCGGGTGGAATTGTATGCCGTAAGTTTGCGTACCGGTTACCTGGTAGGCAGCAACTTTAACTGAATCTGTACTGGCTATGATATGGAAATTATCTGCAATGCGAGCAATGGTATCCGCATGCGACATCCAAACCTGTGATTCTAATGGAATATCCTTAAATAACTTATTTCCCTGATCAATGTACTGCAAGTTAGCCCGCCCGTACTCGCGGGTGCTTGATTTCATTACCTCGCCACCATTGTTGTGGGCAATGTGCTGCGCTCCGTAACAAACACCCAATAAAGGCAGTTGATTGTGAAATTTTTTGAAATCGAAGTTTGGTGCATCTTCCTGGCGTACAGAATACGGACTGCCTGAAAGTATGATACCTTTTACAGTGCTGTCAATTTCAGGAAAATGATTGAATGGGTAAATCTCGCAGTAGATATTGAGTTCCCTGACACGGCGAGCTATCAGTTGAGTGAACTGTGAGCCGAAGTCAAGAATAAGGATTTTTTCTTGCATGGGCAAAGATAGCTTTTTTTGAGGATTTTGGATTTCGAATTTCTCAATTTTGAATATTTATTAAATAAAAAAGGTTCGTGCACTATACACGAACCTTTTAAGATCTTGTTTTGACAGATTAATGTATCGAAAAGTTGATACCCGCATTTATGCTTGAACGCAGGGTTTGTACTGAAGAGTAATCACCATTGTCTTTGAATATATTAGTCAGACCACCTTGCCCATCGTATTCAAAAAATATTCTGGATCTGTTTGAAATTGGGATTTTTACACCAAGGCCAACATCAATACCTGCATCTACTGTATTAAAAATTTGTTTTACATCAATATCGTCGGTGGTTTCTTTAGCACCGGTTAATATGCCGATGTAAGGGCCGAAATGTACATACCAGTTTCGGGTATAGCCAAAGTGCCAGCTTGCTAAAACAGGTATAGTAATATAATTTAGCCTGAAATTAACCCCATCATAAGTGTTTCCGTTCGGATCGGTATAAAAACCATTTCCCCAGCCTTTTTGATCGTAGTTTACTTCTACTTTTAAGCTCCAGTCACTTGAAAAATAAGAATCTACAAATAAACCGGTGTTAAGTCCGCCAATAAGGTCGCTGCTTTGGTTGGAGTACGTTTCGTTTACATAAGAGTTGTTGTAGCCAACATTGGCGCCAAATTCAACACTGCCTTTTTGTTGTGCGAAGGTTAGGCTATAGCAACCTAAAATGATAGCCAGGGTGGTAAAAAGTTTTTTCATAAGTGTGATTTTATCTTTGGCAAAGATATCAATTTAAAGAATTTACGCTATAAAAAAGAAGTTTATTGCGCTTTGATTGGTGAAAGGAATTAGTTTCTCGCCATCATGAATTTTTACCTGGTAGCCAATTTTCCGGGTAAGATAATCAATAGTAAGAATCCGTTTCTCATTATCCCAAAGTTCGCAATAGATAGGCGGCTTGTGTTTTAACAATAACTGTTTTGCTCCCGATAGTACTTCAAATTCAAAATTTTCAACATCTATTTTTATGCCGCCTATTGCTTCCGCGTTTTGCAATTCTGTTATATCATCAAGCCTTTTTACAGGTAGCGTGAAGTGTTCACCATCTTCCGGGTTATTTTCATCTACTACGTGACAAAGCCCCTGCATTTTTACATTATTAATAATGGGCATTACCATTTTTAACTCGCCCGGTTCATTTCCTAAAGCTGTTTCAAACAGGGTTACATTTTTTAGCTTGTAATACTTAATCACTCTTTTTAACGCGATTAAATTTTGAGGCATAGGTTCGAAGGAATATACTTTGCCGTTAATGGCTTTTTGAGCCAGTGGCACAGTCATAATACCTATATTGGCGCCTATATCCAACAGGATTTTATCAGTAGGTAAAATACTTAGGAAGTATAAAAACTCTGCCTCATGCTTATTACTATACAGGCGCTTAATGGTATATATTGAAAAGAAGAAAAGGAAATTATTAAAGCCTAAAATCTTTTGTAGAAATAACTTTATTTTATTTTTAAACATTATTATAAGTGCTTAATGGTAAATATATGTGTTTATAACGATGGTGGCACACTAATTTTTTTTTATAATTAACATTTGGATATTAGATAACATAGCAAGTTTTGGGTTTTAACGCCGCTGTTAAGAGGGTAAATTTGTTTTATAAAACAAGTATAGATATGAAAACGCAGGAACAAATAAACTACGAGCGCATAGCCGAAGCGATAGACTATATAAAGTTAAATTTTAAAGGGCAACCAAACCTGGATGAAGTTGCCGCCAAAATAAACCTGAGCCCATTCCATTTTCAGCGTTTGTTTACTGATTGGGCAGGTATAAGCCCCAAAAAGTTTCTACAGTATTTAAGCCTCGAGTATGCGAAGGGCATGCTTAAGGAAAAAAGCGCTACTTTATTTGATACAGCTTATGAAACAGGTCTATCGGGTACGGGGCGTTTGCATGATTTATTTGTGAATATAGAAGGAATGACCCCCGCTGAGTATAAAAACGGCGGAGCGGCACTAAGTATTAATTATAGTTTCGCTGAGAGCCCGTTCGGGAATCTAATTGTAGCATCTACCGCGAAGGGTGTATGTTACATTGCTTTTGCCGATGATGCGGATTTAGCTTTTGCCGAATTACAAGCTCAATTCCCCAATGCTGTTTATCATCAGTTTGCAGATGCAGCGCAGCAAAATGCCTTATTTATTTTCAGGAAAGACTGGAAGCACTTGTCCGAAATAAAACTGCATTTAAAAGGGACTAGTTTTCAACTCAAAGTTTGGGAAGCATTACTGAAAATCCCGACGGGTGGGTTACACACTTATGCAAATATTGCACAGCAAATCAACTCTCCGCAAGCTAACAGGGCAGTAGGTAGCGCGGTTGGGGCAAACCCTGTTGCATTTTTAATCCCTTGTCACAGGGTTATTCGTTCTTCAGGCGAAACCGGTCAATACCATTGGGGCAGCACACGCAAATCGGCAATTATTGGTTGGGAGGCTGCTATGTGTGATAATTTAGCAGGAGTAGGATAGATACCCCATATATCGAATCAAATAAAAGCCCATTCAATTATGTTGAATGGGCTTTTATGTTGAATGGCTTATTTGCGAGTATTATCGCCTTGCTTTTGTTGTGGGCGGCCCGCACCATTGGTAGGTTTACCCGTATTGCCCGGGCGGGTTGGTTTCCCACCATTGCCCGGCTGCGGACGGCCACCATTGCCTGGTTGCCCAGGTTTATTGCCATTGCCCGGTTTTTCAGGTTTGACATTACCGGGAGGCCGGCCTCCATTGCCCGGTTTCCCAGGTTTATTGCCATTGCCTGGTGGCTTAGGTTTAACAACAGGCGGCCGATATCCGGGCCTGTATCTGGGGTCACGGCTATCGCGAATAATAGATTGCCCCATACGGCCACGGTAACTAGCATATCGACTATGATAATAGCTGTGATTTAAATATGGATGAGGCTCATTGATAACCACTTTATAGCCGTTATAAAGATTATAGTTGCGATACATCGGTGGCAATAATACTGAATGTATCCATTCGGTACCGCTTAAATAAATAAACTGCCTTGCAGGTACATAGTAGTAACAATCAATATCGGGCAAATAGTAATATTGAACATAATTGTAGCCAACAGGTCCCCATTTTGGCTGGCTGCCAATGTTAAAACTAATACTTAACTGTGCATCGGCTTGTTTAAAAACGAGTACACTAAAAATAAAGGTCAGTGCAAAAAATAATTTTCTCATTTTCTTAAGGTTAATGTGATAGTGTTGGTATTTAAATCTTTAATATAAAATTTGCAATAATATTTCATATAACCTAATTGTGATTATTATAAGAAACAATTTGATAATTATATGGTTTAGTGTTATGATACCCCGGTAAAAAACCACATACCATGAAAAAGCACATAACAAGAATTGTTGCACTGTTGCTATTAGCTTCAGCTATTTCGAGTTGCTCGGTACAGTATCGGGAACGTCACCATCACATGCATGACCACGATCATGACATGAATCATTAATAGTTAATAATATAAATACATTTATCTATAAAAAAACCACAAATTATGAAGTATCTTAAATTAATGTTGCTTGCCTTAATTATGGCATTCACATTTGCAAGCGCACAAGCGCAAATTGTAGTAAGGGCGCGTGTTGGCGGCCCTGGTTATCATCACCGTCACTGGCATCACCGTCACTGGCATCACCATTATCACAGATATTAGTCAATATTGATCAACAATCACAAAAAACATAAGTCATGAAGTACCTTAAATTAATGTTGTTTGCCGTAATTATGGCATTCACTTTTGGAAACAGCGCAGATGCGCAAGTTCGTGTTAAAGTTGGTATAGGTCCATACTACCATAATGGCCATCATTATCATCATCGCACAGCATACTGGCGTCATCACCGCAGATACTATCGTTACTATTAGTAATATGTTCAAGCCCCGCTATTATGCGGGGCTTTTTTTTGACTTTTAAGTGAGTATCAGTTAATATTTTACGTGGTAATTACCTTAGCTTTTTTAAATTGCAGACTTATAAGTTTTAATATGCATAGAGGTGGTTTCTTAACAGTTTTTTTAATTATAGCAGCTATCACCCTGTTGTTTGACTGGTATGTATTTTCGGGACTGAAAACATTTACCAATGACTGGCAATCTACCAAAGCAAGACAGATTGTGTGTTGGGGGTATTTGATCATCTCTGTTGGGGTAACTATCCTTTTTGTTTCAGGGCTTGGTAGCTTTAGTCACGCCCGTGGGATGACACCATACCACGAGTACACGCTGAGCCTGTTTATTACATTTTTTATAACCAAACTTGTTTTTGTTATCGTATTATCCCTGGGCGATCTGGGGCGTTTTCTATTTGGGATAGGGAATTCCATAGCTAATCACAATGAAAAACATACTGAGTCATTTTTTCCATCGAGAAGAAAATTTATAAGCGAGCTGGCTATTTTACTGGCTGCGTTTCCGTTTACCAGTTTTGTTTATGCCATGGTAAGAGGGAAGTATGATTACAAAGTACATAAAGAAACTATTTATTTTGACGAACTGCCCGAAGCTTTTGACGGCTTTACCATCACCCAAATATCTGATATACACTCCGGCAGTTTTGACAATACCGCGGCGGTGCAAAGAGGGATTGATTTAGCTAATGCCCAAAAAAGCGATCTGTTTGTTTTTACCGGCGATTTGGTGAACAACGCGGCCTGGGAAATTGAGCAATATATCCCCAACTTTAAACAATTGAAGGCGCCTTATGGTCAATATTCTATTTTAGGTAACCATGATTATGGTGATTATATACAATGGGATAGCGAAGCTGAAAAAGCTGCTAATTTAGACAAGCTGAAACAGCATCATAAAGAATTAGGCTACCGGCTGTTGCTGGATGAAAATGTGGAATTGGAAAAAGACGGGCAAAAAATATCATTAATAGGTGTGCAAAACTGGGGCAGGGGATTTATACAGATAGGCGATTTGGATAAAGCACTTAAGGGTGTTGATGAAAATGCATTTAAAATACTACTATCCCACGACCCAACACATTGGGAGGATAAAGTACGTTTTAACACAACCAATATTGACCTGACATTAGCGGGCCACACACATGGTGCGCAATTTGGTGTTGAAACCGCCGGTTTTAGATGGAGCCCGGTGCAATATCGCTATCTTGATTGGGCTGGTTTGGCCCATCACAATAACCGCTATTTATATGTAAATAGAGGATTTGGATTTTTAGCTTTCTCGGGCCGGTTGGGTATTTGGCCGGAGGTTACTGTTATTACTTTGAAGAGAAAAGTTGCTTAATTAAAGCTTATATGAATGACATGAAATAATAGTTCAAACAAATTCTCGCCCTGATGCTTATTTAAAGCAAAGAGCATCAATCATGGCAACTCAACATACAAAAACAATAGGCGTAAAGCCAGCTACAGAAACAAAAAAAGGTACCTACTTAACCAGGGATAATTGGGAAGTGATGAAGCCGTTTGTACATTTTGCTTTTAAGGCGATTACTGTGATAGGTTCAGTAATGTTTGCCATTGTGAAGATGATACCCAAGGCTTTGGAACATAAACCAGAGGAACGGAAGAATGATAAGATTATAAAAATATAATATTTTGTCGTCTCGACCGGAGGGAGAGATCTTCTATAAATTGCTATCGCACCATGTAAGTCGAAGAAGATTTCTCCCTCCCGTCGAAATGACAAGACGTAGGAAAATTATAAATTCTTAGCCAATTTCTCCAGCATCTCGGCCGGTACTTTCTGGAAGTCAAGTACCAGGAAACCATCCAAACAGTCAGCGAATTTTGGGTCGATATTAAAGCAAATGATATTGGCGTTTAGCGCGATGTATTGCCTTAATAATACAGGAACCTTCATGCTGCGGGTTTCTACCTCAGAGATAATATCGTCCAGATTTTTAAAGCTATCCTCGCCGGCCATTAGCATATCGGCATCAATTTTCGAGAAATCAACTTTGAATTTTCTGCGTGGTTTTACATATTGCGCCATTTCATGGTCGAAATGGTTACGGTTGATATAATCTACGATCAGTGATTTTGAAAACTTAGAAAACGAATTACTGATACTTACCGGGCCAATTAGGTAACGGTAGCGCGGATTGTCAATTAAAAACTTGAATATGCCCTTCCACAATAAAAATAATGGAAGTGGCTTTTGCTGGTATTCTTTACGAATGAATGAGCGGCCTAGTTCGATGCTTTTTCTCAACACAGGCATTAACTGTTCTTTTATTTTAAACAGTTCGTTCAAATAAAATCCATTTTTACCCTGACTATAAAATATCTCATCGCCCAAACCAATGCGGTAGGCGCCCACTATCAATTTGGCTTCAGTATCCCAAATAAACAGGTGGTGATAATAAATATCATACTCATCTAAATCAACGCTTTTATTAGTACCCTCGCCAATTTCGCGGAAAGTGATCTCACGTAAGCGGCCAATCTCTCTTATAACATTCGGGATAACCGATGTAGGTGCAATAAATACTTCGTAATTTTTCTCCTGCCATACACGGTAAGTATCGCGTAGCGGTTCAACTTCTTTTTCCAGTATCGCGGCATCCATTTCAGGAGCATAAGCTTCAGGCAGTTTCTTTATTTTGAAAAGATTACGCGGATTGAATAGCTTTTTTTCTTCCTCTAAACCAGTACCTAAAGCATACGTACGTGCCCTTAAAAAACTAAGCAGTTTGGTGCTGTTATTATATTCAGGATAATCGGCAATGTTAATGGGTTTACCGATGCGCAGCTTTATGGTTTGGCCCTGTTTGTTAAATAGTTCCGATGGCAGTTTGGCAGTACGCAGGGCGGGGTGTATCATGCTCAGCAGGTTAAACAATAGGCCGTTGTTGCCATGGAAATATACGGGCACAACCGGCACTTTAGCTTTAGCGATGATCTTGCCCACAACCGGGTGCCATAAGCGGTCGGTTACCTGCTGCGATTCCATATCAAAGGTAGATACCTCGCCAGCAGGGAAAATACCAATCGGTGTACCCTGATTCAGCAGCTCTAGGGTGTTTTTTAAACCGCTGATACTTGATGAATGCTCTATATTTTCAAACGGGTTTACCGCTATAAAGTAATCGCTTAGGTTAGGGATTTTCTTAAGCAGGAAGTTGGCCATCAGTTTGGCATCAGCCCTAACTGTAAGCAACATTTTTAACAATACCAATCCTTCTATACCACCATAAGGGTGATTGGCAATAGCTATAAAACTACCTTCTTTGGGTATATTTTTCAGGTCACGTTCGTCAAACTCAATCTCAACACCACAACCGGCTAAAATAGCATCAATAAACTCGATACCGTTTTTGTGCTGTGCCTGGGCAAACACTTCGTTCACCTGGTTTATTTTCATTACTTCCATTAGTAAAGCAGCCAGGCCGGGCATCTTCAGCTTATCTAACTTAGTGGCTTTGGCAAACTCTTCGGTGGTTATAATTTTCATTAGTAGTTTAAAAGATGTTGTTTTTGGGGTAAAAAATATTCCAAATTTATTTAATTTAACCGGGTATTAAAACCTGAATGAAATCTCAATTTAAAAATTACTTCGCTATAACTAAAAAACAATGGAACGGAATGGTAGTGCTGATTGTACTCATATTGTTAGTACTTGCTGCCCCTTATGTATACCAGCGTTTCCGCAAAGATACTATAATTAACTTTAGTGGCTTTGATGCGGCGGTTGTCCAGTTAAGCAAGGCGCAAAAGACCGATAGCCTAGCTGCTACTAAAATTCCTGTATACAATAATGAACCTGCAAAAGCTTACGTAAGCAACAAGCTAAAGCCCGGTGCAACTATCGAGCTAAACGCTGCTGATTCTGCACAACTAACTACCGTACATGGTATAGGCGCTTCATTTGCTATCCGCATCATCCGTTACCGTAACCGGATAGGCGGCTTTTATAAAAAGGAGCAACTGATGGAAGTCTACGAACTTGACTCCACCAAATATGCCGAGATAAAAGACCAGTTAACCGTTAATCCATCGGCTATAATTAAAGTAAATATCAATGCCATTTCTTTTGCATCGTTGCGGCAAAGCCCATACCTTAGCTACAAGCAAGCCAGTGCTATTATTGAGTACAGAACACAGCACGGCAACTATAATTCAATTGATGATGTAGGCAACGTGGTCATTATAACGCCCGATGTACTGCACAAGATTGAACCCTATATAAAATTTAAATGATAGCACAGCAGATAAAAGCAGCCATACGCGATATACCGGATTTCCCTAAGCCCGGCATTATTTTCAAGGATATTACCCCAATTTTAAAAGACCCCGCCCTGTGCGAACGAATAGTGGATGTGTTCGCCGTGAAGCTGGCCGGTACTAAAATAGACGTGGTAGCAGGTGTGGAAAGTCGCGGGTTTTTGTTTGGGTTGATGCTGGCTATCCGGCTTGGCGTTCCCTTTGTGCCTGTACGCAAGGCTGGTAAACTACCATATACCGTAAAGCAAAAGGTTTACGAACTGGAGTACGGCACCGCCACCATCGAAATGCATATCGATGCCATCGAACCCGGCCAGCATGTACTTATACACGACGACCTGCTGGCTACCGGTGGCACCGTAACCGCGGCCAGTGAACTGATACAAGAACTCGGCGGAATAGTAAGCGGCTTTAGTTTCGTAGTTGGTTTAGGCTTTTTAGGCGGCAAGGAAAAGATCATCCCGATCAGCGATAATATAGTAGTCCTGGCAGAATATTAACCGCCGTACTGTACCACGAAACACATGGAACAAGTGGTACAGTTGGTACACTTTTAACCCTAAAAAGTGCCATTTTATACCCAAAAAGCGAGTTTTTAGATCGAAAAAACATTGATTTTTGGGCTAAAATCACCTCAAAATGCCCATATTTTGTTTGTTTTTCGACTATTTTTGACGAAAAAATCATCTTTTTTATCACTTTTTTGACCATTTTTAATGCCTTTTGGTGCACTAAAAAGCGTTTGTCAGTCTGAGCGAGCGAAGAATCTTCTTCGCTTTGCAAAGATCGAATTGCGCCTTTAGAAGATTCTTCGCTCGCTCAGAATGACAAGTAATCAGAATGGCAACCCAAAAAAAGCGGGTAAAGGCCCGACGGAAAACCGGGCCGGGAGCTGGCCTCGCGGGCAGAAGGTTTTTTCCGTCTTGATTTTTTGCTACTTTTTTATCAAGAAAAAAGTAGTAGCCCAGCGGCAATGAGCGGCCAGAATCTGTTATTAAAACGAGAATACCTCTGCTGAGGAACGAAGCAATCACCCTTTGTCATTCTGAGGAACGAAGAATCTTCTTCATTATGCAAAGTGAGTTATGCATGTCCGCTTATCGCCCTTAGAAGATTCTTCACTCCGTTCAGAATGACAATGGCATAAGGAACTCTGCTTCCCCTCAAAAAAATTATGCAATATCTTCGCACATAAAATATTAAAATTAATATCTTCATCATTTTTAAGCCAATTAAACTAATACCCTGTGTTTTACAGGTAATTTAAACTAAATATGACTACGGTTACCACCAAATCCCCGAAAGGTAAAAAACTGCTGCTTTTTAAAGTGCTGGCTACACTGTTTCCGTTTGTTTTATTGGTTTTGCTGGAGTTTGTCCTCCGTTTTTTTCATTACGGCCACAATACCGATCTGTTCATCAAAGATCCGTATGATGATCGCTTTATGGTGATGAATAACTATGCGTCAGAAAAGTTTTTCTCCGACACCGCTAACGCCACCAAAGGTAATTCTGAATTGTTCCAGATAGATAAAGCACCTAACACCTTCCGCATATTTGTACTGGGCGAATCAACCACTATAGGTTACCCATATTTTCATAACGGTTCATTCCACCGCTGGTTGCAATACCGTTTGACCCGGATGTATCCTAATAAAAATTTCGAGATCATCAACCTGTCATTAACAGCTGTCAATTCTTATACCGTGCTTGATTTTGGCAAACAACTGGCACAATACCAGCCCGATGCAGTACTGATCTATACCGGGCATAACGAGTATTACGGTGCTTTGGGCGTAGGTTCAACCAGCTATATCGGCAGCAATCGCTTCCTGGTACAAACCCTGCTTAAGCTGCGTACCTTAAAGGTGGTGCAGTTGTTCAATAACTGCATCAAGAAGGTATCGGGTGCATTCGCGTCCCATAAAACCTCAGCCGATCGCGCAACGCTTATGCAACGTATGGCCTCGCGCCAGCATATCGAACTGAATTCTACCGATTACCAGGCAGGTATCAACCAGTACGATGAAAATATGACCGAGCTTTGCCGCTTATTGAATGATGAGAAAATACCAACGTTCTTAAGCACCGTAGTAAGCAACGAGAAAGATCTGCCGCCTTTTATCAGCGATGGTACTGGTCCAAATTCGGCAATGGGCTTTTATAAAGCAGGGCAACAAGCCTTTGCCAAAGCCGACTATGCTACCGCCAAGCAGGACTTCGACAAAGCAAAAGAACTGGATGAGCTCCGTTTCCGTGCGCCCGAAGCAATAAATACCATCATCAGGAAGCTTGCTACCGAATTTCCGGAAGTTCATTTGGTAGATACTAAGAAGGAGTTTGAGCAATACTCGCCCCATGGTATCGTCGGTAACGAAACCATATTGGAGCATTTACATCCTAATTTACATGGATATTCCATCATGTCCGATGCGTTTTTTCAGGCCATGCAAAGTCAGCATTTGATAGCGGATTCTGCCGAAAGGCAAATCAGCTATGAGCAATTGGTGAAAGATATGCCGGTCACTAAAATGGATTCACTTATCGGGGTTATTCAAATCACCAACCTTAAAACAGGCTGGCCGTTCAATCAGCCAATACCTGCAGGTTATAAACCCGATACCAGCTTCAGCGCGGTGTTAGCTTCGCGGATAGAATCTGGCCATGCTACATGGGCTGATGGGATGGATCAGTTGTTTACTTACTATAAAAATAGCAACGATAAAGAAGGCGCGTTAAGAATAATGAAGGCGATGAACCTGGAATTTCCAAACGAAAAACAGTACTGTGGTAATGCCGCAAATATTGATGCGATCCTAGGTAACTATGATGAAGCCGCCTTCTACTACAAAAAATTATACCAGTTAGATCCGAACGATCAGTTAGCGGTAAACATATTTCAGCTGTATTTGCGTGCCGATGAACCAAACGCAGCACTTGCATATATTAAAAATCTGCCGCAGGCACAACAGGCGCAAGCCTTTAATATACTCACCCAAATTATTAATGATAAGGCTATTTTGGCCAAGCAACCGCATGATCCGCAGGCAACCGCGCGTTTAGCAGCTAACTATAAATTATTGGGACTTACCGATATGGCATCAAAATATTCAGCCAAATGATGGAGGCGGAGCTTATAAAACAGAACCGCAAGTTTGGCTACACCGTGGCTATTGCTTTGCTGGTTTTGTCGGCTTTTCGTATATTTATAAGGCACAAACAAGGGTGGTGGGTTGCTTTTGCTATCGCGATGATATTGCTACTATTTTCGTTACTAAAACCTGTTTTGTTGAACCCTTTACGCTTGATATGGGATAAAATTGGGCATGTGCTGGGCACTATCAATACCTATGTTTTGCTCACGGTTTTTTACTTTTTGATATTAAGTCCGCTGGGGATGATCATGCGTTTGTTTGGGAAGGATATTTTGAAGATAAAGTGGTTGAAAAATAAGGATACCTATTGGGAAGATTCTTCAGCAAAGGAAATCAGCAGTATGAAGAATCAATTTTAATGAAATTAACCTCTTTATTAAAGAGTAATTTTTCATTCATTGCCCCGACCTTCAGGTCGGGGTTAAAGTATAAAGAAGCTTGGCTTTAGCCAAATTCGATAGGTTAGGCTAAAGCCGAAAGTAAGTTATTTATAATCCCCCCCGCTAAAGCGGCGGGCAATGATTTTTTAATTATAATGGCAATGAATTTGTACAAAAGATGATATGGAAGTTTTACTAGAGTTTTTTAAGTTTTTAAAACAGCGCAAGCGTTATTGGCTTTGGCCACTGTGTATTGTGCTGGTGTTGCTGGCTACTTTTTTGGTAATAGCTCAGGGTTCGGCACTGGCGCCTTTTATTTACTCTCTTTTTTAAGCGAAGATGTACATTCTCGGGATCTCTGCCTATTATCATGATAGTGCTGCCTGCTTAATTCAGGATGGCAACATACTATCGGCAGCACAGGAAGAACGTTTCACCCGGATAAAAAATGATGCCGCTTTCCCGGAAAAAAGTGTCAGGTATTGCCTTGAACAAGCCGGCATAAACCTGAACCAGGTCGACCACATTGTTTATTACGAAAAACCGTTTCTGAAGTTTGAACGTTTGTTGGAAACCCACCTGGCATTCGCGCCCTTCGGGGTAAAATCTTTTTTAAAAGCGATGCCTTTGTGGCTAAAGGAAAAGCTCTATTTTAAAAAGATGCTCACCAAAGCCCTGCAGCAAATTGACCCGGAGTGGAAAAATAACAACCATAATTTACTATTTACAGAGCATCATCAATCACATGCGGCATCGGCATTTTATCCTTCGCCATTTGATAAAGCCATTATTTTGACGGTTGATGGGGTAGGCGAGTGGGCTACAACCTCGGTAAGCAAAGGCGATGGTAGTATTATTGAAAACATCAGCCATATCAATTTCCCGCATTCTATCGGGTTACTGTATTCAGCTTTTACCTATTATTTAGGTTTTAAAGTGAATTGCGATGAATATAAGGTAATGGGACTTGCGCCTTACGGCAAGCCGGTTTATACCGACGTGATATTAAAGGAACTGATTGATATAAAGGAAGATGGTTCATTCAGACTGAATATGAAATACTTTACCTACGCCACGGGCTTAACCATGACAGGTAATAAATTCGACCAGCTGTTTAAAAATCCAGCCCGCCAACCAAAGGCTGAATTGACCACATTCCACATGGATATAGCGGCATCCATACAGCAAGCCACCGAATATGTAATGCTGAAGTTAACTACCGGCCTTTATCAGCAATATCAGGAAGATAACCTTTGCCTTGCGGGAGGCGTAGCATTAAACTGTGTAGCTAACGGCAAAATACTAAAGCAATCCGGCTTTAAAAATATATGGATACAGCCCGCCGCCGGTGATGCAGGTGGTGCATTGGGAGCAGCTTTAGCCGTATACCATGAGCATCTGAAACAAGAAAGAATTGTAGAACCCGGCAAAGACAGCATGTATAATGCCCTGCTTGGCCCTGAATATAATGATGCTGAAATCCGGCAGATCCTCACGAACCATAACCTGAAGTTTGAAGAGTTGACAGATGATGAGCTATACAAAGCCATCGCCCACGAAATAGCATCAGGCAAAGTCATTGGTAGATTTAAAGGCCGTATGGAATTCGGTCCACGAGCTTTAGGCGCACGCAGCATCATTGCTGATCCTCGTAACAACACCATGCAATCTGTCCTTAATAAAAAGATAAAATTCCGCGAGTCATTCCGCCCATTCGCTCCGGCAGTATTGGAACAAAACGCCGATGAATATTTCGATCTCGGCGCGCCGAGTCCATACATGCTGTTAGTCGGAAAAGTGAGAGAAGAAAAACGTAAAGTGCCAGTTGGTGATCAACAAGACCCCTTCAAAAAAATAAACCAGGAACGCTCCATAGTCCCCGCCATCACACATCTTGACTATTCAGCCCGACTGCAAACCGTAAATTCAAACCAGCACCCTGACTTTTACAAACTGATAGACGCGTACTATCAGCTAACCGGCTGCCCAATGGTGATCAACACCTCCTTTAACCGCATGGACGAACCCATCGTTTGCAAACCGGAAGATGCCATCCTTTGTTTTCTAAATACGGAGATTGATGTGTTGGCGATAGGGAACTTTTTAGTGAAGAAATAATTCATATCCATTTTGTCATTCTGAGCGCAGCGAAGAATCTTCTTCGCCCTGCAAAGCTTGAATTGCGCTTTTAGAAGATTCTTCGTTCTTCAGAATGACAATAGTTTTTGTAATCTCAAATTTTTATTTTTGTACTGACACTAATACAATACAATGCAACAATCACCCATTATCCTTCGTGATGCTTTGGAATCAGACCTTCCCGCTATATTGGAGATCTATAACGACATCATTTTAACCACAACCGCCATTTATAGCGAAGAACCCCACACTCTGCAAATGCGCCTCGACTGGTTTAATGAGCGTAAACAGGCAGGTTTCCCCGTAATTGTCGCCGAGCAGAATGGTGTTTTGGTTGGATTCGCCACTTATGGCAAGTTCAGGGTATGGCCATGTTACCGTTTCACGATAGAACATTCACTTTATGTGCACAAGGATAACCGCGGACAGGGCATCAGCAAAATATTATTACAGGAGATTATATCACTTGCCAAAAGTGCAGGTATGCATGCGTTGATTGCGGGTGTAGATAGTGAGAATGACATCAGTCTGCAATTGCATCTCAAATTTGGCTTTACACAAGTCGCCCGGTTTAAAGAAGTAGGCTTCAAATTCAACCGTTGGCTCGATCTGATCTTTTTGGAGCTGATATTGGATTAGGATCTGGCAGTATTAAGTAGTTAGTATCGAGATTTTAAAAAAACGCCTTTGTCATTCTGAGGAACGAAGAATCTTCTTCGCCCTGCAAGCCCGCATTGCACTTCCAGAAGATTCTTCGCGATACTCAGAATGACAAAATCTATAAGAATGCCTCTGCGAGGAACGAAGTACCACATATTACCAAAAAATATTTTTACAAACTTTAAATCCCCATTACCTACTTTAAATCAACTAAACCTTAATTTCATACCATATACCATTTTGTACTACTTTCTAAGTATAAAATCCTGAAACTAAGCTGTGATTTAATGCGTTACTTTGTAGTAACCAATTATAAATCATGAGTACTTTATTAACTGACATGCCTTCCGGAATTGATTTTTCTGTTAGCGAAAATCAACAAATGGTAGGGCAAATGGCAAAGGATTTTGCCGAACGATACATCAAACCGCATGTAATGGAATGGGATGAATCCCAACACTTCCCAATAGAACTTTTTAAACACCTAGGCGAACTGGGTATGATGGGCGTAATGGTGCCCGAGCAATACGGAGGCTCCGGCTTCGGCTATCACGAATATGTTGCCGTAATTGTTGAGATCGCTAAAGTGTGCGGCTCGATAGGCTTATCGGTAGCGGCACATAACTCACTATGTACCGGCCACATTATGGCTTTTGCCAACGAAGAACAAAAACAACGCTGGTTACCAAAACTGGCTACTGCTGAATGGATAGGCTCATGGGGCTTAACTGAAGCCAATACCGGCAGTGATGCCATGGGCATGATGACCACCGCCGTTTTAGATGGCGATGAATATGTGGTCAACGGTTCAAAAAATTGGATCACTCATGGAAAATCAAGCAACGTTGCCGTAGTGATGGTTAGGACAGGCGAGAAAGGCGATTCAAAAGGCATCTCAGCCATCGTGATAGAAAAAGGTACACCCGGCTTCACCCATGGTAAAAAGGAGAACAAACTCGGCATGCGTGCCTCTGAAACTACTGAGTTGATATTTGATAACTGCCGTGTACCCAAAGAAAACCTGCTGGGCAAACAAGGCGAAGGCTTCGCCCAAGCCATGAAGGTATTGGATGGTGGTAGAATTTCCATAGCAGCGCTATCATTAGGCATCGCCAAAGGCGCTTTCGAAGCCGCTGTAGCGTATGCTAAGGAGCGCAAGCAATTCGGTCAGCCGATAGCGAACTTTCAGGGCATCGCCTTTAAACTGGCTGATATGGCAACCGAAATTGAAGCAGCCGAACTTTTAGTTATGCAGGCAGCCGATCTGAAAAACAAGCACCTGCCAGTTACCAAGCAGGCAGCCATGGCTAAATACTATGCATCCGAAGTTGCAGTACGCACTGCTACAGAGGCTGTCCAGATCTTCGGCGGCTACGGCTATACCAAGGATTTCCCAGTAGAAAAATACTACCGCGATGCCAAACTGTGCACCATAGGCGAGGGGACATCAGAGATACAGAAGATTGTTATCAGTAGAGAAGTTTTGAGATAATAAGCGATGATTTTGATCGGAGAGTTATGGAATGGCTAGCTAATAAGCTCTTCGCTCCACACTCTCCGCTCTAAATCATCCACTAAATCAACAAATTACTTTCATATTCAAAATAAATCACTTACCTTTGCCCTCCCACGAAAGGAGGTATTTCAGGAACTATGATCATTATTAACGTAAAAGACGGCGAATCATTAGATAAAGCATTAAAACGCTTCAAAAAGAAATTTGAGAAAACCGGTGTTTTAAGAGAACTTCGTAGCCGTCAGGCATTCGAAAAGAAATCGATTACCCGTAGGCATGAAATCAAACATGCTATCTACAAGCAAAATATGAACGCGGAAACTGTGTAAATTTATTTTACAGTTTTTGCTAATTATATATTAAAACTATTTGTACATTCATATTCTTGGATGTATAAATAGTTTTTATGTTTTTAGCCCGTTTTATACAATATATTCAGTTCGAAAAACGGTACTCCCCGCATACAGTATCTGCCTATCAGTCAGATCTGGATCAATTTATACGCTTCCTTAATACCCCGGAAGAAACCATTACACACCCTTCAGAGATCACCCATCACCTTATCCGCAACTGGATGGTAGCCATGATGAGTGAAGATATTACCGCGCGTTCCATCACCCGCAAAATAGCTACGCTGCGCAAGTACTTTAAATTTTTATTGCAGGAGGGTATCATCACCCATAATCCGGCCTCAAAAATAAATACACCAAAAAGCCCGAAAAATCTACCTGTAGTTGTCGAGGATGCAAAGCTTACGCAAATGCTGGATGATAACGAGGTGTTCACCCACGATTTTAAAGGCGTACGCGATAAACTGGTGATTGAAACCCTGTTTGGTACCGGTATGCGCCTGGCCGAATTATTAGGCGTAAAAGAAACCGATATAAATATTTACGAAGGCACGGTAAAAGTTTTAGGTAAACGCAACAAACAGAGGATTATACCTATAAATAACGAGCTAAAACTGCTAATAAGCGAGTATCTGGAGTTAAAGAAAAATCAAAATTTTAATAACAATTCCCTAACATTACTCGTTACAGATAAAGGAGCCGATGCATATCCAAAGCTCATTTATTTAATAGTGCAAAAGTATTTATCTTACATATCAACCCAAAACAAAAAAAGCCCCCACGTGCTGAGGCACACATTTGCAACAAGTTTACTTAACCGCGGCGCCGACCTTAACGCCATCAAAGAACTTTTGGGCCATGCTAACCTTAGCGCAACCCAAATTTACACGCACAACTCCGTTGAGCGATTGAAGTCTATTTATAAACAAGCCCATCCAAAGGCATAACAAGGAGGAATCATGAAAATTACAGTGCAATCTATTCGTTTTAACGCAGACAAGAAGTTGTTGGATTTTATCCAGAAAAAAGCTGATAAGTTAGACACCTTTCACGACCACATCATCAGTGGCGAGGTTTATTTAAAACTGGAAAACGTAGAAGATGAGGCAAATAAGATAACGGAGATTAAACTGTTACTTCCGGGCATCGCATTATTCGCGAAAGAACAATGTAAGAGCTTTGAAGAGGCTACCGACCTGGCGGTTGAGAGCCTGCGCAAACAAATTGAAAAATATAAACAGAAGAAAACTATTGCTGCCGAAGCCGTTAAAAATGCGGTTTTAGCTGATAATGAGGACGATTTCTAACTGAAATCATAGGATACAATTCCCGGAAAATCGATGGCTTTAAACCCATCGATTTTTTTTTGATAAAAAATTTTGATGGGCATAATTTATTTGTAAATTTGCAATCCCTTTTAGAGAGGTACGCAACGCGGATTTTCAACAAAAGGGTTGGTTCTTTAAAATAAAAAAGATATTAATAATTTAACCGGTAAAAATCCGATGGCCAGCAATGGAGCAGAGGAGAAATAAAGGTGAATTTTTAAGCCTCCTTAGCTCAGCTGGTAGAGCGACTGACTTGTAATCAGTAGGTCATTGGTTCGATCCCGATAGGAGGCTCTGTTTTTTCGGATTGCGATGTTTAGCTTCAACTTTGAGCATTGTCGGTCCGGAATAACAATTGGGGGGATACCAGAGCGGTCAAATGGGACGGACTGTAAATCCGTTGCTTCGGCTACGAAGGTTCGAATCCTTCTCCCCCCACACTTTGTAGTTGGCAGTTAACAGTTCGCAGTAAGCAATAGCATACAGCAAACTGATAACTGCAAACTGCATTAATGCGGAAGTAGCTCAGTTGGTAGAGCGATAGCCTTCCAAGCTATAGGTCGCGAGTTCGAACCTCGTCTTCCGCTCAGGGTACAGTTGGCGGTTAGCAGTAGGCAGTTGGCAGCATTGATATGCAAACTGCAAACATAATACTGTAAACTGGTAAATTAGCCGACGTAGCTCAGGGGTAGAGCACTTCCTTGGTAAGGAAGAGGTCATGGGTTCAAATCCCATTGTTGGCTCGCTTTATTTAAAGTATATAATAGAGAGTTTTTAAAGTATAATTAACCTACAAAATTAAATATAAATCATGGCAAAAGAAAAGTTTGACCGCAGTAAACCGCACTTAAACATCGGTACAATCGGTCACGTTGACCACGGTAAAACAACCCTTACCGCAGCTATTACTAAAGTATTATCTGATAAAGGGTTTTCAGAAGCTCGTTCATTCGATTCAATCGATTCAGCTCCTGAAGAAAAAGAGCGTGGTATCACTATCAACACTGCTCACGTTGAGTACTCAACCAACAACCGTCACTATGCTCACGTTGACTGTCCAGGTCACGCGGATTATGTGAAAAACATGGTTACTGGTGCTGCTCAAATGGACGGTGCTATCATCGTTGTTGCTGCTACAGACGGCCCGATGCCTCAAACTCGTGAACACATCCTTTTAGCTCGCCAGGTTGGTGTGCCTTCATTGGTTGTATTCATGAACAAAGTGGATATGGTTGATGATCCGGAATTGTTAGAATTAGTTGAAATGGAAATCCGTGAGTTATTATCATTCTATGATTTCCCAGGTGATGATATTCCAGTTATTCAAGGTTCAGCTTTAGGTGGTCTTAACGGCGATCCTAAATGGGTTGAAAAAATTATGGAATTGATGGATGCAGTTGATGCTTACATTCCAATCCCTCCACGTTTAACTGAACTTCCTTTCTTAATGCCTGTTGAAGACGTGTTCTCGATCACTGGTCGTGGTACTGTTGCAACTGGTCGTATCGAGCGTGGTGTTATCAATACTGGTGACCCTGTAGATATCTTAGGTATGGGTGCTGAGAACTTAAAATCAACCTGTACTGGTGTTGAGATGTTCCGCAAGATCCTTGACCGTGGCGAAGCTGGTGATAACGTAGGTTTATTGTTACGTGGTATTGAAAAAACTGATATCCGTCGTGGTATGGTTATTTGCAAACCAGGTTCAGTAACTCCACACACTGATTTCAAAGCAGAAGTTTACGTATTATCAAAAGCAGAAGGTGGCCGTCACACTCCATTCTTCAACAAATACCGCCCACAATTCTATTTCCGTACAACAGACGTAACAGGTGAAATCACCCTTGCTGAAGGTGTAGAAATGGTTATGCCAGGTGATAACGTTACAATCAATGTGAAATTGATCAACGCTATCGCGATGGAAAAAGGCTTACGTTTCGCTATCCGTGAAGGTGGCAGAACAGTAGGTGCTGGTCAGGTAACTGAGATAGTAAAATAAAACCTTACGACCTGCCAAAAGCGGGGAATAAGTTAGGTTAATATACAGCAAAGTACTTAGCTAAATCAGCTAAGTACTTTGTTACTATAAAAAAGTGATGAAGGCATCGCTTTTAAAAAAGGATACACGGGAATAGTTCAACGGTAGAATAGAGGTCTCCAAAACCTTTGATCAGGGTTCGAATCCTTGTTCCCGTGCATAATTAATAAGATATGGCTAACGTAGGTGAGTATATAAA
>Ga0302219_10000225_pt1 | contig 29332 bp, 21 predicted proteins | sample II_Palsa_E1_2_FD_194569 | JGI IMG/M metagenome (GOLD analysis project Ga0302219, IMG submission 194569) | Peat permafrost microbial communities from Stordalen Mire near Abisko, Sweden - II_Palsa_E1_2 | ecosystem: Environmental > Terrestrial > Soil > Palsa > Peat permafrost | place: Sweden...
CGCGGCTCAGCGGATGAGAGGGAATGCTATCCGTCAAACATGATTTCACACTTGGTTGTCGATTGGCCGGTTAACAGGCCTTAGCGCGTTTCCAGAACCACAGTACCTCGAAATGCGACTCGGCGATGATGCACGAGCTGACACGCGCCGGTTTCTGATTAGCGCAGGCGCTACTTAGTCAACTCACGAAAATCTGAGATCAATCGCAGTTCAGGGCCAGTGTTACACTCGGTGCTTGCAGACGCGCGAGGGGGAAGAGTGGGGGGTTCGCTCACTGAGAATGTGATTCGCTTCGGTCTTTTTGAGCTGGATCTGAAGAGCGGGCAGCTTCGCAAGAATGGCAGCCGTATCCGGATTTCGCAGCAGCCTGTTCAAGTGCTTGCCCTGCTGCTTGAGCGGCCGGGCGAGGTGGTGACGAGAGAAGAACTGCGCCAGAGGCTGTGGTCGCCGGATACTTTTGTCGATTTCGATCATGGGCTAAATAAATCGGTACAGAAGCTGCGGGATGCGCTGGGAGATTCGGCGGAGTCGCCGCGATTTATTGAGACGATTCCGCGGGTCGGATATCGGTTTATTGCACCCGTGAAGGAAGGCGTGCGGCCAGGCATACAGGAACCGGATGAGCAGACCGGGAAGCATTTCGCTCCAGAACCGATCAGAGACCGAAGCGCGTCAATTTCTCAAATAAAACTCCGGATCAACTCAGTTTGGTTATTGTTGGCCGGCTGCGTCGCTGTGCTTCTGATTGGCGCTGGATGGCTGGCTCTCAGAAAACAGGAAAGAGAAAGGCAGAGGGCTCCCATTCTTTCCCTGGCTGTGCTTCCTCTGGACAATTTATCGGGCGGCCACGAGCAGGATTACTTCGCGGACGGGATGACGGACGAGTTGACGACCATGCTGGCGAAGAACTCCACGCTGCGCATTGTCTCGCGGACATCGGCGATGCAATACAAAGGAGCGTCTCGGCCGCTGCGTGAGATAGCACAGGCGCTGGGAGTGGATGGTGTGGTGGAGGGCTCAGTGGAGCGAAGCGGCAACAAGGTTCATATGACGCTACAGTTGATTCAGGGCCCATCCGACACGCATGTGTGGGCGGAGAGTTATGACCGGGACGCGAACAACATGGCTTCGCTGCTGGATGAAGCAGCGATGGCCATCGCGAAGAAGACGAACAGCGCAGTTGCGGAGAGGGCCCCAGCACGCTATGTGAATCCGGAGGCGCGTGACGCTTACATGCGCGGGGAACATTTCTGGTATAGCGAAAACAGCAGCGAGAAGGCGAAGAATTACTTTGAGAAGGCGGTCGAACTGCAGCCGGACTACGCGTCCGGCTGGCTGGGCCTTTCGCAATATTATGGCAGCAGCTTGCTCAATGGCCGCGTGAACCCGAAGGACGCGCTCGCGCCCATGGAAGCGGCGGCGCAGAAGGCAGTTGAACTGGACGGCTCGCTTCCAGACGCACATATTGCGCTTTGTGGATCGATCTTTTTCAGAGAGCGTGACTGGGCGCGCGCCGACCGGGAGTGCGTTCGCGCAATCGATCTGGATCCGAGATATTCGTCTGCATATCATATGCGCGCGAGGCTTTTCGCCGCAGTCAATCGTCATGATGAAGGCATTTCGCAAGAGAAGATTGCCACCGAGCTCGATCCATCCGGCGACCAGTGGGGGCTGGCCCGTTCTTATCTGTGGGCGCGAAAGTACGACCTGGGCATCGCTGAAGCGCGCCTGCGCCTTGAATCCAGTCCACGCAACGGGTGGGCGCTAGAGATCCTCGCCGCCCTCTACCGGTGCAAGGGGATGTACAAAGAGGCCGCACAGGCGTGGGAGGATATGTTTTCCGCGCGGGGCGATGAAGTGTCGGCGTCGAGCGTGCGGCGCGCGTTTGCGGAGGGAGGTTATGCGGCGGTCGTTCGTTGGAAGCTGGCTGATCTGAAGAAACGATCCCTGCAGCACTACGTTTCCCCGGTCTTTTTCGCGCTCGCGCATGCGCAATTGGAACAGCGCGAGGAGACGCTGAGTTCTCTGGAAGAGGCCTATCGCGGGCATGATCCTCTGCTGCTGTGGGTCCAGGATGAACCAGCCTACGATTTCGTTCACTCCGATGAGCGGTATCGGGCCATCATCAAGGGGATGGGGCTGCCGCCGGCGTATTGAGCCGGCGAAGAGAGCGCCGCTGACAGAGCCATGTGGAAGTGCCAGCGGCCGCGCGAAATCAAGGCAGGTTCTCCAGGAGTCAGTCGACGGTGATTCGCGATGCGGCGATTGTGCCGGTTGTCTCCGAGCCGGAGATGTAGTCCCCGTTGGTGTCGAAAACTTTGAAATCAAAGTTGCCGCCATAGCTCATGCCGTTAGGGGCGATGGTATCGGTTTCGTCGATGGTGAAGAAGCCGGTTGGATTTCCGTTGCCGTCGAACGTCCATCCGGTGTGATGCAGGCGGACTGTCCGCGGACCAATCTGCTTCCACACGCCGAAGCAGACGTTTCCGATGACGGCCGAATGATCGATGTTTTCGAACTCCGTTCCATCGCCGTGCCACTCTTTGAATGACACACCGAAAGGCGCGTTGCTGGAGGTCGTGTACGTAGTATGCCAAAGGCCCACGATCGTATCCGGGCCTATGGCTCCGTCGTGCTCAGGCAGGGGATATTTGACTACGTTATCTCCGCCACCTAGTCCGTTGCATCCGGCAGCTCTTGCTGGAAGGGTAGCGGCGGATACAAGGATGAAGAGGCCGAGGAAAGCCAACCCCGACCGAGAGAACCGGTTACGCAGGCTTGCCTTGAGCGCGGGTGTTATGGTGATTTTCGGCTTCTTTGCAAATTGATTCATGATGTTGCTCCTTTTCTATCTCTTCGGGCGCTGGGAACCGATGCCGTACCCTGTGATTCCGGTTCCCGCGCCCGCTCGCGAGATGAAGTGGAGTGTCAGGGAATCCAGGCACAACTACAATGCCCTGGGGGTGAATTGTTTGTACCCGCTTAATTTATTAAGAATGAATCTGTTAGCGGAATTTATCCCCTGGTGGGAAAGCAAGGTCGAACGATACGCCTCGCGACATTCTTGAGAATCTCTGTTGGCGCCATCAGGCCTTATCGCGAATCGACACCTCCGGAGAACAGGCAGCCAAAGCGGTCGTTTACGGGCTCCTCCAAGTTCTGCTTGCAACCGAGGTAACGCTCGGTTGTCAGGACGGAGGCGTGCCCCAGAAGGAACTGTATTTGCTCCAGTTCGCCGCCATTCACATGGCAGAGCTTTGCGCAGGTGCGCCGAAGATCATGAGGTGCGAGGTGGTCGAGCTCCAGGCGCCGGGCACAGCTCCGGATTACATACCAGACGACGTTCTCGGAAATGCCGGTTCCCCAAGGAGTTCCGTGACGGCTGACTGCCCTGAACACTCGACCCGCCGCGACTGATGCTGCGGTCAGCCACCTGTCCACGGCTTCCTTCACCCAGATCGGCATGGGTACGGTCCGGACGTGATTGCCCTTGCCGACGAGGTCAACGATAGCCCAGTGGCCTTGTCGGATCTGAATATCTTCCCTTCTTAAGGCCGACAGCTCGGCTCGGCGCAGACCGCAACCGAGCAGGATCGATATCATAGCGACGTCTCGGATGCTTCGTAAGCCTTCTCCGTTCGATTTCTCAAGTAGTAACCGGGCTTGTTCGCGGTTGAGCCAGTTGCCCGCGCGGCAGCCCAGTTGCTTTACGCCTTTAACTCGCCTGATACCAGCAGCGAGTTCGGGACTCAGCAGACCCGAGTCTGCCGCCTCGTAGGCAAGCCTCCTGACCGCCGCGAGCCTTTGGTTGATCGTACCTGCGGCTAGTCCGAGCGATTCAAGGTGGAGACGGAAGCGGAGAACGACGGTTCGATTCAGAGCAAGCCGTGGCTCGGAACAGTACCAAGTGATGAACTGCTCCATCGCGAATTTGTAGTTTCGCCTCGAACGTGGGGAACTCAAGCTATTCAATACTGCGGTTTTCGCATGATCGAGATCCGGCAGGCCGAGGACGACCTTCCGCACGACGTGCTTTTTGGTCCTTGTTGGCATACACGCGGCCTCCTCTGCCGCAGACACGCCCAACAATTTATGTGCCTGTCCCAGGAGCCCACGCGACTGGGCTGGACGAGCGCACAGGCGATTCTGCACTTATTGACAGGCCGGAGAAGGCCATTCCCTCGTGGTTGCCGAAAACACCGTATTGCGTGCAGCTGAGACTTACAAGGCTGTCAACTACGGTACTCATGAGTAGGGCAGGTCAGTTCGGCCTGTTAGGCGTCCAAACCCGCGTCGCTCTTGCACCAGCGGCAGTCAGCAGTTCCTTTGATTTGAAATAGTCGTCCCGCAGGGCATTGCACCTGGAATATGTCACGACACCCTCCATCATCCCAGGTGGGTCTCTCTTCGTGACAATTGATCGTCCACAGTTTGCCGCATTCAAATAATCCAATGCCGTCCGCCCAGCGGCATCCTTCCTTCGAGCGTCTGCTCCCGCTCTAAGCAGTGTCGCGATCTCCTCAGGGCGGCCTCGCTGAGATAGCAGCATGAGCACAGTCATGCCAGCATCATTGGTCGCATTTACATCGGCACCGGCGTGAATAAGATCCTCATCTGCCATTCCTGTAGCCGCTGCTGCCATCAATGCCGTCTCGCCGCACTTTGACCGTGCATTCACATCCGCGCCAGCTTGAAGCAAGGGCTTTCCTCCTGAATTGCTATACGAACCTGCGGCGTACATGACCGGAGTCCAACCGCTCGCATCGGCATCGGTACTTTTGTCGCCCATCGCGAGTGCGCTTTGCATTCCCGTTGTATTCCCGGCCAATACCGCGTCCATCAGCTTTGTTTTGCCTGCCTTCGGAAGAGACTCGTAAGAGACCTCTATGATGCTTTCCGTCCGCGCATCCTCATGACGCCATTGATGTGTATTAGCAGCAGTATCGACGGCGTCCTCAATTTCCCTGAAAATGGGGGGCGCAACATCGCCATATTCGCCCACTCTCTTGGATCGCCCACCGATGCCCACTTTGAATGAACTTGAACCCCCATCCATCAATCCAGCCTGATCGTAACTACCGCACAGACCCCAAACGGCTGGCGTGCGAAATCTCTCTAGCAGTGCCTTCGCCTCAGTCGGCTCAATGTGTCCCCGCCGCAAAGCTCCACCCTGTTCTCGCTCCCTCCAGGTAATAATCCCGTCTGCGCTAACTCGCACTAGTTCGTTCCAACGATGTAGCTCGACAAAGTCACCTTCAATCACGGCGGGGGCAGGCACTCGTTCTGTTGCGGATGGGCATTCCGCTCGATTCAATCCAGTCGTTGCGACAGAAAGCACGCGAATGTCACCATCACTGGAAATCTCAACCTTCGTTACGGCCTGCCCTTCGTTGTATCCATCTGCCGGAGGCTCCAGCGCAAAATGAAATGTTGCCTTGCGGACTTGGCCACCGTTCGGAAGGGACTCGTTGAAGTGCCATGCCTTCACGTTTTCGATGGCGATTCCTTGCAGCATCACCGGCCCAGAGACCACCGACACCTCAGTAGTATTGCCGCCCGTAGTCTCACGAAAGCTGATTACTACGTCGCCTTGAACGTGAGCAACTCGGGCAATCGGTGGGTATTTAATCTCAGGGATATGATCGGGGATCGCTGTTTGTCCCCATAAGCTACCGAAACACAGAATGAACATCGCCGACAAAGCCCACGCTCGTAGTCTTACCATCTCTGGTTTCGCCTCATCTGTGCAACCGCAGTCGGAATTTGCTTCTTCCAATCGAACACCATCTTACTCGTGTCCTTTCGCCAAACTGAGGTTGCGTACTCGTGCCACCCTTTGAGTTTGAGGCCACGTGCCCTGAAGAGTCGGGTTTTCGGAAACTTCGATTCTCGATTGTTGACTTCAGGCGTGGGTGTTGAAAAAGTCAGTACGAATTAGCTGATTTTCATGAAATCCGTATGGCAATTCGGAGTGTTTCGCAGCATAGTGTGACCATGTTGTTTTGGATCGCCATTGTCGGAGGACAAACGCTCATGATGGGTCAGCACGCGCGCTCTGAATCTCTTTTCTACTACTTCCGACTGGAAGATCAGGTTTCAGAGAATCATCTGTTGCGGTTGGTTGATAAGCATATCGACTTCGGTTTTGTACGCGCGCGGCTGAAGGACAGCTACAGCGAAACTGGTCGTCCGTCCATCGATCCGGAACTCTTGCTGCGCATTTTGCTGATTGGCTATCTATACGGAATCAGCAGTGAGCGCAAGCTTGTGGAGGAGTTGCGCATGCACCTTGCATGGCGCTGGTTTACTGCTCTCGGCTTCGACCAGGAAGTTCCGCATCACTCCACCTTTTCGAAGAATCGTCATGGGCGCTTTCAGGAATCGAATGTGTTCGAGCAGTTGTTCGAGGAACTTGTGGCCCAATGCCTCGCAGTTGGACTGGTGCGTGGAGACAAGTTATCGGTTGATGGAACCTTCGTGGAGGCAAACGCTTCCAAGGAGAGCCGCATCCCGAGGGAGCAGTTGGCTGAGGCCGCGCAGGTCAATCGAACGGTGCGCGAGTACCTTGCCGAGCTTGAAATACAGAACCCGGTGGAGGGACCAACGCATAGCCAGGACAAGGTGTCCACCACCGATCCGGACTCCACCTATGCGACAAAAGGCGGGACTCCAGCACGCATGGGGTATTCCAACAATTACCTGATTGACAATGACAGCTGCATCGTCGTGGGCGTGCAAGCAACAGGCGCTCGCCTGAGTGAGGAGTCGCGATCCGCGAGGGACATGATCACTCGCTTCGCCCAATGGCAAGGCCGGAAACCGCAATCCGTTGCTGCCGATGCAAGCTACGGCAACGGACAGTTCTTGCAGTGGCTGATGGATCGGGAGATTACGCCGTACATGCCCACCAGGGATGCTGTCGGGCGAACCAGGAGCCCCTTCTATGGTCCGGAGTCCTTTACCTACTTGCCGGAGAGCAACAGTTACATCTGCCCTGGAGGCCAGCAACTGAACTACGGAGGACGCAGCGAGCGGAACCGCACGTTCGGCTATATAGGAACGCGCAAGAAGTGCGGTCCGTGCCAACAGAGATCGCAGTGCACGACTGGGCCGTTCCGATACCTTGCCATCCACATGAACGAAGCTGCTCGACAACGCGCAAGAGATCTGTGGAGTACAGAGGAGTTCAAACACGCACAACGTCAAAGGAAAAAGGTAGAAGCGCTCTTCGCAGAACTGAAGAGTCATAGCCACATCGGCCTCAATCGGCTCCGGCTGCGTAGGTTGAAGTTCGTCCGAGAGCAGTTCTTCCTGGCGGCCACTGCCCAGAACATCAAGCGGCTGGTCCGGTTCCTAAGCCGACCCACGATATCGCCGGTACCCGCTACTTCATAGCGGAAAAGACGATCCCGACTAAAACATGCGAAAGTCTTAGCCCTGAAATCCGAAAACTGCGCCGACTTTTTCAACACCCACAGGACAATGCACTCATCGAAGCGTAGAGTATGACCATGAATGAGCGTTTCAACGGGATCGGATGGGTGGTTCAACAGAGGGCTTTGTACGTGGCGATCTTTCTTTGGCTGCTTCTAAGCGGAGTTGGACTCCTCTTTTCTCGACATACGCCGAGCTATAGGGGCTTGGTTACGGGATCGTCGGAATACCTGGTGCTGGTAGTGCTGATGTTCGGCTTGGTTGTGCTGCTGACGCGAAAGCGGCCCGTGATTGGCCTGGCACAGCGTGCTCCGGAATCTTCTATTGCGCGGCGCGAGACGCTGGCGATGTGGGCGTATGTCGCGCTCGTGATGGTGGCCGGCCGTCTGATCGGGCAGCACTTGCTTGGCGAAGGGATTGCCCTCCATCTGAACGGGTCGCTGGTCGGCGCGACGCGAGTGCAGTCCCCGATTGAAGTGTATACATGGGCGGCTTACAACGGGATCCTGCTGGCGCTCATTCCGTATGTTGTGTTTCGGATGCGAGGATACTCAAACGAGCAACTCAACTTGAAATCGGCGAACCTGAAGAGCGATTTGCTGGTCATCATCGTTGTGCTTGCCTTCAGCATCGGGATGGACATGATAGGACCGAATATCTTTCAGCTCAGCCGGCATCAGCAGCTTGTTGGTGGGCTGATGTCATTTTGGCTCCATATGTTCGGGACGGATCTGCCGATCATGATCGTTATCTACTCGATCTTGATGCCGAGATACTTCAAGTTGTTTTCGCCGATGACGGCTTATCTGCTGGGGGCGGTGAGTTATCCGACAATCCATATTTTTGAGTCGGGCACGCGGTACGACTCGATGGGAGCCGCTGCGATGTCGCTGACTTTCGTCTACTTGTTGTTTATTCCGGCGGGATTGATGAAGTCGTTTCTGACATGGCGCACGGGGAACGCGTGGGTGCATGTCTGGGCGTATCACGCGATTTCACCGCACGTAACTGTGGATACACGGTTGATTGTGAATGATTTCGGAATAAAGTGATTAGGAGGTGCTAGAGCGAATGGCACTCGTCAAATGGAATTCCGTCGAGGAAGAGTTGTCTGACTTGTAGCCTCGTCGTGGATGATGCTGAGCGAGTCGCGAACCAATCAGATTTCGTCTTCAACTGTCGAGAACAGGCCAAGTCACTCACCCAGTTTGACGTTCGTAGTTCGTACCAAAAAGCTGCCACTGCAACGCCGATTTACCGCGGGCTCGTTCAATTTCGTCTCTTGGCTCCGGTCCGCCATCAATCGAAAGCTGCACCAGCGAGGATTTTGCCCGATCACGTGTTTCGTAACAGCCTCGTTCCTTCCCCTGCACCTCTCCCTGAAAGCAAAGGGCGTAAATCCGATCCAGCGGTGCAACACATCGCCCATCCTGATATTTAAACGGAAACTAGAATAGCGGCCGCAAGCGGTTCGCTCAGAAGGACAGACTTCTTCGAAGTAACAAGTAAGACTCGGTATCCTCCCTCGAACGGCAATTTTTCCGACAGCTTGAGAGCCGTGCCTGGTCCGATTCCCTGAGAACCCAGATAACGGAGCATCTCGGGGTTGTCATCCGACACGCTCACTACTTTGCGTTGTCCGCCCACGGTGACTTGCGCCAGCGTCTCTGAGGTTCCGGCGGGGAGTGTCCCATCGAGGGCTGGAATCGCGTGTCCGTGAGGATCGAACTCTGGATGCCCCAGCTTTGCCGCAATTCGCGCTTCAAATCGTTCGGAGATGAAGTGCTCAAGGCGCTCTGCCTCGTCATGCACTTCGTCCCATGGATAATCGAGGACTTGATGCAGGAATGTTTCGATCAGCCGATGATGCCGCACAATCTCAAGAGCCTTCTCTCTTCCTGCCTTCGCGAGTCGAACGCCGTGATGCTTTTCGTAGACCAGCAGAGGGGGTACGACAGACGCAAGCTTTTGCAGCATCTTCGTGACGGATGCCCCCGATAGATTGAGCCGCGCGGCGACCTCGCTCGCCGGTACCTGGTCGCCCGCGGCGCCGCCAAGTGCAAAGATCGCCTTTAGGTAGTCGTCACTGGCCTCGCTGACACGTTGCCGAGAATGCGCTGGTTTCGACTTGATCTCGTTCCGTTGCCGCATAGAAGTCTTATTTGCCATTCCGAGGATTCTACGTTAGCTTAGGAATTATGCAGAAATTAGTCAAGGCTAAAATTCAAATTAGTCAATACTCAAAAAGACTGAAGCAAGCTTTTAGTGGTCTCGTTGCCTTTTCGATTTTCGGCTTCGGCCTACCAACCATAGCGCAAAGTGGCACATCGAGCGCCATTACCGGAACGATCGTTGACCCCGCGCGTTCTGTCATTGCGGGAGCCGCAGTGACCGCAAGTGAGGTCAACACGGGAGCCACGCGGACAGCGCAGAGCAGCACCACGGGACGGTTTCTGTTCTCGCAGTTGAACCCCGGCACCTACCGGATCAGCGTTATTGCTGAGGGCTTTGCCTCTCAGGAGTCGGCCTCCATTACTGTCGCCGTTGGACAGATTGCCGCAGTGAACTTCGCTTTATCGCTCGGCGGCACGAGCCAATCCGTTAACGTAAGCGCGGAGTCCGGCCTGATGAGCCTTGAGAACGCAAACACTTCCACGACTCTCGACGCCAAGACGATCAAGAACCTTCCCAACCCTGGCCAAGACTTGACCTTCGTTGCCCAGTTCGCTCAGGGTGCGCTGATGAACACTGCAGGCTCTTCCAATGACGCGAAGGCGGCCGGAGGCTACGGCAATGTCGAGTTCAACGGCCTCCCAGCCACCTCGAACGGCTACATCGTAGACGGATTCGACGCGAACGATCCGTTTCTCGGACTCAATATAGGTCTATCGACAAACCTCGTCATCGGCCTCGATGCCCTTCAGGAATCGACAGTCAACACCAACTCCTATGCCGTTGACCAGGGCCGCTACGGCGCTTCGCAGGTGAACTACTTCACGAAGTCAGGCACAAATGAATTTCATGGTGACGTGTACGAGATTTGGAACGGCTCCCTGTTGAATGCCACAGATGAGTTCCTTCATGCGAACGACACACCGGGCAACATCGCAAAGAAACCGCGTTCGACCGTCAACCAATTCGGCGTAAGCGTAGGCGGCCCCATCCGCAAGAACAAGCTCTTCTTCTTCGCTCACTACGAAGGCATCCGCATCGCGCTCCCGATCATCGCTCGAAGCACGGTTCCTTCGGCAGCTTATGAGCAGTATGTTCTACAGCAACTCCCGCGAGGCGGCACGGACCCGGTCAATAGCACGGTGCTACCCCCTCAACCTGGCGAGGTTAATCTCTACCAGACAATGTTCGGCCTCTACAGCAATACAGCCGGAACGCCGACGCCGGTACTCTCTTGCCCACTCGATTCTAGTGGCGTGTTGCTGCCGGGAACGCAAAGCGCCGCCAACCTCTTCAATGGAAGCGGTTGCGCGAACATCCGAACGCAGTCTTTAAACAACGACGACAAGGAGAACCTGATCGTCCTCAAGATCGATCATACGATTAGCCCCAACGACAGCGTTTGGTACAAGTACCAGCAAGACACCGGACTTCAGGCCGCCTACACCGACCCCATCAACCCGATCTTCAACTCCTATTCGCCGCAGCCGCAGCGGACCGGAGTCGCAGGGTACACGCACCTCTTCACTCCCAACCTCGTCAATCAGTTCAACCCCGGCGTGAGCTGGTATTCAAGTCTCTTCCTGCCCAACAACTATGCGCAGGTGTTGCAGCGGTTTCCGATTTTGTTGGCTGGAGGAAGTTCCAACGCTCCCTTCACTACCATCGGTGGCAACGATCAGACCTATACGCAGGGCCGCAAGGTCACGCAGTGGCAGATAAACGACAACCTCATCTGGACACGAGGGCGGCACAGCATGAAGTTCGGCATCAACTCGCGCCGACTAGACACCAGCGATTACGACCTGGGCGAGGGAATCGTGCCGACCGTGGTCTACACGGATCTTGCTCAGTTCACCTACGGCGCTGCCTCAACCGTGACCCAGGCCTTCCCCGCCACGCAACGGGGGCGAGTCTCGAATGGCAATCTTGACCTCTATGCGATGGACACGTTCCGCATCAGTCCGAGGTTCACGCTTACCGCCGGCTTGCGCGCCACATGGAACACGAACATCGTCAATCAGCACGGGCAGTTTGCCCGTCCGGCGGGTTCGTTTCTCGACCTGAACCATGACCCAACCCAGCCGCTAAATCAGGCTGTTCAGTCCAACGTACACAACCTGTTTCCTGCTACGCCTTTGCTCGTCTACCAGCCACGCGCATCCGTCGCCTACAAACTCAGTGAGAAGACGGCGCTTCACGCTGGAGGCGGTGTCTTCAACGACATTATTCCCGCTCAGGTCGCGGACTTCGGAGCCATGAACGCCCCATACGCCCCGGTCTTCGTCGGAGGTATCAACGGTCAGGTGGGCGGCCTCGGCATCGCCCCAGGAGTACCCGGAAGTGCCGTGGACGCAACCGTTCAGGCCAATCGATCCTTCCAAACCCTCTTCAATAGCAACGGAGATCCTTGCGCTGGAGTCTCGACCACCGCTCCAACTTGTCCACTCGCCGTCAACCTCAACACCTTCCCAACCGGCACGCTCAAGACACCCTACTTCCTTGAATGGAGTCTTGGAGTGGAACGCGAGCTTGGCGCGCGAGGGACTCTGCGTGTCGATTACGTTGGCACTCGCGCCGTCCATGAGCCATACCAGGTTGAGTTGAACGGCTACCAGGACGTGTGTGCAGGATGCTTTGCACCGTTCGCTTATGAGAAGCCCCTTGACCCTCGCTTCGGCAATGTCAACGAGTTTCGCACGGACGCCGGAAGCAACTACACCGGTTTGCAGACTGTCATCATGAAACAGGTCGCCGGCCTTACCGTGCAGGGCAACTACACCTACTCGCACTGCCTCGACGAGATCTCCAATGGCGGCCTGCTGCCGTTCTCGACTCTCGGCATCATCTCCCCGTTACCGGGCGACCTGCGCCGCGAGTATGGCAACTGCGACTACGACATACGCCACAATCTCTCGGGCTTCGCCGTCTATGAGGTGCCATTTCATGCCACCAGCCGCCTCCTCAACCAAACCTTCGGCGGCTGGCAACTATCGCAGACTGTCTTCCTGCACAGCGGCGTTCCGTTTAGCGTACTCAGCGCACCCTACACGGCGAATAACCAGGGCATCTTTCAGGGTAGCGGGCCGCAGTACTCCAACCTTGTTCCCGGCGTACCGCTCTATCGAAAGACGGCTGTCTCTGGAGTGACGGTGACAGGCACGAAGCAATGGCTCAACCCAGATGCGTTTGCCTCAGTGGTTGACCCTAGCACGGGAGCCTGTGCCGGAGGCGATTCGCCCACAAACTGTCAGTTTGGCAACTCGGGTCGCAATCAATTCCGTGGTCCCCATTTCACCTACTCGCAGCTCTACGTTACCAAGAAGATTGCGCTGCCCCATCGCGTCGTCTTCCGTTTCGATACCCAGTTCTTCAATGTCTTCAATCACCCTAACCTTGCGCTCCCTTCCAATCAGGCCGGAACACCGGGCAAGCCAGCGACCCAGACAGGCTTCGGTTCAATCTCCAGCACAATCTCGCCCCCAACCGGATTGCTGGGAGTAGGGCTTGGAGGCAATAGCTCACCTCGCAGTATTGCGTTCCAGGCGAGAATCGAATTCTGACCTCGTCTTCCGGAGCATATAGGATTGCAGCGACAGCCGCTGACCCAGATTCAAGCAACGGCAGCGACCATCGCAGCCCCGCGCACGCACCGGAGAGGTTTCTGCTCCAGGTCACAACGCTGGGTGCATGCTGATTGAACTCGGTAGATTGAAACCTCGGATACAGAAGATGGTCCATCTGCAGGAGTAAAGATGTCACATACATCTCACAATCCTCCGCGCCATTGGTGCGGCCTCACTCAGCGTATCCGTGCAGAAAGACATCGACTGCGGATTTTACTCTGCGGTGTTGGACATCCTTACTTGGCTTTGGAGTAATGCCGAGCGTTACCTTGAGCATCGTCTCGGAGTTGATGAGGCCCACGAAGTGGAGCGCGGCGGATTCTGGGTCGAGTTTCCGCAACTTGCCTTGAATCACTTGGGATTCAAGATAATGGCTCAAAGCGGCAATCATCCGGGCAGGCCCCACTTCCCAAAAGATCCGGGCGAGTTCTGGAAACTTTCCTGCATCCAAGGAAATCGTTCGTTGGAGCGTGATGGTCTCATCTGCCATCAATTGCTCCAAGAGTCCCTCTCCAAAACGCGCTAATGTGATCTCCGTAGGAGCTTCAGATAGAAACAGCGCTTTCATCTGCCCCGACATGCGATCAGTCTGTCGCCGAATGACGGCGCGGAAGAGCTCTTCCTTGGTCGGATAGCGGCTATAAAACGATTCCTTTGAAGCACGTGCATGGCGCGCCATCTCGCTCACGCTCGATCCAGCGAACCCCTTCTCCAGGAAAAACGAGGCTGCGGTATCCAGCAAGTGTTCGGTCAGAATCTCGGATTTGTCACTCGACGAGGACAGCGTCTTCTTCTTGTTTTTTGCCATAATCTTCAACCTTACAAGAATTTTGAATCCCAAACCGAGCCGATTAATCTAAGATGACAGTACCGAACGGTTCGGTTATTAGTGTATCAGGAAGGATCAGCGCCCATGAATGACGCGACACAAAGCCCCGGGGCTTCCGTAGTACACGGCGAGGGAACGCCCGTAGCTCACCAATTGAACGATACTTCAAAGGAGGCTGATTTAAAGCCGAGTCGGCCTCGGCATTGGATACTGATCCTTGTAGGCGCAATTCTTCTTGCTTTGGTCGTCTTTGCCATTGCGCGAAAGCCAAAACCGGCGGCTAGCTCTGCCGATGCAGGTCAGACAGCCGTTGCAAACATCAAGGCGGCAACTGCGCGTGTCGGCGATATGGGCTCCTACCTGGAAGCGCTTGGCACGGTGACACCGCTGGCGACGGTAACCCTCTACAGCCAGGTCAACGGCAAGGTAGACGCCGTCCATTACGTCGAAGGCCAGATGGTGCATCGCGGCGATCCGCTGATCGACATCGATCCGCGCCCTTACGAGGCACAACTCATGGAGGTGCAGGGGACGCTGGATCATGACCGTGCCATGCTTGCACAGGCCGAAACTGATCTCGCGAGGTACAAAGAGGCTTCGGCGCAGCAGGCCATCGCGCGGCAGACCTATGAAGACCAGATACAAACAGTCGAACAGGTCCGGGGAACAGTAAAGAACGATGAAGGCCAGGTCAGATACGCTCAAGTGCAGTTGAGCTACTGCCACATCAGTTCGCCGATCACAGGGCGGGTCGGTCTGCGCCTGGTCGATCCGGGGAACACTGTGTTCTCGGGTAGCTCGTCCTCCATCGTTGTTATCACACAGCTCCAGCCGATCACCGTCGTCTTCAATGTCTCGGAAGACAGTCTGGGGCAGGTGCATGATGAGATTCTTCGGCGCAAGTCGTTGCCGTTGGACGTGCTGGACCGGTCACAGATGACGAAGATCGCGACCGGAAGACTTCTTACCCTTGATAACCAGGTCGACACATCGACGGGAACCGTGCGCTTCCGAGGCCAGTTCGACAACACCGCGTTGACGCTTTATCCGAACCAGTTTGTGAATGCGCGCCTGCTCGTAAAGACACTAACGGGGGTTGTGCTGATTCCCACGGCGGCTGTGCAACGCAACGGTACGCAGGCGTTCGTCTATGTGATCGACAACGGCACAGCAAAGATCAGGAACATCTCAGAGCTTTCCACGGAGGACAACGTGGCCGCCGTGACTGGGGTCAATGCCGGCGAGGTTGTGTCGGTTACGGGCTTCGACAAACTCCTCGACGGCTCGAAGGTCAACGTGCAGAGCATCGTCTCCTTCGGCGGCAGCAGTAACGTCCAGAATGCTTCCACGAAAGATATGGGCAAATAGCTATGAGCCCATCGCGAATCTTCATTCTTCGGCCTGTCGCGACAGCGCTGTTGATGGCCGCAATTCTTGTCGTCGGGATCGCGGCATATTTCACGTTGCCCGTCTCCGCATTGCCGGAGGCGGACTACCCGACGATCCAGGTGCAGACCTTCTATCCCGGCGCAAGCCCCGATGTGATGTCTTCGGCAGTGACCGCTCCATTGGAGCGGCAGTTCGGACAGGTCGCCGGGCTTACGCAGATGACCTCCACCAGCTCCGACGGCAGCTCCGTGATCGTCCTGCAGTTTGCGCTTTCGTTGAACATCGACGTGGCGGAACAGGAGGTGCAGGCGGCCATCAACGCCGCGCAGGCCTACCTCCCAACGGACCTTCCGGTTCCACCGGTCTACAGCAAATCGAACCCAGCGGACGCCCCCGTGTTGACGCTCGCGCTTACGTCGTCGACGATTCCTCTTTCCAAGGTTGAAGATCTCGTCGATACGCGCCTTGCACCCAAAATCTCACAGCTAAGCGGTGTCGGCCTCGTGACCATCAGCGGCGGCCAAAAGCCTGCGGTCCGCATTCAGGCAAATCCAGTGGCGCTTGCTTCTTACGGGCTTAACCTCGAAGACCTGCGGACTGCGCTGACCAGCACGACCGTCAACTCCGCAAAGGGCAGCTTCGACGGGCAGTCACAGGCTTTTCAGATCAACGCTAACGATCAGCTCCTCTCGAGCGATGGCTATCGCGATGTGCTCGTGGCGTATAAGAACGGCGCACCCGTGAGGCTTACCGATGTCGCTAAGATCAACGACGGAGTAGAAAACGAGAAGCTCGCCGCATGGATGAATCAAACGCCTGCGATCCTCTTGAATATTCAACGGCAGCCGGGAGCGAACACCATCGCCGTCGTGGACGAGGTCGAAAAACTGCTGCCGAAGCTACAGGCCACGCTTCCCGCCGCAGTCACGGTGAAGATTCTTACTGACCGCACGAACACCATCCGTGCATCGGTAAAGGATGTTCAATTTGAGCTGATGCTCACCATTGCTCTCGTTGTGATGGTCATCTTTATCTTCCTTAGAAACGTCGCCGCAACCATCATCCCCAGCGTAGCCGTGCCACTATCGCTAATTGGCACATTGGCTGTAATGCACTTGCTTGGCTACAGCATCAACAACCTCACGATGATGGCCTTCACCATCTCCACCGGATTCGTGGTCGACGATGCGATCGTGATGATCGAGAACATCTCACGCTTTCTTGAAGAGGGCATGAGCCCCATGGAAGCGGCGCTCAAAGGCGCTGATCAAATTGGCTTCACGATCATCTCGCTGACCGTCTCTCTGATCGCGGTGCTGATTCCGCTCTTGTTTATGGGGGACATCGTGGGTCGTCTCTTCCGGGAGTTCGCGGTAACGCTCGCAGTGACCGTCCTGATCTCGGCGGTAGTCTCCTTGACGTTGACGCCGATGATGAGTTCGCGTCTTCTGCGGCATACGCCAAAATCTAAACAGAACCGGTTCTATCGATGGACTGAAGATATCTTCGAGCGCATCATCGCTGCCTACGGACGGAGCCTGCAGTGGGTGCTGAAGCACGAAACGCTTGCGCTCCTGGTCGCTCTGACGACGCTCGTGCTCACAGTCTTCCAGTACATCGAGATACCAAAGGGCTTCTTCCCCACCCAGGACACCGGCATTATTCAAGCCGTGTCGCAGGCGCCGGAGTCGATCTCATTCACCGCGATGTCGCAAAAGCAGCAGGAGCTATCGACTGAGATATTGAAGGACCCGGCAGTGGCAAGCCTTTCTTCGTTCATTGGTGCCGATGGGATCAACACAACGTTAAACAGCGGCCGCATCCAGATCAACCTGAAGCCAATCGAGCAGCGCCACATGACCGCAAGTGACGTGATCCTGCGTCTGCAAAAAAGACTGCGCAACGTGCAGGGGATCCAGGTGTACATGCAGCCGGTGCAGGACCTGACTGTCGACGACCGCGTGAGCCGGACCGAATACCAGTACACGCTCGAAGATCCGGACACCCTGGAGTTGAACCAATGGACTACTCGGCTGGTCGCGGAACTTCGCAAGCTGCCGCAGATCACCGATGTGGCTACAGATCAGCAGACAAATGGCGTAAGCGCGAACCTCACCATCGACCGGGCGACGGCATCGCGCCTCAACATCACGCCAGACCAGATCGATTCCACACTCTACGATGCGTTTGGGCAGCGGCAGATCAGCACGCTCTACACGCAGTCGAACCAGTATCACGTCATCCTCGAAACGCTGCCCCAGTTTCAGCAGGGCCCAGGCAAGCTCAACGACATTTACATCCAGAGTTCAACTTCCGCCTCTGGATCTTCAGCGCAGAGTACGTCAGGACGTACGTCGTCAAGTTCAAACGGCACGCCGACTACGCTTACGCCTTCTTCCAACGAGAGTCTGGCATCGACTACGCCGACGAGTGTCTTAGCTTCTTCTTCCGGTAGTTCCTCGTCTGGAAGTATGTCGTCGAGTGGTCAAGGTTCCGGAAGTAGTTCTCCCAATTCATCCAATCTGCAGAGTACATCTGGCTCATCCAATTCATCCGCCGCGCAGCCGACGCCGGTTCCCCTAAGCGCGATCAGTCATTTCGAGACTGCTCCCTCGCCGCTGACGATCGCCCATCAGGGTCAATTTCCCGTGGTCACCATATCGTTCAACGTCGCGCCGGGGTCATCTCTTGGACAGGCCGTTGACGCAGTCGAGAAGACGCAAGCACAACTCCACATGCCTGCAAGCGTTCAGGCCGATTTCCAGGGAACTGCGGCTGCCTACAAAGGTATCGGTTCTAATGAAGCAATCCTGATCCTTGCGGCCCTCGTCGCGGTCTATATCGTTCTCGGCGTACTCTACGAGAGCTTTGTCCATCCCCTTACAATCCTTTCAACACTGCCGTCCGCTGGCGTTGGGGCCTTGTTGGCGCTTCGACTGTTTCATCAGGACCTCGGCATCATCGCCGTAATCGGAATCATCCTTCTTATCGGCATTGTAAAAAAGAACGGAATTATCATCGTCGACTTTGCGCTCGATGCGGAACGAACGCGCGGGCTCGACTCGGTTCAGGCAATCTTTGAGGCTTCGCAGCTTCGCTTCCGTCCCATCCTGATGACAACTTTGTGCGCGTTGTTTGCAGGGATTCCGCTCGCCTTCGGTTCAGGCATTGGATCGGAGTTACGGCGTCCTCTTGGCATCGCGATGGTCGGCGGCCTGCTGGTCAGCCAGATTCTTACGCTTTACACCACTCCTGTGATCTATGTGTTCTTCGACCGTCTCGGCCAGCGATTCGGAAGCCGTACAAAGCCCGCGTTTGACCAGTCGATGCCTGCGGAGCAGTCATGAACATTTGCGCTCCGTTCATCAAACGTCCAGTCGCGACGACACTCCTCGCCGTCGCCATAGCGATCGCAGGATCGATCGCCTTTGAAGAGCTGCCAGTGGCGTCCTTGCCGCAAGTCGACTTCGCCACGATTACGGTTGCCGCGACGCTGCCCGGCGCAAGCCCGGAGGTCATGGCCTCTTCGGTGGCAACGCCGCTCGAACGCCAGTTCGGACACATTGCTGGGGTCACGCAAATGACATCGTCGAGCACGCTCGGCATCACTTCGGTGACGCTACAGTTCGACTTGAGCCGGGACGTCGATGGGGCTGCCAGAGACGTTGAAGCAGCGATCAATGCCGCTCGGACATATCTGCCGGCGAATCTCCCCTCGAACCCAACGTACAGAAAGATTAATTCCGCCGTTGCTCCAATGATGGTGCTGAGCCTCACCTCCGATGTCTACGACACGGGCACCCTCTACGACACCGCCTCCTCGATTATCGAGCAGAAGATATCGCAATTGCAGGGCGTCGGGCAGGTGCAGGTGGTCGGAAGCTCCCTTCCTGCAGTGCGGATCGACTTGAACCCCAGCCAGCTCAACAGCTATGGAATCGGCACCCAGAACATTGCGCAGACTATCTCCGTGCAGAACTCGAACCGACCCAAGGGCCAGATTAGCGATGCGGCCACGACGGCCGACATCAAGGCCAATGATCAGATCTCGAAGGCCAAGGACTACGCTCCGCTCGTCATCGGTTCGAGTAAGGGAAAGGTCATTCGTCTGAGCGACGTGGCGAACGTCTATGACTCGGTGCAAACTCTGCGCTCCGCCGGCTACGTCAACGGGAAGGCGAGTGTCATCCTTCTGGTCTATCGGCTGCCAAACGCAAACGTCATCGAGACTTCCGATCGCGTCAAGAAGGAACTGCCGTCCATTCGCGCTTCCATCCCGGCAGGCGATCAGTTGGGCATTGTGAATGATTTGACGACAACCATTCGCGCCTCCGTCAACGACGTAGAACGCACGCTCGTGCTTTCAATCGTGCTCGTCATCGCGGTTGTGTTTGTCTTTCTGCGGAGCCCGCGCGCGACGCTCATTCCCGGCGTTGCCGTTACCGTCTCGCTGATAGGCACGTTCGCCGTGATGTATCTCTGCGGATATACGCTGGACAACCTATCGTTGATGGCGTTGACGGTATCGACCGGTTTTGTCGTCGACGACGCGATCGTTGTGATGGAGAACATCACGCGCCTCATCGAGCTTGGCGTTCCGCCCATGCAGGCGGCGCTTGACGGAGCGAAGGAGGTTGGCTTTACGGTGATCTCGATGAGCCTCTCGCTCATTGCGGTCTTCGTCCCAATCCTCTTTATGGGCGGTCTTCCAGGTCGGCTCTTTCATGAGTTCGCGGTGACACTTTCGGTCTCGATCGCCATCTCCATGGTCGTGTCGCTCACGCTGACGCCGACGATGTGCGCCTATATTCTCAAGCCTCATGACAGTGAGAGTCATGGCAGCCTGTATCGCTTCAGCGAGCGGGCGTTCGACGGTCTGCTTGCGTTCTATCGGCGCACTCTGGTGTGGGCACTTCGCCATCCCGCGCTGATCGCACTCACCCTCTTGGTGACTCTTGCGCTAAATGTCGTGCTCGCTGTCCGAGTACCGAAGGGCCTATTCCCGTTGCAGGATACAGGTACGATCTTTGGCGGCTTTCAAGGCTCGCAGGACGCATCCTTCCAGGCGATGAATCGTTCTCTCATGGAGATTCAATCTGTCATCAGGGCGGACCCTGCGGTCAGCAAGGTCGCGGGCTTCACTGGCGGACAGGGTGGCCCGGGTGGAGGCGCAAGCAACACAGGATTTGTCTTCGTCAGCCTGAAGCCCTTGGCTGAGCGGAAGCTCAGCGCTGGTGAGGTAGTCGACCGCCTGCGGCCTAAACTAGCTGCGCTCACCGGGGCTTCGACATTCCTTCAGGCCGCGCAGGACATTAGCGTCGGCGGAAGGCAAAGCAACGCCCAGTACCAATATCAGCTTTCAGCGGATTCAGTCGACACTCTCAGCCAGTGGGCACCTGTTCTGTACCACCAGATGCTGAAGATGCCGCAGATCAAGGATGTGACGACCGACCTGCAGAATGGCGGCCTGCAGATGCTCCTGAATTACGACCGTGCCACTGCCGGCAGGCTCGGGATCACTCCGCAACTGATCGACAACTCACTCTACTACGAGTTTGGCGAGTCACAGGTCTCGACGATCTATACCTCGCTGAACCAGTATTACGTGGTGATGGAAGCGGCCCCGCATCTGCTGACTTCACCCTCCACGCTCAACTCGACTAACGTTCATTCGTCGGGCAACAGCGCGGCGCCTTTGAGCACGTTTACGCACATGCAGGCTTCCACCTCGCCACTGTCCGTCAATCACTCGTCTTTCTTTCCTTCGGCCACCATATCGTTCAATCTCGCTCCTGGCGTCTCGCTTGGAGAGGTGACAAAACTGATTACCGATATGCAGCAGCGGGCGGGAACGCCGACGACAATCACGAGCCAGTTCGCGGGCACTGCGCAAGCCTTCCAAAGCTCACTCGCCACGGAACCATTTCTCGTCCTTGCGGCCATTGTTGCAATCTATCTCGTGCTCGGCATTCTTTATGAAAGCCTGATCCATCCCATCACCATTCTCACAACGCTTCCATCGGCAAGCGTCGGCGCGATGTTTGCATTGATTCTCTTCAAGAGCGAACTGGATGTCATCTCCCTCATCGGCATACTGCTGCTTATTGGAATCGTAAAGAAAAATGCGATCCTGATGATCGACTTCGCTCTTCAAGCTGAACGCCTTGAGGGTAAGAGCACTGAGGACTCCATCTTTGAGGCATGTCTGCTGCGTTTCCGCCCCATTCTAATGACGACGCTGGCTGCCCTTTTCGGAGCGATGCCTCTCGCCTTCGGTCACGGCGTGGGCTCGGAACTCCGCCGGCCGCTGGGTATCGCCATTGTTGGCGGGCTCATCTTCAGTCAGGCGCTTACGCTGTACACCACCCCAATCATCTACCTGTATTTTGACCGGATCAGTCAGTGGTTCAAACATCGCCGTAGTAAATCAACTGAACTCACAACCGGCGCAACAACAGCTTAGAGAGACAAACCAACATGGACACTATGAAAATCGTCAGATCCGTTACCATCAATAGCAGAATCATCGTTCTGGGGTTTGCTTGTTTGCCACTGCTGCAGGGCTGCATGGTCGGACCCAAATACGTTCGACCCGCCGTTCAGGCTCCGCCTGCGTTCAAAGAGACTGCGGACCAGGCCGCTCCCGACGGCACGACATGGACTACAGCGAAGCCGCAGGATGCCGCGTCGCGCGGTAAGTGGTGGGAGATCTATCAGGAGCCCGAACTCAATGCTCTTGAAGACAAGCTGAACGGTTCTAATCAAAACATAGCGCAGGCCTTTCAGAACCTGATGGCCGCACGCGCCCAGGTCCGCGAAGCACGGTCAAGTTATTCGCCCACCATCACCACGACACCCGCTTACACACGGTCACGGACCTCAGCGAACGTCGTCGGTCAGGTTCCGGGGAATACGAACCTCAACAGCAATAACTTCGATCTGCCCTTCGATGTCTCGTGGGAGCCGGACGTCTGGGGACGTGTTCGCAATACCGTCAAAGAGTACGCAAATGCCGCGCAGGTAAGTGCCGCTGACCTCGCCAACGAAAAGCTAACAGAGCAAGCCAACCTGGCCGAATACTATTTTGAGCTTCGCGGGCAAGACCAACTCATCGATCTGTACAAGCAGACCATCGAAGCCTACCGAAAGAGTTTGGATCTCACTCGGGTTCTCGGCACGACGGGTATCGACAGTGACCAGCCTGTCGCTCAAGCTGAGCTGAACCTCAAGATGGCAGAGGCCGCTGCCACCAATCTGGGTATCGCCCGTGCACAATACGAACACGCAATCGCTCTGCTTATCGGACAGGCTGCGTCCTCGTTCTCCATGCCATCGCACCCGCTGACAACGGCGGTTCCCGGAATTCCGCTGGGCATGCCTTCGCAACTATTGCAACGCCGTCCCGACATAGCGGCAGCCGAACGCACGATGTCCCAAGCTAACGCCCTCATTGGTGTCGAGACAGCCGCGTTCTATCCCACCTTCAGCATCTCGATTGAAGGCGGCCTTGAGAGCTCGGCGGTGAAGAACTGGTTCACCTGGCCCAGCCGATTCTTTTCGCTGGGCCCATCGGCAACGCAGACGCTCTTTGATGGAGGGCTGCGCCGCGCCACAGTGGCGCAGTACAAGGCCCAATACGACGCGGACGTTGCCAGCTATCGCCAGACCATACTCACCGCCTTCCAGCAGACTGAGGATTCACTCGCCTCTCAGCGCATTCTTGCCAAGCAGCTACAACAACAGCAGGATGTGATTACGGCTGCGCAGCGCTACTACAACCTATCGCTTGTCCGTTATCGGACCGGAGTCGATACCTATCTCAACGTATTCACCGCCCAGAGCTCGCTCCTAACCGATCAGCAGACCCAGGTGACGCTCCGTGTGCAGCAGATGACTAGCAGTGTCCAGCTCATCGAGGCGCTCGGAGGTGGATGGGATACGACGCAGCTTCCCTCGGAAAAGGAAGTAGCCGCAAAGAAGTGATCGCCGTTAGGCGGCTTTTTACGCCAGAGCCGTTTTTCTTTGAAACCTTTGCATCGCGCCGGAGTCTAATCTTTATTCCGAACGGATCGGTACGGTACTCTAATCTAGGATTTGATACGTACGGAGGGAATCATGTTCGACACTCAAATTCGTATATTTGGCACGGCCATTCTGACCGTTAGCTTTAGTTCTTGCCTTGCGCTCGCACAGACTGTTTCTCCTGACCCAGAAAGTGCTTCGCCCGATTCCTGGCATTCGGATTCAGTTACCTACGTTGCAGGCCTCGGTGATCTGAAGCAGCACACGTCCGGCTCACTGAGGATTACGGCAGACAACCTCGTCTTCTCAACCCATGACGCCCATGAGCAGATATCGCTGAAGCAAATCACCTCTGTGTCCATCGGAGACGAACGGGTTGCGACCGGCGGGGCCGCAGGAAAGGTCGGTCGAAAGATCCCGCTGTATGGAATCGGATTCGCTACTGGCGTTGTGACCAGCAAGAAGGTCGATGTGCTCACCATTGAATATCAGGATGTTCAAGCGGGCTATCACGGAGCGGTCTTTGAAGTGCCAAAGAGTCAAGCTGGGATAGCGCAACAACAGCTTGCGGCCTTTGCAGCTTCGCCTCATCAGGACGCTGACGCCCTTAGCTGTCATGAGGCCGCTACGTCAAATGTGCTCCTGATCGCACCGATCGACGAGAGCGGCCTGCAGTTGCCCGCTGAATATCGCGTGCTCTTGTATGAGCAGTTGGTTACAGAACTGCGAAAGTCATACACCGGTGGAACAGTCGTCCGTGTGGGAGATCAAGCTGCCGGTTGCCCCGCGGAGACCCTGCATATCTCCGTAAGTGCCTTCAAGAAAGGCAACGAGAAGTTGCGTTCCGCAACCGGCCCTGTTGGGCTCTTCGTTGGCCGGACCTCGGTCGCTTTTTCGGTTCGCCTTACCGATCAAGCAGGGGCAGTTGTCTTTGAAAAGAGCCTGAAGAGCAACAAACATGACGATTCAGACAGTCTCGGAGTCGCTCGCAGCGCCGCAAAAAGCGTTTCTAAGCGCCTCACGAAAGCAAAAGCTTCGGGCTTCGTAGCCGCCGCTTAGAGCTGAATAAATCGAATCGACAGCGCCCGCTCGGGGTACCCCTGAACCGCCAGCCGAAAGAGCGACACAAGAGGAGTTCACTTCATGTCAACCATCGATGTTCATTCTCATGTTCTTCCTCACATCTATTTGGAAGCCCTTCAAACGGCTGGCGTCACTAACATTGACGGCTATCCTACGCCTGACTGGAGCCTGGAAGACCATCTCAAGATGATGGACCACCACGATATTCAGGCGTGCGTGCTGTCATTGTCCTCTCCAGGGCTGGAGTTCGCCGAACCAGAATTGGCGGCGAACCTTGCTCGACATATCAACATCTTTTTTTCGGAAATCATCCGCGACAATCCTACTCGATTTGGCGCGTTTGCGTTGCTGCCCCTCCCCAACATCGAGGCTTCGCTCAAAGAGATTGCTTATGCGCTCGATGTGCTCAAGTTGGATGGCATCGGCTTGTTCACGAATTATGAAGGCGTATATCTTGGCGATACCCGATTTGCTCCGATACTCGATGAACTTCACCGGCGCCAGGCCGTCGCATTCGTCCACCCGACGAAGCCTTTGGGCTCTGACGGCCTTACGCTCGGATATCCAGCACCGATGCTCGAATATCCGTTCGATACGACGCGCATGATGCTCAGTCTTTTAGACACAGACACGATCGAACGTTGCAGCCATGTGCGATTCATCCTCTGTCACGGAGGAGGAGCGTTACCCTTGCTTGTTCCTCGCATTGGCCCGCTCATGATTGCCAAGAAGGGTGGCAACAAACTCTCCGCCCTCATCAACATCATGCGGGTCGAGAGGCAGGTCCAGTCATGTTTCTTTGACCTTACGGCCGCGACCAGTCCAGCCTACCTCGCGTCGCTCAAGGAAACGCATGACCCTTCCAAGCTTCTTATGGGATTCGATTTCCCGTTCATGCCGCCCGGTGCAATCGGCAAGGCCAAGGATGGCGTAAGTGAATTTGAAGGCTTTTCCGACAAAGAGAAATCTGCAATCGATCAGGAAAACGCAGAGAAGCTCTTCCCTCGGCTTACAAAAGCAATAGCGCAGGCGCTCTCCTCTACTGCAAATCGCTAACCGTTAACCCAACTCTCGCAAGACTTGAATAAGCAAAGGAGAACTTCATGTTCAAACAGTCATTGTTCCTCGCCCTTTTATTGGTACCCAGTGTGCCCCCGGCCGTAGCACAAACTGCCGGAAACGATCAGTTGACTGTAACGGTTAGTGGTCTACGCAGTCCCAACGGCAAAGTCCGCATTGAAATATTCAACTCCTCCAAAGGCTTTCCCAAGGAGGAGGCGAGTGCGCTTCAGTCGGTCTGGATCGACGCTTCACAGGCGCAACAGGGCACGATACAGACAACATTCAAGGACCTTCCGTCTGGCGACTATGCCGTCCTTACCTTCCACGATGAAAACGGCAATGGAATTCTCGACCGAGGAGCGTTTGGAAAGCCCAAAGAGGGCTTCGCGATCTCCAACAATCCCAGCGGCCATCCACCAAGCTTTGACGCGAGCAAGTTTGCGGTGACGAGTCCAGCGCAGTCCGTATCTCTCATGCTGCATTATTAGCAGTCGGCAGTGGACAGCCTCAGCGAACTCACCGCAACGTCAAAGCACCCTATCAACTCTTCGACCGCCCCCATTGCCACGTTGATGCGCCATTGAGGCCACACTCTCACGGTAATTCGCGCGCAGAGTAGAACACGGCAAATCAGGGAATAACCCGACATTCTTGAAAGGCATAGACCTTGAAGGACAAGAACAAAAATCCAGTAGTGCTTCCACTAGTCCACGCCCACATCTGCCCCATCTGTGGTCGTGCGTCGAGGCGAGAAGATCCGGATGGAACGCCTGATGCTGCGGGTGTGTTTCATTGCTCGCAATGCGGGCACGATGGCACTCTAAATGAGGCAGTAATCGAAGAGCTAGACGAGCGTCTCCGCCGCTAAATGGTCAAAGGAAGCGACTGTTGGTTGGCGTGGCTCTTACGTTGCAGCTTTGTCATGGCAGATCTCACGTATTCGCTGATTAAACGAGTTCGATCGTCCGAACGAGTAATGAGCGTGGTTTTAACCGCAATTCCAGGCTCATCTATGGGGCGCATAGTCAATCCGCTACGGGCCACGCGCCAGGCACTTGTACGATTCAGGAAAGCTATACCTTCATGCTTGGCTACGAGGTACGCTGCTTCTTCCGCCGTTGTGAAATATTGAATTTCGCGAGGCATGACACCGAGTCCTTCGGCACGGGAAAGTAGAGAGTCATGCATTGTGGGGTGAACGTGTTTGCCAAAGAGAACCCACACGCGATCATCAAGGTCTCCTAAAGATGTAGCTCGCTTTCGCGAGACGGGGTCCTGAGATTGCATCAGACCGTACAAAGGGTGGCTTTCGAGTTCTAAGAAATTTAAACGAGGGCTTTGCTCTTCGGCTGCAATGATGGCTATGTCTAGCTCACCCGAACTAACTTGGCGAGTCAATTCCTGCGAGAAGTTGCTGCGAGCATGAACTCGCATCGTTGGAAATAACGGAAGTCGAACAGAGAGCATTGTCGAAACGATGTACGGGTCAATATAGGGAGAGCTCCCGAAGTTGACTACGACCTCCGCTCCCTTGGCCGAAGCGCGAGTCAGATGCACAGCACGCTCCAAATGAAACACAGCCAGTTTTGCTTGTTCAATGAACACCCGGCAGGGCTCCGTAAGTTCAACGCCTTGGCTGCTTCGTTCAAAGAGAATGACGCCGAGTTGAGACTCAAGGTCTTGTATCTGTTTGGTAAGCCCAGGCTGAGTCAAATGAAGACGGGACGCCGCGCGAGAAAAACTAAGCTCATCGGCTAAAACGATGGCGGATTGGAGAAGGCGAAAATCAATCTGACTCATGGGCCCAAAACTCCGGACGAAACATGTGAACCCCTGCTCTAGCACTTGAGATGTTGCAGACTTTGGGCTGAGTTGGCCGAGAACTATTCCGCCGAGGAATAGTGCCGACACACCTTTTCATTGGACATGGACCTGTTGCATCGGCCAAGTTGGAATCGGACGTAAGCCTTGCGTACTGGAGTCACCATGGTTGACATGAAGAAGCCCCCCGCGAGCGTAACGATGGACAATATCCATGAGGCCCGCTTTCCCCATGAGCAGGATCGTTCATCGGACAATGTGCTGAATCTCAAGGAGGCTGCCGCCGTCCTGCATTGCCACCCGAAGACCCTGCGCCTCATGGCACGAGCTCACAAAATCCCTGCCGTCCGCGTTGGAAAACTTTGGCGTTTCTCTAAGGAACGGCTTAGGGATTGGCTTGAAGCTAGCTAGCCTCAGCCGTCGAAGGCAGGGAGGGTAGAAGCATTTCGATGACTCTGTTGTTAGCCTCACGCTTCTCAGGTGACAGCGCCCGTCCATAGACGTTGAACGTCGTGCTAATGGCGGAATGACGCATCAAGTCCTTGGTCACACCAGGCGCTACGCCCGCCGAATCCAGCCAAGTCCGATACGAATGTCGCAACGAATGGAACCCTAGACCTTCCAGTCCGATTGCCTCGCCAGCGGGCCGAATCCAACGCTGTTGAAGGCTGGGCGACATGTACGGCATTCCGGTGTTTGGGTTGGCAAACAACCATCCAAATTCATTTTTCTTGAGAGGCCGTTTCCGCTTCCGTAATGCCGCGCGCTTCTGCATTGTCTCTTCCCGCTCCGACCACTTGATCTTCCAAGCTAGAAGCAGTGTTGCAAGGGTGGGATGTAGGGGGAGTTTGGCCTTCGAGGAATTATTCTTCGTGTCGTCAATAGCCCCTCGATAGGCGCTACGCCGAATCGAAACGGTCTGCTTCTCCCAGTCGATGTCTGACCATTGCAGGCCCAAGATCTCGCTCACTCGGAGACCAAGACATGCCGCCGCCATCGCGATCATGTTGACATGCTCTGGAAGTCTCGGCGCGATCTCACGGAACTGCTCAGCCGATAAGACGAGCACTTCGTTGGTTCTCATCGTGACGTTCTTGACCTTGATGATCTCTATGGGATTGCGCCGTTCAAGGGGCAGGTACTCCCACAATGTCGCAAGATCGAAGAGCTTGTGCATGAGGCTCTTGATATGCCCCTTGGTCACCGGTGCGAGGTCGAGATGTTGCAACCAAGTATGCACCTGAGCGGGCCGAATCTCAGACAAAAGCAGGGAGCCCCATTGAGGCCGCAGCTTGCTGTTGATGATCGAGAGGTATCCACCCTTGGTGGACTTTCGCTGAGGCATCTCCTCGGCGATGTAGCGGTCGAGAAGAGCACCGAACGTAACGCCGGCTGAGCGGGCGTATTCAGTTTTCTCGTTGAGCTTAACGATGAAGCTCTCCAAGTGTTGCCGGAGAGCTTTCTCAGTCTTGTAGATCGCCGGGTCGAAGGTCTGTACTTTCGGTTTCCGTACCGACCCTTCCATGACGTAATAGCGAAACTCCCAGGCGAATCCCTGTGCCCGTTTCACTTTTCGTACAGAGCCGTGTTGATACCGATCGACCGTTTTCTTGAGCATTGCGGGCCTCCAGCAATACTCATATTTTATCTCAGTGGTGTTTAGTGGTGTTAAGGCCCCACGCTATTTCGCGTAAACTATTGAATTTATGGAGCACCGAATGGGATTTGAACCCATGAATACTGGTTTTGCAGACCAGCGCGTTAGCCACTTCGCCACCGGTGCCCTCTTTCGCCACAACGCTCAAACATCATGTGGCGAAGCCCAAGAAGAAGAGTGAGTCTGATTGGGCATTCTTCAAATTTACTCCGGTTGTGCGACTGTGCGGAGATAAGG
>Ga0302219_10000247_pt1 | contig 27720 bp, 19 predicted proteins | sample II_Palsa_E1_2_FD_194569 | JGI IMG/M metagenome (GOLD analysis project Ga0302219, IMG submission 194569) | Peat permafrost microbial communities from Stordalen Mire near Abisko, Sweden - II_Palsa_E1_2 | ecosystem: Environmental > Terrestrial > Soil > Palsa > Peat permafrost | place: Sweden...
ATGACTCCCGCGGCGCAGGCGATTGTGAACTACGTCTATGACAATGCGAACCGGCTGACCTCGCTGACCCAGGGCAGCGAAGAAGTACAGTTTGGCTATGACGCGGCCAATCGCCGTACGTCGCTCGCCTTGCCCAACAGTATCAGCACTGCCTACGCCTATGACGTGGCTAACGAGCTAACGGGAATCACCTACCTGAGCCCCACCAATACAACGATGGGATCCTTGGTCTACGGCTATGACCTCGATGGTCACCGGATCAGCAAAACCGGCAGTTTTGCGACCGACATTGCGCCAACCCCTTCCACGCAGAATGGTGTCTTCGATCTCAACAATCGTCAGACCCAGTTCAACGGCAACACCATGAGTTACGACGCTGATGGCAACCTCACGAGCGATGGCGTCAACACGTATGTGTGGAATGCGCGCAACCAGCTCAGTCAGATCAGCACGGGTGGCACGGTGCAGGCGAGCTATACCTATGATGCGGTGGGGCGGCGCACGGCCAAGGCGATCGGCGGCAGCGTGCCTACGCAATTTCTGTATGACGGCGACAACGCGGTGCAGGAAACTGTCAGCGGAGTAGCCAATCCGATCCTGACCGGTCTGGGCGTTGACGAACGGTTTGCGCGCAATGATGTGACAGGGCAAACCTACTTTCTCGCCGATGCGTTGGGAAGCACGATAGCTCTGACCAATACCGCTGGGGCCATCCAACAACAATACAGCTATGACCCGTATGGCAACGTGACGCAGTCCAACGCGACCAGTGGTTTCACTAACCCGTACCAGTATGCCGGCCGCGAAGCGGACGGGGCGGGGCTCTACTACAACCGAGCGCGCTATTATTCGCCGGGCATGGGGCGGTTTATTTCCGAGGATCCGACGGGGTTCGGGGGAGGGCAGCTGAACCTCTATGCCTATGTGGGGAGTAACCCGTTGAGCTATATCGATCCATTCGGACTGCGATATGTAGACGTCTACGTATGGAACGCAAAGGGATCGAGCGTCGGGCACGTCATGGTGACAGAAGATAGTTCCCAGCAAGTTATTTTGAGTCAATTTCCGGCTAACGGTATGCCGTTAGGCCAGAATGTGACTAAAAGCTTTAGTGACACTATGGCCGCAGAAGGCAGGCCTGCAGATTCGGTTTGGCGTATTGATGTCCCGAACGACAACGCCTTTGATCAGGCGGCAGCGCATGAGCGTGGCCTATCAAGATGGTCGTGGGATCCATCAAAAAACACTACACAGTGTTCTATTGCAGCTTCTCGATCGCTTCGAGCGGGCGGCGTTGGATTAACATCTATAACCGATGGAACTCTTATGCCAGGCTTCTTTAACAACAATATCCAGAAGAATCAAAACAATCCAGGCAACGATATCCATAAACTACCGCCTTAGCCTTTAGGCTAGGGTCATAGGTTAGGCTTGCTAATCAAGGCTGGAGGTAATCGAGTGCCGCGCTTACTTAAGCTCATTGCTATTTTTTATTCCGCGGTGTTTGGAAGTGCGGCCTTATGGGCTTGGGGTTCCTATTTTGTAAATTTGGGCTCGCCGAAAGAACACCAGCTCCCCGGAATCGTTCTTAATTTGGTCACCATGCCTTCGACTTTGATGATGGAGCGTATGATTGAGTGGTTCCCTGTGCTGCTGAACAGTTCGGCACTCTTCTTATCTGCTATGAGTCTATGTGGTCTATTTCAAGTCGGGATACTTTGGTGCATCACGTGGCTTGTTTTTAAAAAAAGGTTAACTGTAGTGGTCAACTAACCCCGGACACCGGGTTAAGTTTTTCCTCGGCAACTGCCGGTGCGAGGCCACCGTTAAACTGATGTGGACGAATCTGGTTGTAGCGTTGCATCAAGTAGTAGCTGATATCCCGGCCGGCTTCCACGGCGGTGGTGTAGCCCGTCGACGGTATCCACTCGGTTTTCAGGCTGCGAGAGACGCGTTCCATCGGCGAGTTATCCCAGCAATTTCCACGACGACTCATGCTCTGTTCGATGCGATAACGCCATAGCCGCTGCCGAAATTTTCGGCTCGCATATTGGCTTCCTTGATCGGAATGAAACATCACGGCCGACGGTCGTCCACGCTGCTCAAAAGCCATCTCCAGCGCCTTTACAACCAGGTCGGCATCGGGGCGCGTGGAGAATGCCCAGCCAACGATCCTGCGCGTAAACAGGTCCAGCACCGCCGCGAGATAATGCCAACGTCCTTGCGCCCACACGAACGTGATGTCACCGCACCAAACGCGGTTGGGCGCCTCAACGTCGAACTGGCGGTTGAGGCGATTGGGAACGTCGACACGCTCTACGGTGGCTTGTTTATACGCATGATTCCCAGGCTGCTTGCAGATCAAACCAAGCTCAGCCATCAGTCGCCCGACCTTGAAGCGCCCAATCGACGAACCTTCCTCGCGCATCATGCCCATGATGCTGCGGCTACCTGCCGAACTGCGACTGTCGACGAACAACTGGTGCACTTGGCTGCGCAGGGCCATGCGCGGCGTGTCGATGCGATCGCGCCGCTGCCGGTGCGCGTAGAGGCAAGAACGCGTCACGCCGAACAATGCACAAACCAGCGCCATCGGCTCGGCCTGGCCCAGCTGATCGATCAACGCGTACGTTCGATCCCTTCCGACATCAAGAGCGCGGTAGCCTTTTTTAAAATGGTCTTTTCGCGCTCAAGGCGATCAATACGCGCCTCAAGCTCCTGGATACGCCGCTGGTCTGAGGTCATCGCAGGATTGACCGGCGTGAGCCCCTGACGTTCCTGGCTAAGCTGCTGCACCCAGCGGCGCAGCACCGACTCGGCCACGCCAACTGATCGGCAGGCATCCATGTGGCTATAGCCCTGGTCGAGAACCAGCGACGCCGCGCTGACTTTGAACTCGGGAGAAAATGTACGGCGTTGCTTCATCTGACACCTCATCATGGCGACTATTTTCGCCTAAAGAGATGTCCGGGGGCATTAGACCACTACACTGCTACGTATTTGGGGATGGGGTCAAAACCACCGATAGCTCTACTTTAAGGTGCTACGTATTTGGGGATGGGGTCAGAACGAGATCTTAGCCGATCCAAGAAAGACATTCATTGACGGGTTCGCTCATCGACAGACATTAGTTACCGAAAAGACGACCAGATGGGTCGTACCAGGTAAATCATTTTCGCAGCTACGTAGACGCCAATGCCCGTCATGAGGAACGGTGCGCGTATAGATAAATTGAAGAAGAAAATAGGTATTGCGAGCAATACAAAAGCGTAAACGCCCCAGCGGCGCCAATACCAGGCGGCTACCGCACACATCAAGTTGCCGAGACAAAGAAGCGCCATCATTACGGTCTCCACTGGCGACATCTCTACCTGAGGTTCAAGGTGAAGAAGGGCGGCAAGAGCTAATACAGCTGTAACTCCGTTGGCGATCGCTACGAACAATAGAAATAGTGTCAACCACACACTACGTGGAGGGTGAAGATGAACCATGGATTCTCCATTTCTTGATTAATTTACCAGTCGATGACGCGTGCACAGTACGCTAGACCTATTCCCCCAAGAGTCGTCTTGCGGCGTGCATCAGGTCTTCGTCCCCTTCGATTGCGGCCTCTCGCAAGCAGACGCTCGGTTTATGCAAGAATTTATTGGTGAGAGTGTTAGCGAGGTAGTTAAGGACCAGATCTGGGTGCCTGCCTTTCGATAGCAGCTGCCTCGATTTTTCAAGTACCTCGTCGCGAAGCTTTTCGCCTCTTAGGCGAATGCCGACCGTCGGATTTCCGCTCCGGATCGAGTCCCGAAGGCGCGCAAATTGAATCGTGCTCGAGCTAACGATATCTTCTGCTTCCCTGGCAGCCAATTCGCGAAGCGCCCGATTTTGCTCTTGTACTTTCTGCAAGTCATCCAAGTCGTAGAGGTAAACATCCCGCAACAGCCTTGCGCCTGGATCGATATCTCTAGGAACCGCGAGGTCAACGAGAAATACTGGTTTGCGACATCGCGCCTCCAGCGCTACCTCAAGCTGATTTTTGCTCAGTATGTGGTTGCTTGATGACGTTGCGGAAAAAATAATATCAGCCTTGTGAAGATAGCCGGGCAAATCATCGAGACTGATGGCCATCCCAGAGTATTTGTCCGAGATCAACTTTGCCGATTCATACGTTCTGTTCGCGATGATTAGGCATGGAACCCCTCTTTCGCTGAGGAGGTTCGCAACCTGTGAAATTGTTTCGCCGGCACCTATTAGCAAGGCAGTTGAGCGTCGAAGTTCGAGAAGATGTTGTTTCGCGAAAACGACCGCGATGTGAGCAACAGATGCGTTATAGTCGCCAAGATGCGTTTCGGTGCGAACGCGTTTGGCAACAGAAAATGCGTGCTGCATCAATTTTTCAAGCGTAGCTCCGATCGCTCCATGCATTCGAGCAGTCTTGTAGGCCATCTTGGCCTGCCCGAGAATTTGAGTTTCTCCCAGGACCATAGAGTCGAGACCGGATGTAACGCGTAGGAGCTGATGGATAACATCAGTTTCTTCGCGCCGCTGGACATAGTAGGCCAGCTGCTCGATTGGCAAATCCTTGTGCCGCGCAAGCCAGCGTAGGGGTGCCTCTTCAGATCCTTTAGAAACAAGGGAATATAGCTCTGTTCGGTTACACGTTGAAAGGATTAACGCCTCTGCTACTCCTGGCTCTTGTCGCAGTGATGGCAAAGCTGCCGAAAGATCACTTTGGCTGAAGGCGACACGCTCGCGTATGGATAAGGAAGCGTTTTGATGGCTAAATCCCCAAGCAACTAAACGCATGCTTTCAGACGCCGGGTGAGTTCATTCAAATGGAAGATGTTTGAGCCCCCGCAGGAGCATAAGCCGATGGCTACCTCATGGAAAAGGTCACTACTGCGGAAGTCGGAGTCCATGCATAGCAAGTCCTTGCGCCTGGTGCGGAGGCTCCTGATAAAAGGCGTGTGGGCGTTCTCAGATACTGCCATAGCGCTCCCTCCTAGAATCGCTGGATCGAAAAAATTCGAAGACGACAGCTCATATACCAATTGATATCGCGAAATCGAACGAAAGGTCTTTGCCTTCGGTCTTCGAGCCTGGCTGGCCCCGCTATCGGGAAGGCGATAGCAGTCAGACCGTCGTATATGAAGATCATCCTCAATCACCGTATAGATGTCCATACGTCCAAGAGCGTGGATGGCATTGCTTGCAGCAAGTACGCTGTCCGCGGCGCAATATGCTTCGACGTGTGTGCGTTGATCACTGCAGAAAATAGATATTGACACCGCGTTTAAGCATCGCTAGATTCGTCGTTCATCGCAGTATCCGGGGAAATTCTAGGAAAAGCTTTTGCCTATAACGGGCAAGGGCATCCTGCATGTTTAAAGGGAATTATGGTCAAGAACTCGGACGTCTACAGTTCGCCTACTCTGTGTTGTACGTCGTTCGACGTGCAGGCATCGATGGCTAGGTGCAAGCGACTCCTGCCTAAGATTGTTCGCATAGGTAAGGAGAATCAGCTCGTCTTCTCTACCTCTTGCCAGACATCTCGGATTGAGACGTGGGTCACAATCTTCCTGTGGCGTTTCGCTGCGCTAGTCATTGGTAGATGGCGTAGCCACTACATTTTTGGTTGTTGATAACTTCTGCCATGTAATGATGTTGATGCCGCTATGTTTGCGGTCAGGAAGTTGTAGTTGCCGATGAGAGTGACCATTGCCATGGAATCGCAGGCGCCCGTACCAGACGTTGATAAACTACGCGCGATCATAGAAAAGCTCGCTCAGCGCGGCGTGCGACTTTGGGCCGGCAATGGTGCGTTACGCTATTCGGCGCCTCCCGGGGTTCTTGAAAACATTGATGTCGCTATATTGCGTGAGCACCGCGAACCGTTGCTGGAGATTCTCCAAAGTGAAGGGGCTGATTGGCCAGCCTATACAGCCTCGTTAGGCCAGCGTTCGATGTGGGCTCGCCATTTTCTGGCAGCAAGTCAGGCTGAAGGGAAGGATTGCTCCTTTAATCTTTTACCTGTTGTGTCACTTAACGATGAGGTAAATGTTGAGACGATTAAGCAAGCCGTCGAAAGGGCGGTGGCGCGACATGAGGTCCTTAGAACAAGATACGAGATACAGTTTGGCGTCCTATGGCAAAGGGTGTTGGACACTTTAGAGATCAAGATTGAACTGATAAATCTTGGTGACGTTGACGAAGACACGGTAACGGCGACCATCCTGAATTTTGGTCGGGCCGCATTCGACATAGCTAATGGGCCTTGCTTTCGAGTGGCGATATTCGAGTGGCGTAAGGCTGGGTCAGGCCGAGAGCGGCTGCTAGCATTCTGTGCTCATCACATAGCAGTCGATCATGGTTCTTTGCAAAATCTCCTCGAAGAGATCGCGCAATGGGTTCTTCGAAAGAAGGATCCACCGCAAGCGTCACAATATCGCAGCTTCGCTGCCCACCAGCTTTCTTTGATAAGCAATGACTTAGTTCAAAGTCGCGTGAGCGAGCTGAGATCGAAGCTTCTGCCGCTACCAACTGCGCCAGACCTAAAGTGGAGAGAGAGTCGAAGTCCTTCCATCGAGGAAAGATACCCTCTCATATCCTGGTCGCTGACAGGTCGCCAAGAGAAAAAGTTACGCGAATTGAAAGATTCACTTGGGTTGTCGCTCTTCGGGATATGCCTTGGTCTGTACGCCTTGGTAATCGCCAGGATTTCGGATCAAAGCGATATTTTAATAAATGTCGCCGCGACCTTACGAAGACCGGAGGACGGCGCTAACGCTATCGGTAACTTCACGAATATCGTCCCTCTTTTAGCGAAGATAACCATCGATGGGGGGATAAGAGACAATCTGGTAGTGCTTTATAAGCAAGCATCCGACGCGCTGGTAGATCGAGAGATTCCTTTCTCAATGCTTGTTGAGGCAATGGGCTTGTCGGGAAGTAAGGCGCGTTCCCCGTTGAGCCTCATCACCTTCTCTTGGCATAGAGAGCCGGATGGTGACCGCGGTTACGGTCTAGGAGTGCTTCATCCCATATCTCGGCAGATGGGGCCGTCCGGAGCAATGATGCTCACCGGCCGTGAATCACGAGGGCATGTCGATTTTAAGTTGACCTATGACCGCGGTTCTCTATGCGACAAGTATGCAGAGCTCGTAAGCCAGTCCATGCAAGTGGCCGTTTCTCTACTTTGTGAATGCCCAGAGGCGTTGGTTCGAGACGTAGTATTTCCCCTTTGTGAAGAATCCCCTTTTGGTGCCCGAGAAATAACTCTTACACCAAGTTAGCTCGACCACGATCAGTTTTGGTGTGTGGTAGCTGTTGCGAATTCCTCATTTCAACGAACACGGTTCCGCGGAAAGAATGGCTTGAAATACGTCGCGCTATGCGATCGTCATTGCGCCTCTCAAAAGGGCACTTTCCCTGAATCTACGTTTTGCGCGCAAAATCAATTTGGCTCAATGGAGGAGATGTGAGGCGATTTGGATATGCGTATTTTTTTGCGGTCTTGGTCGGAACGTTGCTTATTGGTCTAGAGCATCTCTTTCTGCCGATGACAGTCCGAGTTTCGACAGTGCAAGGCGTAGCAGGTCATGACTACGCAATAAACCAGCTGGGTGCTTTTGCGCGAAAGCCATTCCTGATCGGCTTGCATGCTGTATTCGGTGTTCTGTTTGCCAGCATGATTCCGATGCAATTTTGGCGTGCCTTCAGGCGAAAGTTTCGATCTGCGCACAAATTGATTGGTTGGATGTTCGCTGTCTCAACCGTGGTTGTGGCGGTGACCGGTATCGGTGTCTCATATGTTTATCCATTTGCGGGCCGTGCGGGTGTTGTGCCCAACTTAATTTTCGGGCTGATACTCATCGGGCTCATGGCTACCGCAATCGATCATGCTCGCAAGAGGGAGATCGCAAAGCACGAGGAATGGGTACTGCGCGCCGCGATGTGCGGCTTAGGTATCGCCCTTTCGCGTCTTTACCTAATGATCCTGGTGCAATGGCTCGGACTTCCAGCGCGAGAGTCAATGGCTCAAGTATTTTGGCTTGGGGCTAGCACAAATTTGCTTTTAGTTGAGCTGTGGATCAGGCGCTATGGAACTGTTGCTAAGGGTCTGAGAGTCTCAAAACTCTCATGAGCGAGCAGGGGGTCGCGTAGCTATGCGAATTGGCGTCCGAAATGCCTAGAACGGGGGAGAAATGAGCAAGGTGTACTACTACAACGCACAGTGGCTACGGTTCTTTTGCGCGCTGCTTCTTGTTTTCTATCACAGCGCACCGGAGATATTTCACCCCTTGTCAAATATGGCGACAAAATTCTATTGGGGTGCGGAGAGCATTGGATCATTTGCGACGTCAACTTTCTTTGTGCTGTCGGGGTTTGTGCTAACAAACGCGTATGCCGTTCTGACTCCAAAGGGGTATGAGCTGAGGGGGAGCCGCACAGAGTTCCTGAGAAATAGGATGTCAATAATCTATCCTATCTACCTGCTAAGTCTGGCGATATTTCTGGCCATTGCTGCCAGCAACGGCACGCTATCTGATATTCGGACAGGCTCGCTAAACCAGTATCTTGGAAGGCTTCCATGGGAATCTCACTCAACCAGCCCGGGATTACTTGCCCTAAACCTTGGAATGAATTTGACGTTGCTCCAGGCTTGGAATCCGTACTTTCTTAGCTGGAACCTTGCAGCGTGGTCGCTGTCAACCTTACTTTTCTTTTATATATTGTTTCCTTGGTTAATGCCGCGCCTTCTCAATTCTAAGAGGCCTATGACCGTTGCTTTAATAACCTTTGCACTTTATTGCCTACCCGGGGTTTTGCTATCAGTCTTAAAGGTAGATGGCGCCCTATCCACTGGAATCATTCATCGCAATCCACTGCTTCGGTTGCCTGAGTTCATGATCGGGATACTTCTCTATCGAATTTTGGGGGGCTCGGCTTCAACCCATGCCACCTTCCGTACGAAAATACTGATCGCCTGTTTACTCGGCCTAGGCGTGTACCTTGGATTTGCCGCTTGGTTAACGGCGACGGGCGAGCCATATGTTTGGTACGTATTGCACAATGGTTTCCTCCTTCCTGCGTCGGTGTTCATCGTAATTGTTGCCTCTCACTCTAAGCCTATATTTAGTTCAGCTTGGGGTAAACGGCTTGGAAACACGGCCCTGTCTATATTTGCGCTACACGGACCGATTGGTGCGCTCTTAAGGCTCATTTTTGGAAGTGTGAGGCACGCGACGGCCTGCATTCCCAATGGACAGTCTTGCCCCAACGCTTCGTTTAGCAAACAACTCTTCCTCTTTTTGTTCTATGTAGCGACGGTGGTTGTTACTTCGCTTTTTGTCCAGGAAAAGGTTGTCGCTCCATTAGCGACAGCGCTTCGCAAACGCAATGTTAGCTGGGCGGACCCGGCGTCCGAAGCCGCGCGGTAGCCCGGAAAATTTTGGCTCCTTAGCTTTTCACGGCTGTGTTTAAGCGAGGGAATCGTGGGTAAAAGAAATATTTGGTGAGGTATGGCTTTGAACCAATCGGCGTCGACAATTACGGTATCTCTCAAGAAGTTCGGTCGTACAGCAATGGTGGTGATTGGCTGCAGTGGAGCCTCCGCTCTTGCGGCGGCAACAATGCTATACGTGCTGGCGCGATCGGCATCAGCCGGGCGCTTGTCGATAGGTGACGCGGCTAGCTTCGTCGCTGCATTTGTCGCATTCGTCGTAATGTTCTTCGCGTCCCACTATGTTCAGGCCTCTCTCGACGCGGAGTTTGCTGATGATCTGAGACTAACTTTGGTTAGAAGAATCCTCGCGACAAACTACGATAACGCTTTAAAGACCCGCGGCCACGACCTCTTCAACGTCGTAACGACCGACATATCGAACATAACGAGAGCGATTTCTTCGTTGCCCTACTTTGCTCTGAATTGCGTAAAGATGGGGGCATGCGTCATTTTTATGGCGTATCTATCACCGCACCTTTTTCTAGTCTCGATTATACCCATAGTCACTATGGTCGCGGTTTCTCATATTTTGACCTCCCGTGCGTACACGAAAGACGGTACGGTACGTTCGGCTATGGATCGCGTGCTCGACGGATTTAAAGGGACAATTGATGGAGCCAGAGAGTTGGGGGCGGATGCAGCATTGAGGTCAATTCACTATTTTTCGATGCGTGAGGATGCCGCCATTCTCCGAGAGGAAACCCTTTCGCGCGGTCGAACGTGGGCCTGGAATCGAGTTCTGACATCCGCTCTTCTGTTCGTGATACTTGGGACGAATGTGGCGGTTGGCGTGGGACACGAGTCACCGCGAGTACTCGGGCTGATCGTCCTCCTAACGACATATTGCATCAGTTCCTACGACGTCATCATTACTGGTGTTCAGCTGATGTCCACCGCGTGGAGCTCGGCAAATAGGATTAGTGACTTGGATCTGAGCGAAGACCCGGATAGCTATCGTTGTGTCGTCGATAGTGGTCGCGACGTCACAGCTAGCGATTGGTCACAGTTCCATGTCGAAGATGTGACCTATCAATATCCGGCCAATGGAGATGATGGCGAGACCTTCCAGATTGGTCCGGTGTCATTTTCCATGAATCGGGGGGAGATATTGTTTTTATGTGGTGGTAACGGAAGCGGAAAAACCACATTAATGAGCGTCATTCTTGGGTTGTTACCGTCTCAGAGCGGTGCTGTGCGGCTGGACGAAGAGAACTTTTCGGACCGGACCACAAGTAGTTGGCAGTCGCGGATTGCTTCGGTTCATGCCGACTTTTACTTGTTTCCTTACGTTGTCATAGATGAAAGTCGTCCCGAGTCTGAGGTAATAGCAGAGTACTGGCTGAAAGTATTCGAGCTGGATGGTGTCGTCTCAATTGTTGATGGGAAATTCTCAACCCTTGCTCTCTCAAGAGGGCAGCGTAAGCGCCTTGCTTTAGTTGCGGCGCTGTCAACAAATCGGGAGATCTATCTCCTTGACGAGTGGGCGGCTGACCAGGATCCGCACTTTAGATCGACGTTCTATGAAAAGGTACTTCCGACACTAAAGGGAATGGGTAAGACGATCATTGCAATATCTCACGATGACAGATACTTCCATGTGGCTGACCAAGTTATTTATCTCGACGTCGGAAAGGTAGTACGCCCACTTAACAAAGCTATCGAAGTGACCGATTGACGCTGCCGACATTCACCAAGACAGGGAGGCAAATTGTGAGAACAGTAATTGATAGCCTTAAAATCGCTGCGCCGCAGACGCCAGGGGCGCTTGAGCGCGTGCGAATTGTTGCACAAACTCTTGGGTTGTCGCGCATCGCGAAAAAAGTCATCGTCGTTGGCGGCACCAATGGCAAGGGATCCACGGTCGGATTCATAGAGTCGATCGCTAGGTCCTCAGGCTTACAAGTGGGTTGCCTCACGTCGCCGCATATCCACCGATATAACGAGAATGTCCGAGTTAATGGCATTGAGCCAACCGACACGCAATTGTTTTCGGCGTTTCATAGGGTTACGTGTGCGAGCCTTGGGGTTGATCCTCAAAAGACAGCGCCGAATTTGGAGGTAATGAATAGTCCGTCGGCTGTTGAGGATTACTGCATCGGTGGAAGATACGACGCGATACCTCTTCGGCCGTTTGAACTGCTTCCGTTAGTGGCCCTTTTGCTGCTGAATGATGCGGGACTCGATCTCGCAGTTGTCGAGGTTGGCATGGGAGGAAGGTGGGACGCCGTCAATGTTTTAGACGCAGATTTGGCGATCATCACCACCGTTGACCTGGATCATTTCGAGTTCTTAGGTCTCGATCGAGAAACGATTGGCGCTAATAAAGCGGGAATTTTTCGTCGCGATGGCCTGGCGATAACTGGAGATATCGACCCTCCAAAAAGCGTGTTGGAGGAGGCTCGGGATTTGAACACGAGGCTCATCAGAATCGGTCAGGATTTCCGCATCCGCACTGCGGACACGGAGTGGTGGTTCGAAGACGCTTCGTCTTCGATCCGATTGCCGTACCCAAAGCTAATCGCCCCAGTGCAGGTAACTAACGCGGCAGTTGCCGTGGCATCTTTGCGCGCCTTGTATCCGAAAATCTCCCAGAGCGAACTTGCCGACGGAATTCTCAGCACTAAAGTGCAAGGCAGGTTGCAATCGGTACGATATAGACAAAAGCATATCTTCGTAGACGTTGGCCACAATCGTCAGGCTGCGAGGTCGCTGGCTGATTGGTTGAGGAAGGCTGCAAAGGGTAGAAATGTTACGGCTGTTTACGGAGCGCTAGGCGATAAAGATGTCGGTGGCGTGATCGAGGAAATGTCGGATGTAGTCGATCGATGGCATTTCTGTGGTCTCAGTGAAAAAAACGAGCGCGGACTCTCTCTTTCACAACTAAATGAGCGAATTTTTGGAATCCAAATCGACAAGTGTACGCACGACTCCCTTAAGGATGCATTAGACGCTGCTGTCGATAAGACACAAGGAGACGGTGTCATTTTGGCGTTTGGCTCGTTTGCCGTGGTCAGCTCGGTGCTGACGTTAGCGTCTGCCAGCTAATCAGCTGTCTACAAGTAGTGGCTGTGGGAAGTCGTGTTGGGCTTTCTGTTAATAAAAGACTGAATGACGGAGTGGAAGATGAAATCTACACGGCCAGAGATGGGCCTTCTCGAGCGAGCATACGAAAAGATCCAAGAGCAAAAACGCATCATCGAACGTCTTAGGGGAGGAGATAGTTCGGACGAACCGATTGCCATTATTGGGTATGCATGCAGGTTTCCAGGTGGCTCAGTCGACGGTCCTAGCTTTTGGCGAGTACTCAACTCAGGTCGCGACATTTTCCAGGAGATAGACGATAGTCGTTGGTCAACGCAAAAGCATCACGACCTATCGGCGCGCGAGTCAGGTAAGACGTACACCTTGGCTGCCGGTCTAGTGGAAGGCATCGATCAGTTCGACGCTAAATTTTTTGGCGTACCGGCTATCGAGGCGGGAGCGATGGATCCTCAGCAGCGAATGTTGCTCGAGGTTAGTTGGCACGCACTTGAGAATGCGGGGTTGAACGCAAAGGAGCTTCGAGGATCGGCCACTGGAGTTTTCATTGGCTTGACCACAGACGACTACGCACGATTACATGCTCGGTCCCCTTTGTCCGTGTCGACGTATACCGGTCTGGGTAGCGCCAAAAGCATGGCCGCTGGAAGGCTTTCGTACTTCTATGATTTTCGCGGGGCGACCCTGCAAATCGACACGACTTGCTCGTCTGCTTTGGTTGCGTTGCATTTGGCTGCCCGAGAATTGCGTGCTGGGGACTGCAATCTTGCGCTTGTTGGGGGCGCGAATGCGATTGTAAGTCCGGACACAAGCATCGGATTTTGCGAGATGAAGGCGCTTTCACGTAGCGGAAAACTTCGCTCATTTAGTGATACAGCGGATGGATACGTTCGCGGTGAAGGGTGCGGCGTTATCGTCATGAAGCGGCTCTCGGACGCACTACGTGATGGCGACCTTATCCGCGGGGTCATTCGTGGTTCGGCAGTCAACCATGACGGCCGAACAAACGGGCTAACAGCTCCCAACCAAGCCGCGCAGCGCTCTGTCATAAGTCGTGCTCTTGAATCTGCCGCCTGCTCGAAGGAGGACGTCGATTACGTTGAGGCTCACGGTACAGGAACGCGCCTCGGCGACAATATTGAGGCGAATGCCCTAGGCGATGTCTACGGCGGTCGTTCATACCCTCTGAGAATAGGCTCTGCAAAAGCATCGATTGGTCACCTCGAGGCTGCTTCCGGCATCGCATCGGTGATCAAAGTGCTACTCGCGTTCGAGCACAGATATGTGCCTGGCCAGGTAAACCTCGGTGTTCCAAATACAAGAATTAATTGGAAGGGTCTAGGCCTTGATATTTCAGAGTCGGCATGGAATTGGCCGCTACGTGAAGGCAGAGCTCGCATAGCTGGTGTCAGTTCTTTTGGTATGAGCGGAACAAATGTCCATCTGATCCTTCAGGAGCCGCCCAAGACCGACCACAAGATTGAAGCTTCAAATGACGAACCAAGTATCATACTTTTGTCCGCCAAGACTGAATATTCCATGCAGGCGCGTTTGGAACAACTGCGTGAGGCAATCAAATCGCTCGATACTGACGACGAAATTGTGGACCTATCCGTGTCCAGCTTCGGTCAGAGCCACTTTGATGAGTACAGGTACGCGTTGGTAGCGAACACCCGCAAAGATGTTGCGGCACTTCCGACTTCCTCTAAAGCGCCAGAGTTCAAGCGAAGGGCGTCGGGTTCCTCGGAAAAGCTTGCCTATATATTCTCGGGCCAAGGAACTCAATATCCGGGGATGGCGGCTAAGCCATACAAGAATTGGCAGGCGTTCCGTCATGCTTTTGACGCGTGCGCCAAGGTTGCTTTCGAGCAAACGGGATATGACCTCGTATCAATTTGTTGTGAGGAGGAAAAGGGAGAGCTCTTACGCCGGACAGAGGTCGCCCAACCTGCACTGGTCGCGATGGGTATTTCACTCGCAGTATGGTGGAGATCGGTGGGTATAGTCCCCTCAGTTGTTGTAGGTCACAGCATTGGTGAATATGCAGCCGCTGTCACCGCAGCATCTATGTCTATGGAAGAAGCGATTTGGCTCGCCTGCGAGCGTGGTGCTGCCGTCGCGAAACTTGCGCCAAGTGGTCTGATGTTCGCCGTCGTGGGAGATCCTCATAAAGTCAAGCAACTTTGTGAGGATCTTCCTCAAATGATATGCATTGCAGGTATCAATGCGGCTGGACAAATCACATTGGCGTGTCAGACGAGCGACGAAGATTTTTGCAGGGAATTAATCCGTAGCTATGGCCTTCGCGACAGTAAGGTTGCGGTGGATCATGCCTTTCATTCCACGGACATGACCCAGCCAGCCGAGCGAATCAGGACTTTGTTAAAAAACGTTGCGTTGAAAGAACCAAAAATCCAATGGATAGGAACGTCTGGACCTGATGCAAACGAAACGCCATGGCTTGAACCGGCGTATTTTGGGGATCAAATGCTGAGGCCAGTAGGTTTCAAGAGAGCTATCGAGCTTGCGATCACAAGCGGAACCCATAACTTTCTGGAAATTGGTCCGGAACGTATTCTCTCGGTGCCGATGCGTTCCATAGGCGGCGACGATATTGTCATTGCCGCGACCATGCGAAGGGGCGCGGCACGATTTAGCGAGCACGCAGAGAGTCTGAAAAAGCTCTATGAGGCTGGGCTAAGTATTTCCCCAACACGTCCTGGTTTTTCGTCTGCAAAACATCTTCCACTCTATCCCTTTGATAGGAAGAGATTCTGGCTGCCTATTGATGCAAAGATTGAGCAGCCGAACACGCAGGTTGACGACCCTTTTGGCTTTCAACTTATTGAGCTTTTGGCAGTCAGTAGTGGCCGAATATTTGATGTGACGTTGTCCATCGGCCGTCAGCCACATCTTGAGCAGCACTATTTATTTGGAGTTCCCGTGGTCGCTGGAGCGACTTGGATCGCGCTTCTGATCCAAGCGGCCCAGGAAATTCTTGGACAGGCTTCCGTAAAGCTATCCAATGTCCGATTTATAAGACCTCTCGTCATGCAGGCGAACGCCGAGTCAAGCGTCCGTCTGACCTGCATGCCAACGGACGGACATTTCAAAATAGCGATTGCTTGCGACGGCGTACTTCATTGCCACGGATTCATTGAGAAATTTCAAGGCGTTGCCGATGAAGATTGGACGGAAGAATCCACTGAGGTGCTTCGCGTCGTGGATCTAAGCGACTTCTATGATCAATTTGACGCACGCGGTTACCACCTTGGCGAGTCGTTTCGGTGGATCAAGTCCGGGTCAGACGGGCGATCGGGATCAAGGCGGACGTTGCTGGAGCCTAAGCTGACGCAAGACGGACGATCCTATCCACTGTTCCCTGGGCTAATTGATTCCTGCTTCCACGGATTGAGCGGACTGTTGGCTTCGTCACCCAATCTGGTTCATGGAAAGGAAATTGTGGTCCCATCGGAGATTGCGGAGATCAAATTTTATGGTGGCGACTGGCAAGTGAATAGGTATGACCTCGAAGCAGGTAGCGCCTCGCAAATCTCTCCCGAGAGTCTCTCCGGAGACCTAGCCTTATATGCGGAAAATCGAACACCAGTTATCGAATTGCGAGGAGCGACGTTCCGAAAAATCTCGAGCGATACACTGGTTCGATTGACGAAAAACGGTGCCAATTCGATTCAATATCTCGCCTCTCAATGGCAGATCGTGGACGCCCGGCGTGACAGCTCACAACACGGCTTACTTGTTTTTTTTGGCGATCATGCTAGGGCAGAAACTTCCGACGTGGGCTCAGAGTGGCCGTCCAAAGTGTATTACCGCGATGAAGATGATATCGCTTCACTAATCGAAGCTATCGAGGGAATCCCTGATGGCTCTGATGTGTTCCTTGTGCATTCGAGCGCCGGGTCTAAAAGCAATGGAGATATCGGAGGATTATCGCCCATCGTATCGGCCTTAATGGCTTGGTTGGGGGTGATGGCTCATCTATCGGATCTCGCTATCAGAAAGGTTCTTCATGTCAATGCGATCATTTCGGAGAATGAAGGCAATGAGTTTTCCTTTGAGAGAGTGGCGAACGGGGCTCTGATTGGTCTTCTGAAGAGTGTGCGTGCGGAACATCCCAGCCTTAGGTTGCGTATTATCCGCGGCGGCGCCGACAGCTTGCTCGCGAACGTCCGTTGTGGTCGGGCACCAGTTGGTACGCACGGCGAGTATCGACTCGTCGGCGAGCGGTGGGAGGCTTTGAGGTTGGCTAAACCGAAATCTCGAGACGAGGTCGAGAGGACATTCGATCTTAGCGACGGCACGGTGGTGATTACCGGAGGATCCGGTGCCCTAGCTCCGTACTTGATCCCGTGGTTGAGGTCGCTTGGGGCGCAAAGGATAAAGCTGGTTTCGCGATCGTGTCGCGAAAGCTCCGTATTGGTCGGAGGCATACAAATTGAATCGTACGCTTGTGACGTGACGGACGAAATGTCGGTTGCGGGTATGTTCGAGAATATAAGAAAAGAAGGAAGTGAGGTTATTGCCGTTGTGCACGCTGCAGGCGTGCTCGCGGATAGACCTTTCGCCAAACTATCCCGCGAAGACCTCCTGAAGGCGATCGAAGTAAAGCTTGGCGCCGTCATCAACATGGCGAAATTTTGGCGCCAGCGTTCGATACGTCTATTTGTCGGCTTGTCCTCTCTCGTGTCGATTACAGGATCACCCGCCCAGGCGGCATATACCGCAGCCAATCGTGCGCTCGACTGCTGGGTGGATGAACTAAGAAGTGAAGGCGTCCATGCTTACTGCGTGAACCTTGGTCCTGTGAATCAAGGAATGGCATCTAGGCTAAACGAAGTACACAAGCAAAGACTAAGGCGCGTTGGTCTCAAGCTTCTGCCGGCCGAACAATTGGCTGAAGCTCTCGATCATGTAATTTTCAGTTCTGATGGAGCGCTTGCCGCGTTTGCAGGAAGTGACGCGCGACTAATTGCTTTGGATGATGAAACATCTGAAGGACAAGGTTTTGGCCTCGGTGAGAAAGATACGCTTCACGTCCTATGCGCTGGCTTCGCCGAACTGCTAGGGAGCCGAACTGGAGAAGAGGATCCTGACGTAAGCCTTCAGGAGCTCGGAATGGATTCCTTATTAGCGGTTGAATTGGCGACTTGGGTCAATGGCAAGTTTAATATCGAGCTTTCAATCGAAGTGGTGTTGGCTCAACCAAACCTTCGGTCCGTCGCATCTCGGATAGATCAACTACTTTCCGGTGAAATTGCTGTGGAAGAGCCGATCAGTAAAGAGTGGATTGCTGGCGAAATTTGAAAGTCGGACTGGTCTAGCCCTAATGAGCTTCGCCGACCCGGCGTGATGATACAAGCCGACCACTTTATATTAAAAAATGATCATCTTTTTTGGATCGCATATGCGCCTTTGACGATCTGCGAGTGTCGCTATTCAGATCGAAAAAAAACAGATAGGAAATACGAATGAACGCATCGATACTAGACGCGCTAAGGGTCCGCGCAGACGACCAACCAGGCCAACTTGCTTACCGGTATCATGACGCGTTGCCCAAAAGCATTTCATCCGTAACATACAAAGAGCTCGAACGTTACGTGCTACAGGGAGCAGCCTTTCTCTCCGAATGCGCTGCCTCGGGAAGCCGGGTGGCAATTCTTTTGCCGAACTCGATCGAATACATAATTACGTTTTTCGCAGTTCAAGCCGCGGGACTTGTGCCTGTCCCATTGATGGCGCCTCCCACAAACGTGACTAGTTCTCAAGCTAGCCGCTTAAAAGCGGTGGCAATGGATTGCCTTCCCGCGGTTTGCATTGTTGATGAAGCCTCGCGCAGCACTCAGTTACCTGGAGCTAGGACATTATGTTTCTCGGATCTAGTTTCGAAGAATGAGTTGATGGGTTGGGCATATGTCAAGCCAGAAAGGCTGGCGTTCCTTCAATACACGTCAGGATCGACCTCGTTACCGAAAGGGGTAATGGTGTCGCATAAGAATTTGGTCTCCAACAGTGCTCAAATGTCGAAGGGGCTTGGAACAAATTCGGAGACAGCATTTGGTAGCTGGTTACCTCTTTTTCACGATATGGGGCTAATCGGAAAGGTTATCCACCCTCTACTTCTCGGTGCTCCGTCCCACTTCATCCGTCCCGAAACCTTTCTGAGGCGCCCTCGACGCTGGCTGGAGCTCATTTCTTCAAACGACGTTGTCATATCGGCCGCGCCAGACTTCGCTTACGCCCGCTGCGTCGAGCATGTCTCCAACCTTGAGGGAATAGATCTTTCACGCTGGAAACTTGCGTTAAACGGAAGCGAACCGGTTCGTTCCGAGACCATTGAAAAATTTGCGCAAAAATTTCGAACCGCTGGGTTTCGACGGGAATATTTCCAACCCGTTTACGGCCTTGCGGAGGCGACCCTATTTGTTACTAGCCGTGGCCCTAGTGAGCCAATTCGACTGTATCAGGCGGACTCAAAAACGACTTCTGGCGCGACGACGCTGGCGGCGAACATTGCCGCCGTAAATGGACGGCGAGATTATGTGAGTGTCGGAAGATCATGGCTAGATTGCGAAATCGCCGTCTGCAAGATGGGCACACGACATTTGGCTGCTGAGGGCGAGGCCGGGGAAATCTATATCTCCGGTGAGAACTGCGTCGAGGGCTTTTTCAATAAGCCAGAGCAGAGTCAGGCAACATTTGGCTTATCCGTGAACGGAAAGCCAGATCTAGATTTCTTTAGCACTGGCGACCTAGGCTTTCTGTTTGAAGGTCAGTTGTATGTTACCGGTCGAACTAAGGAGCTCATTGTTCTGCATGGACGCAACATTTATCCGCAAGACATCGAGTCTGTTGTACAGGCTAGTTGCGACGGGTTTGTAAAGGACGGCGGAGCCGCGGTAGAGATCGAGGTTGATGGCTGTACACGCGTTGCGTTGGTGCAGGAAGTGAAATCGAGCGTCGATGATGCCGGGCTGTCGTCTATGGTATCGGCAGCGATCGAAGCGGTCTCTGAGGCCATGCTGGTTACTTTATATGACGTGATCCTCATTCGAAGAGGAACGCTTCCAAAGACTACTAGTGGAAAGATAGCCCGAAATCAAGCACGAGACCTCATTCTTAAGGGCAGCCTTGACGTTGAACAACGTATCGAAAGGCCCCTTGCCGGTGACCAAAGCGGTGATGCCCTGATTGCTTGGTGGAGGGAGGAGGCGCCAAAACTAGATCTTCGTCTTATGGACGAGCGGCGATTCATGAATCCGAAGGTCATCTTGGACTTTGGCAATCGTGGGTTTCTAGGACTGCGCGTATCGAAGCAGCTAGGAGGTAGTGGGCTCAGTGTTGCCGGAATGATGAGGATAATCCGGGAGGTTGCGAGCGTCGACCTCAACCTTGCCTCATTTCTAGGGGTGCACAACGGTTTAGCCATTGGCCCGTTACTTAATTTTGCCAGTCATCAGCAGAAGGAGCGGTACCTTGGAAGTCTTGCCCAAGGAAGGACATTGGGCTGCTTTGCTTTGACCGAATCGACAGCAGGCTCGAATATGCGTGCTATTCAGGCTCGCGCAAGGCGTCGCGAAGGAAGGTGGGTTCTCCAAGGAAAAAAGATTTGGATTGGAACGTCTGCCTGGTCTTCGCTAGCCATTTTTTTCGCTCAAGCCTACGGGGAAGCTGAAGAATACCTCGGTCTAACAGCTTTCTTGGTACGTACCGATCAGGACGGCGTGATTCAAGGAAATGAGACTCTCACCATGGGTATGAGAGGTATGGTGCAGAACGAACTCATACTCACAGAAGTCGCGGTAAATGATGAGGATGTTCTCGGAGCCGTGGGGCAAGGCTATGAGGTAGCCCAAAGTACGGTCGCCTTTGGCCGACTTGGCGTTGCCACAATGGCCTTAGGCTGTATGCAGCGTGCGAGCCAGTGGTTTCTTCGCTATTCCGATCAGCGCGATATAGCTAGTGGCTCCCTCTTAAGACAGCCAGTCATCGCCCAAAGACTATTCAAGATTCAAGTGGCCACGATTGCGTTAGAGGCACTTACGGGAAGGTGTGCTGAGATCTTGGATCATGAAGTTATGGTGCCGCTTGAAGTTCTATCAGCTGTTAAGGCAATCGCTAGCGAACAGTGTTGGATTGCAGTAGATCAGTTGCTTCAGTGTTTCGGTGGCCGGGGATACGACGAGAGGACTCGGATACCCCAGATGCTACGAGACTGCAGACTCCTTCGGATTTTCGAAGGTTCGACTGAGGCGCTCCAGTCACACGTCGGCCACTCGGTCTGGCAAAACTTCGATGTATTTAAGACCTTTGTGTCAACGCATTTCAAGGTGTCGACACGACTACTTGAAGAGTTCCAATATCAAGTGGCAGAAGCCAAAAAAGTAGCAACGGGAGATAAAGAGAGTGGCAAGGCGCTCTACGTCGGGTTGGGTGAGGCGTTCAGCTATTTTCTCTTGGAGGTCGCTCTTGAGCACAAACTCAACGATCAGCCCAACGTGGAACTTAGCGAATTCGGCATTCGCACTATCAGGAGCGAACGTTATCGGGTTATGTCCAATCTCGTTTCGAATCTCGACGCTCCTTGGGTTAAGGGAGACATTCAATCCTTAAGGAATCTCCAGAAGTCCGTCAATGCAAGCATTGGAGATCACGTAATACCACACTTGAAAGACTACACTCACACTGATGATATTGATGTACCGAATGGCGCGACTAAGAAGTTCAAAGATCACCCGATGACACCAGAGGTGAGGCCGTATTTCGGACGCGTTGGCGCAAATTTCGAAGCCATCTCGGTTTGGATGGCTGATTGGCTGAGCACACGGTCCTTCTCTAACAATGATCTTGCCGCGTCGACAAGCTTTGCCGAGTTGGGACTTGACTCCATTGACGCAGTGGAGCTGTTATCAGACTACTCTGACTACTTTGTTCACGAGGTTGATCCCACCGTGCTATGGCAATATCCCACACAAGAAAAGCTTTGCGCCTTCCTTTCAGAGGGTCTGGCAAAAGAGATCGACGCGCGAACCGAACCAAGGCGACAAGAAGAAAATTCAGCTCACGTTATTGAATGTTCCTTAATCGATCGACTCGAGCGCGAATTGAACGAGATATAGACCGCGCGTTCTTTAGCGCATTTGTTGCAGAAATTCGTTGATCTAAGATTTATTTATCTAATAGGAAGATGCTCATCATGAATGCTTGGAACTCATACTTGGAAGTGAAACCTCTGCCAAGCCTCTCTGGTAAGGCAAGGGTGCCATCCTCCAAGCCTGAAACTCAGCGTGCGATTCTCGCCGCATCATTGGCTTCGGGCCGCTCAATCGTTCACAACGATCTTCGTTGCCTGGAAACCGAGACGATGAAGAACGCATGTCGTGTCATCGGGGCCACCATTCTGGAACATGATGGATACCTAGAGATACATGGGATCGATGGACAGCTTCGAACTGCGCATCGCTCAATAAATGCACTAGGCTCCGGTCTCGTATTTCGAGTGTTTGCTGCGTTGACATCCTTCTCGGGCTCAGCATCCATTATTACTGGGGATGCTACGTTGAGAGGAAGAGTAATGGCGCCGCTGTTTGATGCTCTGAGAAAGCTTGGCGCAAGCATCGAGTGCATGGGTGAGGACGGATGCGCACCAATTGTAAATTGGGGAGGTGGGTTCTCCGGAGGAGAGTGCCGTCTTCCAGGAAACGTGAGCTCGCAATTTGTCACGGCGATATTATTCGCTGCCCCGTTTGCAGAGTACGGAGTAACTATTTTCATTGAAGGGGAGATTTTATCCGTCTCTTATATCACGCAAACAATAGCGACTTTGAGGAACGCCGGCATTAACGTCGTGCACAGTGAAGATTATTCAAAAATAACAGTTCAGCCAGGATCGTATAAGCCGACGACGAGCTGGATTTTTGGGGACTACACGTCGTCTTCGTACCTTATCGGTGCGGCTTCGCTATTCGAAGGCACCACAGTTTTAGAAAACATGTCAAAGGAAAGTCTGCAGGGAGAAAGGGCCATCGTCGATGTCGTAAAAAAGATGGGCGTGAAGGTCCACTTTGATGAGAAAGAAAAGAGCCTGACAATCAATAACCCTTCCGGGACACTTGTCGGGAACTTTGAATTTGACGCAAGCGACTATCCGAATATCGTACCAACGCTGGCAGCGATTGGCGCGCACGTTGACGGCGTGTTCCGGGTCGTCGGCGGGGCGATCACCCGACTGCACAAGTCACCGCGAATCAAAGCGATGATCACAGAGCTCGGAAAGTTTGGTGTGGATATCGTTCCGCTGATGAAGGACGGTGTGTATGATGGTTTTGAGATCAGGGGCCGCGGAAAACGTTTCAAAGGTGGCCTGGTTCTATCCAGCTGGGGAGATCATCGAATTTTCATGTCTTTGTTCGTCGCGTCGCTAACATGCGAGAATCCCAACCTGCTGGAGGGACATCGCGATGTTATATGCTCGTTTCCGGACTTTTTTGAACAGTTTGGTGCGCTCGGGGTGGCAACCCGCGAAGTGGAAGGCTTTGAAACTAGGGACGCTGAGTTCGCTTAGGACCTTTTGGTTGAATTGCGCCATGTTTTGGGAGCCAGCTGATTTTCTGCTGGCTTCTTTGTGTATACACTTCTGGCTTTTGTCGACCGGCTTGAGTAAAAGTGTGGCTTTCTATGTGCGACATGCGCCTGTCGCGTTATACGTGAAGATGGAATTACCAAAAGTGCAGAGAGAAATATGTTAGGGTCGGACTCAAGCTCGAAAGACGCTCAGGCCCTTGAAAAGCCTCGAACCACTCAGTTTGGTGCAAATCGATCCTGGTGGCTTCGACTCCTAGGGAAGGTTCTTGATCCCTGGTTAAATCTCACACTTGAATTGAGGGATGGCGTAGGACTTGCGAACGCCAGCCAAGGCGTTTTGTTTTGTTACGTCGTCTCCGACTACGGATTCTCGAGCGCTTTGATCCTGGGACGCGCCTGCCGTGAGTCCGGGCTGCCGTCACCGTTTGCGCCGTTGAGTATGGGTCTGGTTCGACGTAGGAGTTCGTACTTTTCGCTCGCACGACAAAGTAAGGCGGTAGCTCTCTTTCCAGGAGCGCCAATGTCGAAGCGCGAAAGCTCAGATTCGCTCCTTCAGTTGATAGCTGCGCAGAAAGCTAATCCTTCTTTGGATATCCGGCTTATACCGGTATCTATTTTTGTTGGTCGCTCACCAACTAAATCTGCAGGATTGTTTAGAGCGCTCTTTGCCGAAAACTGGATAATCGTTGGCCGAATTAGGCGGCTATTTAGTTTGATGTTGAACGGTCGCATGACATTGGTGCGATTTGCGGATCCAGTTAGTCTTCGCGATGCCATCGGGGAAGGACTGCCTGAAGATCGGAATGTAAGAAAGCTCTCTAGAGTACTGCGAACACACTTTAGGCGTGTACGCGAAACAGTTGTAGGACCAGACCTATCGACACGGCGTATGCTCGCAAGCCGGGTACTGGCGGCCCATAGCGTTCGCCGAGCGGTTGCTGCGCAGGTCCGCAAGGGAGGTGATGAGCCTGCGGCTTGGCGCGAAGCGCAGTCGATTATTTGGGAAATGGCAGCTGACTACTCTTACACGGTAGTAAGTTCCGTTAGCTTCATGCTTTCCTTCGTGTGGAATCGCATTTATCGAGGTGTATTGGTGCATCACCTTGATAGGTGCAAAGAGGCTGCATTGGGCTGCGAGGTTATCTACGTCCCCAGCCACCGAAGTCATATGGACGACCTATTGCTACCGTACCTATTGCATGAGCACGGCATGATGCCACCTCACATAGCTGCCGGCGCAAACCTGAATTTGCCGCTGCTGGGATCAATTTTAAGGCGTGGTGGAGCTTTTTTCATTCGCCGGAAGATTCGAGGTAGTTTGCTCTATTCGACAATATTTTCGGAATATCTGGCCCAACTTATCTCTGGCGGCTATCCACTTGCTTATTTTGTCGAGGGAGGGCGTTCGCGAACAGGTCGATTGCTTCGGCCTATGGGCGGAATGGTCACCATGTCGGTAATGGGCTTCGTCAGCAGGCCCTCTCGTCCGATAATTTTTCAGCCGGTTTACATTGGCTACGAAAAGCTGATCGAGGGGAAGAGCCATCTCGAGGAGCTTTCTGGCAAGGCCAAAGTGAAGGAGTCGACGCTCCAGCTCATGCGTAGCATCCCCAAGATACTACGATCGAATTATGGGCAGGTCGTGGTGAATTTTGGGGAACCCATCAGGCTTATGGAGGTAATTGCTGACATTGCTCCAGAATGGTCGGTTGTTGATGAATTGGGGTCGGAAAAGCCGGTATGGCTTTCTCCGGTGGTGGATTCGCTGCTGGAAAAGATTCAGGAGAACATCAACCGAGCTGCGGATGTGAATCCTATTAATCTGTTGGCGATAGCGCTGCTCTCAACTCCAAATCACGCAATGGGAGAGGCTGATTTGATATCTTTGATTAGTCTATCTAAGCGTCTGTTGATAGATATTCCATATTCCGATCACGTAACAGTCACGCCGCATTCGCCAGAAGAGATTGTTTCGCACGGAATAGAAATAGGTATTTTGGAGCGTACCGAACACCCATACGGCGATGTTATCCGCGTGACGCAAGAAAACGCGGTGCTGTTGACCTATTTTAGAAATAACGTATTGCATCTTTTTGCGGCTGCGTCTTGGATTGCCTGTTGCTTTCAACACAACGTGAAAGTCGCGGGTGACGAAGTCGTACGCGTCGGTCGAAGTGTTTATCCTTTCATGAAAGCCGAGTTATTCCTCCCCTGGAACGAGAAAGGATTTGCCGACGTCCTTAGTGGCACGATGGACATCTTCGTTAGCGAAGGACTTTTGCATTCTTCATTTGAGCAAGGTTTACCTGTATTTGTGAGAAATATTGGTCAGAGCGATGAAGTGTTTCGCTTGCGAGCGATTGGTCATTCCCTACAGCAGGCTTTTGAGCGCTATTACATCGCGTTCTCGATCTTGGCCAAGAATGGCTCCGGAGTATTGTCTGCGGGTCAGCTGGAAAGTATGGGTCAACTGGCCGCCCAGCGATTGAGCCTTCTATACGCCCAGACTGCACCTGAATTCTTCGATAAATCCCTTTTTCGAGGCTTTATTCAAAAGATTCGCGAACTTGGTCTGGTATGGCCAAATGAGAGCGGAAATTTGTGCTTCGATAGTAGATTGTCGGCTACGGCCAGCGATGCGATGTTCGTGCTTGGCCGAGAACTTAGGCACACCATTGAACGAGTAAGTCCAGGTGAGACCGGCGCTTCGAGCAATGAAGAGCTGCGTCCAAGCGGTTAAGGAAGGTGCTTACTATGGCCAAAATATGTAGCGAATTGGATATTTTCTGCGACAGTAAAGGCTGCCGCCGACCTACTGACGAGTGCGCTCGGGATTTGTTCGCTGCGGCTTAAACCGACCTCTTAGGGGCACTCATCGCTCCGCGTGGCGCCATCAGCCATTGCTTGCAACGTCTCAGAGAACTCTTAGGAAACGCAGCATTAGATATGCGCTTGGAGATTTTGGAACCATCACATTGCCTACGTTTGGCGGCCTAGCATCTTATAGTTCGACGGAGCCAAGCCAGTTTTCGTTCATTCAATAAATTCCGTAATTGTAATGCCGTCTTTATCTTGGTTCCTGCCATTTTCCTACGTTATATTTTTTGATGTTTTTTATATCGCGGCTAACGTCGACGTTCTTATGAACAACATTTTCGAGAGTTAACTCCAGTTGTTCCGTATAATTTCTTGTGAAATGTCTCGATCTTTTGGCTGCCCGAATTTTGGATAGCGCAAGTCCCACTTCGTCTGAGCTAAGTCCGAACCTGCAACAGATTTAACCGTCTTAATGGTCTTCGGACTGCTCAATAGCTTACCGGATTTTGTGGCATCCTTCTTACCAGTGACCATGCTCATTCCCCTGTTGCGTGATCGACGAAGTTTGTATTCACGGTCCTTACCGCAACGACCTACTGTTGGCGGGTAAGGCTATGGTCCATTGTGGCAACTTACTGTGCTATTGGGTCAGTTTCGTGCGCGGATGTACGCAGCCAAGAAGCGCGCCAGCTGATGCTGGCGTAGTCTTTGGTATTGAGAATCTCTAAAGATGGCTTGTAGCCAACCAAGTGAGATAGGCGCCGCAATAGTGACCTTGCCCTCGAACTTCGTATCCCATAACCGTGGTCATGGGCTGGCTTGTTTGGCCTGAGCCGCAAGCCAGTGTTGCTCGAACTGCATCGGACTGACGTAGTTCAAGGTGGAGTGTAGTCGGGACTGGTTGTACCAGAGCAGCCAGGCGAGAGTTTCATCCTTGGCATGGCGGCGGGTGACGAAACGCTGCCCGTGCAGCCGCTCCACCTTCAGCGAGCCGAACAGCGTTTCGCTGCAGGCGTTATCCCAACAGTTGCCGCGACGGCTCATCGACGCGGTGATGCCGTAGTCTTTGAGCAGATCCCGGAAGTCTTCACTGGCGTACTGGCTGCCGCGGTCGCTATGAAAAATCAGCCCCGCCTGCTTGCTGGGATGACGTTTGAACCACGCCATGCGCAGCGCGTCGATGACGATATCGCGGGTCATGTCCTCGCGCATCGACCAACCCACGACCTGACGGCTGAACAGGTCGATCACCACGGCCAGGAACAACCAGCCTTGGCCGGTAGCGACGTAGGTGATGTCACCCACCCAGACCTTGTCCGGCGCGGCCACCGTGAACTGGCGGTTGAGCAGGTTGGGGGCGATCGGCAGGTCATGGTTGCTGTCGGTGGTCACCTTGAACCGTTTCTTGCCCTTCGCGCGAATGCCGTGTTTCTGCATCAGCGTCTGCAGCCGATGCTTGCCCACGCGGACGCCATTGTTGCGGAGCTCACGCCAGATGCGGGGTCGGCCGTAGCCGCGACGGGTCTGCGTCTGGACCGCCTTGATGTGCACCAGTAGCGCCTCGTCGCTCAGGAAACGCCGCGGTGCTGTGTTGGCTTGGCGAGCCACATGCGCGTGAAAGCCACTCACGCTGGCCCGTAGCACCCGGCACTGCACCGTGATCGGCCACACCTGCCGATGATGCTGGATGAAGGCGTACTTCACTTCGCTACTTTCGCGAAGTACGCCGTCGCTTTTTCCAGGATGTCGCGCTCCATTTTCACCCG
>Ga0302219_10000249_pt1 | contig 27644 bp, 35 predicted proteins | sample II_Palsa_E1_2_FD_194569 | JGI IMG/M metagenome (GOLD analysis project Ga0302219, IMG submission 194569) | Peat permafrost microbial communities from Stordalen Mire near Abisko, Sweden - II_Palsa_E1_2 | ecosystem: Environmental > Terrestrial > Soil > Palsa > Peat permafrost | place: Sweden...
TCAAGGTCATCAAACGGATGGCTTACGGCTACCGCGACAGTGAGTACTTCTTCAAGAAGATCAAAGTCGCCTTCCCCGGGAATCCGTGAAGAACCATTTTTTTAGGGGCTGACATAACTATCGCGGCGCTCTGGCCAAGGGTCGCGATATATTGCAACCGGCATGCTTGGTGCATGCATTTGCCGGAACTACTAGCGACCACAGGGGAAGACCATGGCACTAATCAAATGTTCGGATTGCGGCACGGACGTGAGCGATCCTTGCGCACCGGAAGGTGAAGCGGCAAAGTCAGGATGCCCAGCAGATACCTTTCGGCCCAGGAAACCTGTGTGGAAAGCGCATTTGTAAACTGCCCGAAACGTCACGAGGAGCGTCATAAAATGAAAGTGCATGGATTGCTTACGGTGCTGGCCTGCTCTTGCGCCTTTTTGCCCTGGCCATCTTCAGCCCAAAATGTCGACGCGAACAGCGTCATCTCGGCGCCAGGGGGATCCACGTCATATTTCGTGGAGAACGCCGATAGTCCAAACGAACGAATCGTCGAATGCACGAACCATTGCGCCAACAAGCGGATCATTGTTTCGGGGAAGGTGGAACAGAAACCGGAACAGAATCTCTTCGGCTTCAAGAACCTTAGGCTTTCTCCAGACTCGTCGACACTGTACTTCGAGACCGAAGCTTGGGCTGTGTCGAACGCGGTCCATGCAGTCAACCTAAAGACCGGAGTCGAGAGGTTTGTCACCGATGGAAGCATCGCTTGCGTCGTTGGATCTGGCGAGCACCAAGGCAACATCATCGTGGCCCAGCATAAATACTTCGTTCAAGGCGGAAGCTATGATCCACTGAACCTCTTTACCTCGCAGGGGAAGGAAGTGGGCGTTGTAGCCCTGGATAGCGGCGATGCCCCGAAGTTTTGCGCGCCGAAAGATAACCTCTAAACCAGCATTGCGCTTTTCCGTCCGTCCCCGCGCCCTACGGATCTTCACTCAGTCGCCCATACCGCTCAGCCACTCCCGCTGACCACGCAGTGCCTTCGCCATGTCGCGTAACATTGATTTGTGCCCGCCCCTCCAAGCATTACGGCTTGCCCTGGCCTTTCCGCCTTCGGTCCTTGGGCCCGTGGATCGTCGCCACGGCTGCCATTGCCTGATTGCCTCGGCCTGCCTTGCTCGTCGCTCCGGTGTCCAGCCATTGCCCATCTTCAAGTTCCAATAGTTCGTTAGGTCGACTCTCAATTTTTTCCACGCGCGCGGCCTGAGCACCGCCATGGTTGTTCACTTGCTGATGTCCGTTCGCAAAGTTGGCCTGCTTGGCGAAGATTGGCGGATTCTTGATCGCTGCTAGCGTTTCCAGCGTGGCTCGGCACTGGCTTTGCGCCTTCAAGGCGAGCTTCAAGTAGCGTTCGGCGACGTCGATATCCGGCCGCATGTTCACTGATGCATCCAGGGCAAGCTTTGTGAAAATCACGTCGAGGCTGTGCGCCTGGGAGATCAGCATGGACCCCGCACGCGTAAGGTCGCCATCCTTCACTTTGACGCATTGATCGTAAAGCTGGCTCTGCAGCTCCTGTATGTCGACGTCGTCGATCGTCCGATACGCATCCGCGATCAACGCGGCGCTGCTGTGCGAACTCAGCGTGATGCGGGCATAGGTCCTCGCTTGTTCCGCCGCAGCCTTCTGAACCTCTGGGTCGACGATGGCAGGCGCTTGGAACTTCTCAGCATCCGATGACAGTCGCGGCTTCTTCTTGGTCATTCCCGCGGCCCCTCAGTTCGCCGCCGCGTTGGTGGAGACGGCGACATTGGCGCCGGCCTTATTGAAGATGGTTACTTTGGCCGCGCTGTTCGTCTGCCTCGCAAGTATTTGGATGAGCGCCGTCATGTCAGTGCTATTCACCGCTGATGGCTGGCCTCGCCCGCTGGCCACCTCTTCCCTCACATCGTCTGGCGTGATGCGCGTCCCGTTTTCATGTCGAACCATGGCGGAAATCAATTTGGTCAGCGTGGCTGGATCATTGAGATTGAGTTTTTGGTCAGGGTTAAACCCTGTCCGTTTGGCAACATCGGCGATATACGCCGCATCATTGTTGTTATCGCTGGCGGGAGCATACGTATTGATGATTTTCGTCAGCGTGTCAGCGTGTTTCTTTTCGGGATAGCTTTGGAGTAGATCGGCCATGGCGGCGTAGCCTTGCTCATTGGTCGCGAAGTGTGCGAAGCCATTGATTGTCGGAACCCCGGGAGCAGAGCGAAGATTTCCTGGATTATTGGCACGGTGTTCATCAATAAACTGTTTCAGGTGATGAGCTGGGTTCCGTGGGGAACGCGCGCCGTAAACTCATGTGCCGTAGGCAGGGCGGTCTGGGTTTTTCAGTTTGGCGATGTCTTTTTGATGCTCGGAAGTATCTTTGCGAGCTTCGTTTCCACCCCTGCCGACTTCCTTTCCATCCGCATCAACGATCATGACCCGCTCGCCAGGTTTGAGCTTTACCGTTTCCTCGCGTACTCCGACGTCTTTGTTGATCGTCGCTGTGAAACCCGGATCTTTGAATGGTGCCCAGCAGACAGCGGGATCACCTTCGTAGGTCGTCGTCTGAAGCCTGGGATCGGCGCCGACGGTATCCGACTTCGTCGTGCTATTGCACGCTCCGCCTCACTCCAATCAGTGTCCGTGTCCAGCAGCAAGATCACCTTATCGTGATCACGGTTGTTGGCACGCCGAATAGCGACCTCCAAAACATGCCGCCCACCTTTGCCCCGCGCATTCGCTTCCTGCACTGCCCGACCCAAGGTGTCCCGGTACAGGCTTTTAAGGTGACGGATAAAGGCCACCTCAGCATCGCCCTCCGCGACGATAAGAAGCGTCTCTCTGACGACCCGCTTCTTTATCGTCATAGCTGAGGAACCGCGCCGTAAGCTCCACTCATGTATTTCGCGTAGAGGTTGTCTTGACTACGGACACCCTCCATCGAGTCAAGCCGCCAAGACTCGCTCTCGCAATCGGCTTTCTCGACAAGGAATACCTGCGATTTGCCTAGCAGGTTCATTACCTCCACAGAGTGGCTGGTGAAAATGATCTGCGCTTTAAGGGGATTCGTGGCCGAGCTTGCGAAGAGCTCCAGAAGAGGTTCAATCATGTGGGGGTGCATATCACTTTCAAGTTCGTCAATAACAGCAATACCACCCGTAGAAAGCACGTTCAGCAGATACCAAAGCGTCACAAAGGCGGTCTTCGTGCCACTGGATTCCTCCATCATCGGAAGCTCATGCCTGGAACCGTCCTTCAACGTATGAACACCAAACGGAATGAACTGTGCGGGTGGACTTGCACCCTCCGGAAGCTTGATTTCCGGATTGAGCGGAAAGTCAATCTTGCGAATCGACACACCGGACAATCCAAGATCCCATGCGCGGAGCAATGCCTCCATCTTTTCCCTTAGCACTTCATTGCCATGGAAGAACATGGTTGCAGCAGCAAAGACTGTATCCGTATACAGACGGCCGACTTGCAGCAAGTTCGTCGAAATCCTCGCACCCACTAAGTGCTGCGCCAGCTCAACACCATACTGAGCTGCCGTCGAGATAAGGGAAGCGTTCTGGCGTACCTTCTTTGCCTCCGCCGGATTCAGACCGAAGCCATCCTGCTTGATCGAATACTGCTGCTCAGCCTCGTCCCAATCACGAACAAAGACGTAGGAAAACTTCGCGCCCTTCTTGTTGGGCTTCCTGTAAACGGCCTCATGAAGCACGCGCTCCGGGGTGGCCTTCAGGACGTACCTCCAGAGAATTCCACTCACATCATCCGCCTCAATCTCGAATTCGACTGGTTCGTTCGGGGTCGAGAAGTGCGGCTTGATCGGAATCGGTGCTGCGGGCTGGCTTTGAAGGAAGGAATTCGTGATGAACCAGCTCAAGAAGGCCAAGGGCTTAATCAACGACGTCTTACCCGCACCATTGGGGCCAACCACAGCCATCGCAGTAGCCAGCCGGTGGCCTGTAGTGGATTCCTCGTCCCAACCCCGCGAACTGGCCTTCTGAGTCAACCTGAAGGACACCTCCGTGCGCTCCTTGAAGCTGAGGGAGTTTTTGACTGTGTAGGAGTGCAGCATGGTCGTGTCTCGTCCATAAAGCGGCCTTGATCTAGCCATCAAACTAAGTTTACGACATATTTTTGTCGATTCTCATAGATTGAGACGAAATTTCCACACTCAGCTCCTCTAAGCTCCATCTCAAAGTATGTTCCGATTGAAAGGAGTCCGGGGTGAAGGAACCCGGGGGCATAAGGAGCCCGCTGTCGTGGTCAGGGGTCACCATTTCGCCGCCAGTGGCGATCAACGATGTTGGACAACGCCTCGGATTCGAGGACTACCTCAAACCGAGCACAACAGACATGATTCATGAAATATGGAAATGGATAGAGTTCAATTCCTGGTTCGGCTTGATCTGCCTTGCCATCGGCCTTCTCGCCGCCCCGCCACTTCTGCTCACCAAGACCAGCCGGAAACGTTTCTTGCGCTCGGGCTACGAGATAGAAACGATCGGCGCTGTTGTCTTGATCGTTGCGATCGTTCTCATTGGCTTGTACAACCATCTTGGCGCTCACGGCACCTAGCAATTTGGCCAAAGGCGGACAAAGGGAGCGGAATAGTTGAACGACTGACGCCACAACGAAAGCTGAGCCAAGTGCCCTGCTTAACTTCCTCCGTCCCCTTTGCCGGTCGTTATCGTTGAGGAAGACGGCGCAACGATTGACGCCTCGCTGGGTGACATGAACTGGAACGCTGGGGATTTCGAGACGGGCTTGGCAGGGCATGGCAGGTCCGCAGGAGTTGTTCGTCGAGTCTGAAGGCTGACCTGTGCCTGATCAGCAGGACACCAACGACCTCCCGCGTCGGCCTGCGCTGGTGATGCGGACGGGTTAACTACCCAGCCCTTAGACCCCGGCCCCTGCGTGAACCGAATCCAGCGGCAGCTGCTGCCATTTTCCGTCTGTATCGATCAAATAACCTCCCAGAGTTAGCGGTTAGCGCTCAAGCCATTTTCCAACTTCGTCAACGATCGACTTTCCGCTAATCGACGTTACCGAAACCTCGCCGCCGTCGCTTATGTGATAGGTCACATTTCCATGCGGAAACATGAACCCGAGATGCTTACAGGGAGTAACACCATCCTTGCACATACGGACCCAATCAGAACCATTTAATGTGACCGCGAGCCCTGTCCCCTTATTTATCTCCGTGTACTTAACATTGGAGCAATTAACCTCACCTTCGGCACATGTAACCACGATTACTGCAACGCGCGTTGGAGTAGATAGCACTGAAGTGTACGCGGCAGCGGCCAAGCCGCACCAGCCAGCTAGAACGAGAGTAATAATAAATAAAATAGTATTTCGCATCTCACCATCCAGAATAATCACCATTGTTGTAGATGCGCAATTCAGCATTGCGGCGATTGCTTAAGCCAGCGTTCTCTTGCCCCTGCGACCTATTGAATGCACGCCAAGTATCGTCTACTGAGTTGTAGGAAGTGCTTGCCTCGGGATTATTCACGAGCTGAAACGCAGATGAGCTGAGGAAGGCGCCCTGACCGATGTTGAAGCAAAGTATCACCAATGCGTCAAACTCGTTTTGCGTCACCCCCGCGGTCAAGCCGCGATTGACGGTGTCAACAAAGGGCTGAAGGTCAGAGTTGAACAATGCGTCAGCCTGAGTTTGCGTGATTCCTTTCGCGTATGTCGACCACTCCCCGCTGGAAATGAGATGTCCGTATCCGATTGTCGCACCAAGCACATAATGATCTGTATCACCTCCGGTCTGGTCATCATAGGGGGTTAGGTGCAGCGACTCCGCGCGCTTCAACATATCAACGCCTTGTGCGCTGAATGTCATAGTCGCCTTCGGAAGCGAGCCCACCGTTACTGAGGTCACCGATCTAGGCGTAGTGTTAGTCGTGGACGATCCAATATGGGTTTCGCTCGCGCTCGTAGAGGTATCAGTCATGTTAGCGAACCAGGTAAATATGTAGGGACTCAGCTGCCGCGGTAATCACCCGTGAGGTCTTGCCTCGGGCATCTGTTGTGCCGGTGAACACCGCTCCAGATTGCGAGACGATTTTGTACGCCGCATTTGCGAGTGGATTCCCGCTTTTAGACAAGACGTGAAACTGCTCGTCGTATTGCGAAGTAGTGACCACCACTGGAGCCCTTACATAGCCTTCGACTTGCAGTGCGGCGGCAGTCATTGCAGCCGCCCCGGCTGCACCCGGCGCCCATCCAGATGCCGGCAACGTATCCTCGACCATGAAGCAATGCGCGATGCTGCTGATGGCGGAGCAGCCGCAGCTGAGCTTGTGGCCTTGCAGCACCCATCCCTTGCCTTCATATAGCCGTCCATAGCAGGCCTCGACAAAAGCCTGAATGCCGCCATGGGTGGGGCAGGTGGCTTGATCTCCCTGCAAGGCAACGGGGCGGCCGAAGAGATTGCACGTTGTTCCGCTGGCAGAGATGACATCCCCGCCGCCGGTCGTCTTGTCACCCAACCGAATCGGCCCGCCCTTGAGAAGCTTAACCATGGGCTTCGTCCGTCACGAACAAAGAGACAACGCCATCCTCAAACTCGGCCCAATAGGCGTACTGCCGGCCTGCATCAATGATGAAGCTGCCATTGCTGAGCACGCTACCGAGGCCGGCCATGGTGTTTCCACTTTCTTCGATGCCGTGCAGTCCGGTGGGCATGGGCACTTCACCGTCTTTCGGATCGTGAACGACATCACCCACCAAACCGGTCTTCCTCCCGCGTATCTCTATGCTGGAACGGGTAAATTCGAGGATCGCCCCCGTGTTGGTTCGGGCGCCGGAGACGGCGATGGGAAGTATGCGTTTCGGGACATGCGCGGCCATGATTCGATCCTTGCTTGGCATTCCGGGAGGGTCAGATCGCGTGTTCGGTCGGATCACTCGATCACCAGCCCCATTTGCCTCCTCAACTTCTCCTGGCGGTATCAGATAAGCCTGAAAAATGGATCGGAATAAGCCGACCTATAAAACGACGCAAGATCGGTTAAGTCGAGCGCTGGACTCCGCACCGCCCCCTTTGCCGCGATCACGGGGCATGGCCACGGAGCCGCCTTGAAGCGTCGTGTTTTTTCAGGTTTGTCTCATTCAATTTGGGGCGTGGACGAGTTACGAAGGATGTAGGCGATCGAGTGATCGGCTGGAAATTCCCCGAGTAACGGCAGTTTCATCCTCGATGCAGGACTGCGGCGGGGCCTGACCTGACTACGTGCTACATCAGGAGGCTATGCATGACACGTTACGGAGCCATTCGCCTTGGCGATTCCCATAGTGGCTACGACACGACCGATATTGGAGGCGTGGCTACTGAAGCAGACCGAGGAAACGGGAGGACAGGCCGAGCCGCCTGCGGCGCCCGAGGCCGTCGAGGCCGCGCTCGCTGACGGGGGTACCTATGCTGGCGCCCTGAATAACGATGCGGCTGTCTACACGTTCGCCCCATTGCCGATCGCAAACGCTTCGCCTGGGCTAGCGCACACTCTGTGGAGATTGACCTGACCGACCTATACCTCGAAACTTTCAAGCTTGAGTCGGTAAAAAGGTTTAGGGGATCTGATGACGCTGTTTTAGTCTCGGTCGTGTTCGGCAAAGAAGATGATGCGAACGCAATGCCGTGACGGAAATGAGCCCGGGCCAGGTTCATCTTCCTCCAGATCAAAGCTCTGGCTGCAAAATTTTCTAACGATCAGGCGCAGGCGTGTACCCGCTGCGATGCGCGACGCGGCTTGGTTGATACCGGTGCCACGGTCAAGCGCAGGTCGAACGCTGACAAGATCGCCGCCAGCGTGTCCAGTCGCGGGTTATCCCTGCTGGAGAGCGTGCGATACAACGATTCTCGACTAAGACCTGTGCGCCGCGCGAGCTCGGTCATGCCAAGCACGTCGGCGGCCGTGCGCAGCGCCAGCGGCAACGCTAACGTGTCGCCGTCCTTCATCACGTCAGAGAGAAAGCCCGGAAGATCGTCCGGCATCAGCAGGCTGGCCGCGTCGAAGGCGACGCTAGCGGCGTGCTTGGTAGTCTTTCCAGCAGCCTCGCGCATGTTCAATGTCCTTCGTTTGGGTGCGCTTATCGCCCGCGCACAACAGCAGCACCAGCGTTGCACCATCCTGCCCGCAGTACACGCGGTAGCCGGGGCCTGCGTCGATGCGCAACTCGAATACGCCCGCTCCAACTGATTTCCAGCCGCCCCGGTTGCCAGCCCGAATCCGCAGGATGCGCGCGGCAATCGCCTGATTGGCACGACGGTCGTGCAAAGCACCGAGCCATTCGTTACATTCCTTCGGGCTCGGTCGGACCAGCATTCGGCAAGCCCGGGGCCAGGTTCATTTTTCGCAAGGCCAGAGCTTATGGTTGCATAAGCGCCGCGGCCTTCCATGCACCTGGATGGCAGCAACACAGCCGAGCTCCGGTTCGATCACCTTTTGGAAATACGTCGTTCTCAGCGCGTTGCTTTTGTCAGCAGTGAACCGACTCTGGTTCCCAGGTCGCTGCTCATCGTGCGCTCATTGCAACGCATATTCCGGCTTATCGCAAATCGGGAAAACAGCTCTGTTTGGCTCAATCAGATGGTGTGCTTCGCTCCAGATGCACTCAAGCTCTTGCTCGTTCTTTGCCTGATCCCGATTGGCATCGCCCCGCGCGCGGTTCACTTCCTTGTCGCGAAGCTGTGCAGCTTTGTAGCTATCCGAAAGACTATCGCATGCCGGTGACACGCCGTAATCGAGCCTGGGCGACGTCACTTCCATGCAGGGAGAGGACTCAACCGCGTAGTCGAGCGACCAAAAGGCACCATGCCGGTCACGCTGCTGCTTTTCCTGCAACTGCTTGAGGTAATTGATCTGCGACCAATAGACGTCCAACTGCATGACCAGAAGTTTGGCCTGCCGATGCGCAGCTTCCTTTGTGTCGGGCTGCTGATCCGCCATCAGCGTTTTCGCTTGCGCGTAAAGTGGCAGCATCTTCGCGATAACCTGCTCTCCGCTGTCATCCACCGGGGCATGAAGCCATCGATCGCTATCTCGCATGTACGCACTGAGGCGATCTTCAATGTCGTGGGCGGAGGCTGCCTGGAACTCCATCAACCGGATCTTGTAGACACTCATCTGCTGATATTGCGCCACAACCTGCTGATAACTGTCCTCCGTGGTGAAAACAAACTCACCACCTTCGCCAAGCTTGTCGTACCCCACCTCCTTGCCGAGAGGCTGCCACTGCAGCCTGAATCCGTCAGGCCGCAGGTTCCCATTGATGACTTGAATCAGTGAATGCAGCGGCTCGTCCAGAACGCTCACCGACAACGGAGGCATGGAATTGATGACCAACTTACCAGGCGTGCTGGTGATACCCGGCGTGCCGATGGTCCCCGACAGCTTCGAACTCATGCGAACCAACCCGCCGGTCCGGTCAAGCCTGAGAATCTCCAGTGTGCCGGCAAAGCCAACGGCGGTTGCCTCGGTAATGCGCACCACGGCGGCCCGAGGCTCCTGACCACCCGTCATTGCTCCTTGTCCGGCGTTCACATAGAAACCCGGGACCAAGGTCATGGGCGCCGCCGCATGAGCGTTGTCGATGATGATGTGCAGGCCGGGGGTATCATCTGCGCGAGCCGCGACCGCGGCCAGGAGAAACAGCGTACCCAGCACCACATACTGGACGAACGACTTCATGGAATCCCCCCCCCCTGTTATCAATTGCACTACAGAAGTCCCATTGGCAGCTGAGGCGGATGCGAGACGACCGCCACAAAAGAAGAAAGAAGGCAGCCAAACGCTCGACTTAACTAACCCTGCACCTTTCGCCGTGCTGCACCCTCGGTCCAGACGAATTATCAGCTTGCGCGATAGGCGGCTCCGACATTCTGAGGTTCTCCCGTCGGCTCCGCGACCTTTGAGCGAAGCAACGCGTAGCTCGCGATTGAATACCAGCCAAACGCGACTATCGCAAAAATGCGCTGAGTAAGGCCCTGAAACCCTGCTGGATCGAAGTGAACAATCATCATCCAGTTGTAAAGGAGACTGAAGACGGCAATTGCCATGGACAGTGTGCCTATGGTCCGTGAACGCGCCGAGTCTCGAAATTCGGCGGCAAAGAAAGCCGGGGCGACGACGCAGAATATGCCGATCCCGTAGAGCCCGTGAAGTGGGCCACCCATGGTAAAGATGCCGTTGGACACCATGCTGATGCCGAACACGATCGCAGCCAGCGCAGTGAAGACAAACTGCCGAAATCCGATCCGTAAGAGACCCATGCCAAACAGCACGATGGACGTGCCGCTGACGATGGCCGCGATACGAGTCGTGATGTCTGCGGCTGGAGCGTACATTTCCAGTTCGCTCATCTGCTGTGAAACAGACGAATACCTTGGCAGCGCGAGACCGACAAGCATCGGAACGATCATCGCAGCGAGTGGTACGACAGTGGCTTGCCTGATGGCGAAGTTGGTCACTATAACGATCCCTGTCTGGTATGTGGCCCGGAGCATCCGGTGGCTAAGCCCACCAGACAACACAAATCCCAAAGCCGACTGTACATCTTCGATTGCGCAGCTACGCCGCTATGCAACCCCCTAACCCCACTACACCTTACTTTCGCTGCTCCCTGCTTTCAACTCGATGCACAACAGCAGACGCAGTAATCGCATAGCTTTGGACCCGGCGCAACGGCCGCCCTGCACCGAGGACCGGCTCGCGAGCGCAGTCCAGCCGCTTCTGAATTTACATTGCAGCTTTTTGAGCAAGCCTCCCGGAACTCAGAGTTATTATTCAATCTATCGGGAAGCCACGCCACTCATGTGTCGACTCTGATCATTTCTCTGACACCCTTTGATTCGTCGTCCGCGAATGCTCGATATCTCCCGGGGGAAAAGATGAGCCAGACCGTCCGCTCAAAGTCATCGTCGAAGCCCGGCTGCCTTGATTTTCGGGCACGGCGAATCCTGGATTGGATGCTGCTGAGTTGTGCGCTTGGCGCGCTCAGCCTGGCACCGCGCATGGCACCCTCCTTCACCCAGACTGAAAGCGACATCGTCGTGGCTGCGCCGCGACAGGTGGTGCCGGGCGTCTGGCTTATCGCCGGAGCTTTGCGTCCGAAGCGGGAGCCTGACGGCAACACCGTTGTGTTCGAGGGGCCCAAAGGTCTAGTCGTGGTCGATACCGGCCGCCACCTTGCGCATCGACAAGCGATCAGGGCCTTCGCTGAAAGCCGTCACGCCAACATCGTTGCGATCGTCAACAGCCACTGGCATCTGGATCATGTAAGCGGCAACGCTTACCTCAAGAGCGCCTACCCGATGGCCAAGATCTACGCGAGCCGCGGGATCGACCACGCGCTGACCGGATTCCTCGCCAAGAGTGCCGCAGATTCGCGCAAATATCTCCAATCCGACAGCCTTCCTCCGGAGATGAAGGAAGACATCCGCAGCGACCTCGCCACGGTGCAAAACAGCGTAGCGCTGCGCCCCGACGTGCCAATCGATTCCTCGCAGGTCCTGTGGCTTGGGGGATTAAGACTGAACATCAACCTGGCACCGAACGCGGCGACAGAAGGTGATGTGTGGGTTTACGACCGGGCCAATGGAGTCGCCGCAGTCGGCGACCTCGTTACCATGCCTTCGCCATTCCTCGACACTGCCTGTCCGCAAGGCTGGATCGCTGCCTTGACCCGGATCTGGGAAACGCCATTCAAGGCCGTGATTCCTGGCCATGGCATGCCTATGACCCGCGCTCAATTCGCCACTTATCGGATGGCTTTCTCGGCACTCGTCGCTTGCTCCGGCTCCGACCGGACCAAGACGGCGTGCGCCGCCGATTGGACGACGGCAACTGCGGGACTGCGTGGAGCTGACCCGCGTGAACTCCAACTCGCCCAGAGCATGACCGAGTACTACGTGGGAGACGTTCTGAGAGCGCACGGTGGGAAGAGCGCCTATTGCACGGCGACGTGATGCGACAGGCCACGTTGCTCAAGCCCCGCAGGCACTCTGCAGTCGCGTTCCGTTGATTTCATCCGTCCCTGGTTGGCCAGGGATCGGCCCACGCTGGGATACGCGCCAACGCGTCGAGCCAGCGAACGACGTGGGGAAACGCTTCCATCGGCATTTCCGATTCGCGCCAGTAGCTCGCCATCGAGGCGAGTTGGAAGTCTGCAATCGTCAGCCTTTCGCACGCTACGAAACTGCGGTCCGCCAAGTGGCCATCCAGGACTTTGGCGTATCTCACAAAGTCCGTTACGCACGTCTTCAGTGATGTGGTGTCCGGTGGGCCGATCCCGAATGTCGCCTTGACGACATGTTCGAAGTAGAACGGCGAGACGGCGTCTGCCCAGTGGCAATTATTCCAGGACATCCAGCGCAACACCTGCACTTGCTCAGCTGGAGTGTGCCCCGGCCACATGTCCGAACCCGTCTTGATACAAAGATGGACCATGATGGCCTCGGACTCCCACAGCACAAGGTCGCCATCGATCAGCGTGGGCACCTTCATATTCGGATTGAGCGCCGCGTATTCGGGCGTCTTGAGCCCGCCAGCCATCAAGTCAATTTCAACAAACTCTGCCTTGATGCCGAGATACTTCACCAGCGCTAGAACACGTTGCGGGGCTTGTGCCTTGATCCAGTAAATTTTCATGCCACTTCCGGTTGAATGCTGGCCAATGCCGCGGCAATTCGCAGCGGAGCGGTGGGGCGCGCGTACATTCTTTCAAGGTAAGCGCGCAGTTGGGGATATTCATCGATCAAATGAAATTCATTGGCCCAATCCATCAGGTAGGCCGTCACGCAATCGGCGATGGTGACGGTGTCGCCCACGATGAACCGCCTTCCCGTCATGTGGTGTTCCAATACGGCCGCCATGGCGATGAACTCCTGGCTCGCCGCAGGGATTTCTTCAGGTATCCGTTTCTCTGGCGGAAATAACCAGGTGTGGCGTGTAATGCGCCACAACGGCGGCTCAAGTTCTGTCATGGCAAACATCACCCAACGATACGCCTGGGCCAGCTGTTTACGATCCGCAGGAAGCAGCCCTTTGTCAGGGAATTTTTCAGCCAGGTAGATCACAATGGCTGCGGATTCGGTGAGCACCACATCACCATCGACGAGCACCGGCACCTTGCCGGCTGGGTTCATGCGCAGGAAGTCGGGACGATGCTGTTCTCCGGCCAGCAGGTTGACCGGCACGAACTCGAATTCGGCATCGAGCTCGTTCAATGCCCACAGCACGCGTAGCGAGCGGGTGGCGGCAAAGCCATAGAGTTTCATCATGATCTTCCCTTCCAGACTTGGGTTAGTTGCTACTAACTAGTCGAATGGCGAAGCTCCGAATGGACACTTTCGCGAATTATTTTTTCGCGTGGCACTAATTGACGCCGCCACTGGCGTGTTTCAGTGCCAATCAAATCGCTGTCCTGAACAATCCCCAAGGTCAGAACGCCTGCCACGGCCACCGTGGGAGAGCCTGGCCCGGCAGCAAGAACGCCCCCGCCGAGCGGCGTTTGCGAAATTGAAGGCTTGGGCGTTGGCCGCAGAGCGCGGCTCGGCCCCGCCTGCTGCACATATTGACTAGTTGCACACGACCGCCTCAGCAAAGACTGGTACAACTGGCTCCAACGAGGCTGGACCCGGAAGGAAAGCCCGATGCCCACATACCGCATTGCCCTCAGGATCGGATGTCTGCTGCTCGCCTGCGCGCCCATGCTGGCCCGGGCCCAATCGGCCGCCGAATGGCAGGCGCTGCAACTTGCCGCCGAAACCAAGTCAGACGACATCATGGCCGGAGCCAACACTCGCCCAGGGCTGCTGGCCCAGTACGAGGTGATGCGCCAGGCCTATAACAGTGACAACTCGCCGGCGTTTCACCTGATCTTCGGGCAATACCTCAGCTAGTATCAGAGCTTTCTCGGCGATTATCCCGACGCCATGGACAGCTATTCGATTGGGCAGCCGCCGCAGGAAGGCGACAGCCCTTCGCCACTGACCGACGCTGGCTATGCGGCCCATCCCGCTTTGGATGCGATCCCGGAACTCGCGCGAGGCTACCGCATCGTGCTGTTCAACGAAGCTCACAACATACCGCTCACCCGCAGCCTGACCGTGCAGTTGCTAAGCAAGCTACGCCAGGAAGGTTTCAATTATTTCGCCGCCGAAACGCTCTATGAGAGTGACACTGCACTGCAGTCGCGCGGTTATCCCATCGACGCCAGTGGCTTCTACACCAGGGAGCCGGTCTACGCGGAAATGGTCCGTACCGCGCTGAAACTCGGCTTCAAAGTAATTGCCTATGAGGCAACAACGAATGCCGGTGGTAGCGATGCACGCGAAACCACGCAGGCACGCAATATCAATGAACAGGTGTTCAAGTCCGACCCGCATGCGCGGCTGGTGGTCGATGCCGGCTATAGCCATATCGTGAAGTCAGGCGAGTATCTCGACGGCGCATCCATGGCTGAGCATCTGTTCAAGCTCACCCACCTTCCCATGCTGTCGGTAGAGCAGACCATGCTGTACCCCCATCCTTTGAGCAGCGGCGACCACCCTTATTACACCGCCGTCATGCAGCAGTTGCAGCCGAAGGAACCTATCGTGTTCGTCAACGCTGCTGGCAACCCGTGGTCATTGCGTCCGGGCTACGACGTGAGCGTGTTTTTTCCGCCAGTGAAGATGCTGCATGGGCGTCCGGACTGGCTCAGCCTGGGCGGCCTGCGGCGGCCGTATTTTGTGATCGGTGATCGCTGCAATATGCGCTCCGTCTGCCTGGTCGAAGCGCGCTACAGCGATGAAGGAGCTGATGCGATTCCCGCAGACCGCATGCTGCTCGAACAAACACCGTTGATAAATTCCCAATCCCACATCCCCGTGTTCAGTACCTACCAGAGCATACCTTCGGGCTATCTCTATCTGCGACCGGGCAAGTATCAGCTGCTCCTGACAACTGAAGACGACAGCATCGTCGAGAAGAAAAATATCGTCGTCCCGGATACGCCTACCCCATCCTCTGGACAGCCGTGATCGGTCAAAAGATAGAAGAGACAGAGCTCTGCCGTTCCCGCGTGAAACAGCTTAAGGCGACTCTGGGGGAAAAATATTCCGCCAGTCGCTTTTCATGCTGACCACTCGAATGCCATACGTACCGGCATGCGCCAATGCGTCGTTCAAAGGGCTGAGTTTGTAATCCCGATCATAAGCAAACTCTCGCACTGCATCGTCGTGATGCAGCAGCAGGCCAAGTCGGGCGCCATCACCTTGCAGCGTATATCGAAGCATCGCCAGATCGCCGTCGGAATTACCGAAGGCAAGGATCGGTCGGCGGCCCAGGTGCAGACCGATATTGACGACCTTCTCATCGCGATCGTCGAAGCTTCCCATCGCAGCCAGCTTTCTGAGCACCAGCTGTCCATCGATGGTGTCGAGCTGGCACTTGTTGCTCGATCCGACCACCTGCTCGGCTGGGATGCCATACAAGCGTTGCGAAACGGCTCGCACCGATACCGCCGCCAGTGACGATGAAGGTCTTGAATCCGTTTGCTCGAAGGTGGGCCAGCAACTCCCGCTGAGGTTGATACGCGCAATCGAGTATCAGGCGCCCCAGCGATGGATGTCTGGCAGAGGAAAACCACTCCCCTACGGCCGTCGCAAAATCGTCGACCGTCATCCCGGCGTGCACAGCAAAGGCAGCGTCGACGACTTCCTGCTTCGGCAGCGATGCAACGGTCTTAACGTCGTCGGCGAGAAATGCCCTATACGCTGGTTTGTCGAGTAAATCGGGACGTTGCGATGGCAGCCGCTTCACCTCGGCGAGGGTGAAAAGAAGCTGCACAAGCAGCGGGAATTCGCACCACAAGGTGCCATCGTTATCGAACGTCGCGATGCGTTCCGCGACAGGCCGAAAGTCCGGATCGTCCGCGTTCGTCACCCGTGCGACGAAATCCAGGATCGCCGATTTGTTGGGTCCATCCACCCAGGAGGGCAAGGGGTTGGGGTCTGACATGTCGAGCCCTCACAAGAATATTGATGCCACAGAGGAGGCACGATGTTGCCGTCCGGGTCCAGACTCCTGACGTTACGGGAGGCGATCGAAGCGGAGTCTCGACGGCGTTGTCGCCATCCGACGAACATCGCAGAAAATCGTGCGACCATGGGCTTCGGTCTGGTGGAAAATAAACCTGACCGAATCCCCGGCGAGCCCTGCGTAATCGGTACGCCGTAGCGGTAGCCCATTGACCCATTGAAGCAAGGAGGGTCCATGAAACAGATCCCCATTCTCGTTAGCGTGGCCGCTCTGGCAGTAGGCGTTTGCGGTGCCATGACGGTCTGTGCGGCAAGCGCCGAAAACAACAGCCCGGTGATCTTCGGAGGCACCCTCCCTCCTGGATATCGTGACTGGAAGTTGATCTCCGTCGCCCACGAAGAAGGCAGCCTCAATGATCTACGCGCTGTTCTCGGCAACGACTTAGCGATCAAGGCCTATCGCGACGGGAAACTTCCGTTCCCGGACGGCACCATCATTGCCCGGCTCGCCTGGCGTTACGTCCCATCGGAGGAAAACAACCATGCCTTTGGCCATCCTCAGTCTTTCGTTGCGGGCGCCGCCACGAACGTCCAGTTCATGGTCAAGGACGCACGCAAGTACGCCGCAACCGGCGGCTGGGGGTTCGCGCAATTCAGCGATGGCAAACCCGACGACGTGGTGGTGCAAAACTGCTTCTCCTGCCACGTGCCCGCCAAAACACGCGACTACCTCTTTACTCATTATTCGCCTTGAGCATCGGCCGGCGTAACGCGATGCCGGAAGCTGCGCTGGCTGCATCCGGCATCGCGCGAAACCTCAACTGTCAGTCGAACCGCCGACCGAGTATGTAACGGCGTTCAACTTCAATTGGTGTAGTCCCTGAGCCTGGTGATTTTCTGGCCTTGAACACCCAGGCCACCCATCAGTCCGTGCTGGCCGAAGATGAACACATAAACATCGGAGTTGAGATTGTCCGTGGTCAATGACTTCGCCGCACCAGAGTCCACCACCACCACGGTCGGACCCACGCCTATCGACCAGCCATCCGATTTACCAAGGTATTGGAGTGCGGAGTCATTTTCCAAAAACATGACCTGGGAGAATGCTTGCGCGCCCGCCTGGAGTCCGAAGGACGCCGCTGCGAGGCTGTAAACGCCGACGGCCTTGCCGTGCTCGATCAACAGGCCGCTCCCGCCTTGGCCACCGACCACCAGGCCGGCTTTGACAATGTGCGGAAAGACCAGGATCGCTCGCGCTTTCATCCCGACTTCCTTGGCCTTGGGCTGCTCCGCGTAGAGCGCGTGCAGCGCGGTAAAGCTATCGTTCTTGAGAGTCGTATCGTCGGGGGTCGAGGCCTGGGCGGCTTGGGCATCGCCACGCAGGAAAGGTATCCCGGTCGCAAAGCATGCCGCGACAATGATCAGGAAAGAGATGGCTCTGGCAAATCGTATTTGCTTGAACATGGCATTGGCTTCCTCTGGATAGATAACCAACGTAAGAGTGGGAAAGGGCTCATGCCAATGGAATCACCCGCCAGCATGTCGCCGTTTCGGGTACCTGAACGCCCTGAATCCGAGGCAGATGAAACTTTGACTGCTGGCAAAATCGAGTACAACCGTATTTCTACTTGACGAGCGGCGTTGAGGCCCGCTATTTCGGCCAGGTCCGGGGCGGCGGCGCCCTTCGTCGTTCAGGGTCGCCACCGCGCTGACGCATGGCGATCACCGGCCTGTCACGACCGCTGGGCAAACTGCATCGCCTCACCGCTTGCGAGGCCAATACCGTGTTGGCGCAGTACGTTATTCCCTCGAAATTTGGCCTGTTCCGTATCGTGCGGCATGGTCACCGCTGGCGCACGTTGCTGGAGGAGCGTGAGCTGGGCCGGCACACCGCCGCCAGCGCCGCGCTGGCCTTTCTGCGGGATACCTGGCCGCGGGCGCGGCTGCCGATAACGCTGGATCGCTGGCGCTATCTGCCGGAACCCATGCAAATCGGCCCGATGGCTCAGATGTCCATGACATAGCTGTGGCCCCGCGAGTAGCGCCGGAGCGCACCAATAAACCTCGAACCTTAGCTGCTGGAGCCTCTTCGGCAGCCTTGTCGTGCCCGTAAACACCAGCTTATTGGCCACGCTTTGCGCGTTGAAAGGGCCGGCACTCGCCGGATTGGACTGGGCTCCCTGCGGTGTTCAAAAGGCGTTAAGAACGACGACTAAAGTTTGGGTCTGGAACGTCGATAACGTTTGCGTAGCCCTCTCTCGCATCGTTCCCCGCCCTAAGGAGATAGTCCATGAAAACCCTGATCGCCGCAGCATTGTTGCTGATCGCGCCGATTGCCGCCCACGCCGCCTGCTCAGCCAGCGATTTCGCCATCGAAGATTTCCAGATGGGAACCGTCGGCTCCGGTGCCGGCATGCATCTGACACTCAAAGGCAAGCTGGTCAATCACTGTGCCGCTGCCGCCGCCGCTCAGGTTCGCGTCGATGCGAAGGACGGCAGTGGCAAGGTACTGGTCACCAAGCAGGGCTGGCCCGCTGGCACCACCAACATCGCACCGGGCCAGGGAATCGATTTCGACCTCGGTCGCTTGGTTCACTACCAGCCGGAAATGCAGACCTACGCCGCAAGCGTCGGCCAAGTCAGCACCTGGTAAATCCAGCCTGGCGTGACTCGGGCCAGCTGATGGTACCGACGCGCCACTGCACCAATGGCATGCCGCCGATAGTGGCGGCCATCCAGTGCGAAATGTTTTGGGCAAGCGAGCAACTCTCATGGCACGACTTCAGGTTGTGCATATCCCCCATGAGAGTCTCGCTTTGCTTACCGCTGGCGGCGAAGCGCTGAGAAATGGTGCGCGTTGAGCGGATGGTCCGTGGGTTTCCGGACGGACGGAATCAACGGTAACCCCTCGCCGGCCGCGCTGGTGACGTTCGGCTTACGGCGCTTCCAGACTCGGTTGGGAATTCCGACGACTGCGGGATGCTTGAGGTGCTTGTTGGGCTTCGCTTTGCTCACCCCAACCTACTTGCTTGAGGTGCTCGCTGGGCATCGCGTTGCTCACCCCAACCTACTTGCGGCTTTTTGCGTGCGGGGTACGGATCGTTGATCCGCGACGCTTATCGGCTCGCGCGGGGCGGTGCTGCAGATGATCTCAGTGCAGCACAAACAGCTTGTCGAAGCCGGCTACCTTCAGTGTGCCGCGCAGTGCGGTATCGGCGTTGACGATGCGGATCTCGGCCCGATCGCCGCCCGCGTGCTCGCGCAGCAACAACAGCATGCCCAGCGCGGAGCTATCCATGCTGCTGACCTCGCCCAGATCCACGACATAACTGCGCGATGGCTTGCGCTCGCCCAGGCATGCGTCATGAAAGGCGCGGTGTACGGTGAAGTCGAAATGCTCGCCGAACTGCAAGGTCAGGCAATCCTGCTCGGTGTCATGGTGCACGTTGAGATTCATGGCGCTCATTCCTTCAAAACAGTTCGATTTCGCCAGCTTCCATGGTGCTCTGCAGGGCAGGACCACGTGAGCGCAGGCGCGCCTTTTCTCGCTGCAGGGCCAAGCGCGAGCGTACCCGTTGTGCGCGCTCTTCCAGCGCAGCAGCTTCCATCGGCCCGCAAGCTATTTCTTCGATGTCGCGCGTGGTTTCAGCCGCCACGCCCTGCAATTCGACCAGGCGCGTACGTGTCTGGTTGAGCAGCTGACTGAGGATGTCCTCGAACTGCAGCGAGCGAATCGTGGTGGAGACGTCGTTACCCAGTCCGCGATTGATCTCCACGGCCTGGTCGGCGACCGCGCTGGTACGCGCATCGCTCTCGGTGACATGCTCCATCATCGCGTCGATGCCGCCCTTGGCGGATAGCGCCACGTTGAGATCCTGCGAGGCCAGCGCGCCGATCAGTCCACGTACCTGATCCATTGCCGTGCGCGCGCGCTCGACGTGGCTGCCAATCTGTTCGTTGAACTGGTTGGAGTGACTGGCCAGGTTGCGGATCTCGCCGGCGACGACCGCAAAACCCCGGCCAGCCTCACCGGCACGGGCAGCCTCGATCGCTGCGTTGAGTGCCAGCAGATTGGTTTCTTCAGCGATGGTGTTGACGTTTTTGAGCAACGCGAATACCGCGTCCATTTCCTTGGACATGCCGTCGATGCGATAGACGATACGCAGGCTCTCGCGCGACAGCTGCACGATCAGGCCCACGAAATGCTCCAACAGATCGCCAGTGCGCGAGGCGAAGTCCTGAATTGAAACGCCGCCTTTCTGTGCATCGATGATCTGTTTGAGCAGCGACTGCTGCAGGCCGGTCTTGTGCGACAGTCCATCGAACCCGCCACCCAGCTCGGACACTGCATCGCGTAGCAGATCCAGTGCCTGGTGAAGTTCGCGCGAGGCGTGACCCAATTCGTCGACCAAAGCTCCGCGTACATCTTCCAGCGCTTCGCGCACGGGACCGCTGCTGGTATTGATGGGCGCCTCGGGTATGGACGTCCGTGCGCCAAGCCGGCGAAGCTCCCATACCCACACCAGACTGGTGGCGATGAGCAACAGCGGCATCAGCCATGCCGGATGCCAGAGCAGGCACAAGACAAGCGCCGCCAGGCTCACGACGATGCCGACGAGGGGACGCGGAGCGGACTTTGCGTTTTTCATTGACATACTGTGTCCCGGTGCATCAGGAAGCGACGCGCTGGGCGCCGGCTATCGGTTGTTGGGCGAGCGCGAGCAAGCGCGCAGCGATACGTTCAAGCGGCAGCATCTCGTCGGCCGCACCCATCTTCCAGGCCGCGCCAGGCATGCCCCATACCACCGAGCTGGCTTCGTCCTGGACCAGCGTGGGCGCGCCGCTTTCGCGCAGTTCAAGCAAGCCACGTGCGCCGTCGTCGCCCATGCCGGTCAGCAGTGCAGCGATGGTCGAAGCGCCGACGCTCGCCGCCATGGAACGAAACAGCACATCGACGCTGGGCTTGTGGCGATTGACCTGCGGACCGTCGTGCAGGCGGCACACATATTTCGCACCATCCCACATCACCAGCAGATGCTGGCTGCCCGGTGCGATATACGCATGACCGGGCTGGATCGGTTGCCCGTCGCTCGCTTCGCAAACGCGCATCGCCGAGCGGCTATTCACGCGCGCAGCGAACGGCCCGCTGAAAGCGGCGGGAATATGCTGCGTGATGACGATCGGTGGTGCGTCCGGCGGCATCGACTCGAGCAACACACGGATCGCCTCGGTGCCACCGGTGGATGCGCCAATCGCAATGATGCGTCCGCTGCCCCGGGTACCGGGTGACTGCGAACGCGGCAACACGGCATCGGCTGAAAGCCGGGGCGGCACATCAAGCTTTTGAACAGCGGTGTAAGCGCGTGGCTTGGACAGTGCAGCAAGTTTTACCTTGGCGCAGATATCCTCGGCGCATTCTGCAAAGCAGCTGGCCAGATCGCTCGATGGCTTGGTGAAGAAATCCACCGCGCCGAGCTCCAGCGCGCGCAACGTGACTTCCGCACCCTTCTCGGTCAGCGAGGAAACCATCACCACCGGCATCGGCCGCAGCCGCATCAGGTTTTCCAGGAACGTAAGCCCATCCATCCGCGGCATTTCGACGTCGAGCGTGAGCACGTCCGGATTGAGCAGTTTGATCTTGTCGCGTGCGATCAACGGATCGGCAGCCACGCCAACCACTTCGATGCCGGGGTCGGAATCGAGCATCGCCGACAGCAACTTCCGCACCAGAGCGGAGTCGTCGATCACCAGGACGCGCACTTTTCCCATTGCTGCTGTTCTCGTTTATGTGGATGGGGACCGCGTCAAGCAAGCACGCAAGAATCGTTGATGCACCATGGGTGCCTTCCGCTTGCCTACCGAAACTTGACTAAAACAGTTCCACCTCACCCTTTATCGGATCATTTGCCAAACGCTTGAGGTAAGTTTGTTCGCGATCGGCGACGGCGACGTCGCGTACTGCACGTAGCTGCCGTACCCGTACCCGTCCGCTGGCTGGAAAGAACTGCACTTGACGTGGATAGATGTCACCGACATCGGCCGCCAGCAGCTCAAGGCCTTCTGCCTCCAGATAGCGTTTGACGAAGGCGATATTGCGTTGCCCGATATCGGTCATCTGGGCCAGTACACGGCCACCGCCGAAGACCTTCACCACCAGATCCTGCCGGCGTCCACCAGCCTTGAGGATCGCGTTGATCAGCTGCTCCATGGCGTCGTTGCCATAGCGCGCTGCGCGCCCCACCGCTGACGACCATCCGTCGCGTTCACCGAGTGGCTCAGGCAGCATGAAATGGTTCATCCCGCCGATCTGCCGCTGACGATCGCGGATGCAAGCCGATACGCATGACCCCAGCACGGTGGAGATCATTTCTTCCTGGGCGCTGACGTAGAACTCGCCAGGCAGCACCTTCACCGTCATGCAGCCATGGCTGGGTTCCCAGAACCTTCGCATGTGCTCGAAGCCGGGAATCACAGGTATCACAGTCGGGTTGGGTGCCAACGCAGTCAGTCCGGGAGCAAAAGCAGTCACCTGGCATTCTTCCGGTAGACCGTGCGACCAACCAGGTCGAACGCATCGCTCAGGCCATGCATCGACTCGGAGTGACCCAGGAACAGATAACTGCCCTGCTCCAGCAGACCGGCGTAACGCTCGAATAATTTTTGCTTGGTCGGCTTGTCGAAATAGATCACGACATTGCGACAGAAGATCGCGTCAAACGGGCCGCGCATGGGCCACTCGTGGAGCAGGTTAAGCGGCTGGATGCTGACAAGCTCGCGCAGATGCGGATGGATGCACGCCAGCCCCTCATAGGCACCCTCGCCACGAAGGAACCAGCGGTTGCGGCGCGCCTCGCTGACGCCGCCCAGACGATCCAGCGGATATTCGCCGCGACGTGCCGCTTCCAGTGCCTGCGGCGAAAGATCGGTGGCCAGGATGCGCGCATCGACGTTGCTGCCGGTACGCTCCAGCGCCTCCGCCAGCACCATCGCCAGCGCATAAGGCTCTTCCCCGGTGGAGCAGCCTGCCGACCAGATGCGCAATTTGCCACCGGAGCGTTTGGCCTCCAGCCAGCGTGGCAACAGCTCATCGACCAGCAGGTCGTAGTGGTGCATTTCGCGAAAGAACGCCGTGACATTCGTGCTGATCGCGCTGGCCAACTCACCCAGCTCGCTTTGCGGATCCTCGCGCAGCAATTCGACATACGCATCGAAGCCGGGCAACTTCAGCGCGCGAAGCCGGCGCGCCAGGCGACCCTGTACGAGCTGCCGCTTGTGCTCTCCCAGCACGATGCCGCAATGTTTGTAGACAAAGCTGCACAGGAACGCGAACTCGGTATCGCCAAGTGTCATACCACCCGCCGCTGTCGTCATGACGGTTGTATCGTCGAGCATGCTGCGGGCGGCCATGAGATCAGAATTCCTTCCACACTCCGCTATCAGCGGTTTCCATCTTGCGGGGGGCTGCTGCTTTCGGCGCGGCCTTGCGCACAGCAGCGAACACGGCTTCAGCTTCGGCCACCGCGGCGCGAGCATTCGCACGCGGCGCAGCAGATGCGACTGTCGTATCGCCACCAAACTGGAAGAACCCGACCTGGCGAGTCAGCTCAGTCGCCTGCTCGTGCATCGCACGCGCTGCTGCCGAGGCCTCCTCAACCAGCGCGGCATTCTGCTGGGTCATCTCGTCCATCTGCGACACGGCGTTGTTGACCTGGTCGATACCGGCAGACTGCTCCTGGCTCGCTGCGGCAATCTCCGCGACGATATCCGTGACCTTCTTGACGCTATCGACAATCTCCGCCAGGGCCTTGCCCGACTGGTCGACCAGCTCGGTACCGGCGCGCACCTTGTCGGCGCTGTCGTTGATCAGCCCCTTGATCTCCTTGGCCGCACCGGCGCTGCGCTGCGCCAGGTTGCGCACTTCGGTAGCGACGACCGCGAACCCACGACCCTGTTCGCCAGCGCGTGCGGCTTCCACTGCGGCATTCAGCGCCAGCAGATTGGTCTGGAAAGCGATTTCATCAATCAAGCTGACGATGTCGGAGATCTTGCGGCTGGAGCTGTTGATCTCACGCATTGCCGTAACTGCCTGTGCAGCCACTTCGCCACCACGCTCAGCCTGTTCGCGAGCGCCGCGAGCGAGCTGGTTGGCATGGCTGGCGTTCTCGGCATTCTGCTTCACGGTCGAGGTCATTTCCTCCATCGAGGAAGCGGTCTCTTCCAGGCTCGAGGCCTGCTCTTGCGTGCGCTGGCTCAGATCGTCATTGCCGCGGGCAATCTGCTGCGCAGCCGTGCTGACTTCATCCGAACCATGGCGAACTTCGCTGACGATCGCGACCAGGCGCTGATCCATCGTACGGAATGCTTCCAGCAGGCGACCGAGTTCATCCTTGCGGCTGACCACGATGTCGTGCCCGAGCTTGCCATCGGCAATTTCGTTGGCGACCTTCATCGCGTAATCCAGCGTCTGGGTGATCGAGCGGATCAGGACGGTGGCCATCACCAGCGCGAACAGCAGTCCGAGCGTCAACGCGCCAACGCTGATCATGCGAATTCGCTGGTAGCTGGCGACCTGGGCCTGGAAGATCTGCTCGGACTCGGCGCGCTGCGCCTCGACCAGCTTGCCCAGTGCGTCCTGGCGCTGCATCAGCAGCGGACGCACTTCCATTTCCAGCGAATCACTGACCGATGGGTCGTTCTTCTTGAGCGCGTCCAGGACATCGTCCCTGGCCTGGGCATAGTCCTGCTCGCTCGAGCTGTAGTTCTTGAAAGCCGCCGCGACAGCAGGGCTCATCGGCAACGCCGCAAACTTCTTCTTCAGCGCATCGAGCTCGGTCTGATTGCGATCGTACTCGGCAAGCTTCTGCTTCATCTGATCGGCTTTGCCGACCACCGCGGCCGCCTCGCCCAACACGATGAATGACTTCAACGAGTCGGTGCGAATATTGCCGACCATCTGCGCCGGCACCATCTCTTCTTCATAGATGTGGCGCGTGCCTTCGTTCTGGAGGGACATCGACCCCAGACCGATCACGGCGCCGCCGACCAGCATGGCACCAAGCAGGCCGATCAATCCGATCAGTCGCGCGCGAATGGTGAGCGAGGAAAACTTAAATTTGAATGAGGGCATTTTCATCTTCTATTCCTGTCAGGCCACAGCTTTCTCATCGCCAACCGCGTTCAGCGCGGCATCCAGCATCTGCGCGTCCTGCGGCTGCAACAGCTTGTCCGCGTCGAGCAGCAAAACCATCCGCTCGCCGATCGAGGTCAATCCTTTCAAGTATTCGGTGTCTACCGCGGTGCCCATGTCCGGTACCGGGCGCACGTTGTTCTCTTCGACGTCGAGCACATCGGAAACCGCATCGACCACGATGCCGAATAGTCGGCCGGCAACGGTGATGATCACAGTCACCGTGGTACCGGTGTATTCCTCGCGACTAAGGCCGAAGCGCAGGCGCAGATCAAGCACCGGCACGATGGCGCCACGAAGGTTGAGTACACCGAGCACATACCCTGGCGCCTGCGGAATGCGCGTCACCGATGTCCAGCCGCGAATTTCGCGCACAGCCAGGATGTCGATACCGTATTCCTCATCGGCGAGGTTGACGGTGAGGTATTGCGTCGCGGCGTTGCCGTCGGAAAATGACTGACTCATTGGCATTCCAGATAACTAAGGTCAGGCCCTGAATTACGTATCGGCCAGCGCACAGCGAGCTTGAGCGACGATCTGTGCGGCGACACGGGCTTATGCCGCTTTACGGCGGGACTGCATGCGCACGAGCCCGGCAACATCGATGATCAATGCCACGGAACCGTCCGCCAGAATGGTGGCGCCCGAAATACCCTCGACGCGCCGATAATTCGCTTCCAGCGACTTGACTACCGCCTGCTGCTGGCCGATGAGGCCATCGATGAAAAGACCGACCCGACCGGTGTCGGCCTCGACCACGATCACCAGGCCGTCCTCGATTTTCTGTTTCGCTCCGGGACAGCCGAATTGCTCGTGCAAGCGCACGATCGGCAGGTACTCATTGCGGAAGCGGAACAGCTCACCACCGCCAACCACACTGCGCACCGCGTCGGCGCGCAACTGTACCGATTCGACGATCGACACCAGCGGAACGATGTAGCACTCCTCGCCCACTGCCGCGCTCAAGCCATCGATGATCGCCAGCGTCAACGGCAGCGTGATGGTGAAGGTGGTGCCAAAGCCCAGGCGACTCTTGATGGCAACGCTGCCACCCAGATCAGTCACGTTGCGGCGAACCACATCCATGCCCACGCCACGTCCCGACAGGTCGGTGGTGGTTGCTGCGGTCGAGAAGCCCGGCTGGAAGATCAGCTCATTGACGGTATCGTCGGAAAGCCCCTCGGCACTCTGGATCAGCCCCTTCTGCAACGCCTTCGCCACAATCGCGTCACGATTGAGGCCAGCGCCGTCATCGACGATTTCCACTACGATCGAGCCGCCGCGATGAAATGCCTCCAGCCGTAGCGTGCCGGTTTCGTTCTTGCCGGCGGCGCGACGCTTGTCCGGCATTTCCAGGCCGTGATCGATCGCGTTGCGCACCAGGTGCACCAACGGGTCGCCGATCTTCTCCAACACGGTCTTGTCCAGCTCGGTGTGCTCGCCGATCATGTCCAGCTTGACCTGCTTGCCCAGCTTCTGGGTCAGGTCGCGCACCAATCGCGGGAAGCGGTTGAACACCGATCCGATCGGTAACATGCGGATGCCCATCACGTTTTCCTGCAGCGTGCGCGTGTGTCGGGCCAGTTGCGCCAGACCCTGCTGCAGTAATGCAATCCGTGATGGATCGAAATCTTCGCGAAACTGATCGAGCATCGCCTGGGTGATCACCAGCTCGCCCACCAGATCGATCAATCCGTCGATCTTGTCGATGCCTACGCGCACCGAACCGGAGTCGTTGCTGCCGGCTGCCGCTTTCGCTGCGACGTTTTGCACGACCGGTGCAGCGACTGCTTCGACAACGCTCGCCGGCTGCGGTGTCACCACTTGCGCCATCGGTTCGATGCTGAGATCACACTCGCCTTCAACCCACTCGAACACCGCCGCGATAGCTTCGTGAGTGGCCGCACCAACCAGCTCGATGCGCCAGGCCAGATGACATTCGGAGGGATCGAGCGCGTCCAGCGCCGGCAGGCGGTCCAGCTGCGCTTCCACGGTCAGCTGGCCCAGTTCGCCAAGTTCGCGCAGCAGGCGCAACGGATCGTTGCCACCGGCCAGCATGCCGGGGTGTGGACGGAACTGGATAACCCAGCCACTGGTCGCGGCGGACTTGCCTGCGGCCTTACCCGCAGGCGCGACCACCGTCCGACCTACCGTCGCCGCCAGTTGTTGGCGCAACTCATCACTTTGGGCATCGGCCAGCGGCTGCCCCGTCTGGGCGCGATCGAACATGCCGCGCAGACAATCCACGGTGCGCAGCAAGAGCTCGACGATAGGTTTATCCGTCGCACGGCGGCCATCGCGCAGCTCATCCAGCAGCGACTCCGCTTCATGGGTGAACGCCGCCATATCCGGAAAACCGAAAGTTGCTGCGCCGCCCTTGATCGA
>Ga0302219_10000281_pt1 | contig 25371 bp, 21 predicted proteins | sample II_Palsa_E1_2_FD_194569 | JGI IMG/M metagenome (GOLD analysis project Ga0302219, IMG submission 194569) | Peat permafrost microbial communities from Stordalen Mire near Abisko, Sweden - II_Palsa_E1_2 | ecosystem: Environmental > Terrestrial > Soil > Palsa > Peat permafrost | place: Sweden...
TGCTCGAAACTTTCAGCGTGCGCAAGCGCCTGGAATCTTTGATCAGCGAATTGACCAAAGAGCGCGAAGTGCTCGATCTGCGCAACAAAATTCACGACCAGGTTCAGGAGCAGGTCAACCAGAGCCAGCGCGAATTCCTGCTGCGCGAGCAGATGAAGGCGATTCAAAAAGAACTGGGTGAATCCGACGACGGCCAAGCCGAGATCGACGAACTTCGCAAGAAGGTCGAAGAATCGGGCATGACCGCGGAAGCCAAGAAGGAGTGCGACCGCGAACTCAAGCGGCTCGCGAAGATGACTCCCGCTTCGGCCGAATACATGGTCGCGCGTACTTATCTAGAGTGGATGACTTCGTTGCCCTGGAACAAAGTTTCCGGAACCGAAGACATCGACATCCCGAAGGCGCACGCGATTTTGAACGAGGATCACTACGACCTGGTCAAGATCAAGGAACGTATCCTCGATTACCTGGCCGTGAAGAAGCTTCAGCCGGGAATGAAAGGACCGATACTGTGCTTTGTCGGGCCTCCGGGCGTGGGCAAAACCTCGCTCGGCAAATCGATTGCCCGCGCGCTGGGACGTAAGTTCGTCCGCATCTCGCTGGGCGGCATGCACGACGAAGCGGAGATCCGCGGACATCGTCGGACCTACATCGGCGCGTTGCCGGGGCAGATTATCCAGGGAATGAAGCGCGCTGAGACTCTCGACCCGGTCTTGATGCTGGACGAGGTCGACAAGCTCGGACGTGATTTCCGTGGCGATCCGTCGGCGGCGTTGATGGAAGTGCTCGACCCGGAACAGAACTCGACGTTCCGCGATCATTATCTCGATGTGCCGTTCGATCTTTCGAAGGTGCTCTTTATCGCTACCGCAAACTGGCTCGATCCGATTCCGGAGCCGTTGCGCGACCGCATGGAGATTATCGAACTTCACGGCTACACCGAAGAAGAGAAGGTTCACATCGCGAAGATGTTCTTGATCGACCGTCAAGCGAAAGAAAACGGGCTCACCGTCGGCGAACAAATTGAATTCACCGACGAGGCCTTGCGGGAAGTGATTCGCCACTACACGCGCGAAGCGGGCGTGCGCAACCTGGAACGCGAACTCGGCACCCTGGTTCGCAAGCAGGCGCGGCGCTTGGCCGAAGGCAAGACGGACAAACTGGTCGTCACGCCGGAAGTCATTCGCGAAGTGTTGGGCATCGCCAAAGTGCACCAGGAAAAAGAAGTCGAAGAGCGCGTGCAGCAGCCCGGCGTTTCGGTCGGGTTGGTCTGGACGCCGGTCGGCGGAGACATCGTCTTCATCGAAGCGAGCAAAATGCGCGGCGGGAAGACGCTGACCATGACCGGCCACCTGGGCGACGTGATGCAGGAATCCATGCGAGCAGCGCTCACCTGGGTTCGAGCAAATTGCGAACGCTACGGCATCGACCCGGACTTCTTCCGGAAACAGGACATTCATATTCACGTCCCTTCCGGAGCGGTACCGAAAGATGGTCCTTCCGCAGGCGTCGCGATGGTCACCGCGTTGGTCAGCCTGCTGACGGGCAGGGCGATTCGGCCGCGGGTGGCGATGACTGGCGAAATTTCACTCTCCGGAATTGTTTTGCCGGTGGGCGGAATCAAAGAAAAAGTGCTCGGCGCTAAGCGCGCGGGAATTCAGGAAGTCATCCTGCCTTCGGAGAATGAGCCGAACGTGAAGGAAGACTTGCCGGAAGAGATGCTGGACGGGATGAAGGTGCACTTTGTGCGCACGGCTGAGGAGGCTCTCGAAATTGCCCTGGGCAAATTCGAGAAGCCGGTGCGGCCGATTCCGGGCGGCGCTCGCGATACCGATCGCCCTGTAGCTGGACCGGTGCACTAATCGAAAACGCTTGAGCTGGCGAGAATGCGCGAACCTTGGTCTCGAGAATCTAGTCCAGGGAAACAGAGACAGCCAAGGAAGGCCCGAAGAGAAATCTTCGGGCCTTTTCTTTTTGCATACGACGTTCGTTTCCTGTTGCGGCTAGCGGCAGATTCACGTACAGCTTAGATTCCGATGCCTTACCGTCCCCGAGAACTAGTCATTCGCGCCCGTGAAGCTGCGACGTTGCTCTTAGGCACGCTCGATCGTAATGAGATGGTGCAGCGATTTCTGGATATGTATGCCGCCGAAAATCGCCGGCCCGGCCGCGCGGATCAGCCGGGTCATTATAGAGAACAGCTCGAGACCATACGGCGGGAGGCGATCCTGGCGATGGTTTTGCGCACCGAAAGCGCCTTACCTGCCCAATTGAGGGTTCGTCTGGTCGTCCGCAGCGCTAAGACTCGGACGGGCTCCCGTGCCAAGGCGAAGAAAGGTAAGAAAGGCGCAAAAGTAAGAGGCAGTAAGAGGAAAACGAGAAGCAGTGGTATCGACCTGGCGATTCCGTTGCTCGATCTGTTCCGGGAGGAATTTTTTGTAGCCATCGGCCAGGCGCTGCGTTGGACGGACGAGGACGCGCAGTCTTTCTGGCGCGACCTGGAGCTGTACGAAGCACTGTCGGCCCACGAACCGCGGCGTCAGTCGCGGCGTGCCATCGCATCGGGACCTTTTGTAGATCGCACCGCGTTGCTTCTGGACCCGTCGTTGATGGAGCAAGCGCGCCGTGCCGCCGGAAAGTTTCAGGTTGAACTGGATGCTGCTGCGGATCGCGTGCTGCGCGCGACATTTTCCCGCCGCCGCACGAATTAGGCCGTGTCAGGGGCCGCGGACTTTCTGGCGCCGCACTCCGTTCGCAACCGTCATTGCACATTCCGCACACGTCGCCGCGGGAGTCCACCTTTGATTGTTAAGGTTTTGTTATTCTCGCGACAGTGCAAACCCTTTTCTACATCCTGGTCGTGGCGCAGATCGCTCTGGGTCTATATTCACTATGGGACGGGTTTGTCTGGTTCAGGATGGTACGGCAGCGAATCGGAACACATTCCGGTTTTTATACTCCCGCGACCGCGCTGATTTGCCCCTGCAAAGGCAACGAACGAGGGCTCGAAGAGAACCTGATGTCGCTGACGCGCTTCGACTACCCGAACTACGAGATCTATTTCGCCGTAGCGACCAGCCTGGATCCCGCGATAAAAATAATCGAACGCGTGAAGATCGCAAGTTCGCATCCGGTGCACATCGTGATCGCCGGGCCGCCCACCGATTGCGGCGAAAAAGTTTACAACTTGCAACGCGCGGTCGAAGCTCTTCCGGCCGAAAAATTCGAAGTGCTCGCGTTCACCGACTCCGATGTTCGTTTGTCGAAGGGCTGGCTGAATAAACTTATTGCGCCATTGCAGGACGGGAGAATCGGCGCGACGACCGCCTACCGGTGGATCATACCCAGTGGTTCGGGCGCGGATATGATTGCCAGTGCATTTGCCTCCGCCTGGAATGCGGCGATTGTGACCATGCTGGGAAAACCCGCCGGAGACTTTTGCTGGGGCGGCGGGACGGCCATCCGCCGGAAGACTTTCGACGACATCAAGGTTCTCGAATCCTGGAAGGGCGCGGTCAGCGATGATTTTGCGATGACCTGGGTTCTCGAACAATCCGGCAAGCCCATCGTGTTTTGCCCGGAGTGCCTAGCGGCGACACCGGCTCCTTGGACTGGCGGCGATCTATTGGAATTTACCAACCGGCAGATTTTGATTACGCGGGTGTATTCACCGCGCCGTTGGCAGATGGGTTTCGCCGTACACCTCAGCTACTGCCTCACGTTGCTCTTTGGGATTTACGTGATTTTTTACTGCATGGCGGATGGAGTTCCCTGGGGTCAGTTGTTCGCGCTGCTTTTGGCTATTCCACTCCTCGCCGCGATGAAGGGAGCCCTGCGCACGATCGTGGTAGGCGAAGCGATGCCGGAATGGAAGGCAAAAATAAATCAGTACGCCTGGGTGTGGCCGCTGCTGGCTCCGCTCGTGCCATTCCTGTTTGTGTGGAATTTTGTGATGTCGCTGATGACCAAACGAATCCGCTGGCGCGGAATTCGCTACGAGCTGCTCTCGCCGAATATGACCCGCATCGTCAAGCTCTAGCGCCGTCTCTGTCTTCGAGTAAAGCCTGCACTTCAAATCCGGCGTTGAATGTTCGGGAAGTCGAGCCAAACCTTCACGCCACAGAAATGGGATCCCTCCGTGCAGATCGGCGTAGATATTCCCGCGCGCAGGTAACAGGGTGGGCCTATGTAGCGCGCCAGCTCCGGGAAAACTTTGCGAACCTGTTCCACTTCCTCGATTGACGATTGATAGATTTCTTCCTGGGCGTTGAAGCAGGTGCGCATAGTCCATTTGTGCAGCAGGTGGAGCAGCGATCCAGATTCGTACAGGCGGATGGCTTTCGCGTTCGGTAATAAGTACAGGGCAAACTCCGGAGACACGCCGCGATCCAGCAACTCATTTTTCGCGGTCCAGGCTTCTTCCATCGCCTGCTGATAAATCTCGAGCGCCTTGTGGTTATCGCGAATCAAAGCTGGGGTGATGTAGTCCGGCGAGCGGGTGTCCGCCAAGGTCAGGATGGGTCGCGAGCCCGGCACCATGCGGTGGCGCTGATCTTGACTATCGGCAGTGTGGCTGATTTTCTTGGCGAAAGTAAAATTGGCGTTCTGCAGCGGGCGCATCAGTGGCGCATGCACGCCGATATTCAGCGTCTCGCGGCGATACGGGTTGCGCGCCGGATTCAGCATCCGATCCAGAGCTTCGGCGTCGGTGCAGTCAGTGGCAGTCAGTCCGACCACTGCACGGTATGCGTCGGCCATCACCGCGAGCGATTGCTGCGAAAAATCCACCAGCTTCGAGGTCAGGCCAGCCAGCTTGGCATCGAATTCGCGCGCGAAGAGTTCCCCATCACGCGCCGGCTCGTTCCATTCGGTGGGTGATTCCAGTGGCTCGTTGTCGAAGCGATCGAAAAACTGCGGATCGGTTTCGCGAACCCGCGCCACCATTTCGCCAATTACCCGCCGGGCTTCGCTGGGCGTGTCGCTCGCCGCATGCATGCGATAAAGCCGGTGTAGCACGATGCCCGAAACGGTGTGCACCATGGTCGTAAAGGCGGCCACCGGCAAAACGTAACGCGCGATTTCAATCGCCCGTTTTTCGGATTGCCGTTGCACCTTTTGCAGGCGTTTCGGATGCGACATCTCGCTCACATGCCAAATATCGCCGAGAATCTCTCGCGCCGTGGGCTGCAGCACGTTGGAAAGTTCACGGTAATGCTGCCACGCGCGCCGGATTGCGGTTTCATATATCGCCAACTCTGTCGGTCCAAAGTGCGAGCTCGCCATCGGGATATAGGCTTGCGCGTGATCCAGGCGCACATAGCGCTGGCTCTGCTGCTCCGAATTGTAGAAAGGATGCGCGTGCAGGAAGGACCAGACAAATTGGCGGCTGATGTTCTCCAGCCCAAACTCGAAGTGTGCGTGCTGATATACGGTGTGGTGGCCGCCGAAATAGGTGCCGGAACCGATCATCACCCGTTGCTTGTCGGTGATTTCTTCGTGACCGATCAGACGGGTCGAATAGCAGGTGCGGGCCGCGGCGATAGCGGAATCAAAGGAGTGCGCGAAAGAATTTCGCAGCGTCACCCGCGGCGCGCCAGTTTCTACCTGGAATTCCGTCGAGGTCGCAGGTTGGTATTGGTGCGTGGCCATTGCCATCCGCATTGTACACCGGAGCCTTTTCGAGAAAACAAACAGGCCCAAATAAAAAAGCCCCGGGGAAGGAACCCCGGGGCTTGGATGACAAAGATGCGGTCTTCTGAAGCCGTTACTTCTTTGCGGCGGCTGCTTGCTTCAGTTCGGCGGCTTTATCGGCGTACTTCTTGGTGAAGCGCTCCACGCGGCCGGCCGTATCTACCAGCTTCTGCTTGCCGGTGAAAAATGGGTGGCAGTTGGAGCAAATTTCCACGCGGATCATCTGGCCTTTAAAAGTCGATCGCGTATCGAACATATTGCCGCAGGCGCAGTGCACTTTGACGGCGTGATAATCGGGGTGAATTCCTTCTTTCATGGGACGCTCCTATGGCTGACCGGTCTGCGCGAATGAAAAGCTCAAACACCAAGTCGCGTCGCTAGGTCAGCGCGAAGCCCCAATTATACGTTAAATCTGGCTGCCTTGCCAGGAGGCAACTGGCGGGACGGCAAGGTGCGGTGGCTCAGATTACGAAACGAAGGAGCAGCCGACCCGGGAGCGGCCATCTTCGAGCCGTTGTGTGTAGGCCTTGCGCAGCACCACTCGTACGGGCGGCAGAATCGGAACATGCAGTACGGCATTGAATTGCGCAGGAATCTCGTCCGGCTTCTCCATCATTAGCGCTACGCCGCCGTAACTTAGGTCGGTCACAGTCGCGGTTTTTTGCGAAGCGTCGGTAAGAATCGCGTAGGCCTTGGTACCGGCCAGCGACACGCGTTCCCATTTGCGGTGTTCTTTTTGCCCGGGAATTGCAGGTTGAGGCGGCGATTGCAGCGGTGGCCTCATAACGATGGGCGTCGAAGCCGAAGTTGCAATCGAAGGACGCGGCGCAGTTTGTTGGACCGGCGTGTCCTGCCGCACCGGCTCCCGAATTGGTTTGGTTTCGCGGGACGCTTGCGGTTCGGCGGTTCTTTGCGGCGCAGCAGGGGTTTCGGGTGATCGCCCCCCGGATTTTGCGCGCCCAGAAATTTTCATCTGGTACAAACGTTGGTCGGCGATATTCATCAACGCACTTTTTTGATCGCCATCCACGGGATGTACCGCGACGCCGAAGTCGAGGGTCACACCGATATCCAATCGCAGGGAAACGATGTCGGTTTCGTATTGCGAACGAATGCGGTGACACAACGTAATCGCCTGTTCGGGGTCGGTCTGCGGCAGCAGCAAAGCGAACTCGTCGCCGCCGATGCGGAATGAAAAATCCGAGGCGCGGAGCGTCTTGCGCAAAGTAGCCGCCGCGATCTGCAGCACCTCGTCACCTTGCAGATGTCCGCGCTGGTCGTTCACCTCTTTCAGTTTGTGCAGATCCAAGATAACGATAGCCAGCTGTTGTGCGTAGCGTTTCGCGCGGTTCAGTTCTTTGTCGCAGTATTCGTCGAACAGGCGCCGATTGTAGAGGCCCGTCAGTGCATCAGTGGCAGCGTTGATTTGAAGCTTCTTGAATTCGTCATACTCCACCAGGATCGGCACACGAAGCAGGCTGGCCGAAGCCAGCACATCTACGATCGCGGTCTTCAGCGACACCGGCTTGCCCAGATTCTCGGATAGTTCGCGCCGGCGGATGAGAATTCGGTCCCAATACTCCGCACTTTCGGCTTCGGCCAGGTCGACCTGGGCCATAGTCCGAAAAAAAGAGCGCAGGAATTGGCCGCGGACCGACTCCTCAACGCCTTCAAGCGTCTCCACGAGGAGATCCAGGAAAGAGTCTTCGGCAGACGGCTGCGACTGGGCGAGGTCGCCGGGCTGGGGCGTCAATGGGTTTCGCAATGGGTTTATTTCCCTGTCAAGCAGGGAGCACTGCGGGGGTAACGACGTAGTAGCAAGGGACAGTCCAATCCGAGGCAGGTCTCACCAGGCGGCTACAATTTGCAAATCTCTAGAAACAATCGAGTTACAAAGATTGGGTAGCTTTCGGACCTAGCTTCCCGGCTTCTTTCACAGCTCGCGTGAAAATGGCTTCCACTTTCGCCCAGCTGGCTACCTGGAAAAAGCCCGGCGGGTATATCATCCAATGGGCTTAAGAAATTCGACGCCTACCAGATGAACGTCTCCGGCTTCCTGCTGTCTCTTTACCCTCGCCTGGATCGGCGGCATGCCTGCCGGCACCAGCGCTGAGGAGGTGATCGACGGAGCGGGGATCGTCAGGGTCACGATCTCGCCCACGGACAAAGCTCGAGGGCATGTAATAAATGCCCCCAAGGCACTGATGTCAAGTGTTTTAGCTAGCTCCAAAAACTGTTCCCCGTGAAAATCCTTACCCCGAATGAAGAGAGGTACTTGAAGCTGGATCCTCTGCGCACGGCGTTGCTCGTCATAGACCGGCGTGATAACGGTACGCCGCTGCAGGATGTTTTCCCGAATGGCCATTGGTACCCCAGTTATAGTACTCAGTTCTGAATCGCAATTTGAGTGCAACTCTCAAACTAAACTTCGACTCAAGTAAGTCTATATATTGCAGCATTTTGTAGGGTCGCCCTTCCGCCGGTCTGCCGGGCCAAACCGTCGCGTATGCATTTTAACTCCCTTCCGTTTCCACGATTGTGCAAACTAGGACGCATTTACCATTGACTCTCCCTGGACCCTTTGCGAGAGTTGAATTTCGGGTGCGCTCCTCCTAAGTCGTTTCGCGACAGCAAGCCGGGGTGTGCTGTCCGGGCCTTCATTCGTGTATTGGAGAATCTGAATTGGCGAAAACCGCGACTCCGGAACAGAATGCTAACAACCAGCAGGTTTTTCAGCTGGTTGCGAGCCTGTTGGACGCGTTCGACCGCCCTCTGGTCGTAACCGACCGGTCCGGAAAAATCCTGTTCACAAATTTCCACGCTCAAGACCGCCTGAACGAAAAAGGCTGGAGTTCGAAGCCGGATTTGAATCTGTTTACCGACATTTTGCACGCCGACCGTCGCCAGATACTGACTCAACTCGAGGGCGGCGAGCAGGAACTCAACCTACCGGTTGAGGGCTCCCGCGGAAAGAGCCGGGCTCGGATTCGCTGGCTGCCAGAACCGGATTGGCTCGTCGTTTATATGGAGGCGGTTCCCACCGAGACCCCTGCGGACGCCGCCGAAATGCGCCAGACCGTCCAGGAGCTGATGCAGGAGCGCGAGATTACCTACCGCAACTTGCTAGCCGCGTACTTGCGGCTGCAGGAGGCCAACCGCCAGAAAACGGTTTTTCTGGCTTCGGCCGCCCATGAGCTAAAGACGCCGCTGGCGGTTATGAAGGGGTATTACGATCTGCTGCTCACCGGATCGCTGGGAAAACTCGATGATCGCCAGCGAGAAATTTTGCTGGAGTCCAAAGAAAGCTGCGATCGCCTGGTCCGGCTGGTTTCGATGTTCCTGAATTATTCGGCGCTCGAAAGCGGCAAACTCATTTTGCAACTGCGCGAGAACGATTTGCGCGACTGCATCCGGGATATTACCGGTCGATGGAGCGACGCGTTCAGCCGCGCAAAAGTGCGCTTGGAGTTGAAGGTGCATCCCGAGCTTCCGGTGTTCAAGTTCGATTACCAAAAAGTTCAGCAATGCGTGGCGAATTTTCTGGATAACGCACTGAAGCACACGCCCCCGGAAGGTTGCGTGACTCTCCTGGCTCAGCCGCATTTTTGGGAGCGGCGGACTTCGGAAGCCGCGCCAGCAAATGATCGTCGCCGCGGACGCGGCGGCCGCAACAACAGCATATTGGTTTCGGTTTCAGACACCGGGAGCGGCATCGCGGCGGAGTTCCACCAGGAAATTTTCGAGGAGTTCGTTCGCGTCGATCCTTCATCTTCAGGAATGGGATTGGGCTTGGCGATCACCAAGCGCCTGATCCAAGCACACCGCGGAAAAGTGTGGGTCGACAGCGTGATGGGAAGCGGGAGTACCTTTTCGTTTCTTTTGCCGATAAACGTAGAATAGAAGCCGAGTACTGGACGCGCAATCGCGTCCGCTAGGGAAAAAAATGGCCGCCAAAGAACACATTCTGGTCGTAGACGACGAACCGAGTATTCGCAAGTATCTGCAGACGCTGCTGGAAGTGGATGGATTTGGAGTGGAAACCGTCACCAGCGGCAAGGAAGCGCTGGAGCGGATTGGCTCGGGAGAGCAACGCCCCGACTTCATTATTCTCGACGTGCTGATGCCGGAGATGGATGGGCTGGAAACGCTGCGCCAGTTGATGCAGATTGACCGCAGCCTGAACGTCATCATGCTGTCGTGCTCCAACGAAGTCACGACTGTGGTCGAAGCGATCCGCATCGGCGCGCTCGATTACCTGACCAAACCGTTCGAGAAACCGGAGCTGGATGCGGCTTTTCTGAAGTGCCGTCAGAAGCAGGAACTGCGCTCCGAAAATAAGGCGCTTCGTGAATATTGCGAAGCGATCACCGAAGATTTGTCGTTCCTGGCGGCCAGTCCGCAAATGCTGAAAATTCGGCAGCAGGTACTGCAAATCGCTCCGGTCGACGTTCCGGTGTTCATCAGCGGCGAGAGTGGCGTGGGCAAAGAAGTGATTTCGCGGATGATTCATCTTCGTTCGAACCGGCGCGCGCAACCCTTTGTAAAGGTGAATTGCGCGGCGTTGCCGGGCGAGCTGCTGGAATCGGAATTGTTCGGGTACGAGCAGGGAGCTTTCACCGGCGCGGTACGCGCCAAGCCCGGCAAATTCGAACTGGCCAACCGCGGCACGATTTTCCTGGATGAAATCGCGGAGATGAGCACCCACTTGCAGGCCAAGCTGCTGCACGTGCTGCAAGACGGACAGTTCTCACGGCTAGGTGCCCGCGCTACGGTGAATGTCGACGTTCGCGTGCTGGCCGCTACGAACATGGACGTAAAGGACGCTATGCGGTCCGGACGCTTCCGCGAAGATCTTTACTACCGGCTAAACGTGCTTTCCATTCACGTTCCCCCGCTGCGCGAGCGCACCACTGAGATTCCGTTGTTGTTCCGGCATTTTCTGGCGAAGTACAGCGAGAAGTATGCCAAGCCAGCGCCCGATCCTTCGAAGCATTTGCTCGAGGCGGCATTGCGCTACCCGTGGCCCGGAAACTTGCGCGAGCTGGAAAACTTCGTCAAGCGTTATGTGATTCTGGAAGACGACGAAGGCAGCTTCCGTGAATTGTTGGAAATGACCGGGCAGCAGCAGCGCACTGCTCCGCGCGAAGATGCAGCTCCGCCGAAAGAGCAAGGGTTGAAGGCGCTGGTCCGCGGATTAAAAGACGAAGCGGAAATGGAAGCGATCGCCGATGCGTTGGAAAAAACAAACTGGTGCCGCAAAGATGCGGCGAAAATGCTGGGCATTAGTTACAAAGCATTGCTGTACAAAATGAGGCAATTCAATTTGGATTCGGGCCGTGGAGCGCGCTCGGCGGCGGCCAGGGCGGCGAGGGAATTGGCAGCGAAAGAAGCGGCGGCGAAAGAGGGCGCCGCGAAGGAAGCCGCACCGGCCATTCGCGGATCCTAGCGCTGACTCATTTTGAGAATCGTTGCGGCGCAGATCGGCACAGTTCCATTACTAGGGCAAAGAGTTGCATAACTAGAGCACATTAGTCGAAATAGCTCTTCCGTTTCTGCCGGGGGTTAGACTAGTATGCGACTCGAAACTGGCGCAGGCAGTCGGCGGGCGCAGACAGTTTGAGCTGCACACTTTCCAGAAGAATTTTTTCAGAGATGCTCGGTGCTGTGTTCAAAGGGGTTGCAAGCCTCTTTTGCGTCGCTTTGCATACGGGTTGACTCTGGTCACTAGTACTAAGTAGACGGCGACGCCGCGGTGGAGGGTTTCAATCCTTTGGAAGAGGGATTGCACTTTCGAAACCCTGGGGATGTGTCGCAATCCAATCTGTTGGGGGAGGAGCGGTGGGGATGACGGAGCGTCGCACGGCACGCCGGTACGATTTGTCACTGCCAGTCAATGTCCGTTTACCGATCAATCGCGAGACCGCGGCTCACAACGGCCAGACCCGCGACATTTCCACCCGTGGCGTTTATTTCATGATGCAGAAGGATCTTGCCCCCGGAACGGAAGTTGATTTTACGCTGACCCTGCCGGCGGAAATTACGCGTGGCGCGGAAGTATTCGTGCGCGCTCACGGGCGCGTGGTGCGCGTCGATAAGCAACAGGACGATCAGCATGAATCGATTGGCGTTGCGGCAGTGATCGAGCGCTACGACATTATTCGCGGTGAAGGGACTCCAATCTAAGTCCGACAGCTCTTTTTAGCCTCCATCGCGCCTCGTTTTTGTTCCAATCGCCGGCCCGATCCGGTGGCCTCCAGCCATTGACAGCCCTCTCGCCCTCCGACCGGAACACGGAACCGCGATTCCCGAAAGTGCCTAGGATTTGCTGGTGGACACATGTGAGTTCGGCCATTGACCAGGGCCAATCCGCAAGGACCAGCGACCGTACTAGCCACGTACTAGACTTAAAGTAATGGACATAGAGTTTCCCCAGCCAATCTGGAATTCCTTCAATTGTCTCCGTTCTTTAACGTCGTTTGGCGGCCCAGGTGCAAAGTTTAGCGTGGGGGCACGGGGAACCGCCTCACTCTATTCCGACGGACATTCATGGCATCTGCAGCTGAAGCGCGACTGACGCCGGTATCAAACCCACTGGAACTTCCTCCGGACCACGTTTATTTTGGTCCGTCGCCGGCCATGCAAGTGGTTCGGCAACGCGTGGAACGTTCCGCGGGACTGAACGTACCGGTCCTGATTCTGGGTGAGAGCGGCACCGGAAAGGAAATTCTGGCGCGTTTTATCCACGAACGCTCACCGTGGCGGCGTGGCCCGTTCGTCAAAGTGAATTGTCCCGCGATTCCCGGAACTTTGATCGAAAGTGAGCTTTTCGGATTTCAGAAGGGTGCGTTCACCGGCGCGATCGCGGCCAAACCGGGCCGGATGGAAATGGCCCAGGGCGGGTCGCTGTTCCTAGACGAGATTGCGGAGTTGGATTCCAACCTGCAGGCGAAGCTTTTGCACGTCCTACAGGATGGGCATTTCACCCGCATCGGCGATCACGAAGAACGCCGCATGGATGCTCGCGTGATTTGCGCGACGAATCGAGTGCTGCGGCAGGAAATCGAAACCGGCGGTTTTCGCGCCGATCTTTTCTACCGCATTAACGTCATCACCATCACCCTTCCTTCATTGCGCGATCGCCGCGATGACATTCCATATCTGGTTGAGTATCTCCGTGTTCAATTTAATCGCCGGTTCAAACACGATGCCGCTCCGGTGTCGCGAGAAGCGTTGCAACTTCTGCAACAGCGTGATTGGCCGGGCAACATCCGCGAGCTGGAGAATTGTGTCGCGCGTTACGTAATCCTCGGATCCGAAGAAGCGTTTCATTCCGATCACGATTCTTCCGCCGAAAAGAAGGGGCTGCACATTTCGTACGAGCTGAATCAAGATGGCAACAACATCCCTTTGAAGCGGATCGCGCAACAGGTTACCCGGCGCATGGAACACGACGTGATCCTGAAAGTGTTGCGGGCCAATCATTGGAACCGCCGCAAGACCGCCGAGATCCTGAAGATCAGTTACCGCGCCTTGCTTTACAAAGTGCGCCAAGCCGGACTGCCATCCAAGCGCCCCCAAAGACGAACAGAAATCGAACTGGAAGAGCTCTCCGAAACTCAATCCTAATTTCCACCGGTGTTTCGACTTCTAAACCTTGCCGCCGCCAAAGCTTTCATAATCACCGTATTACTACCCGTGTCTCTTTTGAAATCGTTCGCTCCATCTTCCTTGCCCGCGCCCTTCGATTCCGCTAGCCTTGAACTACGATGGCGAAGGCGTCCGCAAATTCCAAATTGAAAGTCTGTCTCTTGTCTCCGCACCCGATGGTGCTGGAGGAGTTTCGCCGCTTGCTCAGCGACTCCGGGTTTCAGATTGTGGCGAACCAGCTGGAATCGATGCTGGCTCCGGATCTGCGAAATCTCGAGGTGCCGCGGGTGGCGGTGTATGTGATTGACGCGCATGCGGCGCGTCAGGCCACCGGAGCCTTGCTTGGCAACATCCTGGATCATAATCCTGCCGCCCGGCTGCTGGTGGTGGGCGATAATCTGAATGAATCCGACAGCTATACTCTTTTGCGTCAGGGAGTTAAGGGAATTCTGAACTATAAGGAAGCTCGCGAGCAGTTGCCTCGCGCGTTGCCTCTGGTCGCCTCTGGCGGTTTCTGGGTTCCGCGCGAAGTCTTATCGCGTTTTGTGGATTCGATCCTGACCACCACTCAGGGACGCAGGTTGCGCGGAGATTCGCCCGCCGAACTGAGCCGTCGCGAACAGGAAGTGTTGGCCGGGCTGCTTGAGAATCTGGCAAATAAGGAAGTCGCGGACCGGTTGCACATTTCCGAGCGCACCGTTAAATTCCACGTTTCGAACCTTCTCGCCAAGTTTGGCGTTCGTCGCCGCGCCGATTTGATTCTGCTGTGCTACCAGCGCCGAAGCGTTGGAACGTAATCTTTCTTTTTTATTTCCGCTTGTCACTTTGCTGCAAATCTTCAAGAACGTAGTCCCGCTGGTATAATCCCAGAGCTATCCTGAATCTTGTTTAAACCAGTGGCCACTTTCTCCATCGAAAATTTCGGATGCCGCGCCACCGACGCGGATGCGGCGGCGCTACGCCGCAGTTTACTGGCGAGCGGACTGTCGCTGCTGAGTGATCACCAGCACGCGGATTTTGTAGTTCTCAACTCCTGTACGGTTACGGCCGCGGCGGATTCGCAGGCGCGTGACGCCGTACGAAAAATTCACCGTGCCAACCCGGAAGCGCGAATTATTGTCACCGGCTGTTATGCTCAGCGCGCGCCGGAGGAAATTGCCTCGTTGGATGGCGTTGCCTGGGTGGTAGGAAATTCACATCAGACTGAAATTCCGGAACTGCTGCGCGATTTTCGAGGAAAACAGTTCGCGGGTTCGCCCGGGGATGCGTCTCCGATCGCGACTGATTTCGTGGCCTTGTCTGCGCTTAATACCGATGCTATGTCCCTCGAGCGCGGGCCCGCCAAGATTTTGACCGGCGATATTTTTGCGCAGACGTCGGTCCAGGCTGCTCCGCAGGATGGCGTAGCGGGCGATCGCACTCGCCCCATTTTGAAAATTCAAGACGGCTGCGACAACCGCTGCTCGTACTGCGTAATTCCCTTTGTGCGTGGCGGCAGCCGCAGCTTGGCGCCGGATGTAGTGGTGGAGGAAGTTCGCAAGCTGGCCCGTGCCGGCGCAAGAGAAATCGTGCTGAGCGGCATCAACCTTGGTTCGTATGGCCGGGATTTTACGCCACGAATTACCCTGAATGAGGTGGTTCGGCGTATCTTGGATGAAACCGTCCTCGAACAATTGCGATTCAGCTCCGTTGAGCCCCAGGACGTTACTGAGGATTTTGTCGGATTGGTCATTTCTTCCGAGCGCATCGCGCGGCACTTTCATATTCCGCTGCAATCCGGTTCCGCGAAAATCTTGAAAGCCATGCATCGTTGGTATCGGCCGGCGCTTTATGCCGAGCGAGTGAATCAAATTCGACACGCGATTCCCGATGCCGCGATCGGCGCGGACGTGATCGTAGGATTTCCCGGAGAAAGCGACGATGATTTCAGGACTACCTACGAGTTTATCGACGTGCTGCCGTTAACTTATCTTCACGTATTTTCGTTTTCGGCTCGCCCGGGTACCAAAGCTGCGGAGTTCGACGCACCGCCAGTCGCGGCAACGGTGATTAAAGATCGAGCCCGCGCTCTCCGAGCTTTGAGTCGACGCAAGGCCACAGAATTTAGGGCGTCGCAGTCGGGTCGACGCTTGCGAGCCATTACGCTTGCGCGTGGCGGAACAAATTGGACGGAGGCGCTGACCAGCAATTACTTGAAAGCGAGGATTCCGGGGCGCCATCCAGCAAACCGCTGGTATGACGCGGAAATCTTCGCGGATGAAGGAGTAATCGAGGAGGTGCAACTCGCCGGCGGCGACCTAACTCTCGAAAATAACCTCGGCGAGGGCCAGATTTCCGCTGTGGGTGATCGTTAGCGAAATGTTTTTGACGCCCAGGCCATTGGCGATTTGTAATGCGGCTCCGGCCAGTTGCAGCGTCGGTTTGCCTCCGGGTTGGCGCACAACTTCCAGGTCGCGCCAGCGCACTCCGCGCCGCCAGCCGGTACCGAGGGCCTTCATACCCGCTTCTTTGGCGGCGAAGCGCCCAGCATATCGTTCGAATTTGTTCTTAAAGCTTTCGCAGTAGGCAATCTCTTGGGGAGTGTAGAGGCGCTGCAGAATGGCCGTGCCATGCCGCGTGATCGCGGTTTCAATGCGATCGATTTCAGAAATGTCCAGACCGAGTCCGATGATCAAGAGCACCTCAGATGCGCGAGTGTGCGTGGCGCGCGCGTTGGCGATTATACCTATATGACGCAGCCCTTCACGAAAACTGCAAAAAAGCCCGCGGCGACGCGAAACTCGCCGGCCAGAACCAAAGCTGCGCGCGAATGGAAAACTGGCAAAACGCAAGGGTTGCAAATTCTCGAAGCGCCTGAGTTATCGCGCCTCAAATGGCTGGTGCACGGTTTCAGCACGCGTCGTGGCGGTTCGAGCCGGCTCGAACGCACCGAGCGCGGCGTAAAAAGTTCCGAAGAAGTCTTGAATCTCGGGTTCAACGAATGGGACCGGCCGGAACGTGTTTCCGCGAACCGCCAGAAGTTTTTCAGCGCGGTCGGTGCCGGCAAGATGCGTCCGGTTTTGCTGCGCCAGACTCACTCCGATATCGTTTATCTGGTTGGCGCGGCCAATATCCCGCAAGGCGAACGCGCTCCGCAGGGCGATGCACTCATCACTCGGGAGCGTGGAGTTCTGCTTGCGGTACAAACTGCGGACTGCATCCCGATCCTGCTCGCCGATACGAAAAATCACGCCGTCGCGGCGATTCATTCGGGCTGGCGCGGAACGGCGCAGCGCATCGCGGAAAAAACGCTCGGCCGCATGCGAATGGAATTTGGTACGCGTCCCCAGGACGTAATCGCCGCGATCGGGCCGGGCATTGGCCAGTGCTGCTACGAAGTCGGCCACGAAGTAATCAAGGAATTTGCCGCGATATTTCCCGCGGCGCGTGAGTGGTTTGACGGGCCCTTCGACACGCTCGAAAACGGCGATGCCGATTCAAACTGGCTGCCGTGGTTGACCATGCGGCCGCCTGGCCACGCGCCTCCGGCGCCTACGGCAAGGCTCGATTTGGTCGCGGCGAACCGTGCGATCCTGGCCGGCGCGGGAGTGCCGCTCAAAAGCATTGCCTCATCAAGTTTATGCACCGCATGCCGCCCCGATTCGTTTTTCAGCTACCGTCGTGAACGCATCACGGGCCGCATGATTGCTGCGATTGGAATCAAATAGCTGCGGCGGGGAAGAAAGAAGTCAAGAACGACTAGCGAGACGCTACACGCCTGAAATTTGCGAAAGAGAAGAGCCCGTAGTGTTCCGCGCTGATTCTAGAACTGCCAGCTGCCCGCAGGCCGCCATTACGTCCTGCCCTCGTGAATACCGCACGAATGCCGGAATACTGTTTTCGTTGAGGATGCGGCGGAATTCTTCGATTCGCGCCGGATTTGGCTTTTCGTACGGCAGTTCACCAGGATTCCACGGAATCAAATTCACTTTGACGCGCAGCTTCGTGACCAGTTTAGCGAGGCGTGCGGCGTCTTCCGGTGCATCGTTGAATCCGCCGAGCAGCACATATTCAAAGGTCAGGTGTTCCCAAGGGCGCAGCGGGTAGCGCGCGCAGGCCTCGAGCAGTTTTTCGATCGGATATTTGCGATTGATGGGCATGATCGCGTCGCGCTGTTCGTTTGAGGTAGCATTCAGTGAAATCGCCAGCTTCGGGCGAACCTTTTCCAGCGCGAGCTTTTCAATGCCCGGAATAATTCCGCTGGTTGAAAGCGTGGTGTGTTTTGGCGTGATCGCCATGCCGTTCGGATCGAGCAAAATTCTTAGCGCAGCCGTCACCGCGTCGTAATTCAGCAGCGGCTCGCCCTGGCCCATCAACACCACGTTGGTTTGCGGCTTCAGAGTCGCGCGTTGATCGTGCAATGCCATCAACACCTGACCCACAATGTCGCCTGCCGTCAAATTGCGAATCAACCCCAGAGTGGCGGTCAGGCAAAAATGGCAATCCACCGCGCATCCGGCCTGGGTAGAAATGCAGATGGTCTGCCGATTTTCCTCCGGCATAAAGACAGCTTCGACGGTCGCTGGCTTTCCAGCGGGCGCACCAGCATTTTCCGGAGCATCCAGCGCCAACACGTAGCGCACTGCCCCGTCCGACGATTCATATCGCCGCCGAACGTGGGGCAAGGCGATCGCGGATTCCCTCGCAAGCCGTTCGCGCAGCGCCGCCGGCAGATTCGTCATGCTTGCGACATCGAATCGGCGCTCCGCGTACAGCGCATGGTAAATCTGATCGGCGCGGTATGTGGGTTCGCCGAGCGATTGCACGAATTCCCGCAGCTCTTCCAGAGATCTTCCCAGAAGATTGAAAGGGTTATTTGCAGCCTGATGCGACATATTGTGTTGATGATAACACGTGGCTGGCTGGCAGATTTTCGAGTGCCCGCCATTCTCCGGCGGGATATAATGGGATGTAATCAGCCGGTTCTGCGTGCGAGGCGCCCTATGTCAACGATTCCATCTGTTGAAAATAAATCGCCGATGCAAGTAATGGGCATCGACGAATGGGTCAAAAGACTTTGCGCCATTCCAGAGAAGGATTTCTCCATCCCCTCGGTTTTCGAATTCACCGCGCGCAACGCGATCCAGCCCGAAACGCTGCAGCCCTACATGTACTACGCCAAAAGCCACTACACCCGAAACTTGATTCACAAATGCGAACTTTTCGAAGTTCTGGCCATCTGCTGGAACGTCGGCCAGGTCAGCCGGATTCACAATCATCGCGATCAGAATTGCTGGATGGTTACCCCCGTCGGCCGGCTGCGCGTACAGAATTTCCGGGTAGAAGATCGTGACGCCGCGCATGGCAACTGTAAACTCGTTCCGACCGATGCTTACGACATGGACCCCACGCATCCCGCCGTGGTCCAGCCCGAAGAACCGGTGCATCAGGTTTTAAATCTTCCGGAATTCAATCAGCAAGCGACCAGCGTGCACATCTACTCCTACCCCTATGCTTCCTGCGAAGTCTACTCAATCGACAAAGGCGCTTACAGCGACGTGCCGCTGCACTACTCGAGCGAATACGGAAAACTCTCGCCCGACGAGGAATTACTCTAGCTTCGCGTTGCGCCATTGTGCATGTACGACGCATGTGCGGATGGAAATAATCGCCGGGCGCATATGACATTTTTTGCTGCACCGTGCCACAATGGATGTATCGATGTCCGACTCAAATCATAAAGTTCAGCAGGAAGTTCTACCGAACGGGCTCGTGGTAATCACCGAGCCGATGGAGCACGTCCATTCCGTTTCGGTGGGGATTTGGCTGCGCAATGGTTCGCGCCGCGAGCCCGCCGAACTGAACGGCATTTCGCATTTTATCGAACACATGGTGTTCAAGGGCACCACCCGCCGCACCGCCGAGGATATCGCTCGCGAAGTGGATAGCGTGGGTGGCATGCTCGACGCCTTTACTTCGAAGGAAATGGTTTGCTTCAATACCCGCGTCCTCGATGAGCATCTGCCCAAGGCCTTCGACGTTCTGGCGGATATGGTTTTGGATCCGCGCTTTGCCGAAGACGAGATCGACCGCGAAAAATCGGTGATCCTGGAAGAAATTCGCATGACCCAGGACAATCCCGAAGACCTGGTGCATGAACTGTTCACCCAGAATTTCTGGTCGCCGCATTCGCTGGGCAAGCCGATTCTGGGCACGCCGGAAACGGTTTCGTCTTTTTCGCGCGATACTCTGCGCAGTTGGTTTACCAACAAATACGCTCCGAACAATATGGTGATCACCGCCGCGGGCCATTTGACCCACGCCCAACTGGTCGATCTGGTGAGCGAGCGTTTCTCCGATCTGCCCGCCGCGAAATTAGACCCGGCGGAGAACAAGCCGGAAGCGGCCCAGCACGTCACGCTGCGGACCAAGCACGAACTCGAGCAGGTGCATCTCTGTCTGGGCGTTCCGGCGTTGCCCATGACCGACAAGCGCCGCTTTGCCGTGGCCGTCCTGAATAATGTTTTGGGCGGCGGGATGTCTTCCCGGCTGTTCCAGAATATTCGCGAGCGGCAAGGTTTGGCGTATGCGATTTTCAGCGAGCTGAGTTCCTATCGCGATGCCGGCGCGCTTTCGGTATACGCCGGAACATCGCTCGATACCGCCAGCCAGCTGATTCGTTCGGTGCTCGATGAATTCCGCAAGATGCGCGATGAGCCGCTGGAAGCGGAAGAACTGCGCCGCGCTAAGGATCATCTGAAAGGCGCGACGTTGCTTGCGCTCGAAGGTTCCGGCCAGCGCATGAACAGCCTGGCCCGTTATCACATGTACTTCAACCGCCACTTCACCGCGCAGGATTTGATCGCGCTGCTTGAAAGCGTGACTATCGAAGACGTGCAGCAACTGGCGCGCGAATTTTTCCAGCCCGGCCGCATGGCCGCCTCAGTGGTAGGAAACCTCAACGGCTTCAAACTCACCCAAGAACATCTCGCCATTTAGATTTGGTTGGATCTTCAGCACACCAATAACTTGACGCTCCCCATTCGATGATTTAATTTCCCTTCGACAGAACGGAGAGATGCCCATGAGCAGGTTGCCGATTGCCAGCGTGATACTCGCGGTGCTTGTGTGCTCAAGTGTAGGCAAAGCGCAAAGCGTTCAAGTCAGTCCGCAAAATCGAACAATTGAAATTGCGGCGAATAGTTCGATCGAGGTGACCGCGGACCAGGTGACCATTACGGTGGGCTATCACAACTACGGTTCAACCCACGATGCGGCGTTCGCGGAAAATGCACGAGTGGCTACGGCGATATTGAAGGCTTGGAAAGATGCGGGCGTGCCGGAAAAGGAAATCTCTACAGGCTCTTTGAATTCCCACGTCACCGCAGAAGAGGATCTGAAGAACATGACGCCTGCGGAACGGAGGGAAAAACAGTTCGAAGTTGATCAATCCTGGAGGGTCACCCAAAATATCGAAGTTGCGGCAAAGCTTCTCGACATCGCGGTCAATTCGGGCGCAAACGACGTTAGTGACCCCGAATGGAGTTTGGCTGATCCCGATGCCGCGGACGCCCGGGCCTACGCGTCCGCACTCGAAAAAGCACGGGCGACCGCGGAGCAAATGGCCAAGTCCTTTGGAGGTAAGGTAGGAGCGCTGCTCTACGCGAGCAACGAGTCCAAGCCATCTCGTTTTACTTCGATGGAGACAGTAGAGGTGACTGGCGTGGTTGAGAAAAATCATTCAGCCAGGCCCGACACGAAGCTGCTGCCGCAAAAGATCGAAAAAACCGGGTACGTCCGAGCGATTTTTGCGCTCGAATAAACAGCGGCCTAGTGGCGAGTGTGCGACTTCGGGTTGACGCGCGTGCCGCAGTTTGCCATTATCCATCTGGCGCTGCGTTCGCTCGAAATTCGCTGTCGCGCCAACACTGGGGAAATCGAATCTCGTTCCGCATATCAATTCTGGCCTCGGGCAGCACGGGCAACTCCACGTTGCTCGAATCGGGGTGCACGACTCTCCTTATTGACGCCGGACTCGGGAAAAAAGAAATGCTGCGCCGGTTTGAAGCGCTGGGCCGCGCGCGTCCGGAGCATGTCGACGGAATTTTGGTCACGCACGAACACAGCGACCATTCGAACGGCCTCGCGCAATTGTCTCGGGACTGGAAATGTCCTGCGTATCTGACCGAACCGACCCACCGTGAAATCCTGAAGATGTACGAGCCCGGCCCGAAAGCGAAAATCGAGCGGACGGTCTACATTCGTCCCGGAATCAAATTCACCATCGGCGACATTGAAATCACGGCGTTCACGATCCCGCACGACGCGGCCGATCCGGTGGGCTATTGCTTCAGCGCGAATGGCAAAAAAGTCGCGATCGTCACCGATCTTGGTTATATGCCCGAGCTGGTCAAGCATCACCTGCGCGAATGCGATTTGCTGATCCTCGAATCGAATCACGATTTAGAAATGCTGAAGGTCGGCCCGTATCCCTGGTACATCAAGCAGCGGGTGATGAGCCGCACCGGGCATCTTTCCAATACGATCGTCAGCGAATTTCTGGCCGACGCGGAAGTCTTCGACGGCCGTGCTTTACATTTGGTGCTGGCTCACGTCTCGGAGCAAAATAATACTCCCGATCTCGCGCGCATTTGCGCGGAAGAAGCGTTGAATCGCCGCGCTTCCGATTTTCCGTTCCGCGGCACGCTGCACGTCGCCTCCCAACGTATTCCTCTCGGCCCCTTCGAGTTGTAACGGCAGGCCTCAACCTTCGCGGCCGTTTTTTCAGGTATTATTAACTTGAGGCATCTTCTGCGCGAACGCATCGCCAATTTCGAGGAGCGCGCTTTGATTTCACGCTATACCCGCCCGGAAATGGGCCGCATTTGGAGCGAAGAAAACCGATTCCAGAAATGGCTCGATGTGGAGCTGGCCGCCGCCGAAACGCTGGCGGAAGCGGGAATCGTTCCGCGCGGAGCGGCCCAAAAGCTGCGCGAACGCGCGCGCATAGATGTTAAGCGCATCAACGAAATTGAGGCCAAAGTACGTCACGACGTAATCGCCTTCACCGTGGCGGTGCAGGAAACCGTCGGCGACACCGAAGCGGGACGCTGGTTGCATTACGGCCTCACCTCCAATGATGTGGTGGACACCGCGCAGGCACTGTTGATTCGCGAAGCCTCGCACCTGATTGAAAAGAAAATCGAAGCGCTCGGCGAAGTGCTGGAACGCCGGGCCTGGGAGTTCAAAGACACGCCGGAAATCGGCCGCACGCATGGAATCCACGCGGAGCCAATAACGTTTGGCCTGAAAATAGCGAACTGGTATGCGGAAAATCGCCGCGATCTCGCGCGCTTTCAATTGGCTGCACAGCAAATGGCGGTCGGCAAGATTTCCGGGGCGGTCGGGACCTGCACGCACCTGGGTCCGGAAATCGAAGAGAAAATCTGTCAGCGCCTTGGCTTGGCCACGGCGCCCATTACTTCGCAGGTAATCGAACGCGATCGCCACGCGCAATATCTTTCCACGCTCGCCGTGGTGGCGGCGTCGCTCGAACGCATCTGCACCGAAATTCGCCACCTGCAGCGCACGGAGGTTCGCGAAGTCGAGGAGCCTTTTGGCGGCGAGCAGCGCGGCAGTTCGGCCATGCCACACAAGCGCAACCCGGTTTCGAGCGAGCAAATTTGCGGGCTAGCGCGCGTGGTGCGCGGAAATGCCACCGCGGCGTTCGAAAACATCGCGCTATGGCACGAGCGAGACATCTCGCACAGTTCGGTCGAGCGCATCATTCTGCCGGATTCCACGACCCTGGTGGATTACATGCTGCACAAGACCACGGAAATCGTGGCCAATATGAAAGTCTTCCCGGAACGAATGCAGCGCAACCTGAACGCGACGCTCGGTTTGGTTTTCTCCGGCCAATTACTGCAGGACTTGGTGGAACATGGCGCGCCGCGCGAAGACGCTTACAAATGGGTTCAGATTCATGCGATGGCGGCGTGGGAATCGGAAACCAGTTTTCGCGATCGCGTGGCCGGCGACGCGAATGTCCGGAAATTCATGGACGAAAAGGCGCTGGCGCATACCTTTGACCTGCACCGTCAGTTGCGCGCGGTGGATGCGATTTTCCGGCGGGTCTTCGGATCCAGAACGCCTGAGGCGTAGTCCGTCGAGCGAAAATCTTCAGGCTGCGGCGAGATACACGTACCGCAGAAGAAATAAAATCGTCAGAACCCAAACGACCAGGCTGATTTCGCGGAATTTGCCGGTCGTGATCTTCACAATCGTGTAGAAAATCACTCCGAAGCTTAATCCCGTCGCGATGCTGAAGGTCAACGGCATGGCCAGCATAACCACAAACGCCGGAAAGCCTTCGGTAAAGTCGGCCCAATCGATGTGCGTCACGGACTGGGTCATCAGCGCGCCAACCAGCACAAGCGCGGGTGCCGTCGCGAACTGCGGAATCGCGGCCGCCACCGGAAAAAAGAACATCGCGGCCAGGAATAACGCGCCAACCAGCATGCTGCTGAGTCCAGTGCGCGCTCCGGCCGCAACTCCCGCCGCGCTCTCGATGTAACTGGTGATCGTCGAAGTTCCGGTCAGCGAACCGACCACGGTTCCCACCGCATCGGCCATCAAAGCGCGCCCGACTCGCGGAATCTTTCCCTCCCGCACCAATCCAGCTTGTTCGCACACCCCGACGAGTGTGCCAATGTTGTCGAAGAGATCCACGAACAGGAACGCAAAAACAATTTCGAAGAAGCCCAAATGTAGCGCGCCGCGGATGTCGAGCTTCATGAGCGTAGCCGCAGGGTGCGGCATGGAGACCAAGCCGGTCGGCCAGTGGGACAGTTTCAACAAAATCCCGAGCAGCGTAGTGCCGAAGATCCCGAGTAGAATCGCGCCGCTGATTTTCCGCGCCATCAAGATCAACGTCAGTACCAGGCCAAAGCAGGCAATTTGAACTTCGTGGTCCGAAAAATTGCCCAGGCCCACGAATGTCGCGGGATTAGCCACCACGATTTTCGCGTTGCGCAATCCCACGAACGCGATGAACAGGCCAATGCCTACTACCGTGGAATGCTTTAGCGCATCGGGAATTCCGTTGACGATTTGCTCGCGAATGCGGCTGACGGTAAGAACTAAGAAAAGTACGCCCGAAAGAAAAACCGCACCGAGAGCAGTGGGCCACGGCACATGCATGCCCAGGCAAACCGCGTACGTGAAATAGGCGTTGAGCGACATGCCCGGCGCCAGAGCCAGCGGATAGTTGGCCCACAAGCCCATCACGATGGTCGCGATCGCCGAAGAAATACAGGTGGCGAAGAGGACGCTTTCCGCCGGCATCCCGGATTGCGACAGGATCTGGGGATTCACGACGATGATGTAAGCCATCGTCATGAACGTGGTCAGGCCGCCCAGCATTTCGCGCCGCACCGTGGTTTCGTTCTCGGCGAGGCGGAAATATCTTTGGATGAATCCTGGGGATCCGGCGGGCGCGCCGTTCATTGGGCGATATTGTACCCGGTTGCTATTGGACGCGCTGAATGTAACGAGCTTCGGAGGTGTCGACCTTGATTTTGTCGCCATTCCCAACGAAAGGCGGGACGTTGACGATCAGACCGGTTTCCAGTTTCGCCGGCTTCATCACCGCGCTGGCTGTCGCTTTCTGGATGCTCTGCTCGGTTTCGACCACGGTCAAATCGACGGTGTCGGGCAACAAAACGCCGATGGGCTTCTCGTCGTAATACTCGATCTTCACCGGCAGATTCGAAATCAAATAGTCCTTGGTGTCGCCGACGATGTCGTCCTGCAACGCGAGCTGCTCGTAGTTCTCGATGTTCATGAAGTGATGACCATCGCCATCGCTGTACAGATATTCGAACGGAATTTCGTCCACCACCACTTTTTCCAGGGTTTCTTCCGCGCGGAACCGGTAATCCTGCATATTGCCGTTGCGCAGGTTACGCATTTTCGTCTGCATTGAGCCGCGCTTGTTGCCGGGCGTGCGATGGTCCACGCTATAGATAACGCAAAGATCGCCCTCGTGCTTGA